>Ga0207714_1000463_pt1 | contig 28051 bp, 29 predicted proteins | sample PonA232FremontCA_2_FD_187270 | JGI IMG/M metagenome (GOLD analysis project Ga0207714, IMG submission 187270) | Marine sediment microbial community from Fremont, CA, USA - Pond A23 Sediment 2 (SPAdes) | ecosystem: Environmental > Aquatic > Marine > Unclassified | place: USA: Fremont, California...
TCGACTTCCAGAGCCACGAGATCCTCGGAGATTTCCTCGTACCGTCTCGCTGCCGGATTGTCGCCGCCGTGTTCTATCCGAGTGACGAGTCCCCCGCTGTTTCTGTGTGGTTCCCAGACGGGGCGCAACCGTTCGAGATCCTTCCGAGCCGACACTGTTATCGTGTGTACGTCTGTCACCGTATCGATACCCGAATCGAGCGAGTCCGAATCCAACACGGAGTGCGATGCGACGACGCTCTGCGCCGATAGCAGATACAACAACCCACTTGCGAGGTCACGCGAAGTCGTCGTCAATGTCATCGACTGGCGATCGACCGTCCCATCTCCGAGGAAATACCCTCGCAGGAACGACCGCTGAAGTGTCGTAGAACAGTTGAACACGAGATCCGGCACAGTTTTGCTGTCGGCGCTCCGGGAGTCACAGCCCAGCACCTCCTGCCAGACGATCGCAGCCACGCGGTTGACGAGTTTTATCTCGTCGGTTCGATCCTCGCACTGGCTGTGTTTGGCCGGGATGCCAAATACAGCTTCGAAGGCAGTTCTGTAGTGGTCGATTTGCCCCTCGTTGTTGGCACCCATCGCCAGCCGGATGCCGTTCCGCCTCGAACATGAGCCTTCTGCGACCCAGAAACCGAGCAACTCCAGCAGCGTTTCGTCGACTTCGATATGCCGGTCGATTCCGTGATCCGCGTGATGGGCTGGCGTCAGTTCTACCGTTGCATCCTCTGGAATCAGTTCGAGATCAGCCGCTTCGAGTTCACTCACACGGACGTACTCCCGGACTTCGTTTGTCGGTGCGCCCTCGTACTGATTATTCCAGCGCTGGTCCAGCAACGAGTCGGTGACGGTCACCGCTTGCAGCATCGTTTCTGTCGGTGCTCCCACTGCCTCGCAGTAGGCCCTGAAATTAGAGACGGTCGGCCTGGACTGGCCACGCTCCCACTGGGAGATGGTGATCGGTTGTGCGACCCCGATGCTGTCACAGACATCCTGCTGTGTGAGCCCAGCTTCCGTCCGATACTGTTTGAGCGCCTCCAGCGTCGATTCGGATGCCTCGACACGTTGTTCGACGCGATTTACTGTATCGGCACTGCCGCCGTCTGTGTACGTGTGGCGGACTTTCTGTTTGTGCATCTCTTCGATGCCTGGTCCACGAGCGAATATCTCCGATTCGAACTCGTGCGCGGACGCCACCAGTCGTGCGAGGAGATCGATCTCTGTCCCGTCGGTGTCGCCCGCCAGTGGGACCGACCGTGGTGCGACAACCCTGTCACCGGAGTCAATTTCGTCACCACGTGCTAAGGCTACATCTCCGTCTTGATGAACGAAGACGCTGTGTGAGGCAGTCACTTTGAGATTTCTGCCGTAGGCGGTCTCTATCCGGTACAGTGGCTCTTCGATCTCGTGGCGGATGACCTGATCGATCGGTCTGAATTTGGTTTCGTGATCGTCTCGACCGAAACAGAGCACCTCGTAGCCGTCGTAGCCGTCGCCATCGCCTTCGATGACCGTATCGATAAACTCGCCGATCTGTACGAATTTCGTTTCACCGTCTGGATCACGAACGAACCCGTGTTCCTCGCCATCGACGCTCATAATGAGCACGTTCTCGTACCGCAACTCGTCGAGATCGAACTCGTCGCCGATCCCGGTCCCCAGCGCGGTGATCATGTTCCGGATCTCGTTGTTCTCCAGGATCCGGTCCAGCCGGTGTTTCTCGACGTTGAGGATCTTCCCCTTGATGGGAAGGATCGCCTGGAAATCGGGATCCCGGCCCTGTTTCGCGCTGCCGCCCGCGGAGTCACCCTCCGTGACGAACAGTTCCGCCTCGCTGGGGTCGCGGGTCTGACAGTCCGCCAGTTTCCCGGGTAGTGCCGTCGAGTCGAGCGCGCTCTTCCGGCGGGTCAACTCTTCGGCCTTCTTGGCCGCCTTGCGCGCCTTGGCCGCCTCGACAGCCTTCGAGACGATGGTCTCCGCCGTGTCCGGGTTCTCCTCGAAGAAGGTGCCCAGGTGTTCGTGGACCGCGGACTCGACGATCCCGCGGACCTCGCTGTTGCCGAGTTTCGTCTTCGTCTGGCCCTCGAACTGCGGATCCGGGTGTTTGATCGAGAGGACCGCCGTCAGCCCCTCCCGGATGTCCTCGCCTTTGAGCGTGTCGTCGAGGTCCCGCAACAGACCGTTGTCGGTCGCGTAGTCGTTGACGACCCGCGTGAGCGCGGTTTTGAACCCGGTCATATGCGTGCCCCCCTCCCGGGTGTTGATGTTGTTCGCGAAGGCGTGTAACGACCCCTGGAGTTCGTCCGTAGCCTGCATGGCGACTTCGACCTGGACGACGCCATCGTCCTCTCCCATCGGCTCGTCTTCGTCGAAATAGATCACGTCGTCGTGCAGGCGTGTTTTCGTCTCGTTGAGGAACTCGACGAACTCCTTGATGCCGCCCTCGTAGCAGAACTGCTGGGTCCGGTCTTCGCGTTCGTCGTGCAGCGAGATCTCGACCCCGGAGTTGAGAAAGGCGAGCTCCCGGAGCCGTGACTGCAGCGTCGAGAAGACGAAATCCGTGGTTTCGAAGATCTCGTCGTCCGGCCAGAATCGGATCGTCGTCCCGGTCTCCTCCCCCGGCTCCATCTCCCGGACGCGGTCGAGCGACGCCTCCGGCTCGCCGCAGTCGAACCGCTGGTGCCAGACCGCGCCGTCGCGTTTGATCTCGACTTCGAGCCACTTCGAGAGCGCGTTGACCACCGAGACACCGACACCGTGGAGGCCCCCCGAGACCTGGTAGGATTTGTTGTCGAACTTCCCGCCGGCGTGGAGGATGGTCATGATCACCTCGACCGCGGGTTTGCCGTGTTCCTCGTGCATGTCGACGGGGATCCCCCTGCCGTCGTCGGAGACAGACACCGAGTCGTCGTCGTGGATCGTCACTTCGATGCTGTCACAGTGGCCGGCCAGCGCCTCGTCGATCGAGTTGTCGACGACCTCGTAGACGAGATGGTGGAGGCCGCGCGTGTCGGTCGATCCGATGTACATCGCCGGACGCTTCCGGACTGCCTGTAACCCCTCCAGTACCTGTATCTGTCCTGCTCCGTACTCTCTATCCTCGGACATAAAATCGTACCTGGTAGTAACACCCCCCGTTACTTAAAGCACACGCACGCGCGAGCGCGAGAGCGACCCGCCAACCCATCAGTTCGTTGTCTATTTTTCAGCGCTGTTGTGACGGAAATAGCACACGTACGGTCGCCACCACGGACACCAGCTACTCCGTGACGAACGCCCCCTCTCGAAGTTTTGGAACGATATCGGAGGAGTCGGAATCGAGAAGCGCCTCCACGGCGGCCTCGGAGTCGTTTTCCCGGAGCCAGCGAGTCGACGGCGATGAGTCGAGAATGGCCGGCAACTGGTCGCGCTCGCGGGCGCTCCGCTGGTCGGTATACTGCTTTTCGATGATGTCCAGAGCCAGGAGATCCTCCCCGACCGGCGACCCGTTCCGGCCGGCAGCCACGGGCCAGACGTCCCCGCCACAGTCGTGGAGACGGTCCCCCACGGCGACGGCGTTGATCGTGCTCCCGACGAGAACCCGCTTATCATGACCGATCCGGTCGACCGCCCGGGTCCCGTTCGAGGTCCGGATGCCGACGGGTCGGCCGCCTCGACCGGTCCCGGGTCAGCTTTTTGTAGGGTAGGCCGCTAGTGCGGGCAGTAACAGATCCACCATGACAGTACTTGTTGCGGTCGGTGACGACAGTATCTCCGGACAGGTCCTCGACGTCGCGGCCGGCCTGGGGCGTGCACTCGGCGAAGAACTGTACATCGTTCACCTCACGGAGCAGGAACAGGCAACTGCCGATCAGCGGGAGATCCGCGACGAGATCCACGGCCAGCTCGACGGCCGGGATATCGAGTTCGATGTCGGCATCGAGTACGTCAGCCACGACCGCACCCGCACGGGGAAGGGGATCGGCCGCCAGCTCGCGGAGATCGCCGAAGACGAGGCGATCACACACATCGTGATCGGACACCGGTCGAAGGCGCTTTTCGAACGGCTCCGGCAGGGCGACACCGCGTTTACCGTCGCCGACACCGCCAATGTCCCCGTCACCGTCGTCCCGGACAGCCTGGCCGGCTAAGGCCGTCGACTATTACTTTCAGTCCGGTTGCGTACGGTATATAAACGTGCGAGAAGTAAGCTATCCCGATGACATCGTACCAGTCGAGCCTCGGCGGTGAGGAGGGGATCGCCGAGGAACTGGCCGAGAGCCAGCGATCCATCTCCATCGCCGAGTTCTTCGAGAAGAACAAGCACATGCTCGGGTTCGACTCCGGTGCCCGGGGGCTCGTGACCGCGGTCAAGGAGGGTGTCGACAACTCACTCGACGCCTGCGAGGAGTCGGGCATCCTTCCTGATATTTACGTTGAAATACAAGAAAACAGAGATTACTATACACTCATAATAGAGGATAACGGTCCGGGGATTACGAAAGAACAGATACCGAAAGTGTTTGGAAAATTATTGTATGGGTCTCGCTTTCACAAGCGGGAGCAGTCCCTGACTCCTGATCAGGACCTACTCGTCAGGCGCAACGGTCAACTCGATTTCGTCTCCATCGGGACACTGTGTGATGCATATCTCCCACAGGAGGGGGAGGCAACGTCTCCGATCCCGGAGAGAGTCGAAGTTCCGTCGTTCGACCGTGACACCCACGAGATGTCCTGGCAGCCTGTGACACATGCGATCCGACACGAGACCGACGAAGAAACGTACCGGATCACGACCGAAAAAGGTCGAACTGTCGAAGTGACCGGCAACCACAGCCTCTTTTCGGTAACGGGGACTGGGGAAACCGAACAGGTCAAAGCTGGAGAGTTGGAACCAGGGGACGCACTCCTGACACCACAACAACTCCCAGCTTTCGAACAGAGTGTCGACGAGATCAATCTCCTCGAACACATTCGGCCGGGACAGCTCGACGGACGGCGGATGTACGTCTACGGGTTCGATACGTCCGACCTCGAAGAACTACGGACCGGTGAAAAGATCCGAAAGAAACCATCGGAAGACAGTAATCGGAAGCGAACGTACTACAGATACAAGGGGGTGGATATCCTCAAAGATAGTCTCGACACGAACTACAGGGAGAAGGGCTACCTCCCCGCGAAAAAAGTTCTCGAACTCGACTGGGAGAAGCGGGCGGCGCAACGAGGGTGCACAGTACGGACGTACCAGGTCGGTGGCGACGAAACGGAGATTCCGGTGTCAGTTCCCGTCACCCGGGAGCTGATGAAACTGCTGGGGTACTACGTCGCAGAGGGACATGCAAACGCACGACAGATCGGATTGACGTTCGGCTCTCACGAGGACGAACTCATCCAGCAAACCGAGACCGCGCTAGCAACTGTCGGCAGTGAGACGACCACTGTCGAGCGAGAACGGAGTTCGACACGGGTGAAAGCGTTCGGTTCACCCCTGGCCCTGTTTATGAAAAACGTCTGTGGTGACGGCGCCGAGAACAAGCAGATTCCGGAGTTCGTCTTCCACGTCGACCCAGCGCACCAGCGGGAGTTTATCACAGCGCTACACCAGGGGGATGGATCCGACTCACATCCGAGTAACGAGCTGTCACACACGACCGTGAGTGAGCGACTGGCCCGCCAGCTGTCGGTACTCTGGAACATCCACGGTGTGCTCGCCAGCACCGAAGTTACCGACGGTACAAACGGGTACGCGGACGATCCGACCCCCCGTTACCGCACGAAAGTGTACGGCTCCGATGTGGAGACACTGGACGGCTTCGACCAGTCGCTTCCCGCAGGGGAACAGGGATACAAGCGGGTCCCGGTGTCGTTGCTCTCCGATCTGCGCGTTGGCACTGTCCCTTCGGAAACTGTTCCTGATTCGATCCCGGGACTCTTACTCGGCGTCGGGATCGGGTCGTCTCTCGAACACGCTGCAGTGTACCAGTCGTTGATCGAGGACGCGCTCGACGGGATCCGGGTCGAACGGAAACGGTACGCCCACAATCTCGAGGAGATGGGGCTGCTCGACGAGAGTCGGGAACCGACAGAGCGGCTCCGGGAAATCTGGAACTCGATTCAGCGTCTCCAGGGCATCACGGAGAGCGATATGTGTTTGCTCCCTGTCGCGGAGATAGAACAGATCGAGCAGCCGGAGTACGTGTACGATATCTCGGTTCCGGGTGCCACCGGGCGCGACGAGAACTTCGTCGTTGCGAATCAGGGCGCGCTGAGTGTGAAAAACAGCCGCGGGCAGCAAGGTATAGGGATCTCTGCGGCCGTTCTCTACTCGCAGCTCACCTCCGGAAAACCCGCAAAGATCACGTCGCGGACACAAGGGAGCGACGAGGCGGAGTACTTCGAGTTGATAATCGATACGGACACGAACGATCCGGAGATCAGCGTCGAGGAGACGACGACCTGGGACCGGACCCACGGGACACGGATCGAACTGGAAATGGAAGCGAACATGCGGGCCCGCCAGCAGCTCCACGACTACATGCAACACACCGCCGTCGTCAACCCACACGCCAGATTCGAACTGCGCGAACCACAGAACCACTTCAAGTACGAACGCGCGACCGATCAGCTCCCCGCGGAGACCGAGGAGATCCGGCCCCACCCCCACGGTGTCGAACTCGGGACGCTGATCAAGATGGCCGAGGCGACCGATTCCTACTCGGTCTCGGGCTTCCTGCAGGCGGAGTTTACCCGCGTCGGGCAGAAGACCGCGGATTCGGTTATCGACCAGTTCCGGGACCGGGAGTTCGGTCGCGAACTGACCTGGCAGCCGCCGAAGGCACACGAAGACGCCGACCTGAAAGAGGCTGTCACCGCCGCTGTCGCGAACAAGGGCGCCGACGCGACCGCGGAGTTTGCCGGTGCCGTTGCGGACAGGGTCGCAGACCACTCCCGGATCGCACACCACCAGGTCGAAACCATCGTCGAGGAGGTTGCCGACGAGATCCAGGTCGAGTACGGAACGACCTTCGGCGGGACGGTCCGGGGAAAGGCGCTGGCGGCCGCCTGGGAGGCGATCACCGACCGGCGCGAGTCGGACCTGTACACAGTCGTCGACGACGCAACCTCGACACGCAAGGACGACGCGATCCTGCAGGCGTTCGCCGAACGGCTCGCCGAGAAGTTCGAGCCGGGCGCCGTGCACCGATCGACGCGTGCCGACCTCCGCGAACTCGTCGACCGCGCGGCCGACATGACCGAGGAGCGTGACGACGCCACTTTCGGCGAGACGGCACGGGGAAACATCACCACAGCGCTGTGGGAGGCAGCCGCACGCGTCCCGGACGACCCACCCCACGTCAGCGAGATCGCGAGTGATCGCGACGCCGCGTCGAACCTCCTCGGGGCGATGCGGGAGACGGACATCATCTCCCCGCCGACCGACTGTCTCGCGCCGATCACGGAGGAACTGGTCGAGGCGGGTCTCAGGAAGGAGTACGATGCGGAGTTTTTCGCGGCCTCGACCCGGGACGCGTCGGTCCACGGCGGCGATCCGTTCATCGTCGAGGCCGGCATCGCCTACGGGGGTGAACTCGAAGACGGCGGCAAGGTCGACGTGATGCGGTTCGCGAACCGCGTGCCGCTGGTCTACCAGCGTGGGGCCTGTGCGACAACCGACGTGCTCAAGGATATCGGGTGGCGCAACTACGGGCTCGACCAGCCGGGCGGTAGCGGGCTGCCGAACGGGCCGGCGGTCATCATGGTCCACATCGCGTCGACGAACGTCCCCTTCACCAGCGAGTCGAAAGACGCCGTCGCGAACGTTCCGGAGATCGAACACGAGATCGAACTCGCGGTCAGGGAGGCAGCCAGGGAACTCAAAAGCTTCCTCAAGAAACGCCGGTCGATGAAACAGCGCAGAGAGAAACAGGACAAACTCGCGACGATCCTGCCGGAGATGGCCGAGAAGCTCGGCAATGTCACCGGCAACGATCCGCTGCACATCGACGACACGCTCGCGCGGATCATGAACGACGTCCTCGTCGAACGCGAACGGGACGGGGAGTCTGTCGAACTGGTCGTCGAGAACAACGACGAACGGAACGCCGACCTCGAAATCACGGAGATCGTCACCGAAGCGCCCGAGGTCGACGACAGCGCCCAGGTCGTCGAGATGGACGGTGAGTGGTTCATCAAGTGGGAGCCAACCGTCGAGAGCGGCGAGGCGGCGACGCTCACGTACGAACTGCCCGCGTCGGCGGCGTGTGAGATTTCCGTCGACGGCATCGAATCGGAGAAACTGACGGTCGACACCGAACAATGAGCACGGAAGACACCCCCGACGCACGCGAACAGCTACTGGAGCTGGCTGCACAGTTTTACGACCAGTTCGAGGACGGCGACGTCCCGCGGATGCAGCTGCCGACACGGACGAAAACGAACATCGAGTACGACGAGGAAAAGAACGTGTGGGTGTACGGCGACCGGACGTCCACACGGACTGCGAAAACCGTCAGCGGGGCGGAGAAGCTGTTGAAAGCCTCGTACGCGATCGACTTCCTCGTCCAGCAGATCGAGGAGGGCCGCTCCTCGACGCTGCGGGAGCTGTACTACCTCTCCGAGTCCTGGGATCTCGACGAGGCACAGTTTTCGAGCCAGGACGAGTCGAACTCGCTGATCGAGGATCTGGAGATCGTCTCCGGAGCCACCCGGGAGGATTTCCACATGCGCCCCGAGGAGTCGGGCGCGACGATCATGGGGCCGCTCCGCCTGCGCGAGCAGACCAGACGCGGCGAGCGGGAGATCCACTGCCAGAAAGACGTCGGCGAAGGCGGCTACCAGATCCCGAACAACCCGGATACGATCGAGTTTCTCGACAACGACGCCGATTTCGCGCTCTGTGTCGAGACCGGCGGGATGCGCGATCGACTCGTCGAGAACGGCTTCGACGAGGCGTACAACACCATCGTCGTCCACCTCAAGGGCCAGCCTGCCCGGGCGACCCGGCGGATAATCAAACGGCTCCACGACGAACTCGGGTTGCCCGTCGTGGTCTTTACCGACGGTGACCCCTGGAGTTACCGGATCTACGGCTCGGTTGCCTACGGTTCGATCAAGAGTGCGCACCTCTCGAAGTACCTCGCGACCCCGGAGGCGGATTTCGTCGGTATCCGACCCCAGGACATCGTCGAGTACGACCTGCCGACGGACCCACTAAGCGACTCCGATATCAACGCCCTCGAATCCGAGCTCGAGGATCCCCGGTTCCAGACCGAGTTCTGGGAAGAACAGATCGAACTCCAGCTCGAAATCGGGAAAAAGTCAGAACAGCAGTCACTCGCCTCTCGCGGACTCGATTTCGTCACCGACACCTACCTGCCAGAGCGCCTCGACGAGATGGGTGTCCCCTAGGAATCTCCAACTACCAGTTCGGGCCCTTCGATCGTGATCTGCCGGTCCTCGGAAACCGTGATCTCGTACCCCATGTACTGGAAGCTGACGTCGATCCGCGCGCCACTCTCCGACTGTTCGAAAAGCGTATCCAGCGCGTCCGGGTCGATCGCGTGATACAGCGGCTCCATCGCTCCCTCCGCATCATGCCCGTTCGCGTTCGGGATGGGGGCGTGGTCGGTAACATCGGAGACGGCGGCGATGATCCCCTCGGAAACTGATTCACCCGCGGAGAGATGATAGACCGATACTCTCTTCGCAGCGTCGTACTCACTTCTCATTGTATCACTATGTATCTCTGTATACTATTATTATTGTCCATTGCGTATGCGAGCCCTTTATGAGTTTAAAGATTTTTCCCGTCGATGATCGTGTTGTCGAGGAGGTTACGGTACCCTCGCCGGAGGCGGTCGGAAAACGCCTGTCGCGAGATGCCGAGCTCCGATGCGAGGGTCTCCATGTTCTTCTGTCGACTCTCGTCGTAGTACCCGCCCTCGTAGGCAGTGAGCAGGGCTTCCCGCTGTTCGTCGGTCAGTCCGTACTCCGGGCCGGATCTCACCTCCGACAGCTCGGAGAGTCGGGTGAGTTCGATGTCGATACTGTCCGTGGCACACAGCTCCTGGAACTGGGCGAACTGGTCGCCGCTGTCCGCCCGGAGTTCGAACGTCCACCCGTTGGCCGACCCGGACGCCGAAACCACCGTCAGTTCCGCTTGCGGGATCGCACTCATCAGGCCCATGTACTCCGGCTTCCACTCCGCGCGGAACAGCCCTTTCCCGTCGAGTTCGTCCATCAACTCGCCCGTCCGCAGCTCCGGCAGATCGGAAAACAGCGCCTCGATATCCGACAGCGCTGGATTCTCGTCGTTGAGATGGACCCAGAAATACGGCATGACCGTGTCGCCACTGGGCACCACGCGGTCGAGTTCGAGTGTCACCCAGGGCCAGTCCTCGAAGACCGCTCCGAGCGGGAAATCGCCCGGCGGGAGCGTAAATTCAGCGATCCATGACATGACAGCCCACATAGTGAATACTCGCCGATATGTATTCAATCTAACGAAAAATGGGATAAAAAATACCCGTTCCGGCGCTCTAGCAATCCAGTCGTAGTATACTGTTTGTTGCGGTGATTTTCGTGACCACGTCAGGAATATCGGTGTTTCACACCGTCTAACCGATGTCTCGCTGCACCACCGCGTCAACGACCGGTGGCCGTTTGCCCGGGAGACTGTGTCTCCCTCTGTCGAGGGCTTCGCCGTCTGCTTGGGAGAGCGTTGCTCTCCCGCTGGGAAAGACTCACGACAAACCGTATCAATCACTGACTCCGTAACTCTCGGCCAGTACCGTTTCGTTCCTCGCTCCGAGAACGTGTGTCTCACCGCCGATCACGTCGACCGTCACCGTTGCCGGGGCGAAGAGGCTCCGGTCGAGGGCCCCGTACTCGTAGTCGACGCGCTCGAAGATCTCCGCGAACGGTGTTCCGTACTGGTCGCTGGCTGTCGACGCGAGCTCCCCGAAGCGGTCGAACGGTTCGTCCACGACGAGGTGGACCCGCCCGCCGTAGGCGACGGCGTCGTTGGTCGCGGCCATCGCGTCCGTCTCCGACTCCCCGACGGGTGCGATCGGCGCCGACCCCGAGACGGAGAGCACGTCCATCGGATCGTAGCCGAGTTCGAACAGCCGGTAGACGGCGAGTTCGGCCGCGCGGGAGGCGCCGACGACGCTCCCGGTGATGCTCGCCGAGGCGTAGGTCGGCAGGAAGACGCCGCTCTCGGGGACGCCAGCCCGCTCGGCGACCTGTTTTGCCGCCGGTTCCCCCGGGAGCGTCGCTGCTTCGAGTGCGAGCACCGCGAAATCGAACTCCTCTTTGTATTCGATCCGCTCGAAGATCTCCTCTGCCCCGACCAGCGCCCGGGCCGGGCCGCTACCGAGCCCTTCGAACCCCTCCGTGCCGAGTTCCCAACCGGCCTTGCCGGCGCCGAGCAAGGCGAGTGCAGGCTGATCGGTCGCCAGTTCGACGTGCGAGAGCGGCGCTCCGGCCACGTCGTCGACACCCGTCTGGACCGTCGCGAGGCCGGCGGTCTGGATCTCCGCGAGCAGGAGTCCGGCCTCGATAGCCCCCGGCACCTCGACGCCGAAATCCAGTACGACCCCGTCCCCCGGGAGGGTGTGTACCTCGACGGTCAACTCGTCGGCGAAATCGATCGCCTCGTCGATCAACTCCGTCGCCATCCGGTTGAGCGTATCCATGCGTCTCTTTCGACGCCGGCGGTAATAAGGCGCTGGCTTTTATTTTTCCAGAAGCGAGATGTAGTGTCCGTCCGGATCGCGGAGTCGGTACCCCCCGTCGGTTTCCGCCGTTGTGAGTGCCTCCTCGCTGACCGCCTGGACCGACGCCGCCGCATCGGCTGTCCCGACCCCCATATCGACGTGGACGCCGCCGCGTGCGTCGGCGAGCCCGAGGTGGGGTTCCCAGAGTTCGATATCGAAGCCGCCCGCGCTCATTCTGACACGCTCGCGGTCGTCCCCTTCGTCGACAGTCCCGAAGCCAAGGCGCTCGTAAAACGGCTGTGCACGGTCGAGATCCTCGACTTCGAGGACGACTTCGAAGATGCCGCCGACACCCGGCCCGGCGACGTCCGACTCGCCCAGTTCGACACAGTTGCCTTCCATATCGTAGAAGTAAAGCGACCGGTCGTTACCGAAGGTTTCCTCGACGAGGTCGAACCGGTCGTCGAGGCGGCTGTACCAGCTATCGTAGGCCTCCCGGGGGATCGAGAAGGCGTAGTGGGTGTGGATCCCACCCCGTGGGACCGGTCCCGGCGCGCGGAGTATCAGCTCCGTCCCGCCGGCGTCGAGCACTGTCTCGTACTCGGCGTCCCCGACCACGTCGAGTTCGAGAAACCCCTCGTAGAACGACTGTGCGCGGTCGAGATACTTCACTTCGAGTGCGAGCCACCGGAGTGTATCGACCATACCTGTGCCTAACGGTCGAATCCAAATGACCCTTTCCGATACCGGCCCAGGCAGTTTTATTCGACTGTGGTGTGACGCCCCCACATGGAGACGATCCAGTACGAGCTGGTCGGCGAGACGGCGACGGTCACGCTGACCAACCCTGCACTGCGCAACGCACTGACTCTCGAGATGGCCACGGAGCTGACGGAGACGCTGGAGGAGGTGGAATCGAGCGATGCACGCTGTCTGGTCGTCCAGGGGTCGGAAGGGAACTTCTGTGCCGGTGGGGACATCAAATCGATGCTCGAGGCGCTCACTGACGACCGGGAGACAGAGCAACTCCTCGAGGAGGTCGCGCTCCCGATCAACCGCTCGGTGAAACGCCTCTACGAGTGTCCGATCCCGACGGTGGCGAAAGTCGACGGGCCGGCCTTCGGCGCAGGAGCGGCGCTCGCGCTGGCCTGTGACGTCGTGCTCGCAAGCGAACGCGCCGAGATGAGTTTCGGCTTCCGCCGGATCGGGCTCTCCGTCGACTCGGGCACGTCGTACCTGTTGCCCCGTGTCGTCGGGGAGAAGAAAGCGATGGATCTGATCTACTCCGGCGAGTTGATCGACGCCGACCGGGCGGCACAACTGGGACTGGTCAGCCGTGTCTTCCCCGACGACAGCTTCGAACAGCGCTGCCAGGAGTTCGTCGAGCAGGTCTCGACCGGTCCGACGGTTGCCCTCTCACACTCGAAACGCCTCGTTCAGGAGGGCACCAATCGCTCGTTCGAGGCGGCAATCGAGGCGGAGAGTGACGGACTACGTGACTCCTTCGAGAGCGACGACTTCGAGACCGGCGTCCGGGCGTTCATCAACAAGGAGAGCCCGGAGTTCGAGGGCGAGTGACGGTACGACCAGAATTATCAGCGTGGCAGCTGAATGGCGCGTATGAGTCTCGCGAAGCCCGATCTCTCCGACAGTACAGCATTCATCACCGGAACGACGCGGGGGATCGGCAAAGCCATCGCGCTCGCACTCGCCGAACAGGGCTGTAGTATCGTCTCGACAGGGAAAACGAGCGAGACCGACGACTACGGCGAACAGAACGATCTGGAGGGCACCATCGAACAGACGGCCCGCGAAGCCGAGGCCCTCGGCGTCGAGGCCCTGCCGATCCAGCTCGACGTGCGCGACGAGGGGAACGTCGAGTCGGCTGTCGAGTCGGCGATCGATCACTTCGGGGAGGTCGACATCGTCATCAACAACGCGAGCGCGATCCAGCCGGCGAAAATCGAGGACCTCCCGCCGAACCGGTTCGATCTGTTGAACGAGGTCAACGCCCGCGGGACCTACCTGGTCTGTCACTACGTCGCCGATCATCTCAAGGAGATCGACGGTGACGCCTGGCTCCTGACGAACGCGCCGCCGATCGAGACCGATCGTGCGCCCGGTAGCGGCCCCTACACCTGGTCGAAACTCGGGATGACGTTCATGACGCTGTCGCTGGCCGGGGAGCTGAGCAACTTCGACGTGGGCTGTAACGCCTTCTGGCCGGTGACGGCCATCGACACCCGGGCGACGCGGTACTTCGGGATGGGAACCGAAGACGACTGGCGGACACCCGCCATCGTCGCCGACACCGTCCTCGAAATCCTCGGCCGCGACCCGGCCGAGTTCACCGGCAACGCCGTCTACGACGAGGAGCTGTTGCGCGACGCCGGTGTCACCGACTTCTCCGAGTACAATCTGACCGAGGGCGATCCAGCGCCGATGTCCGCCCAGATGACCGACCCGGAGTTCAGCCGGCCCGAGTGACGCTGATAGCTGTCCGATTCTTGCGCCGTCGAAGATTCCGTTCCGTACGTCGAGCGGACCCGGACACAGATCGACGAACAGTACACCGACGCGACGGTAACGATCGAGACACCCGAACGCATCATCGTCGAGAGTGTCGGCGGTGAGATCCGCACGAAAGACACCGGGACCGGCTGCTGTATCGGGATCCTGCTCCCGAGGCGGCGGGAGTAGCCCGACAGATCACGACGGCTCCACAGCCCGCTCCACGGAGTCGCGGACGGTCTCGACGAGACGGTCGACGTCCTCGCTCTCGGCGTAGATCCGCACGTAGGGCTCGGTTCCGCTCTGCCTGACGAGCGTCCAGGCACCGCCGGAAAAGTCGAGTCGAATCCCGTGTTCGGTGTCGACGGTCGCCTCGGGGAACGTCTCCGGCAGTGTGGTTCGGAGTCGCTCCATCGTGGCTGCCTTCCGGTCGTCGGGACAGGGAACACTCTCCTTGCGGTAGGGGCGTTCGGAGACCGGTTCGCGCAGCGTGTCGAGTCCCTCGCTGGCGACGAGTCCGGCGAAGACGGCCGCGGAGGTGATCCCGTCGATCCACTCGCCAAAGCCCGGATGGACGTGTTTCCAGGGCTCTGCTGCGAAGGCGACCTCGGTCCCGTCGGTCCCTGCCTCGCGGACCGCGGCGATCCCCTCGTGCAACCCGCCCAGACTCGTCCGTTCGACGCGCCCGCCGGCAGCCTGCACTCGTTCGTCGATCCGGCCCGACGCGTTCGGGGTGGTCACGACGACCGGATCCCCGGCGGTGCTGGTGCGGACGTACCGCTCCGCGAGGATCGCGAGGACCGTATCTTCGTGGACGACTTCCCCGTAGCTATCGACGATAGCGATCCGGTCGGCGTCGCCGTCGTGGCCGATCCCCAGGGTCGCCCCCTCCGTGACGAACCGCCGGAGCGTGGTCAGGCTCTCGGCTGTCGGTTTGCTCTCGCGGGCGGTGAAGTGGCCGTCGACGTTCGCGTTCAGGGCTCGTGTGTCCGCACCCAGGTTCTCCAGTACCTCCGGTGTCGCCAGGCTCGCCATCCCGGTTCCACAGTCAACGGCGACCTCCATCCCCCCGAGCTCGCTCCCGAACTCCGCCGCGTACTCCGTGACAGCCTCGCAGTACGACGGGAGCACCGAGATATCCTCGGTCGTTCCCCACCCGTCCCAGGCTGTCGCGGACGGCCCCTCCTCGACGACCCTTTCGATCCCCTGTTCGGCTCTCGTCTCGTACTCCGTCCCGTCGGCAAACAGCTTGATCCCGTTGTCGGTCGGCGGGTTGTGGCTCGCGGTGAGCATGATCCCGTGGCGGCCCCGCGACGCGAACGCCAGCGCCGGGGTCGGGAGCTGTCCCGCCCGCAACACGTTCAGCCCCCCGCTGGTCACTCCGGCCGCGACGGCGCTCGCGAGCGTTTCCCCCGTCTCCCGGCCGTCACGGGCGACGACGACGGTATCAGTTCCGCTCTCCGCCCGCGCCGCGACTGCCTGGCCCACCGCCAAGGCGAGCTCGGGCGTGACATTCGTTACTGGTCCGCGGATCCCGGCGGTCCCGAACAACTCCATGTGACTGCTACCGGGGCACGGTATTTCAGCCCACCGCAAAGAACCTGGGTGGCGTTACGCGCTTTCGACGGCGTCGAGCAGTTCCTCGTAGTCGGGCTCGTTGGTCGGATCGTCGGCAACCCAGCTGTAGGTGACCGTCCCCTCCTCGTCGAGCACGAAGACGGCGCGGTTGGGGATCCCGTGGAGTCCGAGCTCCGGGATCTCGATTTCGAGGTCGTAGGCCTCGATGACCTCGCCGCTCATGTCGCTGACGAGGTCGAACTCGATCCCGTGTTCCTCGCGGAACGCACCCTGGGAGAACGGGGAGTCGGCGCTGATACCGAACAGTGTCGCGCCTGCAGCCTGGAAATCGTCGAGATGCTCCTGGAGCGCGACCATCTCGTTGCTACACGGCGGCGTGAACGCGCCCGGGAAGAAGGCGAGCACCACTGGACCCGAGCCGAGATGCTCCTCGAGGTCGAATGATTCGTGATCGCTCGTTCCGACTGTCGCGGTAAACGATGGGGCGGTCTCGTTTTCTGTTACCATCACTAACCCGATGGACCGCCACGGATAAAAGCTGACCTGTCCGTCGCTGCGAACATGTTCGGGACAGATATCACACGTCTTCGAGGCTTGGTGTACTGTCGAGGTCGCAATCGCGACAGTGAACACCATTCAGATGATCGAATCCCACTCGCTCCACGAGCTAACCGAGATACCACACGCCCTGCCATCCGAGGAGAGTGAACTGGAGGTGAACCGGCTGCGGCTCGCGGCCGACGAGCGGCTCGCACCGCTTACGTTTCCAGGGAAACGGATCGTCCTCTGCGTCCGAAGCGGGCGGGTGCAGATCAGGCTCGACACCGAGATATGCAGCTTCGGATCCGGTGACGTCATACTGGTGGCTACAAGAAACTGAAGAATTTCGACCCCCCGTAGGGTCGAAGATGTTTACGAATTTATAGCCACCAGTATCATCAGCTTTAGCGGGGAATACGAGGTGGCGCCGCGGGCAGTCGAGCCGAGCGAAACGCTCGTCGTTCTCGCGGATACCACCGACTGATGCTGGTTGTTGCGAGTCTGTACCAAAGGGAGACACAGTCTCCCAGGCAAACGGCCATCGGCCGTTGACGCCATGTTGGTACACGACGCCGGGTGCACACCGATATCTGGGGCGTGGTCGGGAACGTAACCGCAACAACCAGTATGCGGTGGTGGGCTCCACCTACTGTGAGAGAATCGATTTCGATCCGTAACTAAAGGAACCGATCTCTTCCGAACTGCCGTTTTCCTGCGACTCGACCGAATCGGAGACCGAGTGAGCGTAGCTGATCTCGTAGATCGGACGGACCGGTGGCCCCTCCCGGCTCCGGTAGGAGTCGATAATATCCCGGACATGTTCCCCGAGTGAGACCCCCCGCTGGGCTGCTTCGGCCCGCAGTGACGCTTTTGTCTCCGGGGGGAGACGGAGCGTGACCTTTTCCATACCCCCGGTACCGAGTGGAGACGTATCAATTGCCGTCAGTCGTCCGGCAGACCTGTGTCCGACACAGCGATGACAACCACCGGACGTCGGTACGGTTAAGTGTCGGTATCCCTGTACTCGTTTATGGTCTCAGGAGTCGTACGGCGGTTGCAGCCGTTTGGCATCCGGTCGTTGCTCACTCACGTAATCATGGCGTTCGGACTGACCGGTGCCGTCGTTTCGGCCTTCTTCGTCGACGGCGAAGTCGGTCGGCTCTCGTTCGTGGCCCTGATGAACTTCACCGCAGGCATGTGGATCTGTCAATCGATCCACTCGCTGGGGAACCCCGAGTACAAGGGCATCATTCACGTGGTGAGATCCCGTGGCGAATAACGGCTTCAACGCCGGCCGGTTCGGTCGACTGCTCGGATTGATCTCGTTCGTGAGTGCGCTTTTCATCCTCACGGCGGCCGAGACCCTCGACGGGCAGATCTTCCAGATTGCCGTCTTCGCGGTCGGCAGCGTCGCCGTCCTCACCGCGATGACGGGGTTTCTGATCGCGGCCGCGGACGTCTACGGCGAAGACGGTTAGGTCTCGATTTCACCGAGCTCGTAGTCGTCGATGTCGACGCCGTCTTCGGTCACTTCGGCGATGTAGACGCCGTTACCGGAGCCCGTGTCCCGCTCCGCGGCAGCCTCGATCCCTGCCACGGCGACACGCCGGGCCGCCTCGATCGAGAGATCCGGTTCGTACCTGTCTTCTAGTGTCCCGTATGCGACCGTGAGACCGGAGCCAGTTACAGTGTAGTCGTCTTTCATCACGCCGCCCGCGGGGTCGATGCTGTAGACGTGACTCCCCTCGTCGTCGACGCCGCCGAGGATGGGATTGATGGCGAGAAACGGGCCGCCGCGGGCGAAGTTCCCGGCCAGTGTCGACAGCGCCTGCATACTCATATCGGTGTCCCGTCTCGTCTCGTAGAGGTTGACCTCCGCCCGGAGTGTCCGGATGAACGACTGGGCGCCACCGACGGAGCCGACGAGTGTTAGCGCCGCTGTCGGGTGGATCTGCTCTACTTTCTGGACGTTCTTGTTCGAGACGAACCGACCGCCGAGACTCGCACGCATGTCCGTCGCCACGACGACCCCGTGTTCGGTCGCGATCCCGATCGTCGTCGTTCCAGTCTTGTGTACTGTCCCCTCGTCTCTCTCGCCGTCGGGTAACGAACCCAGTTCGGGCTCGTGTGGATCCGTTTCGAGTCGGCCGGCATGCTGTCCGAGTGAAAACTGCGAATCGAAGGTGGGCTCCATTATCTACGGCTACCGGATCGTCACGTAATAAAGTACCTGTTCGGACTCCCGGTGAACGACGGCCGTGGGTCGTCAACGGCCCGATCAGGCTGGCTTGCGCTGCTCGTAACTCTCCTTGAGCCCCATGATCGCCTGGTCGACCGGGAGTCGAACCCCGAACCGTTCGGTAAGCAGTGCGACCGGGAGCAGCGCGATCCCAGCTATCAGACTCAGTTGGTACATTACCAGCAGCGTGACACGGTGTAGCCGTTCCATTTTCCTTCAGCCCGTTCTGGCAACTGAGTACAGATAAACCTTTATACCGGTCCCAGGGTGTGAATTCCACTCACGTCTTGCGGTTTATCCTATTCCTAATAATCTATACTACTGGGATAATGGCCGCCGGCTTCACTCCGCGTAATCGACGGTAAAGCGAGGATCCAGATGCTCATAACTTATGAGTTGTATTCCAGTGACGTGCGCCTCTCTGTTCGTCCTGCCGGAGGGAAATCAAAAAAGACGAGTAGGGTGAGTGGCTTGATCTACGTATGAACTATCGTGTTGTGCTGGAAGCCGCATGGTTGGTGCACGACGTCGACAACGTGGACGACGCCATCGGTGTCGCAGTGAGTGAGGCCGGCAAACGGCTCAACGAGGAGGGGATGGACTACGTGGAAGTCGAGGTCGGGTTCACCGACTGTCCAGCCTGCGGGGAGCCGTTCGACTCGGCGTTTATCGCGGCGGATACGTCACTGGTCGGGCTCGTTCTGGAGATGAAAGTGTTCAACGCCGAGAGTGTCGAGCACGCACAGCGCATCGCCAAAAGCGACATCGGCGGTGCACTCCGTGACGTCCCGCTGAAGATCGTCGATACGATCGAGTTCGAAGACGACGACGCCGAGAGCGCTTGAGGCTACGGGGCTGCCGTCGAGATTGTCAATCCTTCGGGACGGCCCAGTTTCGGTGGTCCGGTTGTGGCAGTCGCTGGCGGTCGCCGGCCGGCTACGCCGGAGGTTTTTTGTATTACTTTGAGTTATTGTCCACTATGGAACTGCCGACACCCGAGGATCTACGCGAACGGCGGAACGATCTGGGGCTCACCCAGAGCGACCTCGCCGAGCACGCGGACGTCTCCCAGCCACTCATCGCACGCATCGAGGGCGGGGACGTCGACCCGCGCCTCTCGACACTTCGCCGGATCGTCAACGCCTTGCAGGAGGCCGAGGGTGGGCTACTGCGAGCGTCGGATCTGATGCATTCGCCCGTCGTGAGCGTCGAACCGGACTCGAGCGTCCACGAGACGACCGAACTGATGGACGAGAAGAGCTACTCGCAACTCCCGGTGGTGCGGGACGGGATCCCACAGGGGCTGATCAGCACGTCTGCCATCCGCCAGCGGACCGAGGACAACGTCGGCGAGCTCCCGGTCGCCGAGGTGATGGACGAGTCGTACACGACAGTCGAGCCGGAGGCGACGATCGACTCCATCGACGCCCATCTCGATCACAACGACGCTGTCCTCGTCGTCGAGGACGGACGGACTGTCGGTATTATCACGGAAGCAGACATCGCGCGACACATCTCCTGACCAGCCAACCAAGCCTGGGCCGTCGCTGTGGTTACGGCTTCTTCTCGACGGGAAGCGAGAACTGGTGTTCCTGTACCGTCCCGTCCGCCCCCCATCCAAGCGCGGTGACCGTCCCCGGCCGTTCGACCACGATAGCCTCACCGCCATCCCGCCGCCGGGACTCCCTGAGAACGTTCTGGCAGATGACGTTCCCCTCCCGGACCGGGCGTTCCTGGCGCGTGTGGCCGACGACCTGGTTCGGGGCGTCAGGGGGGAGATGCTCGAAATCCATCCAGGCGACCCCGGCGTCGGGGCCCCGGCCGGTCTCCCCGTCGAGTCCGAACACGCGGGGGTACGCCGACAGCAGCGCACGCTGGCTATCGGCATCCGACTCCGTCCCGACGTCCTCGCCGAGCTTCCGCGCTCCGGCGACGAGTTCCTCGTTGAGTTCGGTCACGTCGAACGGCTCGGCGAGTCCGGCGTGTGAGTAGGTGACGTTGTACCCCTCGTAGGCCGCAACGACGTGTCCGTCGATGATACTGTCGATCAACCCTTCGCGTTCGCTGTCACTCCGTGTCATCGAGTACCAGTCACGCCAGTTGAAACAGTCGGGAGTCAACACACCCATCTCGTGGTTGCCGAAGGTGACGCGGACGTGTCCCGGCGGCGCCTGGTCGATCAGCCGTTCGACCGTCTCGACGACGGCGTCGTTGTGTGCGCCACGGTCGATCAGATCACCGTTGAACACGAGCACGTACTCGTCCCCACCGACCCACTGGAGCTTCCGGAGCCGTCCGGTTTCGACGATCGGCTCGTACTCCGGGTGTTCCTCCAGTGTCAACAGTGCCTTGCGGGCCTCCGGGAGCAAGCCGTGGATGTCACTGATACTGACGATCGTTGGCTCCTCTTCCAGCCTGTGCACACTGTCGCGGGCCGGGGGCTCGATCGGTTGTTGACTGTGACCAGACAACATATTCAGTTGCTCTGTAACGTCCACAAATTATAATTGTAGATATATATAGATACCTCCTACCCACCACTGCTTGCCCGAGTACTCCCCCTGCGGGGACTGGAACGCCTGGATCGGCCGTGTCGCGGTAAGGATCCCGTAGCCAGTTCGTGTGGGTCGGGACACGGGGATCGTTTCCCCTCGATCGGTACGACCAGCCGGTCACTCCAGTGTCAGTCCACGGATATCCACACTCCCGTGATCGTTTTCAGCGACGCGTCCGATCACGCGGCCGTCTGTCTCTGCGGCGAGGTTCCGGGCAGCCGGTTCGTCTGTCACCGCCACGAACCCTGTCCCCATGTTGAAGATGCGGTGCATCTCCTCGTCGCTGACGCTGCCTTCCGCCTGGATGAACTCGAACACTGGCTGTGGGTCGAACGGGTCGGTGATCTCGTACCGGTGGTCCCCGAGTCGTGTGAGGTTCGTCCAGCCGCCACCGGTGACGTGTGCAGCGCCGTTGACCCCGTACTCCCGGAGCGCTCCGAGCAGGTCGGTGTACAGCCGCGTCGGTTCCAGCAGTTCCTCGGCGATCGACCGGTCCGGCTCCGGCGGAAACGGGTCCGTGTACTCGTGGTCGCGGGTGACCGCCTCGCGGGCGAGTGTCAGCCCGTTCGAGTGGACGCCGCTGGACGGCCAGCCGACGACTGCGTCGCCAGGTTCGGCCTCGCCGGGGAAGACGGCGTCTTTGGCCGCGAGTCCGGCACAGGCACCCGCGATGTCGAACCCCTGGATAACCTCCGGGAGCACCGCCGTCTCCCCGCCGACCAGCGCGACGCCGGCTTCCCGGGCGCCCACACGGAGCCCCTCACCGATCGCTTCCGCCATCCCGTCGTCGGGTTCCTCGACGGCGAGATAGTCGACGAACGCGACCGGTTCGACGCCCTGTGCGACGAGGTCGTTGACGTTCATCGCCAGACAGTCGATCCCGATGGTGGAGTAATCGCCGATGGCCTCGGCGACGAGCAGTTTCGTCCCGACGCCGTCAGTCGCCAGCGCGAGATACTGCTCCCCGATGTCGACAAGGCCCGCGTAGTCACCCTCGAACTCGCCGGTGGCGCCGATGAGTGCCGTCGTCGCGGCCTCGCTCGCATCGATGTCGACGCCCGCCTCGGCGTACGTTAACTCCTCTGAGTCGGACTCTTCGCTCATACTCGGGTCCGCGGTGGCAAGCGGCAAAAGCCCGTCGGGTCGCCGCTGCTCGACAGTATCAGTCGTCGTCGTTCGGGAGGAGGACGCCGGCGACGGAACTCACGATCAGCTCCGGGATATCGCCGGGCGTGGTGAGATACTCCTGGACGAGTACCATCAGGAACGCGGCGGCCACCAGCCCCACACCGAGTGGGACGTCACCACGACCCAGCAAGGCGAGACCGGCGATCCCGACCGGGAGCGCGAACACGAGTGTCGCGGCCAAGCCGACGATATCCAGGATCCCGCGGAACATCTACCTGCAGTAGGCCGGGCACGGATAAAAGGTTCCCGGACAGTCACCGCCCCGTCACGGTACCAGCAGGGATTAGTCGGCCCCCCGTCACAACAGCGTATGGCAACCATAGACGACACGTACATCGAGAACCGCCAGCGCGTCCAGCCGACACACACGAACAACTACGAGTCGGCCCACGGGGGCAACATCGTCAAGTGGATGGACGAAGTGGGGGCGATGTCGGCGATGCGCCACGCCGGGGAGACCTGTGTGACTGCCAAGATAAGCGAACTGGATTTCAAACGCCCGGTCCCGCAGGGCGATACCTGTATCATCGAATCCTACGCCTACCGCTCCGGACAAACCAGTGTCCGAGTCCGGATCCGCGCCTTCCGAGAGTCACCCCGGACCGGCGAGCGCGAGCAGACGACGGACTCCTATTTCGTCTTCGTCGCCGTCGACGAGGCTGGCAACCCGACGACAGTTCCCGAACTCCGGGCCGACTCCGAGCGCTGCCAGCGGCTCAAGGAGCAGGCACTCAAACTGGAACCGGACGACTAGAACAGAACGAGGAATCCACCCAGTGCGACGACGGCGACACCGAGGACGGCGGCGAAGACGCCGGTGTGCCACTCGCGGACCGTGTTGCCGTCCAGCGGCCCGAACGGAACCATGTTGAACGCCGCCAGGAAGAGGTTCACCAGCACGCCCATGCGGGCAACCTCGGCGGCGAAACCACTCGTGACCAGGAAGGGGAGGAAAAACACCACGGCGAGGACCAGGTTCGTCACCGGGCCGGCGACGGAGACGAGCCCGTTCTCCCGGAGAGTGATCTGCCCGCGGTGGTAGACTGCCCCGGGCGCGGCAAACAGAAAGCCAGCGAGCCCCAGGGCGATGGCGAAAGCCAGCATTCCGTAGTCGGCCCGGAAGGCCGCGACCTGGCCGAACCGGACTGCGACCACCTTGTGTGCGAGTTCGTGTAACAGAAAGCCCGTTCCGACGGTGATCATACTCAACACGAACGTCCGGCCGAACTCCCCGTAATCGAGGACGCCGGCGACCATCTGACGGACAAACCCCGTCGGTGTGAGAAAGAACGTAAACGCCACCCCCAGCGCGAGCCACGCGATCGCCAGATCACGTACCTCCTGCCGGTAAAAGGTTATCTCGGTTAGCCCGAACATGTCAGCTGATCAGATCCCAGATGAGTCGTGCGCTGTTCTCCGCACCCTGGAGCATCTCCCGTCCGAGGCCGCTGACGCCGCCGACGTCGGCAGCGAACTGTGGCAGCAACACCGTCGCGAAAAACACTGTGGCGATGAAACTCCCGATGTTGGTCATCGCGACGATGAGAATCAGCCGGAACGTCGGGACCTCGTCGCGCATCCGGCGGAGGAGTTCGACGAGCGGTGTCTCCTCGTCGGAAAGTAACTCGTTGAGCCGGCTGATGTCCGAGACGTTGACGCTTATGTACCGCAGTTCGACGTAGCCGGCGAACCAGCCGGGTGCCAGCAGCGGGTTGACGCTCGTCAGCCACGCCACCGAGCCGCCGACGCCGGCGCTAGTCCAGTGGGCGCCGGCCAGTTTCGCCAGCGCCGCGGCGATGACGCCGTTGACCAGGAACCACGCGACGAACATGCTGATCAACAGATCGCCCTGCACGCCGGCCATCGCCAGCAAGAGGAAAAAGACGAAAAAGCCGACCGTGATCGCGTAGCCGATCGTCTTGTAGATGATCGACCCGAGCCGGCTGGATTCCGGCTCCCCGACCAGCGACTCCGCGGGCGGTAGCGTGTCGGGGTTCGCGAGGTAGTTCTCGATCCCCTCCCTGTGGCCAGCCCCGACGACGGCGACGACGCTGTGGCCGGCGTTGCGGAGGGCGATCAGCCGGTAGGCGATGAACGCGTCCCGCTCGTCGATCAGTGCCTCCGCTCCGCCGGGGGAGAACCGCCGGAACTCCTCGATCATCGCCGTCACCACGTCCGCATCAGTCAGCCGTTCCAGATCCAGCTCTTCCTCTTCCATCCCTCCCGTCGCCGCGGCGAGGAGGGCACCGATCGGGAGTCCGATCACGAGCGCGATCCCCGTCGCCACGAGCAGAGTATCGACGATACCGGCCAGGCTACCGATCAGTCCGCCCACCAGCGGAATCCCGATCCCCGCCCCGACCCCGGCAGGGACGAGGAACGGGCCGCCGAAGATGCCCGCGATGAACGCACCCGTCATTCCGACGAAGAAGCCGACAGTGAGGCCGGCGGTCCACGGCCCCACAGTTTCGACGAGCAAGGCGGCGATGATCGAGAGCTTCTCGCGGAACCGCATCCCGGACCAGAGCCGCCGGACGGTCAACTGGATATCCCTGTCGACGAGTGCGACCCCGCAGCCGTTTGCCTCGGCCGACTCGACGGCAGCCATCATATCCGCACCCGGTTCGATATCGAACCGGTCGCCGAGCCTGGCCTGGATGTACGAGAGCAGCCAGTAGGCGAGAAACTGGTACATCGTTCGCCCGGAGATGAGGTCTCTCGCGTCGATATCGTCGGGCTGTTCGCCTTTGAGGCGTTTGTACCGCGACTCGTCGAGTTCGACAGCCACCACGTCCGGTTGTTCGCGTTCGATCGTCTCCTCGACTTCCTCGACGCTTTTCTCGGAGACGTGTGCCGTCCCGACGACAGTGATCGACCCCTCGCCGGACGCCGTGGGTGGTTGGGTCCCGGGGTCCAGCACCTCCGTCGTGTCGTCGGTCATCGTCGTCGCCTACCGGTCCCGTGCTTACAAGCGTTTCGAGGTCCCACTCGGCCAGGAGCCGACAAAGTAATTGACCCCTCCATCATACGCGGTTGTGTGCCGACACTGCAAGAGTCGAAAGTCGAAGCCCGCCACCTGGTTTTACCGGAACACACCAGTCCGATCGAGACCGCACACGGGAGCAACGTTCTCAGGTGGATGGAGCGGACCGGGACGATGAGTGCGATGCATTTCTGTGGCGGTGACGTCGTGACGGCCGGCTTCGACAGCGGACGGTTCCACAACCCGATCCCGGAGCTGGAGATCGAAACGGACGCCAGCCAGCGGCTGTTCGACGAGGGCCACAACGCCGACCGAGAGGCCTGAGCCGGTCGGTTTCGCCGGTGTAGACGCGGGCGTGGGTTTTTATTTCGGGCGCCACTGTGTCAGCCTGTGAGCACGCTCGTCGTCTGTCTCTACCGCGGGCCGTCACTCTCCGACGGGACCCCACCGATCGTCGGCCGCGAGGCCGTCGAGCGACTGGTGACGACCGTCGGGATCGAGGATCCGGAGGACAGCCGTGTAAACTGTCTCCTGGAGGGGCTGCGCGTGGCCAGCGACCTCGACGACGACAGCGTCATTGCGGTGCTGACAGCGAAACGCGAAAGCGTCAGCGGCGACCGGGAGATCGCCACCCAGGCCGATCGGCTCGTCGAGGAGTACGACCCCGATTCGGCGGTCGTCGTCGTCGACAGCGCGGAGGACGAGCGGCTGGTTCCGATCATCGAGAGCCGCGTGCCGGTCGACGCCGTCGACCGGGTCGTGGTCCGGCAGGCCCGGGACATCGAGTCCACGTACTACCTGCTCAAGCAGTTTCTCGCGGACGAGGAACTCCGGAAGACGGTTCTCGTCCCGTTCGGGGTTGCACTGCTGGTCTTTCCGGTGTTGCTCGCCGTCTTCGACAGTATCGCCGTCTCGATCGGGGCGATCGCGACTGTCGTCGGTGTCTTCCTCCTCTACAAGGGACTCAGTATCGACTCGTTGCTGGCGGATCTCTCCGAGGGTGTCCGGGAGGCGCTGTACGCCGGGCAGATATCGCTTGTCACGTATGTCGTCGCGGCCGGACTGGCACTCGTCGGGGTCTTCGTCGGCGTCTTGAGCACGTCGGCGATCGAATCGGGATCGACCGGTCGGCTCATCCTCACGATGCAGTTCGCCCACGACAGTGTGCCCTGGCTGACCGGCGGTGCGCTGATCGCGAGTGCCGGCCGGCTACTCGACGAGTTCATTAGGGACGACGAACTCGGTGCGACCTACATCAACCTCCCATTCGTCGCGGTCGCTGTCGGGCTCGCTGTCCGTGGCTTCTCGGCGTACTTCCTGCGGCTGGCGGATGTCACCGATCCGCTCAGGTTCCCGACGGTCGCGGTGGGGAGCCGCAGCATAGAATCGTTCACCATCGCACCGGGGACCCAACTCGCCGTGTTCATCCTCGCGAGCATCGTGATCAGTCTCGTCGGTGTCCGGGTCGCAGCCTTTGTCAGCAGTTCGGAGTACGGAAGCCGGTTCGGCGAAGGGACCTGATACTGTTTGTTGCGGTAATTTCCGTGACCACGTCACAAATACCGGTGTTTCACGCCGTGTAACCGGTGTCTTGTTGGACCATGGCGTCAACGGCCGGTGGCCGTTTGCCTGGGAGACGGAGTCTCCCTCCGGTAAAGACTCGCAACAAACAGTATGACTCGCTTACCGGTTGCTCGCGCCGTCCGGCAGGTGGTCGTCGGCGGTGTCCAGCGCGTCCGCGACGACCCCGTCCTTGCGTGAGGCGACCCTGGCGTGGCCCGCACAGAGCCGTTCGTTTGCTTTCCAGGGGATGTGGAGTTCGAAGGCCGCATCGTCGCTGCAGCCGTCACGTTCACACTCCATACAGACGTTCCTCGCGGCGGACTCGTAATGGTTGTTGCGGTTATTTTCGTGCCCACGCCGCAACTATCGGTGTCTCACGGTGTGTACCCGCCGTCTTCTATCAACATGGCTGGAAAGACTCGCAACAACCATTACCATGTATCTGTCTCGCCGGCGTTCGTACATATCAGTACGAAACCAGATCAATAGTATAATACTCTCGGGTGATGCAGTGTAACTATGGAGTTTCCTGACTGCGGTCAGTCGAGGTGGTACCGATGAGTGCGCTCGACAGTATCGTAGAGACGGTCGAGTCGACTGCGAACTACGTGAGCGAGAACCTCGCCAGCCACGCGGGCTCCGAGGGGGGGACCAATCCGAGCGGCGAGGACCAGATCGACGCGGATCTCTGGGCCGACAAACTGTTCTTCGCGGAACTGTCCGGCCTGGACGGTGTCGGCGAGTACGTCAGCGAAGAACGGGAACACGCCGTCGACTGTGGTGAGGGGTACAGCGTCGCGATCGACCCGCTGGATGGCTCCTCGAACCTCCGCTCGAACAACCCCGTGGGGACGATCATCGGCATCTACGATGCGGCGTTGCCGGCATCCGGGCGGGAGATGGTCGGTGCGATTATGGTGCTGTACGGGCCGTACACGACGATGGTCGTCGCACGCGAGGATCACGACCGGGTGCAACGGACCCTCCTCCGGGACGGGTTCAGCGAGGGGTGGGGGACGATCGAGCTCCCCGACGAAGAGACTGTGCTCGGCCTGGCCGGCAAACGCGGTGACCGCTCGGCCGCGCTCGAATCCCTCGCCGAGGAGCTACAGGCCGAACTGAAACCCCGGTACGGCGGCGCGACGATCGCCGACCTCTCGCAGGTACTCGAGTACGGTGGCCTGTTCAGCTACCCGGCG
>Ga0207714_1000465_pt1 | contig 27883 bp, 32 predicted proteins | sample PonA232FremontCA_2_FD_187270 | JGI IMG/M metagenome (GOLD analysis project Ga0207714, IMG submission 187270) | Marine sediment microbial community from Fremont, CA, USA - Pond A23 Sediment 2 (SPAdes) | ecosystem: Environmental > Aquatic > Marine > Unclassified | place: USA: Fremont, California...
GGGCTACCGACAGGTATGGAATCTGTCAGGCGAGGGCTCCGTTCCGGGGACATCGAGAAGGACACCTACGAGCGGCTGACCTGCGCCGACTGCGGCGAGGAGCTGGCCACCGAGGCCATGCCCGAGGACGTCGGGAAGCGGCGGGTCTGTCCGGGCTGTGGCACCGAGTGGCGCGAGATGCCCTGATCACTCGAAAACGGCGTCGAAGGCGCCGGCACCCAGCGGCTCGTATGTGCCGGCGTTGACGTTCTCCGCGACGTGCTCCGGCGAGCCCATGCCCACGAGCGCGCTCGTCACGCCGGGCGCGCTGCGTGCGAAGTTGACCGCCTGCTGTGCGCGGCTCTCGCCCTCGAGTTTCGCCGCCACGTTCTCGGGCATCTCGCTGGCGAGCCGCCCCTGCATGAGCGAGGCGCTCGTGAAGACATCCAGGCCGGCCTCGCTGGCGAACCACAGCGCGCTCTTTGTCCCCTCCGGGGTGTCGTGAGCGGCGACAGTGAAGGCGTCGGCCATGTAGATATTGAATGGGAGCTGTACCGCGCGCAGGCTCGTGGCGGCCGACCCGACCGTCTCCGCGGCCGCCCGCGCCCGCTCGACGACCTCCGGGAGGGAGAGATACGTCTCCGACCCGGGTTCGACCCTGAAAGCCTCCCAGGTCGCGACGCCGTAGTGGCGGATGTCGCCGGCCTGGACCCGCCGTTCGAGGACCTCGAAGGCAGCCTCGACTTTGTCGTAGACCTCTTCCCGGGAGTGCTCCTGGAGCTGGGTCTCGGGGTTGTGGAGGTAGTACAGGTCGAGGGTATCGAGGCCGAGATTCGAGAGCGAGCGGTCGACCTGGTCGTCGACGAAGGCGGGGGAGAGACAGTGCCGCCCCCCGACAAGGTCGTCGGGGTCGACCAGACCGGGGTCGACGTACTCCTCGCGGACGTACTGCCCCGGGTCGTCGGGCCGGGACCCGTCGAAGGGGAGAAAGCCGCCCTTCGTGGCGACCAGGACGGCCTCGCGGTCGACATCGGCTGTCTCGATGGCCGCGCCGACCGCCCGCTCGCTGCGCTGGCACCGGTAGTTGACCGCCGTGTCGACGACGTTGACGCCGGATTCGAGGGCTTCGACGACCGCCTCGCGGTAGGCCTCGTCGGCGGCGTCGGTCGGCTCGCCGAGGTAGGTTCCCACGCCGATCGACGAGACCACACAATCCCCGAAGGCCCGGAAGTAGGTGCGCGCGAAGCCGTCGTGGCGGTCCCGGTAGTCCCAGGTCGCATCTGCGGTCGCCATACCGACGGTGGGCGCTCCGGCCACTTCGACCTGCCGCTCCGGCGCGCTACAGCTCGCCGCTCATCGCCTCGAACAGCCGCTCGTGGAACTGTTCGCGGGTCAGTCCGTCGCCGGGTCCGAGCCCGTTCATGTGCTCGATGGAGAGCTGGCCGCCGCCCATCCGGGCGTGGCCGCCAGCCCCGCCCATGGGGACGTCCTCGACGACCGCGCTCAGGGTCTTGCCCATGTGGACGCGGTCATCACGCGAGCGCCCGGAGAGGTGGATCTGGCCGTCCTTGTCGCCGAGGACGACCACGGCCGTGACCCCCTCCAGCCGGAGGAGTTCGTCGGCGGCCTGGGGGACCGCGTCCACGTTCGAGACGGTCCCGACGTCGCTGATGGCGAAGGCGTTGCGTACCTCCCGTTCGGTGATCGCCGTCGCCTTGACCTCGAGCACTTCGGCGTCGACCTCGGGGTTCGCGATCCGGTCCAGATGGTCCTCGTCGACCCCCGGATAGAGGTATCGTGCAGCGTCGAATTCCGCCGGCGAGCATCCTTTCGTGAGCTGGTTGGTGTCGGACTGGATACCGTAGAGGAGGCCGGTCGCGACGGCTGGCGGCAGTTCCCCCTCTTCGACCTCGCCGTTCTCGTCGGGGTCCGCGGGCTCCCAGTCCGTCTCCCGGAAGTACTCGGCGAAGATACTCGCACAGGAGCCGTTGTCGGTCCGGACGTCGGTGAACTCCCGACCCTCGCCGCCGCCGGGGTGGTGGTCGACGACCGCGACCGGGTCGATGCGCTCGGCACCGGAGAACCCGCGGGCCTCGTTGTGGTCGACCAGCACCACCTCCCCGTCGTCGAGGTCGCTTGCGCTTTCGATGCGCTCGAAACCGGCATCGAGGACGGTCTCGAAGGCGCGGTTCTCCTGGTGGCGGATCTGACCGGGATACTGCAGCGTCGCGTCGGTATCTCCCGACTCGGCCAGGTGTTTGACCGCCAGCGCACACGACATCGCGTCGGGGTCGGGGTTGGGGTGCATCAGCACGGTCACCTCCTCGAACCCGCCGACGATGTCCGCGAAGCGCTTGCCGGTCGGCCGGAGATACCACCGGATTGCGACCCCGCCGACCACCAAGAGGACCACGAGCCCCACCGCCACTCCGGCGACGACCAGCGGCCGGTCGGCCGCCAGTGCCGAGGCGGCGTCGAACGCCCCCCCCACGTCCGGAACGGCGACCATCACACCCATTGGGACTACAGATAGCACGGGGTCAAAAGAAAATTCCCCTTCCCGACCGAGTCGGTTGATTTTGCCGCGAGCGCCCTACTCCGCCCCGCTCCTGGCCGAGATGGCCGCCCGGTACCCCTCCCGGTAGGTCGGATACCGGAAGTCGTACCCCAGCCCGCGGAGCTTGTCGTTCGAGCATCGCTTGCTCGTGGTGAGCCGGCGCCGGACGGCCTCCGAGACCCCCTCTTCCAGGCGCTCCTCGACGGTCCGCTTCGGCGGGGCGGGCGCGCCACACTGTCCGGCCAGCCAGTCCGCGAAGGCCCACTTCTCGACTGGCTCGTCGTCGACTACGACCACGACCTCCCCGCGGGCCGCGTCCGCCTTGATGAGGAATCGGACGGCGCCCGCCGCGTCGTCCCGGTGGACCATGTTCAGGTACCCCTCGGTCACCGGCCCCTCGACGTACCGCTCCAGCCGGTAACGGTCGGGTCCGTAGAGGCCGCCAAAGCGGGCGACGGTCCCGTCGACGCCGCGGTCGGCCGCCCCCTCGAGTGCGACCGTCTCGGCCTCGGCGAGCACTTCGGTCTTCTCGGTTACCGGTGACAGCGGGGTCTCCTCGTCAACCCAGTCGCCGCCGTGGTCGCCGTAGACGCCCGTGCTCGAGGTGTAGAGGTACCGCTCCGGCGGATCCGCGCGCCCGGTGAAGTGCTCGAGTGCCGTCCGCTGACCCTCGACGTACACCTCCCGGGCCGCCTCGGCGCCGCGACCGCCCGAACTCGCCGCGAAGACGACGACGTCGGGGTCCGGAACCGCCTCGAGCGCGCCGGCGTCGGTGACGTCAGCCTGCACGGCGGTCGCGCCGGTTTCTTCGATAGCCCGGATCCCCGCGTCCGACCGGCGAACTCCGACCACTTCGGTGTCGAGCTGGCGACAGAGTTCGAGCCCGACGTAGCCACAGCCCAGCACCGCGACTCGCGTCATCGTTTCCGACTCTCGACGGTGCTGTGAAGCAGGGCGTACTCGTCGAGCGTGACGGGGAACCGCCCCTCGACTTTCTGCTGGATCTCCTTGGGCTCGAGCTCGTCGTCGACCGCCGAGGCCAGCGCCTCCACGTCCAGCACCGCGGTCGTCATCCCCATCAGGAGGATGTCCCGTGCCTCTGCGGCGATGGTGTCGGCGTCCGGCCGGTCCGGGTCGGTCGCGAGCACCGACGCCGCCTCCGACAGCGTCAGCTCCGGCCGCTCGCCGGCGACGACCGCACGCAGGACGTCCGGGTCGAGGCCGGAATGGTCCGCGACGGTTTCGACGCCGACCGCGTCGATGACCGTCGCCAGGTGGTCGTCGTACGCCGCCCGGAGCGTCTCCGGCGACTGCTCGCCCGCCGACGGGAACTCCCCTCTGAGCATACCCGTGGTACGCCGTCCGGGTACAAGTGAGTGTCACTTCCACCCCGGCCGCGGCCACCCCGCGGACGTCTCGGTCCGCTGGCCGTCGACGTCTGCGACCCCGCGCGGGCCGGCCGGTACCGCGACGGCGATGTCGGTTCCGGTGGCGAACCGTATCCGACTCGCTCGCCCGAGAACCTCCCGCTCGCCGTCGGCATCGACGTCGAGACGTACCTCGTCGCCGTCCCGGACGTATCTGAACCCACCCGGCGTGTCGGGTGCGCCCCGGGGAACCCGGACGACGAACTGCGCGTAGACCCCGCGGACGTCAACGTCCCAGAAGTTGGCCGTCGCGTACCAGAACCCGGGAGCCGGCGCCAGCGGAACGCCCATCGGGAGCTTCGCGAGGAACTCCCCGCCGAGCCGCCCCACCGTTCCGGTCGAGAGTACCTCGTCCTCCAGCCGGTCGGCGACCCGCTCGCTCACCGCTCTTGAGAGGTCGTCCGCCTTCCGTCGCAGCTCCCCCTCGGCGACCGTCCTGACCGTCTCGGCGACCTCCCGTACCGCTGGCTTCCCGACCCCGGCACGGGGCGTTTCCAGCCCGCTCCTGACTGCAGCGTCGAGCCGGAGCCGGAGCACGTCGCGCTCGCGGCCGGTGAGCGACGGCCACTCGCGGACTGCCGCCCGGTGGACCGCAGCAGCCGCCGAGCCGTTGACGAACGCCCGGGCGGCGTCGTCGGGACGCTCCCACCGGGCAGTGGCGTTTGCGACCAGCGAGCGCCGCACGGACTCGGGTCCGAGCCCCTCGCGTTTCAGGGTGAAGGCCAGCGCTCCCCGGAGGTATTCCACCGAGTCGGCGACCTGTCCGGACAGCTCCCGGTGTGTCCCGTTGGACCGGCTGGTGGCGACCAGGCTGGCGCCCGACACCCGCAGCGCCTGTGCGGCCCGACCCAGCGAGACACGACCGGGGCTGCTGAACGCATCCATGACCGCCCCGACCGCGTCCGCGTACGGAACCGACGCGACGTTCGTGTTCCGGACTGCGAGCGGGTGGCCGGAGCGCTCCTCACCGAGGCTGGGAAGTCTTTCGCCGTCGACGGCTGCGGTCGTCAGATAGGAGGGGCGGGCGTCGACGACCATCGGCAGCGACAGCCCGTCTGGGGGCGAGCGCCGTGCCCGGTCGCGGTAGGACGCGTGCATGCTCCCCTCGCTCTCCGCGGTGAGCTCTTCCGAGACGGTGGTGGCCCTGTCGGCCCGGCGCTGTGCGCGGGCCTCGAGCAGCCGAGAGAGCCGCTCGAGGTACGCCGCGCGCGCCGCGACCCGCGCCCGGTCCGCGACGCCGTCGTACGTGTCCGGGCGGTCGAGCAGTTCCGCTCGCCGGGTCCGGAGCCGCTCCCGGAGTTTCGCCGGCGGGTTCACCCCGAACGTCGCGACCTTCCCCCGGCTCGTCGTCACGGACACGTTCGCCACCCGGCGGCGCAGGTCCGCGAGGTCACCGTACACCCACGCGTCGAGGTCCGGGGGCTGCTCGCCGGTGACGGTGGTCTCCGTCTCCAGCGCCGCTGCCCGGCGCTCGAGGTTCTGGGGGTCGCCGGCGGCGACTCCCCGTGCGATCCCGTCCACGCCGCCCTCGTCCGCCAGGAGCCGCTCGCGTGCAGTGTCCCGAACGCCCGCCAGGTTCGGTCCGTTCAGCGGCCCGCCGCGAGTGTGGACTGGGCTGACGTTTCCGGGAGGCGCGCCGTCGACGGCGTGGTTCCCCGTCAGGAACACTGTGACGTCGACCCGGACGACCCGACGGCGCTCGGTGGTGTGCCTCCCCGCCGGGGTCGACCAGACGTGTCGCTCGGTGACCCGTCTGACGACGCGTCGCGGCTGGTGAGCGAGGACGTGCCAGTCGCCGTCCGGCTCTGGCGGCTCGGCCGCCCGCTCCCGGACGCTCGTCGTCGTCTCTCGCTCGGAACCGACCCGCGTCCAGTTGTCCCTCGGGTCGACGGCGGGTCCGGTTCGGCGGTCCGAGACCACCGTCGCGTGGACTCGACGCCGGACGTCCACCTCGTAGTGGCGGTCGAGCCGTTCGTCGAGCGTGACCTCCGCCTCCGGGCCGAACGCGGAGAGAAACGCCCGCTCGGCCGTCGCGTTCACCCCGACGGTGACGTTCTCCTCCGGCGAGGGCCCTTGCTCCCGTGCGCGGTCGCCGAGGCGTTTCTGGTCCGGAAGTGGCGACGGGTCGACGACGTGGCCGCGAGCGCGCTCGAGCGTCTTCAGTCCGGCGTGGCCCGACCCCTTCAGGGCGTCCGATATGGCGGTTCGGGCCGTCGCCTCTCCCAGCGCGCGTCTGCCGACCGGGTCGCTGGTCCCGAACACCGAGCGCTGGATGTCCAGCACCGCACCGTTTGTCGCCAGCGCGACGTGCCTGTTGGCGATGACGTTCTCGATCGGTGTGCCCGCGTACTGGGCGTAGCCGCGCGTCCAGGCCAGCGGGTAGAGGCTGGCAGTCAGCCGGCGGCCGAGACCGGGGACGGTCGGGCCGGCACCGAGCCGCCGCTCGAACAGGGCGACGCGGTCGTGGACTGCGAGCGTCGGGATGGCCACCCGGACGGTCGGGCTGACCGTCTCTTGAGCCACGGCGTGTCCGTTCCGTCGGACGGTCAGACTCACGTTCTCGACGGTGACGCGAAGTTCGGCCCCGTCGGGTCCGGCCCGCTCGACGGTGACCCGCTCGACCGCCCGGCGTAGCTCCCCGCGGGTCTCCGGAACGGGAAGTGAGGCCCCGAGCCGGAGGGTTCCGTCCCGACGCCCGAGGTCGCCCAGCCCCTGCCGAACGCGAGTGTAGATACGGAGCCGGAGCGCATCCCGGAATGTGACCTCGTGCCCGAGCGCCCCGCCGGTCGGCGTGGCTGCCCGGCTGGTCACCGGCTCGGCAGCCGCTTCCATCGCGGCATCCCGGGCACCCTCTATCACTGCCGTCCGCGTCTCGGCGCCCAACTCCTCCATGGTCTGGGCGACGCGGGGCTCTGTCGGTGCCGGGCTCGACAGCGACGCGGCGTACGTGGCGCTGCCGACCAGCAACAGGACACCCAGCAGTGCGAACGGGACCCTGGCGCGGTCGTTCATCCTTCCCACCGCCTGACGACGACCGTCGCGGTTCCCGTTTCCACGGCCGCGGCCGCGTCACGGGGCGAGTCGAACCGACCTCTGAGGTCGGCAGCGAACGCCGGGGCGAGCGCCCTCGCGGCGACATCCCGTGCCGCCGTCACGCCTCCCGGGTCGGCGGGCGTGCGTGCGCCACTACTTCCGGTCAGCACGCCGAAGCGGTGGGCGACGGCGCGCCGGTGTGGGCCGTTGCCAAGGGGGAGACCCGCCGTACTCCCGGGAAGCATCCCACGGGTAACGGCCCAGGCTACCCCCCTGGCGACGCCGTCGTACGTCCGCTCCGGGTCGACGGAGGGGACGGCCACCGGTACCCGGAGACGGACGACGCGGATGTCGGCCCGCGGCGGCGGGTCGGGGCCCACGGTGACCTGCCCGGCTACCGGCGCGCCAGGGTAGGGCGTCCACCGCGCCGACACCTGCGTGTTCGCTCCGAGCACCGCCGCGGTCTTCTCGCGGACCGCCGCGGCGAACGCGGGGCCGGCGGGAGCTACCTGCCGTCCGGAGAGCGTCGCGTTCGCGAGCGCGGCCCGGGCGAGTAGCCCGGCGTAGGTCCCGCGGGTAGGCTGGCGGATCGTCTCCCCCTCCTGGCCGCCCTCGTACTCGACGGTCGCGGTGCTCGTCGCCAGCACCTCGGCGGCGTCGTCCGCGGGGACGTCGACCGGTTCGGTCGTGGGTCCGGTCACGACGAACACCGCCGCCGACACCAGAAGCAGGAAGAGGAGGGTGTCGACGACGGTACTGACCGCGCGGGTCACCACACCACCACCCTGAGCCGGCCCGGACGGACCCGGCCGAGAGGGCCTCGCACGCTCACACGACGCGAGGCGGTCGCGACGCTCCCGGCGTCCGCGGGCGGGGTCGGCCCGCGCTGCCAGGTCGCTGTCCCGCTCTCGACGCTGACGTTCGTCCGCCACTTGCCCTGCCACCGGCCCTGCCACTGGAGGGCACGGTCGAGCCGACTGGGGTGCACCACGCCGGTCTCGGCGGTCCGTCCGTAGACGCGGTCGAGGAGGCGTTCGGCCGCCGCCGCCCGCTCGCCTGTCGACGGGGAACCGGGCAACAGGCCGGCGTACAGGCTCAGGGCGGAGCAGACGACCGCGACGGCGACGAGCGCAGCCAGGGGCTCCGTCCCGGCTCTATCCGACGAGCGTCGCATCGACCTCCCCCCAGGCGACGCGTCTGACCGTCAGCCACTCCGGCGCGGGCCGCCACTCAGAGTCCCGAGCACGGGCTTCCCGGAGTGCGTCGGAGAAGGACTCCCGCGTCCGGTAGACGCTCTCCGGTGGCGCTCCCCGAAGGACCTCGGCGAGCGGCCCGTCCCCGACCGGCGTGACACGGCTCGCGAACGCCGCGTGTGCCCTCCCGCCGCCGGACTGCAGCGTCAGGCCGCGGCTGTCGAGTCGCATCGCGTCCGCCGACACCGCGACCCGCTCGTGTTCGTCGTACGGGCTGGCCGCGACGCCGTCGACGGTCGCGGCGACGGCTTCCGCGTCCGGCGGCACTGCCGTCGGTAGCCCGGCGACGACACCCCCGACCGCCAGGCTCGCGGCGACGAGGCCGAGCCACGTGTACCAGGTATCGGCTGCCGTGTCGAGCATGGTGGGCGTGGTCGCGCCTTGGGTGATAAATGTCAGGCGAGGCCGCCGACGAACGCGTAACTCGCGAGGTAGACCGCGACGGCCACACACAGCGCTCGCCCGACCGCGTGACCCACGAGCGACGGGTCGAAGCCCCGCTCGAGCCCGACCGCGAGCGCGGGCAACAGCGCGGCGAGGAGTAGCACGTATACGCCAACGACGCCGCCCAGCCACGGCATTCCCGACCCGCCGATGAAGCCGCCGCCGGTCATCCCCGCCGCGAGTGCGACGGTCGCGCCGGCCACGAGCGGCCCGAAGGTGGTGCCCGTGCTCCGGAGCGTGTTGCAGACGCTGTCGAGCTCCGCCTGGGCGTCCGCCTCGACGCGCTGGAGGTGCCCGACGTGCTCTGACAGGGAGAGGAGCGCTCGGCCGGCAGGCCGTCCCTCGCGGCCCGCGAGCGCGACCATCGAGAAGCTCGCCCGCAGCCGCCGGCTCGGGAGGTGCCCGAGCACGCCCCGCTGGCCGAGAAACGCCCCCTCGACCCCGACCTGGAGGCGTCGCTGGCGGCGTGCACCGTCGGCCAGTGTCTCTCCGACTGGGCCGCCGACCTCCTCGCTCGCGGCCTCGACCGCCCGCTCGACGCTCTCCCCGGCAGCCACCCGCCGGCCCAGCAGCGCGAGCACGTCGGGTAGTTCCCGCTCGGCCGCCCGGACCCGCTCGTGTACGCCCCGCACGGGACGGAAATACAGCCAGAGCGGCCCTCCGACCCCCCAGCCCACGGCGACCAGCGGCGGGCCCCAGCCCGACGCGACCCGCGCCGCGGTCAGCCAGCCGAGGACGGCCGCGACCCCTCCGAACAGAAGGGCAGTCCGTCTGCTGATGGCGTTCTCTACCGCCGGATGTGCGGGCGTCACTCGCGGCGGCGGGAACGCAACCGGGCGGTGGGCGAGCAGCCAGGCACCGGCCGCGACGACCACTAACGGGACGGCGAGGTCGTAGACGACGGCCACCGAGAGCGGCGTCACCGCCAACCCGGCAGTCCGGGCAGCGGGGAGGAGCGCGACGAGGGCCGTCGGCAACAGCACGCCGAAGGCGTACAGCGCGGTCGCCGGGCCGGTGATACGCCTCGCGTACTCCTGCGTCTGGGTCCGGACGCCCTCCAAGACCGCATCCAGTGCACGGTCCAGTACGTCCCCGCGTCGGGCGGATGGAACCGAGCCAGCGGCCTCGACGAGCGCGAGCGCACGGCCCAGCGACGGGAACCACTCCTCCCACTCGCTCGCGAACGACTCCAGCCCGGTGTCGCCGGTCGGCCCGGCGGCCCGGACGTGGCGTCTCAGGCTCGCCGCGAGCCCGCTCCCGCCGGTTTCGGCGGCGAAAGCGGCGGCTCGCTCGGGCGCCGGTGTGACGTGCATCCGCAGGGCCGCTCGCGCGACGAGGTCCGGGGCCGCACCCAGGCTCCGCGTCCGCCGGGCAGTCGCGAGCAGCCGCGGAACCCACCCTGCGGCGGCCGAGCCTGCCAGCCCGCAGGCCAGCGCGGCCAGCAGCCCTGCGGGACGCAACTCCGGGGGGAACAGGAGTGAAACCCCCGCAAGAACGAGTGTGACCAGTCCGGAGAGGGCGTACCCCGCCGCGAGCACGTCCGACGGCTGTCGGCCGACCCCGAGAAACCGGACCGCGCGCCGGAACTCCGGCCCCGGGTCGGCCTTCAGGGGGTACAGCCCAGCGAGGCGGCCTGTCAGCCTCACGACCCGCTCCCGTCAGCCGTGCCGGCCTGCTTCGCGAACCGCGCGGTACGCTCCTCCAGGCGGTCTCTGAGGTCCCCGTATGTCTCCCCGGGGCGTGCGAGCGCGGCGACGACGCGGCTGTTTCCGCGCTGGATACGGCCGGTTGACGAGAGGCCCCCGTCGCCGACGGCATACAGCGGTTCGAACCCCGGCCGATCGCCGCCGGTCACCTCCTCGATGTGGCCGACCCGCCGTCCGCCGGGAGCGGCCTCGAGTGTCACGACGAGGTCGGTCGCCCCGAACGCCGCTGGCGCGACGCCGAGGTCCTCGACGACCCGCTCGTAGACGGCCGTGGCGCCGTCGCCGTGGACGGTGCCGAGGACCGCCTCGCTGGTCGCCCCGACGCGCATGGCCTCGTAGAGGACACTCGCTTCCTCGCCGCGGACCTCGCCGACGACGAGTGCTCCGTCACCCAGCCGGAGCGCGGTCCGGAGCGCCTCTGGGGGCGGTATCTCGCCGCCGTCCGCCCCCGTCCGGAGCGCCTGGACGTCCCGGCCGGCCGCCTGCAACGCCTCGACGGGCAGTTCCGGCGTGTCCTCGATGGTCACCGTCCGAACGTCCGCCGGAAGTTCCCACAGCAGCGCGGCGAGCATCGTGGTCTTCCCGGCCCCGCGGGCGCCCGCAAGGAGCAGCGATCGGCCCCGCTCGACGCACAGCGAGAGCACCGCCGCGGCCCCGGGAGTGACGGTCCCGTTGTCGACCAGGTCGTCCAGCCGCCAGGTCTCCGGGTCGTGTGCCCGGAACGCGAAGGCCAGTCCGTCGCTGGCCGGCGGCCGGAGTCCGGCGACGCGGACCTGCCGGTCGCCGACCTCGATGGCGGCGTCGAGGGTTGGGGCGGCCCGCGAGAACGCCCGGCCGCTCTCCCGACGGAACCGGGAGGCGAGGGCGTCGATGCCGCCGTCGGTGAGCCGGAGATTCGTCCGCATGGCCCGCCCGTCCGCCACGACCCGGACCGGGTTCGCGGTCGCCGGCGAAGTCACGTAGACGTCGCTCACCTCGGGGTCGGCGAAGAGGTCCTCCAACAGCCCGTATCCGCGGGTGTGTTTCGCGAGGACGGCCGCGACCCGCTCAACGGCCTCGCCCCGAACGCCGTCGGCGACTGCCTCGACCGCCGCTCGCGGCGTCCGCTCGCCGTCCCTGGCGGCAAAGCGCTCCGCCGCCGCGGCGAGCGTGGCGGTTTCGTCGCTGTCGAGTCGCTGGTCGGCCGGCTGGAGGTGGTACTTCCCGGTACTTTCCCGGCGGTAGCAGCGGACGCTCCCGCCGGTCTCCAGGTCCCTCCGCTGCTCGAGGGGGGCGTCGGGGACCGACCGGTCGACCCGCCAGCAGCTGACGGCGAGCCCCTCGACGGGGGCGAGCGCGCTCGCCGTATCGGGGGCGGCCGCCGCGACCTCTGCGAGTCCGACCTCTGCGGCGATGTCGGCGGTGGCGTCCGCCCGGCCCGTCGCCTCGCGGGCGGCCCCCAGCGGGTCACGTCGAGCACGGTCGGCGAGCCGTTCGTCGTGGATCCGGACTCGCTCGAGAAACCGGCCAGCTGCGACGAGGAGTGCGCCCGCCTGACCGGCGTACGCGCGCTCGACGCCGGCGGCTCGCGTGAGGACCGTCTCGGCGTCCCGTCCCGCGAGGGCGGAGACTCCGGTCGCGCGACAGTCTGGCTCACGCTCCAGCCGGCCGGCCCCGTCGCAGGCGTCGGCGTCGACGACCAGCTGGTCGTCCTCGAACCGGGGTCGACACCCACAGCCTGACTCACCCGCCCCCGACAGCAACGCTCGGAGTCCCATGGACCGCGGTGCTCCCGCGTTCGGTAATAAACCTCAGCCGTCGGACCTCGACCACCCCCTCCGGGCGGAGCAGAAGCACCACCTTCCTGCTTCCCCCTCCCCGGAGCGTGAGCCCGCCGGGCGGACCGACGACGTCGCCGTCGAGGAGCCGCCGGTCGCGCTCGGTCCCGCCCTCGACGCGCCAGGTCACGCTCCCGCGTTCCCCTGGTGGCGGCACGGTCAGCCGTGTCAGGCCGGGGTGTGCCCACGTCCGCTCGGGCAGGGAGAGCGTCAGCGTCCGCCTGGCGACCGGACCACGCGCCGTGGCCGTCGACCCCGCACGGAGTGCCCGGGCCGCAGACTCCACCCGGTCGAGCTCACTCGCCACCCGCGCGTCGCTGTGAGTCCGCCCCGCCTCCTCGACGACGGGGAGGGAGACGCCGAGCAGCGCGGCCGCGAGCGCGACGGCGAGCACCGCCCGGATCACAGCAGCTTCCGGAGCCGGGCGATTGGCCCGTCCGCTCCGCTTCCCTCACCCGCCTGCCCACCGCCCCCCCGCGAGGCCGAGTCCCCACTACCGGCCCAGGACGCTCCCGCGCTCCTGGAAGCGCCGGGGTCCCACGACCCTCCATCGAGCGCGGCGGCGTCCGGCCGTTCGCCGCCGGTCGGCCCCGAGTGCTGCTCCCGCTGCGAGCGGGGAGCTGTCGCTGCGGACCCACCACTCGCCCCCGGCTCGTCGTCGGTCGGCTGTCCGCACCGGCCACAGCGCTCCCGGCGCTGTGAGTCCTCACCGACGTTTCGCTGGCTTCGTTCGGCCGGCTCGTCGCGGGCGACGTCGGCGGTGTTCGCCCCGCCAACCAGCTTTTCGACGCGGGAGAGCGCAAGGTCGGCCCGTTCCTCGACTTCCCGGTTTACCGAGCGAACCTCGCCGACGTACCCGCGCAGCGCCTGAGTCGCTGCCTCGAGTTCGGCGACCCGGTCCTCCAGGTCCTCGGCTGTCGTCTCGATGCCGTCCAGCCGTTCGGCGGTGACGGCCGCGTCGGCGAGCGCGGCGGGGTCGCCTTCGCCGTCGGTGACCGCGCGTTCGAGCGTGGCGACCCGCTGTTCGAGTTGGTCGTCCATACGCCGGGTGGCCTCCCGATCCCGGTTAAATGCTGGGGCAAACGTTCATGAACCAGTGTGACAACACCCGGTCATGAGAGTCGCCCTGATCGGCGTGGGCCAGGCCGGCGGGAAGGTAGCCCAGGCCATCGCCGAATTCGACTACGAGATGGACTTCGGCGCGGTCCAGAGCGCCTTCGCGGTCAACACCGCGGAGGCGGACCTCCAGTCGCTTGACATCGACACGATGCTCATCGGCCAGGACCGCGTGAAGGGCCACGGTGTCGGCGGCGACAACGAGCTCGGCGCCGAGATCATGCAGAGCGAGGCCACCGAGGTGATGGACGGACTCGACGGCCGGATCACCTCGCAGACGGAGGCCGTCATGGTCGTCGCCGGTCTCGGCGGCGGCACGGGAAGCGGCGGCGCGCCGGCGCTGGCGCGCGAACTCGGCCGGGTCTATGATATCCCGGTCTACGTGCTCGGCGTCCTGCCGGGTCGCGACGAGGGGGGTATCTACCAGGCCAACGCCGGCCGCTCGCTGAAGACCGTGATCCGCGAGGCGGATGCGGCCCTCCTCATCGACAACGACGCCTGGCGGGAGAGCGGTGAGAGCGTCCAGGAGGGGTTCGACGCGATCAACCGCCAGATCGCCCAGCGGGTCGGGGTGTTGCTGGCCTCCGGCGAAGCCGTCGAGGGCGTCGGCGAGAGCGTCGTCGACTCCTCGGAGATTATCAACACCCTCCGGGAGGGCGGGATCGCCAGCCTCGGGTACGCCACCGCCGAAGCCAGCGAGGAAGCCGCCGAGAACGTCAACACCGTCACCAGCCTCACGCGCAACGCCCTCCTGACGAGCATGAGCCTGCCCGACGCCGTCGAGGCGGAGGCGGCGCTTCTGGTCATCGCCGGCCGGCCCGAGCGGATCTCCCGGAAGGGCGTCGAGCGCGCCCGCTCCTGGGTGGAGGAGGAGACAGGCAGCCTCCAGGTCCGCGGCGGTGACTTTCCGCTCGATAGCGACCGTCTCGGCGCACTCGTCTTGCTCTGTGGGGTCGAGCGGTCCCGGCGGGTCAAGGAGTTCATGGAGCGGGCCCGCGAGGCCAGCGCAAGCGCCGAGGGTGAGGGGCCGACGACCGAGGAGATGTTCGACGAGAACCTCGACGACCTGTTCTGAGCCGCGGCAACGGCACGGTAGGCCGGATTCAGACCAGGCTCGCGCCGTCGAACTCCGAGCGGTCGTAGTCGACCTCCATCAGCGAGAGGACCGTCGGGGCGACATCGTAGAGGTCCGCATCCCTGACCGACGCTTCGGGGTCGTCGACGAACAGACAGGCGTTGTCGAAGCTGTGCATCCCGTTTCGCGGACCGGTGTCGAAGACCTCGTCGCTGCCCTTGAAGCCGGCCTTGAGGTCGAAGCCGTGGTTCGGGATCACGGTGAGGTCCGGCGCGATGTCGGCGTGAGCGCCCCGGTAGGCCTCTTCCTTGGTCTCGACGCGGTCGGCGACTGGGTTACCGTCTGGTCCCTCCAGGGCCTCGAGCTCCGCCTTGAGTTCGTCCCGCACCGCTTCGTAGTCGGCTTCGGGGACGCTCCCTCGGGGTTCACGACCTTCGAGGTTGATGTAAAAGCGGCCGGGGATGAGCGAGTAGGCGCGGGTCTCCTCTGCGATGTCGTCCAGTTCCTCGTGGTCGTCGTCGTCGTAGGAGAGCCACCCTTCCTGGCGGAGCCACTCGTTGAGGTGGACTTCCCACTCCAGGGTCGTGAAGCCGTGGTCGGAGGCGACCATCATCGTCGTGTCGTCGTCGAGCAGTCCCCGCAGTTCGCCGAGATACTGGTCGACCTTCCGGTAGAAGTCGATAAACTCGTCGTGGCACTCGCCGCCTTCCGCGTAGTCCCTGAACAGGAAGTGATTGACCCGGTCGGTGGTCATGAAGACGCCGAAAAAGAGGTCCCAGTCGTCCTCCCGGATGTAGTGTTTGAACGCCTCGAAGCGGGCATCCAGGGTCTCGTGGGCGTCCTCGATGAAATCGGACTTGTCCTCGGCGTGGCCGAGCTTGGCGTTGACGTCGATCTTGTAGTCGAGGCCGTCCAGCCGGGTCCGGAGCTCAGCTGGCTGTGCGGCACGGTCGATGCCCGGCGAGAGAAAGCCCGAGACCATCCGCTGGACGTCTTCCTCGGGCGGGAAGGTGACGGGGACGTTCATCACGGTCGCGTCCCGGCCTGCGTCGGTCACCCGCTTCCAGAGGCGCGTGGCCTGGACGTCGCGGCCCATCGGGACGTAGGTGTCGTAGGAGCCGTTCTCCCGGTCCTGGAAGCCGTAGACGCCGGTTTCGCCGGGATTGACGCCGGTCGTCAGCGACGGCCAGCAGGCGCTCGACTCCGGGGGGACGATGCTGTCGATCGCTCCCGCGCTCCCCTCCTCGGCGAGCGCGGCGAGGTGCTCGAACTCGCCCGGGTGGTCGTCGAGGAGACTGAACGGCACGCCGTCGATACCGAAAAAGGCGACTCGGGGCCCCTCGTCGCCGCGGAGTCGGTCGAACAGACCCATACCCCCTCATACTGGCGTGGGGGACAAGAAGGTTCGTCATGCGGCCGCCTGCGGGGGCCTCTCGGGGGTCGCGGCAACACTCAGGTATCTTCAGAGAGGCCCTCCTCCCCGCCTTCGCTTTCGCCCTCGCGTTCCGGGCGGTCGGGGTCGAAGTTCTCCGGGACGACCGTGGGGTGGGCGATACCCACCGGGGGGTGTCTCGCTGCCATCACCCTTCACTACTCGCTTGCCGTTCAAGTAATTACCCATAATTATAATTCATCGGCAAGGACTGCCGGTATAACCCGGGAGCATATCTCCGGGCCGTTGCGGGGGACCACGTGGTGGCTTCCAGCCCGGGGGTCTAACCGCGTTAAGCCGCTGCGGTAGTCGTGACGACGTTGAAGTGGATCGCGTACGTGGTCCGGGTATGTTCGAGAAGAACGTCGGCGGACTGGACAGGCAGGTCCGGTTCGTCGCCGGGGCGGGGCTGTTGGCTGTAGCGCTCGTGGGCGTCGTGACAGATGCTGTCGGACAGCCGGCGGCCCTGATAGCGCTGGCCGGCGCGACCGGCCTCCTGTTCAACGCCGTCGCGCAGCGGTGCCTGCTGAACAGGCTCCTCGGGGTCGATACCTGCGGGGAGGCCTGCTGACTCCGTTCTCCAAGCGGCTCAGAACTCCTCCTCGTAGAGGTCCATCGCGTGTTCGATGGCCTCCTTCGCGGCCTCCCGGTCCTCCCACCCCAGCGTCTCGACTTCCTTCCCCTCCTCGAGGTTCTTGTAAGTCGCGAAGAATTCATCTATCTCGTCGAGGGTCTGCTGTGGGATGTCGCCGATGTCCTCGATATGGTCCCAGCGGGGGTCCTCGCTCGGGACGGCAATGACCTTGTCGTCCTGCTCGCCGTCGTCGTCCATCTTCATCAGCGCGACCGGGCGGGCCTCGATGACACAGCCCGGGAATGTCTGGTCCTCGACCAACACGAGCACGTCGAAGGGGTCCTCGTCGTCGTAGTAGGACCGCGGGATGAAGCCGTAGTCGGAGGGGTAGTGGACGTTGCTGTGGAGCACCCGGTCCAGCACGACGCCGGGGAGGTCCTTGTCGTACTCGTATTTGTTGCGCTCGCCTTTCAGACACTCGACGACGGCGTAGATCTCTTCGGGCGGGTTCGGGCCGGTCTCGAGGTCTTCCCAGAGGTTCACCATCGTCTCGCGCTCGGTCGCCGCTCGAAAAACTACTTTCGGTCTCGGCGGGCGCCGCCGGGTCGACTATCGCCTGTGAATTCACTACCCAATCGAGGGTAGACCGGCCAAACCTCCGTCTCTGCCCGCGAGAACCCCTCGGAGATTTAACAAGCGTTAAATACGATTATGACCTGATTCTAACTATGTCAGAGGCACAAACAGTTCCCGACAGTCCCGGCATCGCGCGCGAGCTGACAGCGTTTCAGCAGAATATCCTGACGATCCTGGCCGAGGAAGCCCGGTACGGGCTCGCGATCAAGCGCGAACTCGAGACCTACTACGACTCGGAGGTCAACCACGGACGCCTCTACCCGAACCTCGACGACCTCGTGGAGATGGGGTTGGTCGAGAAGAGCGAACTCGACAAGCGGACCAACCAGTACGCGCTGACCGAGGAGGGCTACCAGGCGCTTCTCGACCAGCTGTCCTGGACGTTTTCGAAGGTCGTCACCGACGAGGAGCGCGCGGCCGACCTGGAAGAGCTCATCGAGGCTGCCCGGTAGACGCCGTCTCGACCGCAAGCGACACCGACTCCTCGACCACCGCTTTCTGCTCGTCGGTCGGCCAGACGTTCCGCCGGTAGTACTCCGTCAGGAACTCTTCGCGCTCGTCAGCCGAAAGCTTCTCGACCGGCTTCGCGTAGTGGTTGCTGCAAAACTCCGCGAGCGCCTCCGCATTGGCCCCGTGGACGGCCCCGTGTTCCTCCCGCACGGCCTCGACAACCTCGCGGTTGTGTTCCGCGACCACCTCCCACTCCGCATCCTCGCCGGGTCCCTCCAGAGGGATCTCTATCCCGCGGTTGATGTCGTCTATCCGGTCGGGGTGGACCGTCCCGTCTTCGACCCACTCCGCCGGGTGGAGGACGAGTACGGCCCGGTCCTCTTCACGGACCCGCGCGGTGTAGCCGTGCTCGGCCAGCAGTTCCTCGCGTTCCTCGCGGTACGCCGCCGCCTCGCGCTCGTCGGCCGCCACGCGGGCCCGCCGCGTGAGCTGCTCCACCCTCGTTTCCGTCTCTTCCGGGACCGTATCAGGCGTCATCGAGTGCTTCGTTTGCCAGTTGGTCGGCCCGGTCGTTTATCTCCCGCGGTACGTGCGAAATCGACCACTCCGAAAACTCCGCCAGTCGCTCCCGCGCCTGTATCCGGTACTCCCGGAGTTCGGGGTCATTGACGTCGTACTCCCCCCGCACTTGTTTCACGATGAGTTCCGAATCCCCGCGCACGACCACCTCGTCGAAGCCGTGGTCGGCGGCGACCGACAGCGCCCGAACCAGCGCCTCGTACTCCGCCTGGTTGTTCGTGGCCCGGCCGATGGTCTCGCCGCCTTCCGCGACGATGCCGCCGTCGGTCACGACGACGTACCCGACGGCCGCCGGGCCGGGGTTCCCGCGGGCGGCGCCGTCGAAGTAGACGTGCGCGCGCCCGTTCGAGGTGGGTCGGACCACCCCCTCCAGGCGCGCGGTGTCGCCGCCCTGAACCACGACCTTGTCGTCGTACGCGACGGCGGTCGCCCCGGCGTAGGCCGCGCGCCACCGCTCGTGGTCGGTGTTTCCGGGCTGGACCTCGACGCCCGCCTCGCGGAGACGCCGGCGGGCGGTCTCGGGGTCGCAGTCGATGACTGGCACGCCGCCCAGTCCGACCGGAACCGCAAAGGGACTGTCGTTGTGACCTCATGACGACGACGGAAGCCGAAAGATATTTTGACCGAGGGTTTAAGTGCCTCGGAAATACTACTATAAAAGAGCGATGACACGGTCCAGCCGCCAGCGGGAGCGCGAGCGCGAGTCCGAGACCGACCAGGACGAGACCGAGGGTGTCCGCGACTGTCCGGAGTGTGGGTCGGACAACATCATCAAGAGTTCCGACCGGGGTGAGCTCGTCTGTGACGACTGTGGCCTCGTCGTCGAGGAGGAGAACATCGACCCAGGGCCGGAGTGGCGAGCATTCAACCACCAGGAACGACAGGAGAAATCGAGGGTAGGGGCACCGACTACCCAGACGATGCACGACAAGGGGCTGACGACGACCATCGACTGGAAGGACAAGGACGCCTACGGCCGGTCTATCTCCTCGAAAAAACGAAGCCAGATGCACCGCCTCCGGAAGTGGCAGGAACGGATCCGGACGAAGGACGCGGGCGAACGGAATCTCCAGTTTGCCCTCTCCGAGATCGACCGGATGGCCTCCGCGCTCGGCGTCCCGCGGTCGGTCCGGGAGGTCGCCTCCGTCATCTACCGGCGCGCGCTTGACGAGGACCTCATCCGGGGTCGCTCGATCGAGGGCGTCGCCACCTCCGCGCTGTACGCCGCCTGCCGCAAGGAGGGAATCCCCCGAAGCCTCGAAGAGATCTCCGACGTTTCGCGGGTGGAGCGCAAGGAGATCGGACGCACCTACCGCTACATCTCCCAGGAGCTGGGCCTGGAGATGGAGCCGGTCGACCCCAAAAAGTACGTCCCGCGCTTTTGCTCCGAACTCGAACTCTCAGAGGAAGTCCAGACCAAGGCAAACGAGATCATCGAGACGACTGCCGAGGAGGGACTGTTGTCGGGGAAATCGCCGACCGGCTACGCCGCGGCCGCGATCTACGCTGCCTCGCTGCTCTGTAACGAGAAGAAGACACAGCGCGAAGTCGCCGACGTGGCCCAGGTGACGGAAGTCACCATCCGGAACCGGTACCAGGAGCAGATCGAGGCGATGGGCATCCACAGCTGAGGACTCTCCTTGCCCCCACATTTATCCGCGATACCGCGAGCAGTCCCGCCTATGTGACCGTCGCTGCGGGGCGGCACGCGGTCGTGCGACACACCGCCTCGCAGGCAGTCGTGTCGCCTGTTCGCCCTACCCGCCCGACCGGCGTCGACGCTACGTCCAGTGGGTTAGATTCATCATCCATTCCCCCGTAGTTCTGGTAGATGCGACTCGGGGAGTTCATCGAGGATTTCGAGCGCGACGAGGCGGCCGAGCGCCGCCGGCTGGCCCGCGAGAAATCCTACGAGATCACGGACTACCTCGACGAAGTCGAACGGCAGTTCCAGGAAACCGTTCAGGGCGACTCGCTGTTCGGTGCGACCGCCCCCGAGATCTTCGTCGGCCGGTCGGATTACCCGAACGTCTCGACCGGGCTCCTTTCCCCGATGGACCGGGACGCGGACCCCGGAAGCTACGCGACTGGCGGCCACTGGTACCGGGAAGAGCTCGATATCAACGACATCCTCCAGCGCCGGACGGGACTGTTGAACTCCACCCGCTCGACTGGCGTCGACGTAACCGACGTGTGGGACGGGTTCGTCGGCGTCCAGCGCGAAGTCGCCATCGCCGACCACCCCGTCGACGTGGAGGTCGGGCTGAGCGACGAGCCCGACCTGGACCTGACGCTCGACGACATCCAGACCCCGACCGGACCCCGGGCCCGCGCGACCTCCGCTGACCTGGCGGAGAACCCCCACGTCCCCCGGCCGGTCGAGAAGACCCTGGAGGACGACGACTGGCAGGCCGAGGGCGCCATCACCTACCTCTACCGCCGGAATTTCGACGTCTACGACATCAATACCATCCTCTCGGCGGGTGCGCTCGGACGGGGACGGGACCGCAGGCTCGTCCCGACCCGGTGGTCGATCACCGCCGTCGACGATACCGTCGGTCAGTACCTCCGCGGGCAGGTCCGTTCCTCGCCTTCGGTTGACGAGGTCCAGGTCTGGCACAACGCCTACCTCGGCAACGACTACTGGGTGGTCCTGGCACCGGGCAACTGGGAGTTCGAGCTCGTCGAGCTCAAGGCGCCAGGAAGTGTCTGGAATCCCGAGCCCGACGGCGCCTACTACATGGCTGCCGACAGCGAGTCCTACGGGGGCCGGACCGGCTATGTCGACGAGACCGCAGGGGCGTACTACGCCAGCCGGCTGGGCGTGCTCGAACACCTGGCATCGGTCGGCCGCCAGGCGACCTGTCTGGTGGTCCGGCACGCCACCGAGGAGTACTGGGCGCCGGTCGGCGTCTGGCAGATCCGCGAGGGGATCCGGGACGCCTTCGAGGGCGAGCCTGCAGTCGCCGAATCCTTCCACGCCGCGGTCAGCCAGCTCGCACCGCAGCTACCGGTCTCCCTGGACGCGCTCCGGCGAAAATCCGAGCTCGTGGCTGGCATCCAGTCACAGCTGACCGACTTCTGACCCGGTTGCTACTCCTCTGTGGTCGGGACCGGACCCGTACCGACCGCCTCCTGCACAGCGTGTTCGAACTCCTGTCGGGTCGAGAAGTAGGGTTCCTCCACGTCTTCCAGCACGTCTGCAAGCTCCCGTGGCCCGTCGGGCGTTCGGACCGTCGTCTCGCCCTCCCGCTCGATGACGGTGCTTCGCTCGATGCCGTACATCAGCCGGGCGGAGACCCGGGCCAGCGGCGCACCTTCGACGGGTTCGCCCTCGCCGAGCGTGACTGCCGGCTCGTCCTCGTCGTCGCTGTCCTCGTCTGCCATACTGTCGGCTTCTCGGCGGCGGCGATTAGTGTTTACGACTCGCAGCGCCCAGGCGTGTCGGACGCCCGTCTGACGGGGAGTTTTGACCGTTCACACCCGACCGGATGGCATGACCAGTCTGACCGACGTCTACGACGGCGGCGTCGGGGCCGTCGTCGACCGCCGCCGGCGCGCGCTCGGCGCGGGCGTGTTCGTCCTCGGCGCGGCCATGGTCGTCGCGGCCATCCCGGTGGCCACAACGGGGCTTGCCGACCTGCTTGACCTCGGCACCTACGAGGCTCGCGAGCTTGCCGGTATCCTCGCCGGGGTCGGACTCCCGGCGGTGTTCGTCGGCATCTTCACCGTGTTACCAGCTCCGAAGACCGTCCGCGCGCTCGCGGCTATCGGTGCAAGCGTCGCGCTACTCGGCGTCGCACTCTTCGCCTTCGCGTATCCCGACCGGTGGATCCCGGCGGGCCCGGCGCTGACGGTCGTGACCGTCCTCGTCTACTCGCTGGGGACGCTCGCGACGTTCTGGTGTCTGTTCGTCGGGCTTGCGACGTTCAAAACGCGCAATGATCCCGGCGGGACCGCGCGGCTCGATGTCACCGAAGCGGGGACGGTCCGTATCGTGAGCGACGACACTGGGCCGGGGCTGAGTGGCGTCGGCCTCTCGGGGACACCGGACGGCGGGGTCGAGACCCAGACGAACCGCCAGCCGGCCGGCGACGGCGGCAGCGTCGCCGACCCAGCGGCTGAGCCCGAGACGGTCGAGGCAGCCACCGCTCGCGGCCAGCCCGACCCGTACTGCGGGAACTGCGCCCACTTCGAGTACGTCCGCGCCGACGGTGACCTCGCGCCCTACTGTGGCCGCCACGACGAACTCATGGACGACATGGACGCCTGCGAGCAGTGGCAGCCAAACGACCAACCGTGAAATTAAACATGGCCGGCGGGTAGGGACGGACATGGAATTCTGCGACGAGTGCGGCTCGATGATGAAGACGGAGGACGGCCGGTGGGTCTGTGGGAGCTGTGGCTTCGAGAAGTCCCGCGACACCGAGCAGGAGGCGGCGATGACGACCACCCAGGGGCAGGAGGAGACGGAACTCGTGGACATGAGCGAGACCGACGAGGAGGCCATCGGCCCAACGACCAGCGCCCGGTGTCCGGAGTGTGGCCACGACCGGGCTCGCTACGAAATGAAGCAGATCCGCGCCGCCGACGAATCCGAGACCCGGTTTTTTACCTGTACCGAGTGTGGCCACAAGTGGCGCGAGGACGACCACTGAATGGCCGACCCGCGGTACCCCACCGCCGAGGTTGCGGACGGCTGGGAGCTGACTGAGGAGGGCGTCGAGACGCTGTTCGAGCTGCCGACGATGTCGGTCCGCGGAGCCAGCCGCCGGTACGAGGACCGCGCGGGGCGTGACGCTCTCGCCGCGGCGACCGACCCGCCCTACGACGAGACGCTGCGCTTTTTCGCGGCGACGCGGCTGACCTTCGAGCCCGGCCTTCCGCCCGGGACGCTCCCCGCGAGCGTGCTCCCGTCGGTCAGACAGCAAGCGCGACAGCGATTCAAACAGCGCCTCCGGGACCGGGGCGTTTCCCGCGTCTCCCGTGGCCGGTCGGAACGGCTGCGGGTCGACGGCTCGCGGGTCCGCGCCCGCAGCTACACCGGCACCGTCGACACTCCAGGCGGGTACGCTTTCCCCGTCGAGGGGTGGCTCGCTGCCTGGCACGACGAGGACTTCTTCGTGGTTACCGGCGGTTACCCCGAGGACCGGCTGGCGGATGTCTTCGGGATCGAGGATGCCGGCGAACTTCTGTTCACCCCGCCGCGAGTCTACCGGGACGATTTCTTCGACCTCCTGCGGAGCGTCCGCTGAGCGGACCGGGGCCCCTGAATCCGGCTACACGTGCCGCGCGACGGTCAGATACCCCGTGTGCCCGACGCCCGTCGTCGAGGGTCTCGTGCCCCGCTCCTCGAACTCCATCTCCCGCTGGATGGTCTCCAGGGTCTCGACCTCGGCTAGCCCCGCCCGCCGCGCGGCCTCGACGGCTTCCCGGGTTGCCTCGACGAACGGGGAATAGACCGCCACGAAGCCGCCGTCGACCAGCAGCGACGGAGTCCGTTCGACGACCGTCGGCGCGTCCGCCGTGTCGAGTGTCACCGTCTCGAACTTTCCGAGGTCGGGCAGGTGGGCCGCCACGTCGCCGGTCCGTACGTCGACTCGGTCGGCCACGCCCGCCAGTTCCATGTTCTCGCGGGCGACCTCGGCGAAGTCGGGGTCGCGCTCGTAGGTGACGACCTCAGCGCCCACGCGGCCCAGCGAGGCCGCGAGCACCCCGGTGCCGGTGCCGGCGTCGAGCACGCGGTCGCCGGCACCGACCCCGGTGTGCCCGAGCACGAGCCCGATGTCGCGGGGCAACATCGGTGCACCGGTCCGCTCCAGGTGGTGAAACAGGTCCGGTCCCCGTAGCTCGCGGGCGCGGAACTGCTCGCCGAGGTGGGTCTCGACCGTGTCGCCGGCCGCGACGTCCTCTGGCACCTCCAGCACGCCCAGGTCGGTCTCCAGCGTCTCGCCGGGGTCCAGCAGGTACTCGCGGTCCTCGTGGACGAAAAGCAGCGCCACGCTACTCCAGCCGCTCCACGGCGGCCGCCAGGTCGCCGCCGGTCGCCTCCAGCGCCTCGCGGGCGGCCTCCTCGCTCGCCCCGGTCCGCTGGGCGACGAGCTCGATGTCCTCGTCCGGGACCCCAGCGTCGTCCGCCGCTTCGGTGGCTTCTTCGGAATCCTCGTCGGCGTCTGCTTCGAGGGCGTCGGCCTCCCGGAGCTCCGGGGAGCCGACCACCTGGTAGGTCTCCTGACCCTGGGCGTCCATCTTCTGGACTTCCGCGTCCGTGAACACCAGTTTTCCGTCGGGGGTCGTGATCACGACCTCCTGGGCGTCGATCTCCTCGATGTCGATGCCCATCTGTTCCATCATCTGCTTCATTTTGCGGGAGTTGAGCCCGCCGCCGCCTCCACCGAACATACACTCGCTTCGGGTGGCCCCGACAAAAAGGGCTGTGTTACGCGCGGTCCGCCGACGACTCGTCCCCGACCCCCTCGCGGACGGCCACGGCCACGCCAGTACCGAACGACCCCATTCCCGACCCGGACAGCCGCGCACGCCCCACGGCGACCAGGTCGCCGCCTTCGTGCTCGACCAGCACCTCGTCACCCGGGCGGATTGCGGGGTCCACCTCGCAAACGAACTTCGCGAAGGCGTTGCGTCCGTCGGCGACGTACGGGCGACTCTCGTCGCCGACCACCACGCGGTATCGGGGCCGGCCGAGCGCCGTCTGGAGCCGCCGACCCCCGGTCACGCCGAGCGTGAACCGCCCATCGGTCCCGTAGGTCGCAAGCCGGCCGGCCTCGCTGTGAAGCTGGCGTGGCCGGCCGGAGCTGGTGTGTGTCACCGACACCCCGGGGGGGACCAGCGCCGCCCCCGCGCCCGGTCCGAACTGGTAGGTCGCGACCGTCCGGAGCGTCAACAGCTCGTCGGTCATGCCCTCTGTTCTTGCCGACCTCACTAAACGGCGTCGCCGTCGCCCCGAGCCGGAAACTTTCAGTCGAGTTACCTTGCTATCTCGTACCACAGCCCGCCGGATTCGGTAATACTTATTCTCGACCCGAAAAAAACGGTCACTCATGCCAGACAATGGAACGGCACAGATGACGGCCGGCGTCTTCCTCATCGCCGCCGGGTCAGTCGTGATGCTCGGGGTCCTGGGGGGGCTCGTTCCGCCGCTCCCGCCGGTATCCCTGGCAGTGGCAATGTTCGTCATGGCGGCCGGCGCACTGCTGGCCGGTATCTCCGGCGAGGACGGGCGCCCGGTCTAGAGCAGAAAGCGCGAGGTGTCCGCGCTCATGTCGGTGAAGAAGCCGGCCGCTTCCCGCAGGGACTCCGCGGTCGACTCCTCGAAGCTGAACACCTCGACGCGGACGCCCTCGTGTCTGAGATACCGGCACAGGCGGGCGAAGTCGCCGTCGCCGGTACACAGCGCGACGGTGTCGACGTGGGGGGCCAGCGAGACGGCGTCGAGGCTCATCCCCACGTCCCAGTCGGCCTTCTTCGAGCCGTCGCCGAAGGTGCGGATCTCCTTGATCCGTGTCTCGAAGCCGATGTCCTCCAGCGCCTCGAAGAAGGATTCCTCTTCGGGGGCGTCGGCCCTGATGACGTAGGCGATCGCCCGGGTCAGCGTCCGTCCGTCCGTGGCCGCCTCGAGCAACGACGCGTAGTCGATGTTTCTGGAGTAGAGGCTCTGTGCAGTGTGATAGAGGTTCTGCGAGTCGGCGAGAACCGCGACCCGCTGGCCGGGGTGTGTCGTGGACATGCGCCCGCTACTGGCGGGGCGAACAAACCTCTTGGGTCGGCCGGTTGGCGGCTGCGGGTTGTGGGGGCGGGAAGTCCGCGGACGGCGCTCAGCGGCTGCGGAGCTTCTGGATTCGCTTCTCGACCGGCGGGTGGGTCGCGAAGATCGTCGCCAGGACCCCCCGCTCGCCGCCGAAGATACAGAGGGCGGCGACCTCGTCGGAGAGCCCGTCGTCCTGCTGGCGCTGCTGACGACCCCGGCCACGGCCGCGACCGCGGCTGGCCTTGGCCTCGGCGCGGGCCTCCTGTTTGGCCTTGGCGCCCTGCTGGATCTTCTCCAGCGCGCGGGCCATGGCGTCGGGGTTGCCCGTGTACTCGGCGGCGTCGCTGTCGGCGACGTACTCCCGGTACCGGGAGATCGCGAACACGAAGATCATCACGAGGAACTGCGCGATGGTCCCCGCGATCATCCCGACGAAGAAGTCCGCCAGCCCGCGGTTGTCGCCCGCGAAGATGACGACGTACTGGACGACGATACCGACCATGGAGGCGATGCTCTGTCCAAGGAGCATCATCACCACGTCGCGGTTGTTGATGTGGGCGAGTTCGTGGGCGAGCACCCCCTCGAGTTCGTCGCGCTCGAGCAGGTCGATGATCTCCTGGGAGACGACCACCACGCCCGCGCCCTTCCGGCCGACGGCGAAGGCGTTCGGCATCCCCATCTCGGCGACCATCAGCCGGGGTTTGTCGATGCCCATGTCGCGGCTGAGTGACTCGACAGCCCGGTGGATATCGCGGTACCGTCCCTCCTCGGGCATGTCTTCCGCGCCGACGCTGCGAAGCGCGGCCCACTTCCCGAACTTGTACTGGAAGCCGACCAGCAGGACACTCCCCACTGCGAACAGGGCAAGTATCGACGTGCTCTGGCCGAAGGCCAGGTACGCCAGCCCCGCCGCACCGGCGTAGAGGGCAAACAGGATGGTCCCGGAGAGGAGCATCCTGAGTTTCAGACCGATGTGTCGTACCATCACCTTGCGGTAGGGGACGGGCGTTGAAAAGGTGAACGGCTCCTGACAGGCACAACACACAACGTATAAACGCCTCCGCGCGGATCTCGGACCTATGCACCGCGGCGTTGCCCCTGTGCTCGCTGCCGGCGCGAACACCGTCGGGCGCGCCGTGGTCTCCTTCTCGAAACGGAAACGCCGGCCACGGTAGGCTCGCGGCAGGCGTGGCACCCCCGTCGTGGGCCGGACACGGCCGGCACCGACCGCAACTGACTCAACACTACCGTCCCACCGCAGAGACATGGACTACGACACCTTCGGGGGCGTGTACCCCGCGATGTGCACGCCCTTCCACGACGACGACAGCATCGACTTTCAGACGCTCCGCGACGACGTCCGCCGCCTGGAGACGGCGGGCGTCGACGGCCTCGTCCCCGTCGGCTCGACCGGCGAGTCGGCGACGCTGAGCCACGACGAGCACATCCAGGTCGTGGAGGCAGTCGTCGACGCCGCCGAGGACGTTCCCGTCATCGCCGGCAGCGGCTCGAACAACACCGCCGAGGCCCTCTCGCTGTCCCGGCGCTCGGTCGAGGCCGGCGCCGACGGCCTGCTTCTCATCTCGCCGTACTACAACAAGCCCGAACAGCAGGGCTTTCTCGACCACTACGAGGCTATCGCCGACGCGGTCGACGCCCCCCAGATCGTCTACAACGTGCCCGGCCGGACGGGACAGAACATCGAACCCGAGACCGTCGCGGAGCTCGCCACCCACGAGAACATCGCGGGCTACAAGGCGGCAAGCGGCGACCTCGGCCAGATCAGCGAAGTCGTCGAGAAGACCCGCGACCAGGAGTTCGACGTCCTCTCGGGCGACGACGGGATGACGCTGCCCGTCCTCTCGGTCGGAGGGACCGGCTGCATCAGCGTCGCCGCGAACGTCGAACCCGAGCGGATGGGCGCCCTCGTAGGTGCTGCGCTCGACGGTGACTACGGGACGGCCCGCGAGCACCACCACGAACTCGGCCCCCTGTTCCGGGCGATGTTCCGGGAGACTAACCCGATCCCGGTGAAGA
>Ga0207714_1000467_pt1 | contig 27810 bp, 23 predicted proteins | sample PonA232FremontCA_2_FD_187270 | JGI IMG/M metagenome (GOLD analysis project Ga0207714, IMG submission 187270) | Marine sediment microbial community from Fremont, CA, USA - Pond A23 Sediment 2 (SPAdes) | ecosystem: Environmental > Aquatic > Marine > Unclassified | place: USA: Fremont, California...
ACCGGTCGGGAACAAGATCGTCCGGGATCCCGACATCGAGCCGCTCGGTAGCCGCTTCGCCGGGGTCGAGCGCCGCGATGCGATCCGCGTCCAGTTCGATATCGTCGAAGGCGTCCACCCGCCGGTCGTCGGAGAACCAGACGCGCAGGTCCGCGCGCTCTTGGGCATCGGCGTCGCCGCGGTTGGTCACGCGCAGGTCCAGCGTGACCTCGCTTCCCGCGCCGACTGGGCCGCGTGCGGCCTCGGCGACCCAGGCCTCGGCGATCAGATCCGGTCGGGGCAGGCTCGTCGGGGTGAACGCGACCGGCTGGCGATTGTTGGTCTCGTCGGACTCGGCAATGGCGTCGGCGCTGTCGCTTTCGATCAGGACGAACTGCCGCTGCGTGCCGATGGTGGCCGGCAGCTCGAAGGTGAAACGCAACTCCTCCGATCCGCCCGGCGCCAGCGGCCCCGAACGCGCCGTCCCCAACTCCCGGTCCGCGCTATCCAGGTCCGGATCCTCGGAGAGGTAATAGGTCAGCGTGTGGCTGCGCTCGCTCGCCCCATCGCCGCGGTTGCGCGAGGTCACGGTCAGCACCGCCTCGCTTCCCGGCGTCAGGGCGTCGTCACCGGACGTGACCGTTCCCGCCGCGACCAGATCCGGCCGTGCCGTTCCCCCCTCGTCGGCGTCGTCATCATCGCCGCCGAGTTGGCGGTCGACGAAGCTGCGCGCATCGACCAGGGACTGCTCCGAGACGCTCGCACGGGCGACGGCTTCGCGCGCCGTCGCGTGCGTGAACGCCGCGTCCCGCGCGGCCACCTGCTGGGCGTAGTAGCGCCCCGCGGCAACCGTATGCCCCAGCACGGCCGCGTCGTCGCCCCGCGCATCCCGGACCAGATCGAGAACCGTTCCCGCGGGGTCCAGGCCGGTGCCCAGCCGGCTTTCCCAGCGCGCCGACTCCCAGTGTGTGGGCGTGCGGTCGAAAAGGCTGTCGAACAGATCGCCGAGGAACCCACCGGCGGCGGCCCCGTCGCCGGTCACCGCGGCGCCCGGAAAGCCGCGCGTTTCGGCCGCTTCCGGGCTGCGCGCAAAGCTGTCGGCGATGCCGTGCAGCACGGTCAGTCCGTCGCGGCCGGCGGCCATGCCGTGGTCCAGCTCCGCCATCCAGAACTGCAGCCCTTCGGGGTCGGGGGCGCGCCCGAGATACCCCGCATACAGCGCGGCTAGCGCGTCCGCCCGGCCCGCCGGGGTGGCAAGCTCCCAGCGCCAGCCCTCGCCCGTGTCCGCCATGGCGTGCCCCTCCGGACCGTGTCGCCGGACCACGTGGGGGCTACAGGTCCACCTGGAAATCCTGCACCGTGACCGCGTGGTTCAGCGGGCCGTTGCCGTGGCCGTAGCCGGGCGCCGTACGCAGCGCCGCCTGCAGGTACGCCCGCGCCCGGTCCACGGCGCCGTAGAGATCGTGCCCCTGCGCAAGGCTGACGGCGATGCCGGAGGCCAGCGTACAGCCCGTGCCGTGCGTATGCCGGGTCGCGATGCGCGGGCTCTCGAAGACATGGATGTCGCTGCGCGTGGCGAGGACATCGACGGCCGTGTCGCTTTGCAGGTGGCCGCCCTTCACCAGCGCCGCGGGCACGCCGAGCGTGATCAGCGTCTGCGCCGCGTGGTCGAGATCTTCTTTGGTGCGGATTTCCATGCCGGAAAGCCGTTCTGCCTCGGGCAGGTTGGGGGTGATGATCTGCGCCCGGGGCATGAGCAACCGGTTGATGGTGCGCACGGATTCCGGATCGAGAAGCGGCGCGCCGGACTGCGCCACCATGACCGGGTCCACCACGACCGGGATCTCGGGCACCTCGGCCAGCACCTCCCCCACGGCCTCGATCGTCGGATCGTCGTGGAGCATGCCGGTCTTGATGCAATCCGCCCCGATGTCGTCCAGGACGGTGCGCATCTGCTGCTTGATGAACGCCGGGTCGACGCCCTGGACCCCCTCGACGCCCTGCGTGTTCTGCGCCGTCAGTGCGGTGACGGCGGTCATGGCGTAGCCGCCCAGGCAGGTCACGGTCTTGATGTCGGCCTGGATTCCCGCGCCGCCGCCGGAATCGGAACCGGCAACGATGAGCACGCGCCCTTGCATCGTCGTCATCCCCTCGCTCCGCCCGTCCGGGCGTACGCCCACGGCGATCACGCCGACGCGGCCGCATCCCCCGCGCCGCCGGCGGCACGGATGGTCGCCGCCAGCTCATTCACCAGCGCTTCGATCGCGGCGGCGTCGTCGCCCTCGGCCATGATCCGGATCACGGGCTCGGTCCCCGACGGGCGTATGACCAAACGCCCCGACCAATCCTGTAGCCGCCGCTCGGTCTCGGCAATAGCTTCGCGCACCTGCGCCGCCGTCATGACGCGCTGGTCGGCGACGCGAACGTTGGTCAGCGTCTGCGGCACCGGCTCGAAGCAGTTGAGCACGGTGCTGGCGGGCCGGTCGGCTTCGACGATCACGGCGAGCACCTGGAGCGCGGCAATGAGCCCGTCGCCCGTCGTGGTGTGGTCGGACAGGACGATGTGCCCGGACTGTTCGCCGCCCACGTTGTAGCCGTCGCGGCGCATCCGCTCGACGACATAGCGGTCGCCCACCTTGGTCCGCACCAGCGCCAGCCCGCGCTCGTCCAGGTAGCGCGCCAGGCCCAGGTTCGACATCACCGTCGCCACCAGGCCGCCCTGCGCCAGGCGGCCCTCCCGGTGCAGAAAGTCGGCGATCAGCGCCATGACCTGGTCGCCGTCGACGAGCTGGCCGGTCTCGTCCGCGATGATGAGCCGGTCCGCGTCACCGTCCAGGGCCAGGCCGAGGTCCGCGCCGTGCGCGCGCACCGCCGCCTGCATCGCCGCCGGGGCGGTCGCGCCGGCATCGTCGTTGATGTTGAAGCCATCGGGCTCGGCGGCGATGTCGATGACCTCGGCGCCCAGTTCGTAAAGCACGCGCGGCGCAGCGCGATACGCCGCCCCGTGGGCGCTGTCGACGACGATCTTCAGCCCGTCCAGGCGCAGCCGGCGCGGAAAGGTGTTCTTGACGAACTCGATATAGCGGCCGTTCGCGTCCTCCAGCCGGCGCGCCCGGCCCAGGTCGCCCGGCGCGGCGCGGTGCGCGGCCAGCCCGTTGGCCATGGTCGCCTCGATGCTCGCCTCGACGTCGTCCGACAGCTTGAAGCCGTCCGGGCCGAAGAGCTTGATGCCGTTGTCGTCGAAGGGATTGTGCGAGGCGGAGATCATCACGCCCAGATCGGCGCGCAGCGAGTGCGTCAGCATGCCCACGGCGGGGGTGGGAATGGGCCCGAGCAGCACGACGTCCATGCCCACCGAGATGAATCCGGCGGTCATCGCCGGCTCCAGCATGTAGCCGGAGAGGCGCGTATCCTTGCCGATCACCGCGACGTGGCGGTGGTTGCCGCGGCGGAACTGTGCGCCCGTCGCCATGGCGACCTGAAGGGCCGTTTCCGCGGTGATGGGCTCGCTGTTTGCGGTGCCGCGAATGCCGTCGGTGCCGAAGAGCGTGCGCGCCATGCCCCGTCTCCTCTCGCTTGTGCCGCGGCCGCGCGGGTCACGCGGCCGTTTCGGGTATCTCCAGCGTCTCTGCCGCGCGCCAGACCGCCAGCGCCTGCGCCGTCTCGGCGACGTCGTGCACGCGCAGGATCTGCGCCCCGCGTTGCGCGCCCGCCAGCGCCCCGGCGAGCGAGCCCGGCAGGCGCCGGTCGGGGGGCTCGCCGCGCGACAGCCGGGCCAGCGTGGACTTGCGGCTGAGCCCCAGGAGCACCGGACAGCCCAAGCCCTGGAACAGGGCCAGCCGGTTGACCAGCGCCATGTTGTGCGCGGGCGTCTTGCCGAAGCCGAAGCCCGGGTCGACCGCGATGCGCGCGCGCGGGATGCCGGCGCGTTCGCAGTCGGCCACGCGCGCAGCGAGCGCGTCGTAGATGTCCAGCGCCGCGTCGGCGTACTGCGGGTTCTGCTGCATGGTCTGCGGCGTGCCCTGCATGTGCATCACGCACACGGGCACGCCCAGCTCGGCGACCGTCTCCATCGCCTCGGGGTCCCCGGACAGGCCGGTCACGTCGTTGACCATGCATGCGCCCGCGGCGACCGCCTCGCGCATGGTGCGCGCGTTGCGGGTGTCGATGGAAACCCGGCAGCCCGCCTCGGCGAGCCGCTGCACCACGGGAATCACCCGGCGCAGCTCTTCGTCCGGGGGCACCGGCTCGGCGCCCGGGCGCGTGGACTCCCCGCCCACGTCGAGGATCTCCGCCCCGGCTTCCCACATCGCCCGGCCGTCGGCGACGGCCGTGTCCGCGTCGGCCCGTTCGCCGCCGTCGGAAAAGCTGTCCGGGGTGACGTTGATGACCCCCATGATGCCCGGGCCGTCCATGGCCAGCCCGGCGAGCGCCGCCCGTGGCGCGGACAGCGCGCGCAGCCAGTCGGGCACCCCGTCCAGGCGCATCAGATCGGGTACGGCGCGGGTTTCGCGCTCGACCGTCGCGGGATCCCGGTCGTCCCGCCGGGCCACCTCGGCCGCGCCGAACACCAGCGGCCCGCCGGCGAGCGGAAGCGCCGATTCCGCCGCGCAGTGGCGACCCGTCACCGCGACCGGGGTTACATAGATTCGCTGCGTCATGTCACCGCATCCTGTAACGAAAACGCCGCCGCAGAACCAACTGCGGCGGCGCGATACCACCTCGGAGGGGCTTGCGCCACGGGACCGGATTTTCGCCGGCACCCGCGGCCAAGCCAAGCCGTTGTCGTGGTCAGCTCCCCGGCTGGGGCTCGGGCTCCCAGCCGCCCGAGGGCTTGCCCTTGCCGGTAGCCCGGCCACTGCTGGGCACGGAGGCCCGGCGGCCCGCCTGCGACGCCTCGGTGCCGCCCTGGTCGGAGCGGTCGATGTCCTCGCCCCGGATGACCTTGCTCACCTCGTCGGCGTTCAGGGTCTCGTACTCCAGGAGCGACTTGGCGAGCATTTCCAGTTGGTCGCGGTGCTCGGTAAGAACCTTGCGGGCCGTCTCCTCCGCCTCGGCGATGATGCGGTGGATCTCCTCGTCGATCATCTGCGCGGTGTGCTCGGAGACGTTCTTGCGCTGGGTCACCTGGTGGCCCAGGAAGACCTCCTGCTCGTTCTCCGAGTAGCGCAGCGGCCCGAGGCGCTCGCTCATGCCCCACTCGGTAACCATGCGCCGGGCGAGGTCGGTCGCCTGGTGAATGTCGTTGCCCGCACCCGTGGTGACGTAATCGGCCCCGTAAATGAGTTCCTCGGCGATCCGGCCGCCGAACATCATGGCCAGCCGACCCAGGATCTCATTCTTCTTGTAGCCGTAGCGGTCACGCTCGGGCAGCGACATGGTCACGCCCATCGCCCGGCCGCGCGGTATGATGGTCACCTTGTGCAGCGGGTCGTTGCCCTTGACGTAGATCGAGACGATGGCGTGGCCCGCCTCGTGGTACGCGGTCAGGGCCTTCTCGTCCTCCGTCATCACCATGGAGCGCCGCTCCGCCCCCATGAGCACCTTGTCCTTGGCGGACTCGAAGTCGCTCATGGTGACCACGCGCTTGTTCGCGCGGGCGGCGATGAGGGCGGCCTCGTTGACCAGGTTCGCCAAGTCCGCGCCGGAGAACCCGGGCGTGCCGCGCGCCACCACCTTGGGGTCCACGTCGGGCGCCAGCGGAACCTTGCGCATGTGCACGCGCAGGATGCGCTCGCGGCCGAGCACGTCCGGATTGGGCACGGTGATCTGCCGGTCGAAGCGGCCCGGCCGGAGCAGCGCCGGGTCGAGCACGTCGGGGCGGTTGGTCGCCGCGATCAGGATGACGCCCTCGTTGGACTCGAAGCCGTCCATCTCGACCAGAAGCTGGTTCAGCGTCTGCTCGCGCTCGTCATTGCCGCCGCCCAGGCCGGCCCCGCGGTGACGGCCCACCGCGTCCAGCTCGTCGATGAACACCAGGCAGGGCGCGTTCTTCTTCGCCTGGTCGAACATGTCGCGCACGCGGCTCGCGCCCACGCCCACGAACATCTCGACGAAGTCCGACCCGGAGATGGTAAAGAAGGGCACGTTGGCCTCGCCGGCGATGGCGCGGCCCAGAAGCGTCTTACCGGTGCCCGGCGGGCCCACGAGCAGCATGCCCTTGGGGATACGGCCGCCCAGGCGCTGGAACTTCTGCGGATCGCGCAGGAAGTCGACGATCTCCTCGAGTTCCTGCTTCGCCTCGTCGATCCCCGCGACGTCGTCAAAGGTGACGCGCCCCGTTTTCTCCGTGAGCAGCTTGGCCTTGGACTTGCCGAAGCCCATGGCCTTGCCGCCGCCGCCCTGCATCTGCCGCATGAAGAAAATCCACACGGCGATCAGCAGCAGCATGGGGAACCACGAGATGAGCACGGAAAGCAGCGGATTGAGCTGCTCCTGCGGCTTGGCCGAAATGCGCACGCCGTTCTCGCGCAGACTGGACACGAGCCCCGGGTCCTGCGGCGCGTAGGTGGTGAACTGGCGCCCGTCGCGGAACTGGCCCTCGACCTTTTGCCCCTGGATCGTGACCTTGGAGACGTCTCCGCTCTCCACGCGTTGCATGAAGTCGGAGAACGCGACCTCGCGCTGCGGCCCGCGCTGCGACGAACCCTGGAAAAGGTTGAACAGCGCGAAAAGCAGCAGGACGATGATGATCCAAAGGGCTGCGTTGCGGCTGAAATTCACGATGCCTGATCCCTCTGTCCGGCGCCTTGGTGGACCGTGCCCGGCCCGCGCCCGTCAGCACGGCGCCTGCTTCCCCTGACGTCGCTGCGGCCACCGCGTTGGTGTCCGTACCGTATCCAGATAATGTGCCTTCACGCTGGAGCAACTGTAAAGATACCCTCAGCGATCCCGCGCGCCGGCGACCATGCCCAAAAGGTCAGGTCCGGCGCCGTCGAATCGCGCCGCCAGCCCAGGCCGGGAACCGCGCAGATCCCGGCGCTATCGCGCAGCGCGGGCAGCGCCGGGCGCGCCGGGGGCGGAATGGCCGTCGCGCGAAGCGCCGGATCCGCCGCCGCGAGCGCCGCCCACCCGGTTTCGCCCAGCGGGCCCAGGGTCATGTCGCCGCCCGTCTCGCCCACGACCGCGCGGAAGCGGCCGTCGTAGTGAAGCGGCTCGCCGGGCGCGACGGCGACCGTGGGCGCGCGAGCCCATTCGCGCAGGATCAGCCAGACGCCGCGCCGCGGCACGATGCGGCAGCCCGCCAGCGTACGCCCGCGCGTCGGGCGCGCGTACAGATCCGCAAGCAAGCGCGCCAGCCGGGCCGTACGCGGGGTGTACGCCCGCCCACCCACGGTGCGCAGCACGCGCGCCAGGACCGCGCCGCCCACGGGCGCGGGCGCGGCAAGGATGGCGGCCGGGTCGACCTCGGCGTAGCCGGCCGGCAGGAGGCGCACTGCCCGGGCCACAAGGTCCGCGCGCGCCGCGTCCATGGCGCGCCGGGCACGGCCCATGGCGTGGGCGAACTGCGCCAGGCGCTCGGGGGTCACACCCTCGGCCGATAGGACTGGAAGACACTGGCGGATCTGCGGGCGGCCATAGCGCGGATCCGTATTCATCGGGTCGGCGACCCAGGGCTGGCCCAGTGACGCCAGCGTCGCTTCCAGGCGCGCCTTGGGCAGGTCGAGCAGCGGGCGCAGCAGGCGCACGTCGCGCAGGGCGCGCTCGGCGGGCATGCCCGCCAACCCGTCGGGGCCTGTCTGCATGCGGATCCGCGCCAGGAGGGTCTCCGCCTGGTCGTCCCGGTGGTGCGCCAGGGCGAGGTGCAGGATGCCGCGCCCCCGGCACCAAGCGCCCAGCCGGGCATAGCGTTCCCGGCGCGCCGCTGCGTGCGTCACGTGTGCATCGGGACCGGGACGCCACGTCAGGGTGCTGTGCGGTATACCCTGGGCGGCCAGTTGGTCGCGCACCCACGCGGCCTCGTCGGCGGACTCCGGGCGCAGACCGTGGTCCAGGGTAACGCCGTACACGCGCCCGCCGCGCGCGGCGGCCCAGCGCTGGAGAAGCAGGGTTAGCGCCAGGCTATCCGGGCCGCCGGAGACGGCGACGGCGATCCCGGGCGCGGGCTCGAAGGGCGCGAACGCCGCCATGCGCGCGGCGACCTCGGCGTCGGTCACGGGCGCCGCGGCCGGCCGGGCCGCATGGGGATCGACGAGGTTCAGTCCCCCTCGCACCCGAGTTCGGCCTGCTCCGTTTTCGCCCGGCGCAGGATGTTCTTGGGCGCGTCGGGGAAGCGGGACTGCAGCTCGCTGAACAGGCGGCACGCCTTGTCCACCTTATCGATCTCGCCCAGCGTGATGCCGAGCTTGAGCAGGTTGTCCGGCGCCTTGCGGCTGTCCGGGTAGGTCCGGAAGCCCTCGGCGAAGACCACCGCGGCCTTATTGTAGTTGCCCCGGACGTAATACGTCTCGCCCAGCCAGTACTTGGCGTTGCCGGCTAGGTCGTGCTCCGGATGCTTGTCCAGGAAGGCGCGCAGCGCCGTCTCCGCCTTGTCGAACTCGCGCTCCTGGAGCAGCTTGAAGGCGGCGTCGTATTGCTTCTTCGGCGCCGTGTCCGGGAGCGGCCCGGCACCGCCGGACTTGCTCGCGCTCTGGGTGCCATCGCCGGCATTGCCGCCGCTCTCGTCCGTGCCGGCGCCCTCGCCCCCGGCTTCCTCGCGCAGCTCGGCGACCGCAGCCTGCGAGACGGTGCCCAGGGTGCCGGTTCCGCTCTCGCCGTTCCCGGTCGCGCCGCCGCCCGCGGGACCGGCCGCCTGCTGCCCCTGCGCATCGCCGCTCTGCGCGCCGCGGCCGCCGCCCGAACCGCTGTCGGCGGTATCTGCCGCGCCCGAACCCCCGGCCGAGCCGGACGCGAGCTTGTCCAGCCGCTTGGCGGTCTCTTTCTGGAACGCCTCGAGCTGCTTCAGGCGGTAGTCGACATCCTTCACCAGCTTGTCGAGCCGCTTGGCCATCTGATCGAGCTGGTGCTGCGTCTGCTGAACCTGCGCGGTCAGATCGCGCAGTTCGTTCTCCAGGGTCCCGATGCGCTGGCGCATGCGCCGGCCCGCGGCCTGGGTCATCGGCTGCATGCCCTGGGCCGCGCCGGACTTGGCTGCCGCGGTCTCCGCGCCAGCGGAGTCGCCCGTTTCCGCCGGGACCTTGCCCTTATAGACGGCGCGCTGGAGGTCGTTCAGCTCGCCCTGAAGGCGGTCGATCTTGTTCATCAGGGCGCCCATGCGCCCGCTGTCCTGCGCCGACGCGGGGGTCGCGACCGGTGCGGCGAGCACGGCGCTCAACCCGGCCGCAGCGAGGAAGCGCAGGCGCCGCTCGCGCGGCGGCCATTTGAACCAGCCCGTCACCGCGAAACCTCCGGCACGAATGGGTTTTCGAGGGTCGGCATGCCGCGGCTTCTTGGCACAATTGTGACCGCCCCAGCGACAGCGGCCCGCGCGCGCAAGGGCGGCCGGACCGTTCAGCCCTCGCCGCTGTCGCCGCCGTCCACGACGAAGACCGCGCGCCGGTTCTGCGCCCAGGCCTTCTCATTCGAGCCCAGGACGGCGGGTCGCTCCTCGCCGTAGGAGACCGTCTCGACCCGATTGGGATCGATGCCCAGGACGATGAGATAGTCCTTGACCGAATTCGCCCGGCGCGCACCCAGCGCGAGATTGTATTCGCGCGTGCCGCGTTCGTCGGCGTGCCCCTCGATGGTTACGCTCGTCGCCGGGTACTCCTTCATCCACGCGGCCAGCCGCTCGACGGTCTTTTCCGCCTCGGTGGTCAGGCTGGACTTATCGAAATCAAAAAAGACCCGGTCGCCCACGTTGACGACGAGATGTTCCTGCGTGCCGCGCTCGGGCCCCTGTGGCTCCGCCTGATCCGCCAGGGCCTCCTGGGAGACCTGGTCACCGTCGTCCTGGCCGCTGCCGTCACCGTTCTGGCCGCTGGTTTCGGTCTGCGCCGATGTCTGGGTCGTGCCGTCCCCGCCGGTGGCCGCCTGTTCCTGAGTCGCCGATTCGCATGCCGCGAGCAAAAGCGCGGCCGCAAACAGGCTTGCGAGTTTGCGCATCCCAATCCTCTCGAAAAACATGGTGGTCGATTCCAAGACGCCGCTGGCCCCGGCGAGCCTCGATACCACCCGGACGGCGCGCAATTTTCCGCGCCGGTACCGGTTGCGCCGGACTATACGGGGCGTATGTGCCCAAATCAAGCCGTGCCGCCGCCACCGATATCACAAAATCTTGCCGTATTCGCCGCGTCTGCGCGCCGCGACGCTCAAGACCTCGGGGGCGACCAGGCCGGATCGGAGGCGTCCTGCGGCGTGGGCAACTCGCGCTCGTTATACCCCGTCAGGTCGATGGTGTAGATGCGGCTGCTGTAGTCGCCCTTTTCGTCCGCCCGTGTGCGCCGGAAGAATGCCAGCACGCGCCCGTTGGGCGCCCAGGTCGGCCCTTCCACGCGATAACCGTCGGTGAGCATGCGCATCTCGCTGCCGTCGGGGCGCATGACGCCGATGAAGAACTTGCCCTTGTGCTGGCGGGTGAACGCGATGAGGTCGCCGCGCGGCGACCACACCGGCGTGGCGAAGCGGCCCTCGGCAAAGGAAATCCGCTTCACCCCGGTTCCATCGGCATTCATGGTATAGAGTTCCAGCCCGCCGCTTCGGTCGGAGTTGAACACTACGCGCCCGCCGTCGGGCGAGAACGAGGCGGAAATGTCGATGGCGGAGCTGGACGTCAGGCGCGTGCGCTCGCGCGTGCGCAGGTCGATGACGTAAATGTCGGAGTTGCCCTCGCTCTCCAGCGCCATGATGACCTTGTTCCCGTCCGGCGAAAAGCGCGGCGCGAAGGTCATGCCCGGAAAGTCGCCCAGCACCTCCTGCTGGCCGGTTTCCAGGTTGAACAGGTAGACCCTGGGCAGGCGCTGGACGTAGCTGACGTAGGTAATTTCCTGGCGCGTGGGCGAGAACCGCGGGGTCAGGACCAGGTTGCCGCCGTCCGTGAGATAACGGTGATTGGCGCCGTCCTGGTCCATGATGGCGAGGCGCTTGGTCCGCCGGTTCTGCGGTCCACTCTCCGAGACGTAGACGACCTGCGTGTCGAAGTAGCCCTCCTCGCCGGTCAGGCGCTTGTAGATCTCGTCCGAGATCAGGTGGGCGATGCGCCGCCAGTTGTCCGGCGTGGTGGCATAGGCGACGCCGGTCATCTGGCGCTCGTTGTAGACGTCCCACAGCCGGAAAGCGATACGCAGCCGGCCGTCCGACTTGTTCTCGGCCGTGCCGCCCACAAGGGCCTGCGCGTTGATCAGGCGCCAGTCGGCGAACCGCGGCCCGGCCTGCAGGCTTGCCGCGTCCTGGATGAACGCCTCGCGGTCGATGGGTTCGAACAGCCCCGAGCGCTTCAGGTTTGCCTCGACCACGCCGGCGATGGCCTTGCCGCGCTCGCGCAGCGCCTCGGACTGGCCATAGAAGGGGGTGATCGCGATGGGCAGCGGCTCGACGTAGCCCTGCTTGATATCGATTTCCAGGGCGGCTCGCGCCGGGCGCGGCCAGAGCGGCATCGCGGCCAGCCCGGCGGTGGCCAGCGAGGTGGTCAGGAAGGCGCGGCGATTGGTCTCGACCATGTCAGCCCGTGTCTTTCGGTCGTTGGCGACGGCGTGCGGATCCGCCCCCTTTGCGGGTCAGGATCCGAACATCTCCTCGGGATCGAAGGTCAGCCGCATGCGCTGCCAGGTCCCGTATTTGTCCACCGGCAGGCCGTCCAGCGGCGAGCAGATGTGCACCGCGCGCAGCGCGCTCTCCGCCGCGGCGCGGTAGAAGGAATCGTTCATCCGGTCGGTGGTGGCGATTTCCGCGTGGCGCACCGAGCCGTCGCGATTGAGCTGCACCGCGATCTCCACCACCAGGTTGGCGGCGTTCTTCGCACCGGCCGGCACGCGCCAGCAATCCTGGAGCTGGCGACGGACATTGGCGACCTGGCTGGCGCTGAGCTGGTCGCGCGCCTTGGGCGTGGGTTCCCTCTCAGGGTCGGTTTCGGCCTGCTGCGTATCCGCCGGCGCCTGCGACTCCTCCGTTGTGTCCTCGGCCTCTTCGCTCGGCTGCGCCGATTCGCTCAGCTCCGACTCCACGTCCTTGAGGATCGAGGTAAGCTGATCTTCCTGCGACTCTTGAGTCTCTTCCTTGGCCGCTTCGTCCAGGCGCACGCGCGGCTTGGCCTGCGGCCGCGGCGGCGTTGATTGCGAGGTTTGGGCAGGCCGTGTTTTCTCAGGTTCGGGCGATTCCGCCGCCGGGTCGGGCTTCGGCTTCGCCTCCGGCTCGGCCTCGGGCTGGGTCGCCCGGGCAACCTGAAGCTCGGGCTTGGCGCGCGGTTTGGGCACGGCCGGTGGACGGGGCTGTGCCGTATCCGGCTCGGGCGCCGTCTCCGGCGGACTTTCGGGCACCGGGGGTGCGTCCGACGGGGCCGGCCGGGCCGCCGGCTCCGGTTCGGGCGGCGATGCCGGGGTCGATTCGGCGCGCGCGGGCTCGGCCGCCTCGGCGGCCTTCGCGCTCGCCGTCTTCGGCGTCTCCGGCGCCGGCGCCGGTTCGGGCTTTTGCGGTTGCGTGCGGGCCTCGAATTCGTCGGTGCTGACCACCTCCACGGGCATGGAGTCGCTGGGCGCCATCGGCTCGCCGAAGGACGGCACCCCCACCCAGAGGGCCGCGATAACGGCCGCATGAAGCGTGATCGAGACGGTCAGACCGGTCTGCATGATGGCGCCTACTGCCCGCGCTCCAGCTCCTGCTCGGTCACCAGGGCGACCTTGGAGAAGCCCGCGCCGTTGATGCGACCCATGACGGTCATCACCCGGCCGTAGTCGATCGCCCTGTCGCCCCGCACGTAGATGCGCGTATCGGGTTTCTCCCCCGTGATCGCGTTCAGCCGCGGCACCAACTGCGCCAGCTCGACCCGGGTCTCCTGGATGTAGATCGCGCCCTCGCGGTCGACCGTGACCACGAGCGGCTCGACCGGCTCGTTGATGGTGTTCGCCTGGCTCTCGGGCAGGTCCACGCGCACGCCCGCGGTGAGCAGCGGCGCGGTGACCATGAACACGATGAGCAGCACCAGCATCACGTCCACGAAGGGGGTGACGTTGATCTGGGCCATGGGCTGATAGCCGCCGCGCCGGCGCGCGCCCGAGCGCCAGCGTCCGCCGCGGCCGCTGCCGTTGTTGCCGTTGGCGACGCCGCCGGCCATGGCGCTACCGGGCCTCCTCGAACTGGCGCGACAGGATGGCGCTGAACTCGCCGGCGAAGGTCTCCAGCCGCTCGGCAAAGCGCCCCATGTCGGTGGTCAGCTTGTTGTAGGCCACCACCGCCGGGATCGCCGCGACGAGGCCGAGTGCAGTGGCGAACAGCGCCTCCGCGATCCCGGGTGCCACGACCGCCAGCGAGGTGTTCTTGGACGCGGCGATCGAGGTGAAGGAATTCATGATTCCCCACACGGTGCCGAACAGCCCGACAAAGGGCGCGGCCGAGCCGACGGAGGCCAGAAAGACCATGCGCTTTTCGATCTGCGCCATCTCGCGCCCCAGGGTGATATCCATGACGCGCTCCATGCGCTGCTGCAGGCCGGGCGCGCCCTGGCGCAGGTCGTGGCCGCGCTTGGAGAAGCGCCGCCATTCGCCCATCGCGGCGACAAAGATCGCGGCCATGGGATCGCGCACGCGCTCGGCCACGCGGTCGTAGAGGTCGTCCAGCGTCCCGCCGGACCAGAAGCGCGCCTCGAACGCGTCCGCACGCCGGCGCAGACGGCGCAGCAGGAACGCCTTGTCCACGATGATCGCCCAGCTCCACACCGACGCGAGGATAAGCAGCACGATCACGGCCTTGACCACGATGTCGGCCTGCATGAACAGGCTCCAGATGGTCAGGTCCGCACCGGCCGCACCCCCCAGTCCGGTCGCGTCGACGCCGTTACCTTCCATGCGTGTGTCCCACTTCCCCTGTTGGATCGCGTGCGCCCAGCGCGGCCACCACCGGGCCGGGCATGCGCGCCGGCCGGCCGCGCGTATCGAGGCACACCACATTGACAACGAGATCCGCGATGGCGCGGCCGTCGCCGGCGTGGACGATGGCCTGCGCCAGCGTCGCCTGGACCCGCGTGTGCGCCTGCACCCGCGTGCGCACAAGAAGCAGGTCGTCCAGGCGCGCGGGCGCGCGGTAATCGATCTCGCAACGCCGAACGGCGAAGCCCAGCCCGTGCGCCTCGCGCAGGTGCGCCTGCGAGATCCCCTGCACGCGTAACAGCTCGGTGCGCGCACGCTCTGCGAAGCGCAGATACCCCGCGTGATAGACCATCTGCGCCGCGTCGGTGTCCTCGTAATAGACGCGCACGGCCATTTCGTGCCCGCCGTCGCGGATACGCCCGGCGGCCATGCCCGCGCCGGTGTGGATCTCGCCGCCGGCGTTCATGGTGCGGATTCCTCGCCGCTTTCCGCGCCCAGCATGTCGAACTGGGCGGCGAGGCGACGGGGCGGCGTCAGGCCCAGGTAGCCGAAGCCCGCGCTGGCCAGGACGCGCCCGCGCGGCGTGCGCTGCAGAAGGCCCTGCTGGATCAGGTAGGGTTCGATAACGTCCTCCAATACGTCGCGTTGCTCGGACAGCGCAGCGGCCAGCGTCTCCACGCCCGCCGGGCCGCCGCCGTAGTTCTCCGCCAGGGCGCGCAGGTAACGCCGGTCCATGGCGTCCAGGCCCTTGTCGTCCACCTCCAGCCGGCGCAGCGCGGCGTCCGCCACGCCCGCGTCGATGCGCGCCTCGCCGTTGACCGCGGCGAAGTCGCGCACCCGGCGGAGCAGCCGGCCCGCCACGCGCGGCGTGCCGCGCGCCCGGCGGGCGATCTCGTAGGCGCCGTCGCCGTCGATCGCCGCCCCCAGCACCTCGGCCCCGCGCTCGACGATCTTGGTCAGGTCCTCGGGCGAGTAGAACTCAAGGCGCAACGGAATCCCGAAACGCTCGCGCAGGGGCGTGGTGATCAGCCCGGCCCGGGTGGTGGCGCCCACCAGGGTGAAGGGCGGCAGGTCGATGCGCACCGAGCGCGCCGCCGGCCCCTCGCCGATGATGATGTCGAGCTGGAAGTCCTCCATCGCCGGATAGAGGATCTCCTCGACCTGCGGCGCGAGCCGGTGGATCTCGTCGATGAACAGCACGTCGCGCGGCTGCAGGTTGGTCAGGATGGCCGCCAGATCCCCCGGCTTGGCGATCACCGGCCCCGATGTGTGGCGGAAGCCGACACCCAGCTCGCGCGCGACGATCTGCGCCAGGGTCGTCTTGCCCAGCCCCGGTGGCCCGGAGAACAGCACGTGGTCCAGGGCGTCCTCGCGCTGACGCGCGGCCTCGATGAACACGGCCATGTTCGCGCGGAGCTGCGGCTGGCCGGTGAACTCACCCAGCGCCTGCGGGCGCAGACGGGTCTCCGCGGCGTCGCCCTCGGTGTAGGCGCCCTGCACCACCCGCTCGTCGCCGCTGCTCATTGGGCCAACTCCTTCAGGCCCTCCTTGATGAGCGCCGAGACCTCCGCCCCGTCACCCAGCCGGCGGGCCGCCGCGGCGACCGCGCTGAACGCCTCGCTGCGCCCGTAGCCCAGGTTGACCAGGGCGGACACGGCGTCCTCGCTGACCGCGGCCGTGCCGCTGCCGTCCGCGCCCGCCTGTGCCGCCGCGCCGGCCGGCGCCGCGCTTGCGCCCTCGGCCACCGCCTGGCCCAGCGCCATGTCGCCCACCTTGTCTTTCAGCTCGGCCACGATTCGCCCCGCCAGCTTGGGCCCGACGCCGCTGGCGCGCGCCAGGGCGCGCTTGTCCTGCGCCGCCACCGCCTGGGTCAGGTCGCCGGGAGTCAGAACCGAAAGAATGGCAAGAGCATGACGTACACCCACGCCCTGCACCGTTTCCAGCAGCCGGAACCAATCGCGCTCGCCCGCCTCGGCGAAGCCATAAAGGTGGATGTGATCCTCGCGCACGTGCGTCTCGATGAGCAGGCTCGCGGTCTCGCCGACGGGCGGCAGCGCGCCCAGCGTGCGCCCGGAGACGTGCACCAGATAGCCCACACCGGCAACGTCGAGAATCACCCCCTCCGGCGTTATGCTGTCGAGGTGGCCGCGCAGCTTGCCGATCATCGCGTGCGCCCGTTCCCGGCCAGGGCCGCCTGCCAGCGGCTGCTGGTTCCCGCGTGGTGGGCGTGGGTGATCGCCACCGCGAGGGCATCCCCGGCGTCGGCGGAGGTCACCTCGGCGCCCGGCAGCAGGCGCCCGACCATCATCTGAACCTGCTCCTTCGCCGCGTGGCCGTTGCCCACCACCGCCTTCTTGACGATCATGGGGAGATACTCGGCGACATCCAGGCCGGCGCGCGCGGGGACCAGCATGACCACGCCGCGCGCCACGCCCAGCTTGAGCGCCGCCTTGGGATTCTTGTTCACCAGGGTTTCCTCCACCGCCGCCGTATCGGGACGCATCTCGGCGAGCACCCGCTCCAGCCCGTCACCGAGCTCCACCAAACGCTGCGCCGTGTCGCGGGAATCGTCGGTGGTCACGCTGCCGTTGGCGACGTGGACGAGGCGCGCGCCCCGGGCGTCGATGACGCCCCAGCCGGTCCGCCGCAGCCCCGGATCCAGACCGATCACGCGCACCCGTTCGCCCTTTCAAATACGGAGGATAAACGACCTTTGCGCCTCATATTTCGACAAGCTCAATATGAGGCACCTCTACGCTAGGCCGCTGTGTCGAAGGGACCTCATCCTGAGCCCGTCGAAGGATGAGGTCCCGGCCAAACCGGAACGGCGTCACCACCATCATGCGCGCGCTCACGCCGAAAGCTTCTGCACGTCCTCGTCGGCGATCTCCACGTTGGTGGAGACCTGCTGGACGTCGTCGTTGTCCTCCAGCATGTCGACGAGCTTCATCAGGCGCTGCGCGTCCTCGCCCGAGACCGGCTGGGTGGAGACCGGGCGCCAGCCCAGGCGCGCCTCGCGCGTATCGCCGAAGCGCGCGGACAGGGTCTCGCGCACCTGGGAGAACGAATCCGCATCGGAGATCACCTCCCAGGTGCCCGGCTGGTCCTCGGAGCCGGGCGTCTCCTCGACATCCTCGGCACCCGCCTCGGCGGCGGCCTCGAACACGGTGTCGAAGTCGCCCACGGATTGGTTGAACACCACGCGCCCAACGCGCTCGAACATGATGGCGGCCGAATTGGTCTCGCCCATGTTGCCGCCGTACTTGCCGAAGGTGGCGCGCACCTCCGCGGCCGTGCGGTTGCGGTTGTCCGTCAGCCCGTCGACGATAATGGCGACGCCGCCGGGGCCGTAACCCTCGTAGCGGACGTACTCGTAATTCGCGCCGCCCTCGCCGCCTTCGGCCTTCTTGATGGCGCGGTCGATGTTGGTGTTCGGCATGTTGTTGGTGCGCGCCTGGGCGATGGCGCTGCGCAGACGGGGGTTGGAGTCGGGATCGCTGCCGCCCTCGCGGACCGCCACGGTGATCTCGCGGTTCAGCTTGGTGAAGAGCTTGGCGCGCTTGGCGTCCTGCGCGCCCTTGCGGTACATGATGTTCTTGAATTGCGAGTGACCCGCCATGGGTGTCGAAACTCCTATATGCTGTAGCCTCGTGCCGTGCGTGCGCGGCGATATGGTAGGCGCGCGGGCGGATCGCCGGGAACAGGATGCGTTATCCCGCCCCCGCGCGACAACCCGCGCGTACCGCCCCCTGCGCGCGTGTGGCAGGTTTCGCGCGCCAGGGCAAGGCGCTGCGGCCGCATCCTTAACGCGGTTTTAAGACCGCCCGTCGCACTTTTGCAGAAATTCGACCTGGAGGATCGTCGATGCTTCAGCCCGAGAGTCCCGGGCTCGACCTTGGTCGGGTCCTCGAGGAGGCGGCCGACATTTCGCCGGCAGTGCGCGATCAAGCGGCGGATCTGGTAGAGGGCTATGTGCGCGAGCAGGCGCTAAGCGCACTGGACAGCGTGCTCGCCGCGGCCGAGCGCGAGGCGCGCGCGGATCCGGATGCCGTGCGCACGGCCCACTACGCCAGCCGTCTGGTGGACGCCGAGGTCGCCCGCTTCCGCGCGCTCGCGCGGGATTGCGGGTGAGCTTGGCCGTCACGCGCTGAAGATGCGCCGCCCGCCGGCGTAGGTGGCGCGCGGCACGAACTCGGTGTCGAGTAGCGCGATATCGGCGTCCATGCCCACCGCAAGCCGGCCCTTCTGCGCGTCCAGGCCGAGTACGCGCGCGACGTTCCCGGAAATCAGATCCAGCGCCCGCGCAAAGGGCATCACGTCCGCCCGCGCCAGGCGCTGCCAGTCGGCCAGGAACGCGCCGTGGCCGGCCACGCGCATGCCGGCATAGCCGCCGGCCGTATCGAAGACCGGCAGACTGCCGCCGCAGTCCGAGCTGATCGTGATCTGTGCCGCGGGCACGCCCGCATTCAGGAGTTCGCGCACCGCCGCATCGGCGGTGATGTCGTCCGGCCCGGCATCGTCGAAAGCGGTGACGTCCACACAGCCGCCGAAGCGCATCGCATAATCCGCCGCGTCGGCGAGCAGCGCCGGGCGCCGGTTGACGTGCGTGGGAATCACCTGCCGCGCCGGGATCTCCGTCGTCGCCAGCAGGGTGCGCAGGCGGTTCAGGCCGCTCCCCCCATCGCCGACGTGGAAATGGCAGATCCCCAGCTTACCCGCGAGCATGGCGCCCACGCGCACCTCGCTGACCAGCCGCGCGATATCGGCGTCCGTGGCCTGGCTGCTGCGGTGGTCGGCGATGGCGATCTCCCCCACGCCCAGCACCTCGGGAATCCACGCCAGGTCCGTCTGCAGGTCGCCGGTCAGGGTGGGCGGCGGCACCCGATATGATCCGGTGTACATGTACGCCCCGAGGCCGTGGGCGCGCAGCCCGCGCACGGCCGCCAGCAGGTCCGCGGGTGTGCGGCTGATGCCGTCGGTGCCCAGCACGCCCACCACGGTGGCGATACCGGCCCGGGCGATCGCCTCGGCCGGGACGGGCGGGCAACGCGTCGCCGGGCCGCCCTCGCCGCCGCCGCCGGTGACATGGACGTGCTGGTCGATGAAGGCGGGCACCGCCGTCAGATCGGGCTCGTCCACGACCACCACGGGCCAGTCCGGCGGAACGGTAAGCCCCTGGCCCAGCGCGGCGATGCGCCCGCCCGCCAGGAGGATCTCCGTCGCCGCGACCGGTTCCGGGGTGTGGACGCTGCCCACACGGAGCAGGGTGATGGGGGCGTCGGGCACCGCGAAGGTCCTTCGGGTGAGATCGCCTCATGTTTCGACAAGCTCGACATGAGGCTTTTTATCGCTCGTTACAGCGACCTCAACTTGAGCACGTCGAAAGATGAGGTCGGGAACCTGCGATGCGCCGGCTCATCACCCGCCCGCCACGGGCGCGGCCGCAGGGCGGAAACGGTGCGCCTTCAGGCGCTGGATGGCGCGCTCGGTCCCGTCGATCAGGAGCACCAGCAGGTCGCCCTGCTCGGCCGTATCCAGCGCGGCGTCCACCGCGTCGGCCTCGGCCGTCACGGTGCGCACGCGGCCGGCGCGGCCGATGTTGCGCTGCGCCCCCTGATGGATGAGTCCCGCCGCCTCGCCGGGCGTACGCCCGCGCGGGTCGGACTCGCAGATGAACAGCACGTCGTGCATGCGCCCGAGCTGCTCGCCCAGGGCGATCAGATCTTCGTCGCGCCGGTTGCCCGGCGCGCTCGCCACGGCGATGCGCCGCCGGGCGGGGAGCGCGCGCACCAGCTCGTCCAGCGCCTGCAGCGCGGGGACATTGTGACCGTAGTCGATGACCGCGCGCACCCCGTCCGCCTCGATGACGTTGGACCGGCCCGGGAGCTGGCCCGGTGTGGGGTGGAAGGTCTGCAGTCCCATGCGGATGTCGCCCAGGCTGAGCCCCAGGGCGTATCCGGCCGCCGCGGCCGCCAGGGCGTTCTGGACGTTGAACCGGGCGTGCCCGTCGAACGCAATGGGCACCTCGTCCACCGGGATGATCTCGGCGGCGACGTGGCCCTGGCGCATGACCAGCTTGTCCTGGGCGAGCACGAAGGCCACGCCCTGGTCGCGGACGTGCTGGCGCACCGCGCGCGCGTCGGGATCCAGGCCGAACAGGACGACCTGTCCGCGCGCCCAGTCCTTCGCGGCGAGACAGCGCGGGTCGTCGGCGTTGAGCACGGCCGTGCCCGTCGGGCGCACGGCATCGATCACCACGCTCTTGCAGCGCGCCAGCTCGTCCAGGGTGTTGATGTCGCGCTCGCCCAGGTGGTCGTTGGCGACGTTGAGCATGATGCCAACCTCGCACGCGTCGAAGCCCAGGCCGCGGCGCATGATGCCGCCGCGCGCGACCTCCAGCACGGCGTGCTCGACGATGGGATCCTGGAGCACCGTCGCCGCCGCCTGCGGGCCGCTGTAGTCGCCGCGCGCGATGACGTGGTTGTCGATTTCGATGGTGCCCGTACAGGCGAGCCCGACCTGTCGACCCGCCTGGCGCAGCATGTGCGCGATCAGGCGGACGGTGGTGGTCTTGCCATTCGTGCCGGTGACGGCCGTGATCGGAATGCGCCCGTCATCCCCCTCGGGGAACAGCATGTCGATGACGGGCCCGCCGAGGTCGCGCGGCGTGCCTTCCGTGGGCGCGGTGTGCATGCGGAAGCCCGGGCCGGCGTTGACCTCGACCACGCCCGCGGCCTGCTCTTCCAATGGCCGCGCCAGCGTCTCCGCCACCAGGTCGATGCCAATGATGTCCAGCCCGATCAGGCGGGCGATGCGCTCGGCCGTGTAACGCACCTCGGGATGCACGTCGTCGGTGACGTCGGTCGCCGTGCCGCCGGTGCTCAGGTTCGCCGTGGCCTTGAGAAAAACCGTCTCGCCCGTCGGGATGACACTGTCCAGGGTCCAGCCCTGCTGCGCGATCAGGCGGTGCGCCTGATGATCCAAAGCGATGCGGGTGAGCACCTTCTCGTGCCCCACGCCCCGGCGCGGGTCGCGGTTCGCGGCGTCCACGAGCTGGCGCAGGCGGGATGCGCCGTCGCCCACGACGTGCGCCTTGCGCCGGCGCGCCGCGGCGACGAGCCGGCCGCCGATGACCAGGAGGCGGTGGTCCTCGCCCAGCAGATGGTTCTCCACGAGCACGCTGTCGTCGTGCGCCTGCGCCGCCGCGAACGCGTCCACGAGCGCCGCGGCGTCCGCGACCTCCGTGCTCACCCCGCGGCCGTGGTTGCCCACCAGCGGCTTGACCACCACCGGATAGCCGATCTCGGCGGCGGCTGCCTGCGCCGCCTCGACGCTATCGACGATGTGGCCGCGCGGCACGGGCACCCCGGCGTCGCCCAGGATCTGCTTGGTCCAGGCCTTGTCGTCGGCGATGCCGTGGCCGATCAGGCTGGTCCGCCCGGTGACGGTCGCCTGGATGTGCTGCTGCTTGCGGCCCTGACCGAGCTGGATATAGCTGCTCCCGGCGTAGAGGCGGTAATATGGGATATTGCGCGCCTTGGCGGCGTCGACGATGGCGGCGGTGGAGGGACCCAGCATGTTGGCCTCGCGCACCGCGTGCAGGCGCGCCAGGATCGCGGGCAGATCGACTTCCTGCCCGGCGAATAGCCGCTCGACGATGGCCACCGCTTCCACCCCGGCGGCCAGACCGGTGGCCTCGTCGCGGTAACGGTAGAGCACGTTGTAGATGCCGCGCGCGTCGGTATCCAGCGTCTTGCCGAAGCCGACGGAAAACCCGACCAGGTTCTGCAGCTCGATGGCGACGTGCTCGACGATGTGCCCGGCCCAGGTGCCGCGGCGCAGGCGCTCGACGAAGCCGCCCGGCCGCCCCACGGAGCAGCGGTGCTCGTGAAGCGTGGGCATGACGGCCAGCGCCCGATCGGCGAAGTCCGGAATGGTGTCGCTGGGCCAGTCCTCCAGCGCCTCGATGTCCAGGCGCATGAAGATGGTCAGATAGCGACTGTAATAGTTGGGCCCGCGCAGGGCCCGATGCTCCAGGATCTTCACGATTCCGTTTCCAATAGCGCGGCCAGCGCATCCCGGCCGAGATAGCGCCGGCCGTCCGTGTCGTAGCCATGGCCCGCGATCAGCGCGTGCATGACCACGTTCTCCACTGCCAGCGGGTCGCCCGGTTCGGCCTCGGCGACGTTCGAGCTGACGATGCCCTGGTTGTCCACGACGATGACGTGGCCCGAGCCCAGGGCCTCCAGGATGCGCCCGGGATGGATCACCACCGCGGCGTCCTCGCCCAGGCCCACGCCCAGGAGTTCCGGGTTGGTCGCACCCACCTCCATCAGCCGGGTGAAGCGCCCGCGTTCCAGGAAGTGGCTGTCGATGGTCAGCCCCTCGACGAAGCCCAGGCCCGGCGTCATGGTCACGCCGCCCTTGCGCAGCGCATCCGCGGCCGCGCCGTCGGCGATCATGGTGCGCGACATCGCCGCCGCACCCGCGCTCGTGCCCGCGATCACGGCGCCCTCGCCATAGCGCGTGCGGATCGCCGCGAGCGCGTCCGAGCCGCCCAGCACCGAGGTCAGGCGCATCTGGTCGCCGCCGGTGAAAAAGACGATGCCGCAGTGCGCCAGCGTCGCCACCGTCTCGGGCTCGGCAGCACCGTCGCGGTCGCGAATGTCCAGGGCGTGGACGGCGTCCACACCCAGCCGCCGGAACGCCGCCTCGTAGACGGGCAGCACCTCCGCGGGCACGCCACTCGCCGTGGCGACGATGGCCACGCTGCGCTTGTCCGGCGGGGCGAGGTCCACCACACGGCGAAGGATCTCGAGTTCGGAGGTCCGATCCTCGCCGCCGCCAATGGCGACGAGCCGGCCCACCGGGTCGTCGGGCGTTTTCACCATCAATCCGATATCACCGTTGTACCAATCCATAAGGAATTAGCCCCGAACGACGACGAGGGTCAACGCAATCCCGCAACTGGATAAGCCGTACCCCGAAGGCACACTTGCCGGAATCCACAAAATCAATCGCCGAAGATGGCCAAGTGCGCATGTCAAACGCATTTTGATATCAACCGCTTGCCGGCGTCGCCGACACGGCCGCGACCGCATGCGCGAGCAGGTCCAGCCCTTCGCGCAGCTCGCTTTCGGCAATGGTCAACGGCGGCATCACCTTCACCACGTCGCTCGCCGCGCCGGCCGTCTCCACGATCAGGCCGCGCTCGAACGCGGCGTGGACGATCGCCTGGCCCGCGCCTTCCAGGCCGCAGGCCAGGCCGTGGACCAACCCGCGCCCGCGCGTGGCCGGCTTCAGGTCGGGGTGCTGCTCGGCGATGGCGGCGAGGCGCTCGGCCACGATGGCGCCCTTGTGCGCCACCTCGCGGCTGAGCGCCTCGTCCTGCCAGAACTGCTCCAGCGCCGCGGTGGCGGCGACGAAGGCGGCGTTGTTGCCGCGGAAGGTGGCGTTGTGCTCGCCCGGCTTCCACAGGTCCAGCTCGCGCCGGAACAGGGTGAGCGCCATGGGCTGGCCCAGGCCGCCGATGGCCTTGGACAGGCAGACGATGTCCGGGACGATACCCGCCGGTTCGAAGCTGAAGAACGGACCGGTGCGGCCGCAGCCCATCTGGATGTCGTCGACGATGAGCAGCACCCCGTGCGCGCGGCAGAGCGCGGCGAGGCGCTGCAGCCAGCCGAAATCGGCGACGTGGATGCCGCCCTCGCCCTGCACCGTCTCCAAGATGGCCGCCGCGGGCGGGTCCATGCCGCTGCCCGGGTCGGCGAGCATCTGTTCGAACAGCGCGAGGCTGTCCGTATCGGAGCCGAGGTAGCCGTCGAACGGCAGGCGCACCACGCCCTCCAGCGGCACGCCGGCGCCGGCGCGCTTGGCGCGGTTTCCCGTGGCGGCGAGCGCGCCCAGGGTCATGCCATGGTAGCCGCGGGTGAACGCCGCGACGGTGTGCCGGCCGGTGGCCTTGCGCGCGAGCTTGAGCGCGGCCTCCACCGTGTTGGTGCCGGTGGGGCCTGGGAACTGCACGATGTAGGGGAGATCGCGCGGCTTGAGGATGACCTCGTCGAAGGCGCGCAGGAAGCGGCCCTTGGCCCGGGTCATCATGTCCAGGCTGTGCATCACCCCGTCGCCGGCCATGTGGTCGAGCACGGCCTGGCGGATCTGCGGCGGGTTGTGGCCGTAGTTGAGCACCCCCGCCCCGGCGAAGAAGTCGATGTAGCGCCGGCCCGGCTCGTCCCAGACGAACGCCCCGGCAGCGCGCGCGAACACCGTGGGGAAGTCGCGCGCGTAGGCGCGGACGTTGGATTCCAGCCGCTCGAACAGCGCCGGGTCGGTGGGCGCCTCTGGCCGGCGCGCGCCGATGGGGCCGATGCGCACGAGCATTTCGGCCTCCTGCGCCTCGCCCTCGGGGAACGCGGCCTCGGGAAACGCGACAGTGCGCGTCACCGGCGCGTCGAGGTGTTCGGCGAGCTTGTCGAACAGGGCGAAGGAGGCGGCGTTGCTGGGCGTCACCGTGGCCTCGACCCGGCGCACCCACTGGCACGCCGGCCGGTCGAGCAGCCGGTCCAGCATGGCGAAGGCCAGGCCCTGGCCGCGGAAGGCCGGGTCGACGCCGACCTGCCAGACGAACAGCACGTCCGGGGTCGGCGGCGGGATGTAGGCGATCACCATGCCCGCCAGCCGGTCGCCCGCGTCGGCGACCATGCAGGTCTCCGCAAACGAGCGGCAGAACATCAGGTAGCTGTACGGCGAGTTCTCCGCCAGCGCGCCGCTCGCGCGCACGAGCCGCCAGATCGCCTCGCCGTCGTCCACCGTGGGCGGGCGGTAGGTGATCTGGCTTTGCTGCGTCGTCTCGTTCATGGCGATGGGATGCGCCCCGGCCGATTGCACACGGCCGCCAAGCTACGACCCGCCGCACGCAGCTACCAACGACATGAACGGGGTACCGCCATGCCCCCGACGCGGGGCGCATCGGCGGAATCGGACGGGTTCGGGGCACACGATCCGCCGATCCGAGGCGGCCCTACCCTCGCGGTTCGTCGTCCCGGTTCGCCTCGCGGGTTTCGCGCTCGGTGCTGCGCTGTTCGTCCTCGTCGTCGAAGAGCACGCGGTACGCGGCGCCCTCCAGGTCGTCGAACTGGCCGGACTTGAGCGACCACAGGAACGCCGCGAGGCCGCACAAGCCCAGGAACAGCGCGGCGGGGATGAGGTAGACCAAAACGCTCATGGTCTCAGCGTCCCTGCAGGCTCAGGCGCAGCGCGTTGCCCGTCACCAGAAGCGACGAGCCGGACATGCACACCGCCGCGATCAGCGGCGTGACGAACCCGGCCACGGCGAGCGGCACCGCAAGCATGTTGTACCCGATTGCCAAGCCGAAGTTCTGCTTGACCAGCCGGCCCGCGCGCCGGGCGGTCGCCAGGAGTTCGAGAACAGGGGTCAGGCGCTCGCCCTGGAACACCGCGTCGGCGGCCGTCTGGCTGATGTCCACCGCGCTCGACGGCGAGACCGAGACGCTCGCGGCCGCCAGCGCGGGCGCGTCGTTCAGCCCGTCGCCCACCATGAGCACGCGCTTGCCGGCCGTCGTCAGCTTCGCCAGCCGGTCGGCCTTGTCCTGCGGCGTGGCCGCAGCCGTCCAGTCCGCCAGCCCAAGCTCGGCCGCCACCCGGCGCACCGTCTCGGGCCGGTCGCCCGACATCAGCACCACCTCGCGCCCCTGCGCCTGGAGCGCGCGCACCACCGCGCGCGCGTCCGGGCGCAGCGGGTCATCGAAGGCGAAGCGCACCGGCGCCTGGCCGGGCCGGGCCAGCCACAGCTCCGGCCCGTCCGCCGCGGGCGCATCGGGGTCACCGCACCAGTCGCGTTTGCCCAGCCGGATCTCGCCGTCCGCCGTGGCCAGGGCCAGGCCGCAGCCGGGTTCCTCGCGCACCCCCTCGGCCACGGGCACGCCCGGCGCCGCCCGCGCCAGCGCACGCGCCAGGGGATGCCGGGACGCACCGGCGAGCCGCGCCGCCTCGCGCAGGTCGTCATCGCACACGGCCTCGCCGCCCACGCCGTCGTCGCGCAGCGCCGGTCGGCCGCGGGTGAGCGTGCCGGTCTTGTCGAACACCACCGTGTCCACGCCCACGAGGCGCTCCAGCGCCGTGCCGCTCTTGAGCAGGATGCCCTGCTTCATCAGCCGGCCGCTGGCGATGACCTGAACCGCCGGCACCGCCAGGCCGAGCGCGCAGGGACAGGTCACAATGAGCACCGCCACCGCGATCAGCAGGGCCGGCTGCCACGCCAGACCGCCCAGGGTGACCCAGCCGATCAGCGCCCCCGCCGCGAGCAGGTGCACCACGGGTGCATAAAGGCGCGAGACCCGGTCGGCCACGGCGACGTAGCGCGCCCGGCGCTGCTCCGCCGCCTCCATCAGGCGCACGATCTCCGCCAGCAGGGTGTCCTCGCCGACGGCCGAGACCTCGAGCGTCAGCGGCGCGGAAAGGTTGAGCGTGCCGGAGAACACCTGCGTGCCCCTCTCGGCCGGGCGCGGCTCCGTCTCGCCCGTGATCAGGCTGGTATCCAGTTCCGAGGTTCCCGAAGCCACGGTGCCGTCGGCGGCGATACGCTCGCCCGCCGCGACCAGGACGCGCATGCCGGGCGCGAGCTGCTCGGCGGGGAGCACGCGCCGGCCGCCGTCGGCGTCGAGCACGGTCACCGAGCCGCCGCGCAGGGCGAGCAGGCGCTCCGCGGCCGAGCGCGCCTTGCCGCGCGCGCGTCGGTCCAAATAGCGCCCGATCAGCAGAAAGAAGAGCAGCGTCACGGCCGAGTCGAAATAGGCGTGGTCGCCGCTGTTGACGGTCTCGACCAGGCTCATGCCGCCGGCGAGCAGGACCGCCAGCGAGATGGGCACGTCCATGTTGCTCCGCCCCGCGCGCAGCGCCGACAGCGCCGAGCGGAAGAACGGCCGGCCCGCGTAGGCGATCGCCGGCAGCGCCACCAGCGCCGAGAACCAGTGCAGCAGGTCGCGCGTGGCATCCGCCATGCCCTGGGCGTGCCCGGCCCAGACGGAAACCGACAGAAGCATCACGTTGGCCGCGGCGAAGCCGGCCACGGCCATGGACCGGAGCAGTTCGCGTTCCTCGCGGGCATCGTCGTCGCTCACCCGGTCCGGGTCGTAGGGCACGGCCGGGTAGCCGAGCGCCCCCAGGCGTTCGACGACATCGTTGCCCAGCGCCGCCTCGCCGTCCCAGGTCACCTGGAGCCGGCGCGTGGTCATGTTCACCCGCGCCGTGCGAACGCCGTCCATGGCGTGCAGCGCGGTCTCGATGGTCTTGATGCAGCCGCCGCAGTGAATGCCCTCGACCATGAGGGCCAGGCGATGGCCGCCATCGTCGTTTTCACGGACGTAGGGCGTGACGTCCACCGGCTCAGCGCGCTCGGCCGCCTCGCGCGCGGCCGCGCCGCCTGCCCGGGCGGCTTCCGCCGCCAGATCGCCCACACCCGTGGTGCAGCAACTCATGGCTGCAACGTGACCCGCTTGCTCCGGTGAATGGAATCCGCGCCGCGTTCGGCGGCCACGCGAACCTCCCACAGCCCGGGAACGGGCAGGTCCACCGTGGCCATGTAGACGCCGGCACCCTGGGGACGCAGGCGGGCGGTGGTGTCGTAGCCGTCGTCCGTGGGCCGGATGAAGCCCACGCGCACGCGGTTGGCCTCGACCGCCTTGCCCGACGCCCCGGTCAGGCGCACGGCGACCTCGGCGCGGCGGCCGCCGTCGTGGCCGGTGACGTCAATGCCCACGCGCCAGTCCAGGCCGCCGCGCGCGGCATCGGGATCGACCACGCCCTTGTAGCCGGC
>Ga0207714_1000469_pt1 | contig 27789 bp, 26 predicted proteins | sample PonA232FremontCA_2_FD_187270 | JGI IMG/M metagenome (GOLD analysis project Ga0207714, IMG submission 187270) | Marine sediment microbial community from Fremont, CA, USA - Pond A23 Sediment 2 (SPAdes) | ecosystem: Environmental > Aquatic > Marine > Unclassified | place: USA: Fremont, California...
GGCAGTTCAAGCGAGTTCGTCTTCGCCGACCGCTCCTGACGACAGGCCGTAGCGCCGAACGACTCGAAACGAGTCGATTCGTGAGCGTACTCGATGTGGCCCTTGTTGCTACGATGATGAACGAACCTTCTTCGGCAGACGACCGAAGTGTGTCACTCCGGGACGAAGGCCTCACCCTTACGGATAAGATCGCCCGTGAGCGTCGTGATGGTGAGGATAACGAAGAAGAGGAGGCCAGTAACACCCACACTCAGGTAGTTCAGGCTGCTCAGTCCGAGCAGGTGGCCCGTGGTGTTCGTCGCAATGGCGAAGGCACCCAGCGGGAACGTGTAGGCCCACCAGGTAAAGCTGAAGGGGTGTTCTGCCTGGGTGACATAGTGGACGATAATCGCAATTGTCAGCAGACACCACCACGCTGAGAAGCCCCAGAGCAGACCAACGGCGAGTTTCAGCGAGGGGATCAGGCTACCGGCCTCAATGGCAATCTGGGCACCGGATTCGAGCACGCGGATGATGTGAGCGATGTCGATGATCAGCACCGACGTGGGGGCGACGCCGATCAGGAACGTTGGCGCGAGCTTCGAGTCCGGAAGATCCTCGTAGGCATACCGGTGGAGAATAATCGGCGCAAGGAATAGGAACATGAACGTCCCGACCCCCATCGCCGCCATCGACGTGATATACAGTGTGCTCCCGAGGGCGCCGCCGTCAAGACCGTTCTCCAGCAGCTGCATGCCAAGGATCGGAATAATGATGTGCGACACCGGCGGGATGTACCAGGCAAACACGCCGTGTTTGGTACCGATATTGGTATTTGTAAAGAGGATCTCAGAGAGCAGGACGCCAAAGCCGAAGACTCCCAGCGATCCGAGGGCGAACAACCAGAGGGTAACGGCATTAATCAGCCCCTGGCTGAGCAGTCCGCCCATCGTGGTCTGCATCCCAATCCCGATGATCAACAGTGAAATCGGCATCGTCGGGAAGAACTGACTTCGGATCGGGTGTGAGAGATCCTCATTGACTGCCTCTGGATACTGGAAAAAGCGCAACAGCCACGGGAGGATGAAGGCAACGGTGATCAGCGCGGTCAAGGCGGTCCCTGCCTGGGCGGCGGTGAGGAGAACCGGAAGGCTCAGAAATTCACCCGCAAGGTGCAACGCGATGGCAAGCGCCCCGAGCCCCATCGTCGGCGCGAACCACTGGGGGCCGAAATACTTCACGTACCGGTTGCCCTCAACCGCATGGGTCGTCTCTGCGTGCGGCGTGCTCATTCGTGATCTATGCAAGACTGTGGAGTAAATAAAATCCCACGGTTTGTTATTATCTGATGTGTGATGAGAAACGGGGGCTGACCCTCAGCGGTTGTCCACTATCAATTGAGTAGTCACAGCCGCTTCGTCGATTGACCGGCACAACGCCGATGGGTCGGGAATAACCAGGGGGATAGGACAGGAGGGCAGGTGCGTTGTTACTATCAAGACGGAGCTTATATCGGATAAACGTCAGCTAAATAAACGAAACGAAGCCTTATATTCTCGTACAAGGGGGATACGGTTGTGAGCGACACGCCACCATCGCAGTCGTTACCGCTGATCGGAAGTGAATTTCCGAGTATCGAGGTTGAAACAACGCACGGAGCCATGTCGTTACCGGAGGCGTTTGCGGACGAGTGGTTCATTCTATTCAGCCATCCGGGTGATTTCACTCCGGTGTGTACTACCGAATTCGCTGCGTTCGAACAGCGCCGCGAGGCGTTTGAGGAACGCGGGGTGAACCTCGTCGGGCTCTCTGTGGATCGTCTTCAGTCTCACCACAAGTGGACGGACTGGATCGCCGAGGAGCTTGACGTTGAGATTGGATTTCCGATTATCGCCGATGAGTCGGGAGCGGTGAGCGAGGAACTGTCGATGATCCATCCGAACGCCGGATCAAGCACCGTCAGGGCGCTCTTCATCGTCGATCCAACGGGAACGATTCGGCAGATTCTCTATTATCCGGAGGAGATTGGCCGGAACATTGATGAGATCCTTCGGTCGGTCGACGCGCTTCAGTTGGCTGACGAAGAGGATGTCGTCACGCCGGCAGACTGGCCGGAGAACGAACGCTTTGAGGACCGCGTGCTCTTGCCGCCACCAGAGACGGCCGCCGACATCGATGCGGTGATCGCTGAAGCGGAGGCCGAGGACTATGATCAGTACGACTGGTGGTTCACTGTCACCGGACACTCCGAACAGGAGTCTTGAGGCTCTTCCCGCCCGTCAACCGCCTCAGGGTCAAGCCTCGAGGCCCTCGGCCCGTTCCGCCTGTAGATGCGAGTACCCGGAAAACGACCGATATCGAAGGAAATGGTACTTGCGGCGTGTGCGCGTGATTGCTTCGACCTGCGCTTGTGTCGACCGGTACGTCTTTTGTCTCCCCGTCTGAGTGTCAGGTGAATGGATCTCGACCGTGATCTCCGCCGTCGGGTTGCACTCGGTCTCCTCGGCGTCGGGCTACTGACACTCGTTGCGCTTGTGCTGCGAGGGTTTTTGCCGACAATCGTGTTCACGGTGTTCCTGTATTACGCCAGCCGACCGATCTACCGCGGACTCGGCCGCCTTCCACTGCCGGCGTCGCTCCGTCGGCGGAGCCTCCCATATCGTCGTCAACTTCAGGCCGTTACCACGATTGTGCTGTTTCTGTTGCCCTTTCTGCTGTTGTTGACATACACACTCGTATTACTCATCCCGGAGATCCAGCAGGTCCTCGGGGGCGAAGATCAGATCGCCGCCTACCTCTCGGCGTTCGGAATCGGCCAAAGCGAGACGCTGAGTCAAGCTGTCGCAGAGCTCAGGGCCACCGGTGTTTTCCCAATCACTCCGGAGGAGATAATGGCGCTACTGAGTGAGGCAGATGTCCAAGCGTGGATTCAGGAGATCGGCTCGGGAATCGTTGAGTCGGTCGGGCTCGTCCTAACGCTCGCACTACATGGATTCATTATGCTCGCCGGAACCTACTATCTGTTAACCGACGGCTCACGACTAGCGGGGTGGGTGCTCGGCCGGTTCGATGAAACCGGAGTTCTTGAGGCCTACGGCCGAGCCGTTGATAATGAACTCTCGTCAATTCTGTTTGGAAACATCCTGAACGCCCTCGTTACCGGCATCATCGCCATTGTCGTCTATGCGGCGTACAACGTCGTCGCACCATCGTCGGTGCACGTGCCGTTCGCCCCACTCGCCGGGGCCCTCACCGGGGTCGGGAGTCTGATTCCGGTGGTCGGGATGAAGATCGTTTACCTGCCAATCGGCGTGCTGTTGGCCGCACTCGCATTGACCGTGGGCCAACCAGGGGCGCTCGCGTTCGTTGGACTCTTTCTTGTGATCACGTTCGTCCTCGTCGATACAATTCCTGACTTCCTGATTCGCCCGTATGTCAGCGGCGACCGGACACACGTCGGTTTATTGATGTTCGCGTACATCCTCGGGCCGATCGCCTTCGGCTACTACGGCATCTTCCTCGGGCCAATCATCCTGGTGTTCGCCACGCAGTTTCTCAAAGTCGTCGCCCCGTACGTCGTTACCGGCGAGGTGTCCACACGCCAGAGGCGACTCGATGGATTCAACGAGAAGCGATGACTCCGACACAATCTTTATGATGACTTGCGACATATGTGACTGTGATGGTACTACTGACCGCTCTCACACTTGCCGGCGCGGGCGCCGTCGCCGCGCTGGGCGGGTACGCGATCTATCGCGGCACGCGGGCCGCCGGCCGTTCGTACCCGACGCTCAGCGGCGTAGCGACCGCTGCTGCGCTCTTCGTCTGGACGGCGCTCACGCTGCCCGTTGTGGCGTTCGTACTGACGGGTGGACTCATCCTTGGACTGGCACTGTTGCCTGTGCTGTTGGCGATGGCCGGTGCCTATCTGCTCGTGCGGCCTCACCAGCGCGGTCGACACGATCCCGATACGGTCACAATCAACTGATCGGACCAAGTCCCCGACGATAGACTCGCCGTGAGCCACGGGGTTTTCTAGCCGGAGCCCATACCGATAGGTATGACTGCGATCGGGATTGTTGGTGCCGGTGGTGCCGCCGCGGCACTGACGTACGTCGTCGATGGCGCGTTACCCGAGGCCGAGATTACCGTCCTTGAGAAGTCCGGTGGCGTCTGTGGTCGGGCAGCAACCCGGCGAAACGGGGCGATCACCTACGACTACGGCACCAACTACGTGAAAGACCGCGACCAGCGCGTTGCGGACCTCTTGACTGAGACGCTTGATACCGACGGTCGCGTTGAGATCGACGAGCCGATTTACACGTTCGATCGAACCGGTGCCGTCTCAGAAGGGCGCGAGTCGACGACAAGCAAGTGGAGCTACGAAGACGGTCTCACACAGATCGCCAAGCGCCTGTTCGCCCGGACGGACGCGACGGTTCACCGACGGACCCGCGTCGAGACGCTTCGTCGAGCGGACGACTACTGGAGACTACTTGACGACGACGGCACGTCGTGGGGGCCGTTTGACGCCATCGTGGTGACGCCACCGGCCCCACAGACAGCGACGCTGTTGGCCGACGCCGAATGGGACTGGGAAGGGCCGACCGAGGAACTCATCGACGCCGTACGCTCCGTGTCCTACCAGACCATCTGGACGGCCGTATTGCACTATCCCTTTGCCATCGAGCGACCGTACTATGCGCTGATCAACACCGATGACGAACATGCCATCGGATGGATTGCCCGCGAGGAGTGCAAGCCCGGACACGTGCCCGCAGACGAATCGCTGCTGGTCGTTCAAGCAGCCCCCGACTGGTCCGAACAGCACTACGATGATCCGCCGGCAGAGAACATCGCCACACTCGCGGAGCTGACGGCCGATATCATGAATGACGAGCGATTAGCCGACCCTGACTGGACGGATCACCAGGGCTGGCGGTACGCATTACCGGAAGCCGGGGCGCCAACGGGCGTTCTTCAGTCGGCCGAATCGGCGGGACTGTACTGTGCTGGTGACTGGGTTGCTGGCGAGGCGCGATTGCATGCAGCGATGCGAAACGGACTCGACGTCGGCGAACGCCTCGTCTACGCGCTGTAGCTACAGCGTACCGGCACGCAGCCGCTGGCGAAGGTCCGCAGCGCGGTCGCGAATGGCCGCCTTTTCGTCATCGGACTTGCGGTCGAGGTGTCCGTAGACCAGACTCATCCGGTGATTCGAACGAAGCCGATCCTCGTGAGCATCAAGGAAGTCCCAGTATAGCGTGTTGAACGGACAGGCGCCGGTTCCGGTCGTCGCGTCCGGATCGTATGGGCAGTCCGCACAGTAGTCACTCATCTTGTCGATATAGTTCGCACTTGAGACGTAGGGCTTTGAGGAGAGGACATCAGAGCCGTAGGTCCCCATCCCGACGACGTTTGGAGTACTGGCCCAGTGAAAGCCGTCGACGAAGGCCGCCTCAAACCACCGGTTGAACGCCGCCGGGTCAATTCGGGCACTTGTCGCTAGGTTAGCGAGGATCATCAGTCGCTCAATGTGGTGGGCATACCCGCGGGTCCGAACGCCCTCGATGACATCGGCGAGACACGCCATGTCGGTTTCGCCGGTCCAGAAGGCCTCCGGAAGGGGTTCGGTGGCCGCAAGTTGGTTTGCCTCAACGAGCTCCGGCATCGTTCGGCGGTAGACGTGTCGGACGAACTCGCGCCAGCCGATCACCTGTCGAACGAATCCCTCGACGCTGTTGAGCGGGGCATCTCCGTCGTGGTAGGCCTCGATTGCCCGCTCGGCTACCTCCGCAGGGTGGAGCAACCCGACATGCAGTAGGGGAGAGAGTAGCGAATGGTTCATACTCCGCTCGCCCTCAACCATGGCGTCTTGGTACGGCCCGAACTCGGCGAGTCGGTCGGTGATAAACCGATCAAGGGCATCAAGCGCGTCCGCACGAGTGACCGGCCAGGCGAACGGTTCGGGATCGGCCCACGCGCCGCCGAAGGGGTCGGTGTCGTAACTGCCGTTGAACTGTTCGTCGACCTTCTTGATGACAGCCTCCGTCGTCGCATCGCGGGCATATCGCGGGCGTTCTGGCGGTTCGTAGTCCGCCGGAGGCGTCTCCCGGTTCTCCTCATCGTAGTTCCACTCGCCACCGACAGGCGACCCATCGTCCATGAGATAGCCCGTCTCGCGCCGGACCTCCCGGTAGAACGTCTCGTGGGTGTATGGCGGATCACCCATCCAAGTGTCGAACGTCGCCGGGTCAACCAGAAAGCCAGCGTGATCTTGCCAGGTGATGGCACCACCGGCCTCCTCAATGCCCGATGTGAGTCGGTCGGTTGCGCCGTGGCGTTGCGGTCGCATCGCGATGAGGCGATCACCCGGGTGATCGTCGAAGTACGTCTCGATTCCGTCGGCCATCGACGCGGCGGTGATGTAGGTCACCGTACGACCGGCCTCGCGGAGGCGATCACGGAAGTGCCGCATCGCGCTATACAGGAGAATCAGTCGGTGGGGATGGTAGGGACGACGCTGACCGAATGCCTCGCTCTCGATCATCAGGACAGGCGCGTCGGGATACTCCGTGAGTGGGCCGACGCGGTCGGTCAACTGGTCGCCAAGAACGAACACAGCGTCGACGTCGTCATCGGACATACCCGAACCAGCGGCGGAAGCTACAAGGCCTTTGTCACCGCGCTCGGGCGTGCCCGCAGTTCAGAGATCACCGGGACAACGGAGGGTGTCGGAAGAGGGCGTCGGCGATAACGAGAAAGCCAACAAGCGAGGCGGCAGCGAGAGCAACGGTCGACGACACGCCGGTTATCCACCCGATCAAGCCGGCAAGCGCGAAGACAAGCGGAATGGCTCCGAGATGAATATCGTATCGCGTCGGAGACGCGAATGTTGTCGGTTGTGGGTCGGTACCGGCGAAGGATCGTTCGCTACTGGCCATAGCCGATTCACCCCCATCACGTATTTGTTATGCACACCAGTACTTAAATTTAATCCTGATCACCCCCGACAATCACCTCTCGTGGTGTCCTCATGGTTATTGGGTAGCGATCAGTATACTCCACGAATAATATCGATAACGTATGAGTCGATCCGAGGTCAGGCGCGGAGTTCCTCAAGACGCCGGCGACCCGGTGCGACGAGTTCATCGAGGTATCGACTCAGTGCTGACTTTGCGTCTGCCGGGTGGAGTTCACCGGTATCGAGGGCCGTCGCCAACGCCTCGTAGGTCTCGTAGGTCACGTTTCCGCCGTACTCATCAGGACGCTCGACCGTGACGGCCTCAAAGCGCGGGAAGATGTGGTATTGGAACAACTCAAGGACTGGGTTTTCCCGCTCGCGGCCCTCCTCGTCAGGGTCAGGGTCACGCGTTGGGGGACAAAACGCCGACTGGACAACGTCGTCGATTCGCTCGGTCGAGTCTTCCATCGAGATGGTCACGCCGGAGCTGGCCGACATCTTGCCAACGCCGGTTGTAAGGTCGGCAAGAATCGGGGTGTGGATGCACGGTCGGGCGTGGTAGCCGAGTTCCGGGAGTCCCTCGCGGGCCAGCATGTGGACTTTTCGCTGGTCAAGGCCGCCGACGGCCAGGTCGACATCGAGATACTCGATGTCAAGCGTCTGCATCAGGGGATAAAGAACATGCGAGACCGATACGGTCTCGCCACTTTGGAGCTCTGCCATCGCCCGCTGGGCGCGGTTGAGCGACGTCGCAACGGACAGTTCCTCCAGGTCAAGGACGTACTCCTCGTCGAACTGAAACGACGAGCCGTAGACGAACTCGACCGCCTCGGGATCAAGCCCGTAGGCGATAAACTGCTCGCGCATCCGCTCGGCGGTCGCCTGGATCTCCTCGAAGGTCCCTTTCCCGTTGAGATACGCGTGGACATCCGCCAGTAAGACGACAATCTCGAATCCGGCCTCCTGCAGGTCAATCAGCTTGTTCGCCGTTAAGAGGTGTCCCAGATGGAGTACGCCGGAGGGTTCATATCCCACGTACGCCCGCTTACCAGCTGGCGCTTCCGCGAGTGTCCGCACCTCCTCATCGGTCACCGCTTCAACGGTGTTCCGCGTGATCAGCTCGTAGGCGTCCATACCGTGTGGCTGGGAACTCTGGGGCTTAGTGTCGTCGGTCCGAACGCTCAAGCCTGCGGCGATCAAACCCGGTGTATGCACACGCGGCGAGCGGTGCTCCGCGCGCTTGCGACGGAGCCGCACTCCGGACCGGCTCTCGCCGAGCGTCTCGACGTGTCGCGCGCAGCCGTCTGGAAGCACATTGAGGCCCTCCGAGACAGCGGCTTCGAAATCGAGAGTACGGATGAGGGCTACATGCTCGAACACATCCCCGAGTACGGCGGTGACGCCGTTGCGCTGGGACTCGATGCGCCCTTCGAGATCCGATACCACGACGCCGTCAAGAGTACGAATGCTCGCGCCCGGGAGCTCGCAGCGGCGGGCGAGCGCGATACCGTTGTGCTCGCTGACCGACAGACGGGCGGACGCGGACGACTCGACCGGGAGTGGAACTCACCGAGTGGAGGCATCTGGGCGTCACTCCTCCTTCGGCCGACGATCCCGCCGGCGGACGTGCCGGTTTACACGTTGGCGGCGGCCGTGGCGATTGTCGATGCACTTGATGAGGTCAACGCGCGCATCAAGTGGCCTAACGATGTGCTTGTCGGGGATGATGAACAGAAACTCGCCGGGATTCTGACGGAAATGGAGGGAGAAGCCGACCGGGTCTCCTGGGTGATCATCGGCACAGGAATCAACGCCAACATCCCCGAGGATCGTCTGCCGGCCGAAGCGACATCGCTCCAGGCCCAACGCGGTCCTGTCGACCGACGGGCCGTGACACAGCGGGTACTCGAACGGTTTGACGCCCTTCGGACGGCCTCCGTAGAGACGATTCTCCAGGCCTGGCGCGAACGCGCAACGACACTCGGCAAGGTCGTCCGGGTGGAGACCCCCAACGATACGGTCACCGGAACAGCCGTCGATATCGAGCCGCCGGGAACGCTCGTGCTTGAGACCGACGCCGGCCGTCGGCGAGTTACGGCCGGGGATTGTGAACACCTCCGACCGGCGTAGCACCGGAGACACAACCCCTATTGGCCGGTCGAACCACGTGATGAGTATGTTCACCGGGATCGTCGAAGGGACCGGACGGATCGTCGAACGCAACGAGACGGCCGAAGGACTGCGACTGCGAATCGAGTCGGATATTCTTGAGGACCTCTCGTCCGGACAGAGTATCGCCATCTCAGGCGTCTGCCTCACTGTCGAGGAGTACGGACCCGGTTGGATGGAGACCTTCCTGGCCGAGGAGACTCGCGAGGTGACGTATCTAGGCGAGTTGGCGGTTGGCGATGTTGTTAATCTCGAACGCGCGATGCCGGCCGACGGCCGCTTCGACGGTCACGTCGTTCAGGGGCATGTTGACGGGACCGTCGAGGTAACCGATGTCGAGACGGTTGACGACGACTGGCGGTTTACCTTCAGCCGGCCGGCCGACGATCAGTATCTGGTCTCGAAGGGATCGATCGCGCTCGATGGGATCAGTCTCACTATCGCCGCACTCAACGAATCGACTTTCGAGGTCGCGATTATTCCAGAGACCTACGCGCTGACGACTCTCTCGGAGAAGTCGCCCGGCGATCCCGTACACGTCGAGTACGATGTCATCGCAAAGTACGTTGAGCGGATGCTCGGCGAATCGGCAGTCGCTGATCCGCAGCAGTAGGTACGTTCTTTTGAGGCGGCGATCAACGACGGGGCATGACGGAACGCGAGGGCGAGTCTCGGCTCACAGTCCGGCTCCGTGGGATCTACGCGACAGCACTCACCCGGCGTACGCTTGAGGCGGGACACGGCGTTGTACAGGCCTCGCCGGCCATCGAAGCACGCTTCGAGACGGCCATGCCGGCCGTGCCGGCCGACATCCATGTCGATCAGACGGCCGATCGACTCGGGGTCGAGATTTCGGGGGATCCGAATGCCGTTGAGACAGCGACTGAGCTCTACAATGACGGCCTTGACGCGATTGCGTTGGCCGACCCGACACCCAGGATGGCCGTCTTCGAAGGGGTGGTTGATCGCACCAAGCCGAGTGGGGCCATGATGACCCTTCCGGGCGGTGCCGAGGGATTCCTGCCGTTTGACGCCGCCGATACGTACGTCGACGTGGGCGATTATCTGCGTGTCCAGGTGCGCGACCCCGAGCCGCCCTGGGGTGACCGCGCCCCACGCCTCGACACAACACTTGCTGTACCGATGGGATTGTTGACACTCCGGCGTGGCCACGACGGTCCGACGGTGGCGGCCGATGGCGATGACGCCATGGAACTCGTCCGATCGACGGATCTGCTGTCGGCGACCCCGCCGGAGGGGTGGGGCATCCGCTGGCAACGGGCGGCAACCGACGCGTCGCTTGACGCCCTTGAGACGGCACTCACGAGTGCAAGTGCAATCGCCGAGACAATCGAGACGGAACTCACAGCCATCAATGAGACAACGCGATCGATCGCCGTCCCACAGGCAACGCGATGGATCCGGTTCGGCCGCGAGAGCCGGGCGTCACTTGACGAGTGGCGTCGAGCCGTTGTGCCGACGATGCAGGGCCACCATCGGATCAAGGTGACCGGCGAGTCGGCGGCAACAGCGGTTGACTTTGCCGAGTCACTGTGTGACCCCCTCCCCGAGCGCTTCGCGTTTGCGGCCATAAGCGATCTGTTCGGTCCCGCTGAGGGGGATCGGATCGAGATCGAACACGGCAAACCCGATGGCCGAAGCTTCAGCCTCGGTACCGGCCGGGTGACCGGTGTCGACGCGGATGGGACAGTCACCGTCCGTCGAGAGCTTTCCTCAAGCGGGACCTACGACGCGCTTGGGACCGACCGCGAGCCAGGGGATGTCGCCGTCACGAAGTTCGTTGAGGGACGGTGGTGGTATCCGACGGTCTACCGGGGGGCCGATGGAACACGTAAGGGCACCTACGTCAACGTCTGTACGCCCGTCGAGATTTATCCGGACGCCATCCGGTACGTCGACTTACACATCGATGTGATCAGGCGGCCGGACGGGCACGTTGAGCAGGTTGACGAGGACGAACTTGAGGCGGCCACGGTCGATGGCCCGCTCACGACAGCACTCGCTGATCGGGCACGAGAGGTGGCGGCGTCGGTTGAACGGGCGCTCGCGAACAGCTGATCGCTACGCGGACTAGTCGAAGTCGTGGTCGGGGTCGTCCTCAACCGCACGTTTCATCGAGTCACGGCGGGCCTCGGCGTCACGACCGGTAACCTCCTCAAGAAAGTCGTTTTTCAGTTCGACGGCCTCTTCGGCGGCATCCACCTCGCCACTGGCGATCAGTTCGGCGGGATCGCGTTCCTCGAAGTGGACGATCAGGGTGTTCTTTTTGCTTGCGTACTCAGCCTCACCGGCAAGCACACGATCGAAGGTCGGATTATCCGGTTCGCCAACGACGTGGAGCTCCACACCATCGTGGGTTTCGGTGCCCGTAATCGGGCCAAAGTACTCCTCAATGAGGCCGGCGAGATCAGGGATACGCTCGTCGAGATACTCCCCCCGACGCATTTTGTACTCCCGCATGGTCAGCTGTGGGAGTCCTCCGGGTTTACTTGTTGCGCTCCTCGGTCGCTCGGAGATAGCCGTCGAGGCACTCCGGACAGATGTCCCCTCGCCGCAACGAACCCTGCCCGGCATCATCAACGAAGCCACACTCCGGGCAGACCAGTGTCATATGCTCGGTCGGCCGAGGCGGATCGTCGACGTTGGGCGTCGAATCCGATGTCTCTGCTGGATCAAGGATCTCTCCCCCATCGCCGCTCGTCGACACACCGGTTGGATCTGCGTCCACGGTCGAGGAGTCCTGTGCCGATGGGTTCAGCCCCTGGTACTCGACATCCGGACTGCTGGCGTCCGCAGGACCGCTTGCTTCGAATCCTTCGTCCGTGCCGGAGGGTTCGGGCCAGGATGTCGATGCCGTCGACTCGGTGGTTGACTCCTCGGTCGCTGGCGTTGGATCCGGCCACTCCGGGGGCCCCTCCTCCTCGTCGTCCTCAAGGATGATCCCGCCCCCGCCGTCCGGAGGCTGGTTGTCGGCCATCGACCCGGAGGCTGACGCAACGGTCGTTGTCTCGGGAGTGTCCGGCGTCTCGCTGTCACCGGTCGCCTGTGAGCGCACCTCCTTGTTCTCGCTGACGAGGATGCGTTCGCCGCAGACGGTACACACCTTGTACTCCTTGGTGATAACCACCACCTCATTGCCGCGTTCCTCACGCTCACGTTCGACCTCGTGCTCGCCGTACCGGTGGCCGAACAGCGAACATCGTAGTCCCATTTGCGGAGCCTTGGATACCGGCCTCAAAAAGGCTACTGGCCCTCTCCTGTGCGCAACCGAACCGGCGAAATCACGGAAGCGTGCCGAGAGCGGCCTCTACGTCGTTGATATCGCCGCCACAGATCGCCAGCGAGATGCCATCGACGCGGGCCAGCTCCGGCGCATGCTCCCAGAGATTATCGCGCTCAATCCCATGGAAAATCACGGCGTTGGGAGTCGGATTAACCACCCGGAGGGCGACGAGCGGGGACTCACCGCGGGTGATCTCGGTGAAGATCAGTGCCCGGCTGGTCGACTGTCCGTACAGCCGGAAAAACTCCTCACTCGAGAGGTGGCGGATCGCTTCGACGCTGTTGATGATCGTGTGGCCGGTGACCTCGGCGCGGTCACCGGCGACGATCTCCTCGGCACCGATGGTCTCATAGAGACGTTCGATCGACACCGGCGTCGAATACTCGCGGAGGTCTCTAACGACATCACTCTGAAAGCCCGCCGAGAGTACCCGACCATACCGTCGGATGCGGTCGCCACCGCGACGCTCGTCAATGTCAAGAAGGGCCGTGACGATCCGTCGGACGATCGCGATACCCGGACTCTCGCGACGACCACTCTCGTAATCGCTGATGACCGACGAACTCACGTCAAGTTCGGTTGCCAGTTCGGTCTGGGTGATCTCGAAGTCTGTCCGCCACTTCCGCAACGTCTCACCGGGGCTGTCGCTCAACGTGATCTCACCGGCAATCTTCTCGGCGAGTTGACGACGCGGACCGCCACCCTCCGACTGTTCCATACCGCTTGATACCCTGCCCCGCTAAATAAAGGTTGATAGCACCACCGGCAGGCCGTTCGAGAGAAATTTGTCGGCTGAGCCCCTGCCCATGGTGTGCCATCCACACTCGTGCACGTCGCTGTGGCCGGCCTCATCGCCGCCGGGCTGCTCAAGAAGGAGTTCAACGCCCGGTCAGTGGTCATCGTGCTTGCGGTGACGGCGGTAATCGATCTCGACACGTTCGCTGGGCTGGTGATTCCGGGGGCTCACCGCGCCCTGTTGCACAACCTCTGGTTGCCGGGGCTTGTCTCCGCCGTTCTTGTGTGGGATCATCGTAGGGGACGGCTCCGGCGTCGGTGGGGTCAATGGGGGGTACGAACCGCTTGGGTGAGCGTCGTGGCGGTGACGTTCGCGCACGTACTGCTCGATGCTTTCTTCAACGGCGCCAATCTCCTCTGGCCGGTGCACAACCAATTTTATGACCTCTCGGGGCGTCTCATTTTGACTGATCAGCGCGGGCTCGTCCAGACGTTTGTCGAGTTTGAGCGGACGGCCGATGGGACGACGGTTGCCGAGAGCACCGCCATCGGGACGACCGGCGATACGCACTTTCGGACAGGTGTTGATCCCGATCCTGGCGGTGGTGTTGATGCCGGGACCGACACCGAGCGCATCTTTCCGGTCGCCGATAGTGGCTCACTGTTCATCATCACCGCCGTTGGGTACCTCGTCGTCGCCGTCCGGCTCTGGGAGGAGCGGCAGTAACCAGGATTAATACCAAGGCGGACCACTAGTCGCTGTGAACAGCCCAACAGCGAACCGGTACGAAATCGTCAGGTAAGCCGATGGTCGACTGGACTGAACGTTACCGCCCGACATCACTCGACGCCATCCGAGGGAACGACAAGGCCCGCGATCAACTCCGCGAGTGGGCAAAGTCCTGGTCCGAGCATCGTGAGGCGGCGATCCTCCATGGCGGACCCGGAGTTGGGAAGACGTCCGCTGCCCACGCGCTCGCCGCGGACATGGGCTGGGATGTCATGGAGTTGAACGCCAGCGACTCCCGCACTCGGGATGTCGTTGACCGGATTGCAGGCGAGGCCGCTGCCAGTGGCACGCTCACCGGTGGGGAAGCGGGGCGCCGATTGCTCATTCTTGATGAGGCCGACAACTTCCACGGCAACGCTGACTACGGCGGAGCCGGGGCCGTGACGAGTGTCGTAAAAGAGGCCGAACAGCCGGTCGTGTTGATCGCCAACGAGTTCTACGAGATGTCGAAGACGCTCAGAGATGCCTGTCGGGAAATCGAGTTCCGGGCCCTGTCCACCCGCTCGATCGTCCCCGTATTGCGTGATATCTGCCGCAAGGAGAACATCGACTTCGAGGCGGACGCGCTTGAGGCGATCGCCGAGACCGCCGATGGCGATCTGCGCTCGGCGATCAACGACCTCCAAGCAACCGCCGAACAGGGTGGATCAATCACCCAGTCAGACATCGCCACCGGCGAGCGAGATCAGACCGTCGATATTTTCCCGTTTCTTGACACGGTACTCCAGGAGGCGTCGCCACGGGAGGCTCTACAGACCGCCTACGATGTTGATGAGACGCCGGATGATCTCATCGACTGGATTGAGGACAATCTGCCAAAGGAGTACGACGGCGCTGAACTGGCGTCAGCCTACCGGCACCTGTCGACGGCCGATCGGTGGCTCGGACGGGTGCGCGCCACCCAGAACTACACCTTCTGGCGGTATGCCACCGACGCGATGGTTGCTGGCGTTGCCGCCAGCCGCGAGGGATCGAAAGGCGGGTGGACACGCTATGGCCCGCCAAGTCTCCGGTCGAAACTCGGGCGAAGTCGCGGGCGACGGAACACCCGCGACGACATCGCCACGCGCATCGCCGACCGCGAAGGGACCTCAATCGCGACGGCTCGCCGACTGATCCTGCCATACCTCGGCGCGATGATCCATCACTGTCGACCGCGGGAGCTCACCATCGCCGTCGCCGCCGCCTACGATCTAGACGCCGACGAGGTGGCTTTCGTGACGGGGAGCGGGGCCGACACCAACAAGGTCGCCTCGATTGTTGAGGAGGCCACCGAACGGACCGAAGCGGCCGCCATCAAGGCAAGCAGCACGGGCACCGCCTCGGCGCCAGCCCCCGATCAGACGGAGGACGATCCGGCTCCGTCCGAGGAGGACACTCCCGAGGACACCGATGAAGACACCCAGACCGGACTGAACGAGTTTCTGTGAGCCGTGAGAGACGACGGCATACTGCACAGGTGGCACAGATTCCGTTAATCGTCGTTCTTTTGTTCAACGAATGTCCAACCCCAGTATGGACTTGGACGAGGACGCTCTGGAGTATCACAGCCGGAAGCCGCCGGGAAAGTTGGAGATTCACACGACTAAGCCCACGGAGACCCAGCGCGATCTGAGTCTTGCGTACTCCCCTGGCGTGGCGGCTCCCTGTCGTGAGATCGATGCCGACGAGACGGAGGCCTATACGTATACGACCAAAGGCAATCTTGTTGGCGTGGTCTCGAATGGTTCGGCGGTGCTTGGCCTCGGCGATATCGGCCCACAGGCGGCCAAGCCGGTCATGGAGGGTAAGGGCGTGCTGTTCAAGCGGTTCGCCGACATCGACGTGTTCGACATCGAGCTCGACGCCACAGAAACCGACGAGATGGTCGACACCATCGCCGCGATGGCTCCGACCTTCGGGGGGATCAATCTCGAAGACATCGCCGCCCCGGCGTGTTTTGAGATCGAACGCCAGCTTCATGAACGGATCGACATTCCCGTGTTCCATGACGACCAGCACGGTACGGCGATCATCTCGGGCGCGGCACTCATTAACGCGGCCGAGCTCGTCGAGAAGGAGCTTGCCGATCTCACCGTTGTCTTCTCTGGGGCCGGCGCGAGCGCTATCGCGACCGCCCGGTTTTATGCTTCACTCGGGGTCAAAGAGGAGAACATTCTGATGTGCGACTCCTCGGGGCTGCTCACCGAGGCCCGAGCAGAGGCCGGTGACCTCAACAAGTACAAGCGCGAGTTTGCTCGTGACCTCCCAGAGAGTGGCCTCGCAGAGGCCATGGAAGGGGCAGATGTGTTTGTCGGACTGTCGATCGGCGGGCTCGTTGATCAAGAAATGATCCGGTCGATGGCGTCGAATCCGATCGTCTTCGCACTGGCAAATCCTGACCCCGAGATTGACTACGATGACGCCAAGACCGCACGAGACGACACCGTCGTCGTGGCGACCGGCCGGTCGGACTACCCCAACCAGGTCAACAACGTGCTTGGGTTCCCCTTCATTTTCCGCGGCGCGCTTGATGTGAAGGCCCGAGAGATCAACGAGGAGATGAAAGTCGCCGCTGCCGAAGCACTTGCGACCCTCGCCCGTGAACCCGTGCCTGAGGAAGTCCGCGAGGCCTACGGCGACCAGCCGCTGTCCTTTGGCCCCGAGTACATCATTCCCAAACCCGTCGACTCGCGCGTGCTTGAGACCGTCGCACCAGCAGTCGCCGAGGCAGCCGTTGAAAGTGGCAGTGCACGCGTGGAGACATTCGACCGGACGGAGTACGTCCGACAGCTCAAGACCCGGATCGACGAAGCGGCTGCCCGGGCACCGCAGTAACGGCAGGATCGATTGGCAGACACGGTCGGAGCTTTCATCCCAGGAGTTGCGGGCCGAACACCACGACGAAGAAGCTCGCGAACATCGTTGCGCCGATTGTCACGGTCACCAGTTTGGTCAGCTCATAGGACCCCTCGATGGGGAGTCGGCTAACGACCGCTTCGGTGCTTGTTCTGAGGATGTGTCCCCCATCAAGTGGAAACGCCGGGATACAGTTGAAGAACCCGAGGTTGATGTTGAGCCATCCGATCCAAAAGAGGATGTTTGCGAGGAGGAACACCCCACCGCCGAGGAATCCAAGTGGTCCTTCAATGACGAAGAAGTTCTGGATGTCGCCGGTAAAGCCCGGGAAATTATACGGTAGCACCTGCCCGGCGACCAGCCCAGCAACCGGAAGGAACAGTGTGAACAGCGTCTTGCCGACGAACGTGTCGGTAACCGCTGGGTTGATCGCGCTCTCCTGTCCGCCACCCAAGAGGGCGAGATACGTCTCGGCAGGGTAATACTGCGTGCCGAAGTCATCGAGATCAAGTCCGGTCGTCCCCGGTTGGACACGCACGCCAAGCATCGCCTGATCGTCCGACCCCGCAAGTGTGACCGAGAAGGTGCGCTCGACGCCGTCAACGTAGGCCGTCACCGAGACCGAATCGCCCGGAGCGCGATCGTCAAGCTGGTCGCCAAGCGCTTCGCCGGTGGGAGTGCGCTCGCCGTCAAGCTGGACGATCGTCGCCTGTGTCCCGGGGGGAAGTGTATCCGCGATGGCACCACCCTCACTGACCGTCACAGACGCTCCGGCGGGGAACTGTAACGTCGAGTTATTGGCGAGAGTTACCGAGACAACCTCGCGGTCAGTAATGGCACGTTGGAAGGCGGCCGTGGTGTATACCGGAGAGTCGTTTACCCGCGTGATCGTCTGTCCGACATCGACTGCCGCTGGTCCCGAGGGGGTTGAGGCGGTCACGAGTAGCGAGCGCTCAACCATGCGCTCGCGCTCACCGTTGAGTTCAACTGTGACGTTACGGTCGGTGGTATTCGCCAGTGTCGCCTCAAGATCATCGTTCGATCCAACAGCGGTCCCGTCAATGGCCGTGATTCGGTCGCCGCGGTCAATGCCAGCAGCGGCCGCTGCCGAGGCGGGAAGTGTCTCGCCGACGGCAGCCCCTGGCGCAACGGCCAGTGAGCCGACAACGGGACCGAATAACAGCAGGAACGCAACGAGGGTAATTGCGAAGTTGTTGGTTACGCCAGCCGCGAACATCCGGGTGCGCGCTCCGCGGTCGGCCGCCTGCTGGCTCTCCTCGTCGGGTTGGACGAACGCACCGGCCGGAATGAACGTAAACAGCGCCACCCCCATCGAGTCGATGTCGATATCACCGACGCGACAGAGGATGCCGTGGCCACCCTCGTGGACGACGAGTCCGACAAGCAACGCGATTATGATCTCCGGAGCGACCGACAGCGGCAGAAACTCGTTGACGCCTGGAATGACCAACACGTTCCGCGGCTGGGTGACACCGGACTGTGGAGGGTTCTGGAGCACCGATAGCGCGGAAGTGAGCAAAAACAGAAATGACGCGACCATGACCACCAGTGCCATCCCGATCCCGACGTTCGCCCAGGCTCGCCAGAACCGCCGGTAGGTAGCAAGTCGCTCAAGCAGTGCACGCCCGCGTTGGGTGTGAATCGTGACAATCGGGCCGTTGACATGGATCTGTGAGGGCAGTACGCCACGCTGCTTAAGAAGCAGTGCGCCCGCCCAGAATCCGACGACCCCGATAAGGATCCACGTCAACGTGTCCATCGACACGACATGGGGGTGGAGCACCCAAAGGCTTGGCGAAGCCCGCCGCGATCCCCGGTGTGTGTGTCGGCTAGTCCTCCTCGATAACCTCCGGATCGCTCATCGCGCTCCGCAGGCTGTCGAGTCCGTTGATCCACTCGGTGACAAGACCATACTCCATGTCGTCGGCGAGTGAGGCGTCGAAGTCCTCGCCGTCGATGACGCGCGTGCCGGCCTGTGCGGCGTACCCCAGCGCGGCGTCAAGGTCCTCCTCAGCCTCGGCGTCGGCAGCTGCCCGGAGGTACTCGGTGATGCTCGCGTCGGTCGCCGCCCCGGAGGCGATGTACTCCTCGGCGGCGTAGAACACGCACATGAGCCCGGTCTGAACGCCATCAACGAGTAGGGCGGTCTCCTCGTCCTCGATGTCGGGGTCGCCGAGCACGATCTGGCGGATCGTGTCCACCTCCTCGTAGGCACGGTCGTCATCGATGACGTCCTCCTCGTACGCGCGGACGACTTTCGCAACCGCGATAGCGACGTCGTCTTGGAGGTTCAACAGGAGCCGCGCCGACGCCTCCTCCTCGGGATCAATGTCCTCGGTTTCGATGCGGTCAATCCAGTTCTGCCACCGGTCTTCAGAGTAGAACTCCTGCGGCGGTTCGTCCATACTTCGGGGTACACGCCGGTGCTGAAAGACTTTACTTCTGGCCGGTTCGCTCATCGTTTCTCGGGATCGAGCAAAAACGGTCCGACGGCCCGTGATCCTGGCCGGAGAGGTTAGTAATCGCGGGTCTTCAGCTCGCGGAGGATGTTTCCGTAGGCCGGTCGGGTAACGGTGACACCGATGAGGACACCGAGGATCGTGATGATGGCGAAGCCACGCAGATCGCCCAGATCGAGGACGGCCAGCGGGCTCATCGCGATGATGGTTGTCGCTGCTGCTGCGCCGATCACCCAGAAGGCTTTGCGGAACCGGCTCTCGAAGACCCGATTCGAGTTTACATCGCCCTGTGACATCACCTCGTCGGCGATAATGATCAGGTCGTCCACCCCGGTACCGACCACCACAATGAACCCAGCAACGTGCGAGAGGTCCAACGGAAGGCCGACCGCGGCAGCGAAGCCAAGGAGGATCACCACCTCCGAGAGGCCCGTCACCGACATCGGCACCGCGACGCTTGGGTCACCGTACCGGAGGAAGATCATCCCGACGACCGCCAGGATGGCGATGATCCCGGTAATCAGCGAGTAGGTCTTGAAGTTCTGTGCGAGAGTCGGACTGAAGTAAAACTCCGTAGCCCGATCCAGCGCCAACTCGGCGGGAAGCGCGCCGGCGATGAGATTCAACCGAAGGGTCTGGGCTTCGCCTTGCGAGGTGGCGGTCATCCGGTACTGCGGGTTCTCCTCGAAGGTGCCATCCTCGATACTTTCCGCAAGACCGCTGGCGAGGCTGCCGGTCCAGATGGTCTCGCCGTCAATGACTGTCATAATGCAGTAATCGGACTCGGACGGCGATTCACCCACTACATCACAGCTTCCTGGGTTCTGCGTGAAGCCGCTGCCAATCATCCGATCGGTATATTCGCTGGCAGCCTCGTCGGTAAGCGTCACCGGCACGTACGACGTACCGGAGCGGTCTGTCTGGACGTTGCCGATGTCCTCGAAGTCCTGCTGGGTCAGGAGGCTCTCACGCGTGTAGCCCTGTTCGTTGTCCGCGGGATAGTGGATCACCGTCTCGACGAGTCCCTGCTCGCGGATCAGTGCCTCAAGCTCCTGAATATCGCGACCCGGGGCCTCGATAATGATCTCATTGCCGCGGGTCTGGGTGACTGTGCCACCGGAGAATCCGGCCTCACCGAGGCGCTGATCAAGCACCTCAATGGTCTCGTCGATCGTTGGGTCGGCGACGCCTCGGCTGATTGCTGAGGAGGTAATGTCGTACCCAGCATTCTGGAGGCCACTTGCAAACGCCTCGGGCGAGCCATCGACACGCACCTCGACGAGATTGTTCGTATCGCTGTGCCGGTCATACTCGGTGTAGACGACGACATCTGATTCAGAGGCGTTCGGCATGGCCGAGGCGACCGCCTGCTGAATCTCGTCGGCATTCTGTCGGGTCTGTTCGGCACTGTCGCCCGACACCGGCACGCCCTCGGCCATGAGTCCGTTCACCGGTGTGGTGATGCGGGCCCCGCCACCGAGTTCAATCCCGAACTGAAGGTTGGTCATGCCCTGGTCGGTCGGAGCGGCACTCGTGTTGTTGGCCGAGGGCAAATCAACCGCGAGATCGCCCTGACTGCCGCCCGAGGCGGCCGCTGACCCGGTGACCGGCGCCCCGGGGACGAACATAAAGTAGCCGGCCGCGAGCAACAGGACCACCAGAATGGTGATCCGCCAGTTCTCTTTGAGGGTGGCAAGCGGACTACTCATCGTTTCACCCCCTCGAACTTGTACCACCGCAGGAGACTCAGGTTGAGCAGATAGGTGTTCATGAGATCAGCTGCGAGCCCGATGAACAGGATCAGCCCGATCGCGCCGAGTAGGTTGATCCCGAAGACCGTCGCCACAACCGCCATCGTCGCCATTGCCGCCATCGATGTCACCGTCATCGTGACGCCAGTCCGCATCGCCCGGTAGGTCGACTCATAGAAGTCTCCCCCACCGCGGCGGAGAATATGGGTATTCAGGAGGATATCGGAGTCGACGCTATACCCGATCAACATCAGGAGGGCAGCGACCGTCCCAAGCGAGAGTTCGATCCCCAGGACGTTCATCATCGCCAGCGGAATCATGATGTCCGAGAAGGCGGAGATCACGATGGCAATGCTTGGAATGAATGTCCGGAACAGCAGGAAGGCGATGATGCTCATGCCGAGGAAGGCGGCAACCAGCCCCATGACGGCCATCTGTTGGGTGTCTGCGGCGAACGTCGGGCTAAAGTCCCGGACCCCCTCGACGACCTCCTGGTCGCCACTGACCGGTTCAAGCGCGGATTCGGCCTGCTGCTGGAGGTTCTCGCCACTGCTGAATGTCAGGATATACCGCTCGTCAGGAGTGTCGACATCGCGGATATTCTCCAGATTGGCCCCGAAGGCGTTCTCGATCTCGGCCTCCGAACTCGCGGTGTCGACGGTGAGTTCGGTCCCACCGGTGAACTCGATTCCGAGAGCGGCCGGGGCGCCCGTCAGCGCCCACATGCCGACGATGATCACCAGTGCGATTGTGAGGACCAAGAGCGGAACGGCGACGAGTTGACGGTTCGTGTACCGGTCGTAATCAGGCTCCGGTACATCGAACGATACCATACACGGCGGTCTAATACATTCGTGAATAAGCCTTGCCTTTCCACGCTCGGGCGATTGTCAGCCCGAGAGCGCCTGATACCGGACACTGACGACGCCATCGGCGCTTCGTACCGTAACGGTCTCGGCACCGAGACGGGCCGCTCGACGCAACGTTGCCACATCAGCACAGATGTCGGCGGTAGCCTGGTCGGTCTTGGATGCTGGGACCGACAGGACGTGTAACTCCTCCGTATCGAGTGAGCGACGGACGACCTCGCCGGGATCGCATTCGGTCGCCAGTTCGCGGGCACGGTCGGTCGGCGGACGCTCCTCTTCGGCGACCTCGATGGTGTGGGTAGATATGACCGTCTCGACCGACCAGAGGACGTCCATCGGCGGAACGGGGGCAAGTGTCGCCTCAACGACCTCGTCGACACTGAACCCTGGATTTGCCGCAAGCGAGTAGACCTGCGCCGTCTCGACATCCTGGAGGACGGCCGTCTCGGCCTCCGCCTCGGTGACGAGAAATGTCCCCTGCGTCTCGGTAGCCATACCACCTTATCGGAGCGGCGCAGGCTTCGGCCTTTCGTCATAGAGGCCGGTAGTGCTGCTCTACCTGACGCAGGCACCACGGTAATGGACAGCACTTTGCGGACAGTATCGTTCTGAAAGAGTTAATCCTGGCCGAACGAGAGATCCAGCCATGGATATTGATATCGGCGGTGCGCTCGCTGAGACCGCTTCGCCGGGCGTCTCACGGGACGCACTCGAGACGCTTGATGACGCCGTCGCCCGGGCGCACAACCGGATTCAGCGTGGCCGCGAGAACGACGAACACGGGTATGCCGCGTTAAATCTCCCCGAGCAGGTTGACCCGACAGCGATTCGCGCTGTGACCGACGGATTCGACGACATTGAAGCCGTCCTCGTCGCCGGGATCGGTGGAAGTGCGCTCGGGGCGGCCGCCATTGGCAAGGCGCTGGATCTGCCGATCTACACGCTGGACAATGTCGATCCGGCCGCCACTGACCGGCTGCTGGCGTCACTCCCGCTTGAGCAGACAGTACTGGTAGCCGTCTCGCGATCGGGGACAACCGCCGAGACGCTGGCCAATTTTCTGGTAGCTCGCGAGGCTTTCGTTGACGCCGGGATCGATTGGACCGATCACACCCTCGTCATTACCGGCGAGTCGGGGCCACTTGCCGGTCTATCGGAGACCAACGATCTGCCGCGACTGGCCGTCCCGGAGGGTGTTCCGGGCCGCTATTCCGTGCTTTCGGCCGTTGGGCTCGCCCCAGCCGCGCTCGCCGGGGCGGATATCGAGGCGCTGCTGGCCGGTGGGGCCGACACGGCGGCGACGCTCTCGGACTCGCTGTTTGCGTGTCCGGCCTACGCTTACGGGGCCGTTGCGTATGCGCTTGATATCCGCGGCGCGGGGGTGAACGCGATGATGCCCTACGCCGAGGGGCTCGAAACCTTCGCCGAGTGGTTCGCCCAGCTGTGGGCCGAGAGTCTGGGTAAGGATGGTCTCGGACAGGTCCCGACCCGGGCACTCGGAGTGACCGACCAGCACTCACAGCTCCAGCTTTATCGGGCTGGCCCCCGCTCGATACTCGTCTCGACGGTCGCCCCGGAGACGCGCCCGTCGGTGCCGATTCCGAGTGCCGACCACGAGGCGCTGGCATATCTTGATGGAAGCGACCTCGGCGAGTTGATCGACGTTGAGCGGCGGGCGACCACGGCGAGTCTCGCCGCCGCTGGACGGCCGAGTGTCGAGTTGTCGATTGAGGCGATCGATCCACGTCCACTGGGACGGCTGTTCTACGCCATGGAGGCCGCCTGCATTCTCGCCGGCGAGCTGTATGGGGTTGACGCCTTCACCCAGCCGGCCGTCGAGTGGGGCAAGCGGGCAACAAGGGGGCTATTACGCGACGAGGATACCCCCGAGACGCGGACCGTCCGGGAGCGGCCGTCACTGCACATTGAAGCGGAGCGACGATCCTAAACACGTCCGGCCGTAGAACACGAGTATGGGATCAGGCCACGCCGATGCCGCTGGCGACGTCGACATTGGCGGTCGTCTACAGGCGGTCGGGATCGCGCTGTTGATCGGAGCGGCGGGCTATCTGTTCGTACAGGCGGCGTCGACCGTTGGGCTCGGGTTTCTGGGGTACGCCTTGGGGATGCCCATCGTTGCCGGCGGGTATCTACTGGCATCGGGACAGGACCGGTCGTTCGTCGACGTCACGATCCCCAGTCTTCGTGACCTGGGATACGTCGTCGGGGGGTTCGTCGGACTCCTGGCACTGTTGATCGTTCTCTCACAGGCCTATCAGTTGATCGGCACCACGCCAGCCGAACACGGTATTCAGGACTCCGCAAGCCAGGACCCGCAGTTACTGCTCTATCTCATCCCCATCGCGATTTTTCTGATCGGTCCATACGAGGAGCTCATCTACCGGAACCTCGTTCAGAAGCACCTCTACAGGGTATTCTCAAGGCGCAACGCCATTCTCGTCGCCAGCGGAATCTTCGCGTTGTTCCACTACCAGGCCTATGCAACCGGAAGTGTCACTTCGTTAGTGGTGGCCCTGGTAACGGTGTTTGCGCTATCACTGGTGCTCGGGTGGTTGTACGCCCGCACCGACAACGTGGTCGTACCGGCCCTCGTCCACGGCGTCTATAACGCATTGGTCTTCGGGGCGCTATACGTGAACCTGACCGGCGGCATATGACAGAAGGTTAGCGGAATCCCCCCGCTTCAGGGGTGGGTGGAGTCAAGAACCGGTCGCCGATCGTCCGCCTGTAGCATCACGAGGAGAATGCCTCGCGCTTCACGCCGAGGGGAATCAAGAAGACGACACGTGTTACGACAGAGAATTAGCTGATAGCAGGCGCTAGGCCCCATCCATCAACGAACACCGCAGTCCGCGCAAGCGGACAGGGATACAGCGCCGCCTTGGTTTCATACTGTGCCGTGGATGTACAACAGTGCCAGTCGAAGACTGAAACTGTGATGACAGCCAGTCATCGTCTCGGCGTAGCGCCCGAGAAGAACGGCGGTCGAGATAACTCATGTCATCACCACCGAGGAGGAGTGGGACAGCCGAATCCAGGCCTGCGGAGACTGCGCTCCCTGCGTGAATGGTCGGCGCAGAGTAGTTCACAGAAGTATTGGGTGCGTCATCGAGAAGATATCCGGTTCATGCGCCTCGTTCTGCCGGGGCTCTTTCCAGTTCACCCAGAGGTTCTGTGGTCATTAAAGCCGATCATCCCTGAAAAAGCGCGTCGCGGAACCAGGAAGCTCCACCCACAGCGAGCGCGTCAATCCGAGCAGGGTGGGTAGTTCACATGTTCTGTGGGTTCTTTCGGGCGAGTTCCGTGCCGCAGATCGGACATCGGTCGTGGTGTTCCTCAAACTCCCGACCACAGCCCTGGCACTGAAACAGCCAGTCGCGTTGCTCGGTGATACCCTCCCGGGCGATGACCTCAACCTCAACGTCAAGGCTCTCCGCGACGTTCTGCATGGCGTAATCATCGGTGACGAGGCGACCGCCGAGTTCAAGCGCCGCCGCAACCAGCCGGATGTCGGTATCGGAGAGTTCCTCCGCGTCGCCGGTTTCAACGGCCGTCCGACGGACATGTTCGACGGTGTCCTGTTCGGGGATGTGGATGTGCATCCCAGCACCTTCCATCGCGTCAAATCGGAACGCGCTTTCGCCTTCAAGTTCCTCGTGGACCATCGGAATACTCGCGGTATCCTCGTCGGTGTGATACTCGTTAATGAACGCCGAAGAATCGAGAACGTGCATTACTGCAGGTTGATGACAAGATGATCTTTGACCGATTCAACGAGGTGCTGTGGAATGAGGTACCGACCCTGCTGGTCGGTTTCGAAGTCAAGCTCGGCCGCCGCGTTGTTCGCCGAGACAATGAGATACTCCAGCCGGCCGGTATCGATATCCATTGTAACGTTATACAGGGAGCCAATCTCGGTGCCGTCAGTGCCGATGACGGCCTTCTCCGAGAGTTGCTTGGCGAGGATTTGTTGCATGATCCGTCGTTTTTTCCCGAATGATATAAACGCCACGGGGTGGTGACCCGGGGCTGGCGTGATGACGATGGACTTAATTGTCGGGCAAGCAAACCGGTCGATACGGATCTTCTCCGGTGGGACCCATGTCGGATATGAACACAGACGCGGACGCCAATCCCGCGTCCACGGACGCGGAGGCCGAGCAGCTCAGAACGCCGATCGCGGCGGTCCTCGGACACGTCGATCACGGCAAGACCAGTCTGCTCGATCAGATTCGCGGCTCGGCGGTCGTCGAGGGGGAGGCCGGAGCGATTACCCAGCACATCGGTGTGACGGCGGTTCCACTGGAGGTCATCTCGCGGATCGCCGGCGATCTGGTCACGCCAGGTGATTTTGATCTCCCCGGGCTGTTGTTTATCGACACGCCAGGACATCACTCCTTTACGACATTGCGCTCCCGAGGCGGCGCGCTTGCCGACATCGCCGTCCTCGTGGTTGACGTGACCGACGGCTTTCAGCCGCAGACCGAGGAGGCCGTCGAGATCCTCAAGCGCACGGAAACGCCATTCATCGTTGCCGCCAACAAGATCGATACGATCCCCGGATGGAACTCCATCGAGGGGGCGCCGATCCAACAGACCTACGAGTCACAGTCCGATCGCGTGCGATCGGATCTCGATGAGCGGCTCTACGAACTCATCGGCGAGCTATCGGACGCGGGCTTTTCCGCGGATCTGTACTGGCGGGTACAGGATTTCCAGGCAAACGTCGGGGTTGTCCCGGTCAGTGCGATCACCGGCGAAGGTATTCCCGACCTGCTGACGGTCATGATCGGCCTCTCCCAGCGGTACATGCGCGATCGCATGGCCATCGATGTCGAGGGGCCGGGTGTCGGGACGATCCTTGAGGTCAAAGAGGAGAAGGGCTTTGGCACGACCGTTGACGTGGTGCTATACGACGGGACGCTCAACGTTGACGACACAATCGTCGTCGGCGGCGAGAACGAGCCGATCGTGACCGAGGTGCGCGCACTGCTCAAGCCGCAGCCGCTGGCAGAGATCCGCACCGAGCGCCAGTTCGAGCGCGTTCAGTCCGTCAAGGCAGCCGACGGGATCAAGGTCGCCGCCCCAGAGCTAGACGAGGCGATGGCGGGCGCACCGCTCCGGGTCGTTCGCGACCGGTCGGTCGAGGCGGTCATCGCGGAGGTCAACGCCGAACTCGCGGAGGTCACCGTTGAGACCGCCGAGGAGGGCATCGTCGTCAAGGCCGACACACTCGGGAGTCTCGAAGCACTCGCCACAACCCTTGAGGAGGAGGAGATTCCGATCGTTCGGGCGGATGTCGGCCAGATTGCGCCGAAGGATATCTCGGTGGCCTCAACAGCATCGGCCCCCAAACACGAGGCCATTCTCGGATTCAACGTCGATGTGCTTCCGGCGGCCGAACAGCGCATTGAGGAGTCCGATGTCGAGGTCTTCAAGAGCGACGTGATCTACGAGCTCATCGAGAACTACCAAGAGTTCGTCACCGAGCGCGAGGCCGCCCAACAGGAGGCTGTTCTCCAGAACATCGCCCGACCGGCTCGGGTGCGCATTCTTGAGGATCACATCTTCCGGCAGTCCGATCCCGCGGTTGTCGGGGTCGAAGTCGAGACCGGGACACTCCGGCGGAACACGACGCTGGCAACGTTCTATCACGACGAACCCGAGCGCGTCGGCGAGGTCAAAGGGATCCAGGATCAAGGCGAGGATGTCGATGAGGCGCGAAAAGGCGACCGGGTGTCGGTCGCCATCGACGGGCCGACCGTGGGACGGGACATCGTTGAGGGCGACGAACTCTGGACGCTCCTGCCGGAAAAACACGCCAAGATTCTCGAACAGGAGCTCACAAGCGAGATTCCGAGTGATGAGGTTGACGCGCTAAACCAGTAC
>Ga0207714_1000471_pt1 | contig 27741 bp, 35 predicted proteins | sample PonA232FremontCA_2_FD_187270 | JGI IMG/M metagenome (GOLD analysis project Ga0207714, IMG submission 187270) | Marine sediment microbial community from Fremont, CA, USA - Pond A23 Sediment 2 (SPAdes) | ecosystem: Environmental > Aquatic > Marine > Unclassified | place: USA: Fremont, California...
AGGACGTGGCCGTTCTCCTTGGCGTCGCTGCCCTGGAGGTGTTTGCCGTAGCGGCCGACCAGCGAGGTCAACTCCTGTGGGAGGACGAACTTGGTCGACTCGCCTTTGCCGATCTCCTCTAAGGTCTCCATCCCGCGTTCGATGACCGCGCGCTCGCCCATCGACTCGGCGGATTTCGCCCGCAGCACCGTCGAGATGGCGTCACCCTGCGCTTCGAGGATCTGGCTCTGTTTCTCACCCTGGGCGCGGATGATGTTGGACTGTTTGTCACCCTGGGCTTCCTCGATGGCGCTGCGGCGTTCCCCCTGGGCTTCGAGGATCATCGCACGACGGCGACGCTCCGCGGAGGTCTGCTGTTCCATCGCCTGCTGGACGCCCTGGCTCGGATTCACTTCACGGACCTCGACACTCTCGACGCGGATCCCCCACTCGTCGGTCGGCTCGTCCAGTTCCTGCCGGATCCGCGTGTTGATCTCCGCGCGTTTCGAGAGCGTATCGTCAAGTTCCATATCACCCAGCACCGCACGCAGGGTCGTCTGGGCGAGGTTCGACACGGCCCGCTTGTAGTTGTCCACCTCGAGGAACGCACGCTCGGCGTCCATCACGCGGATGTAGACGACTGCGTCGGCGCTGACCGGCGAGTTGTCCCGCGTGATCGCCTCCTGCTGGGGGACGTCCATCGTCGCGGTCCGCATGTCGAAAAAGTGTGTTTTCGAGATAAACGGCGGGACGAAATTGATCCCCGGCTCCAGCAACCGGCGGAACTTCCCGAAGACGGTCAGTGCACCCTTCTCGTAGGCGTCGACGATCACGATCGACTGCCAGACCGTCACGACTGCGAACGCCAACAGGATGAACGCGACGAGCCCACCGATCATTCCGTCAGTCTGCAGGAGGAACTCCATACCTATGTTTGGTGTGAACACGTAAATGGTCAGTGTTCTCCCAGATCCGAGTAGGAGGGGTCGCCGGTCGTCCGTCGACTCCGGAGGCGACCGCACCCCTCACGCGGCCAACCAAATAAGACGAATAGATTATTCACAGGGGAATACGATACGTGCATAGTCTATATACTCCGAAATTTGAATGAATAGTGTCTATTTTGCATTATTTTTTCTGTTCTAACAACTCTTTTATCCGACGGGGCCGTGGTATGGTGTAGAATGGCACCTGAAACGAGCCACTCCGATCTCGACGCCTACAGGGATCGGTTCGAATCGATCGACGAAACCATCGCAGCCCAGATGTCGCGCTGGAGTATCCCCATCCTGCGGGCATCGCTCGGGCTCGTCTTCGTCTGGTTCGGGGCGCTGAAGATCTTCGACGTGAGTCCGGCCGCCGATCTCGTCGCCGCCACGATCTACGTCGTTCCGCCGGAGCTTTTCGTTCCGGTCCTCGGCGTCTGGGAGGTCGTGATCGGTCTCTGCCTGCTGGTCCCGCGCCTGACCCGTCTCGGCATCCTGCTTCTGTTCCTGCAGATGCCTGGAACCTTCCTGCCGCTGGTACTGCTCCCCGAAATCACGTTCAGCACGTTCCCGTACGAACTGACCGTCGAAGGCCAGTACATCGTGAAGAATCTGGTTCTCATCGGTGCGGCGCTGGCGGTCGGCGGGACAGTCCGGGAGACCGAGTAACGCCCATCGGACAGCGCGTAGCCACCGGTATCAGAAAGTACAGAAGTCACGCAGCCGACAGGGTAGCTAGTGAGCGACGAGCCGCCCGACAACTCCGCCGGCGACACTGGACCGTCGTCCGACACGGCAGGACACTCCGGAGAGCGTGCGGTCCCCGACAGCGACGGCAACGGTCCCGGGGGCGGTGACGAGCCGCGGAACTCGATCACGGAGGGCAGTCTGATCGGTCCCCTCGTTCAGCTCGCGTGGCCGATCGTCGTCATCCAGTTGCTCCAGGTCGCCTACAACGTCGTCGACACGCTGTATCTCGGCCGCCTCTCGGCGGATGCCGTCGGCGCCATCAGCCTCGCCTTCCCGCTGATCTTCCTGCTGATCTCGATCGGTGCCGGGTTCACGACTGCGGGCGCGATCCTCGTTGCACAGTACACCGGCGCGAAAGGCGACCGGTCGGCGGGCCTCGTCGCGGGCCAGACGGTGACGTTCGTCAGTCTGCTCTCTGTCGTCATCGCCGTCGTCGGCTACTTCTACACCCGCCCGGCGCTCGAACTGCTGCCGACGGAACCGGATACCGGTGCGCGTGTCATCCCGCTGGCGGCCGACTACATGGAGGTGTTTTTCCTCGGGATCCCCTTCCTGTTCGGTTTTTTCGTCTTCTCCGCGCTGCTTCGTGGCTACGGCGACACTCGCACGCCGATGTATGTGATGTTGCTGTCAGTTGTGGCGAACATCCTCATCGATCCCGTCCTGATATTCGGCTTCGAGAACAACCCGCTGTTTGGCGTCGTCGGGCTGGGAGCCGTCGAAGCCGCGTTGCTCGGTTCGACCGGGTTCACCGGCTTCGGTATCGAGGGGGCGGCGCTCGCGACCATCGCCGCACGCGGCGGGGCCAGCGCGGTCGGCCTCTACCTGCTCTTTTTCACCGGGAGCGGCCCGGAGACCCGCCTCGAACACCTGCAGCCGGATCTCGCGTTTATGCGTGACATCGTGCGTCTGGGGGTGCCGAGCATGGTCGAAAACTCCGCGAACGCGCTGGCACAGATCACGCTGATCGCCATGATCGTCACCTTCTCGCCGCCCGTCGTCGCGGCCTACGGACTCGGCAACCGGATCGTCTCGCTGGTCTTTCTCCCGGCGATGGGGCTGGGCCGTGCGATCGATACGATGGTCGGCCAGAACCTCGGTGCCGACCGCGCCGACCGGGCCACACGGTCGGTGTATCTCGCGGCCTCGACCGCTGCCGGGGTGATGGTGCTCGTCGCCGTCGTCGCCGTCGTGCTCACGGAGCCGATCGTCAGCGTCTTTCTGGGTGACGTGCCGAACGCACCCGAGACGATCACGAACGGCGTCGAGTACGTCCGGATACGGGCCGTCGAGTTCGCCTTTATCGGGATCACACAGGTGTTGCTCGGCGCCTTCCGCGGGGCCGGCAACACCAAGACCGCGATGGTGATCTCGGTTATCACGCTGTGGGTCGGCCGCGTCGGGACGGTCTACCTGCTCGTGTTCGTCCTCGGCTGGGGTGTACGCGGCGTCTGGGTCGGGATGGCGGTCGGCAACATCGTCGGCACGCTCGTCAGCATCCCGTGGTTCCTGCGTGGCAACTGGAAGACGGCCTACATCGACGACGTCGACGAACCGGCAGGGGTCGCCGAGCGCGCCGGTGAGAACTGATCGCGGCCGCGGTCACCGGACAAAGTAGGGATCCTCGTCCGGGAGGAACCGCCCGAGATCCGTGATCTGCTGGTAATCCGACGCCAGCAGCGTCTCGAGTGCCGAGACGAGTTTGTCCCGGTCGTCGCCGGTCCACTCCCCGGGGTCTTTGATCGGCATGACGAGCCACCCTGCACCCTGCCGGTCCTCGGCGTGGATGTCGTCCATCTCCGTGACGTCGGTCGGGTCGATCGCAGTGTAGTTCCCGAAGACGTGTTTCGTCGCGCGCCTCCCGACCGGGAAGAGGACGTGTGCGGTGATCGCCCGGAGTTCGGCGTCGAAAAACGGCTCCATCTCGTCGTAGGACCGCCGGTCGGGGACGACCGTCTCCGGCAAACACATGTGGATATACGAGAAAAACGTCTCCGGTGACTCGATGCGTCTCTCCTCCAGCGCCGTCGACTCGACGAGCCCGCCGTCCGCGAGCGCGTCGAAAAACTGTTCGGACCACTCCTTATCGGTGAACGGCACCCCTGTCGAGAGACCGCCGTGGACACCGGGGTGGTCGCCGATCACGTGAAAGTCGGCCGTGGTCGCGCCGTACCCCGGGACGTACTGCTCACAGAGGGGGTGGAGGTCGAACGGATTGCGTGCGTTTCGTGCGAGAAATTCCACGGTATCTGCTTCAAATACGCCACGGAGTAACAGTATTTCGAAGCCGGCTGTACACACATCCAATCTCGCTGGACTGTTCACCACCATGTGTGACGGGTGATACAACGTCCGGAGATTGTGCTTTCGGCAGGAACCGAGCGGTCTATGTCATTGCAGTCCTGAGGGTCAGTATGGACCGTCGAACCTTCCTCGCGACCGCTGGTGTGGGCCTCTCGTCCGGACTCGCCGGCTGTTTCGGCGTTTTCGACGCAGCGGCCACCGGCGAGAACACGGTCGGCATGACGATCAACCGGTTCCGGCCGGACGAACTCACGGTCGAACCGGGAACGACAGTCGAGTTCGCCAACTCCAGCAGCCACGCACACACTGTGACAGCCTACGAGGGCGGTATTCCGCCGGAGGCGGAGTTTTTCGCCACCGGTGGCTTCGAGAGCGAGACGGCCGCACGCGAGGGGTGGGCGAGACAGAAGGGACTGCTCTACACGGGTGACCGCTGGGAACACACCTTCGAAATCCCCGGCCGGTACGATTACTTCTGCATCCCGCACGAGGATTCGGGGATGATCGGCGTCATCGAAGTCGAGGAGTGACCCTCCGAAATCATTTTGCCTCGCAGTCGACTACCAGTAGCTATGAGCGGCGAACCAAGCGACGACGAACTCGAACGCATCCGCGAACAGAAACGAAAACAGCTCCAGGAGCGCCAGGGTGAGGACCAGGAGGAGGCACTGGAAGCCCAGCGCCAGGAAGCCGAGGCCCAGAAGAAGGCGGTCCTCCGCCAGAACCTCACCGACGGCGCGCGCAAGCGACTCAACACAGTGAAGATGTCGAAACCCGAGGTGGGTGAACAGGTCGAACAGCAGGTCATCGCACTGGCCCAGAGTGGGCGTCTCGGCGGGAAAATCGACGAGGAGAAGATGAAACAGATTCTCAAGGAACTGACGCCCGACTCGAAGAGCTTCGACATCAGGCGCCGGTAGTGATGGACGTCGGCGTGCTCTACAGCGGCGGCAAAGATTCGACACTCGCGGCCTGTCTCCTCGAACCGTTCTGTGACGTCACCCTTCTCTGTGGCACGTTCGGCCTGACCGACGACTACAGACACGCGATGCGGGCGGGCGAGGCCGCCGACTTCACCGTCCGGCGGATCGACCTCGACCCCGACGTCGCGCGCGACGCTGCCGCGGCGATGGTCGAGGACGGCTTTCCGCGCAACGGGATCCAGCAGGTCCACGAACACGCCCTCGAACGGGCCGCGACGCTCGGGTACGACGCAATCGCGGACGGCACCCGACGCGGCGACCGGGTTCCGACTGTCCCGCACTCTCTCGCACAGAGCATCGAGGACCGGTACGGTGTCGCACACCTCGCGCCGCTGGCCGGCTTCGGGCGCGGGGCCGTCGACGAACTGGTCGACAAGCTACTGATCGTCGAGCGCGGTCCGACCGAAACCCTCGAAAAGGGCGACTACGAGTCCGAACTCCGTGCTCTCCTCGCGGCGGAATCCGGGGCTGCCGTCTCGGATATCTTCCCCGCGCACACGCAGTCGCGGGTGACCGGCCGGCGCCGGTAGTCCCAGCTACTGGTCTGTAGGGGAGTGCATCGTTTCTCCCTCGGTGTCCGATCCGAGCAACCCGGCGGCGAGTCCGTCGAGATACACCTCCGGCCGGTAGCACGTCCGACCCGACACACACGGAAAGACACCGGCGAGTGTCCCGTCCACGTAAATCCCCAGCGCCGTCTCCGGGGGCACGATCATGGTGTACTGTTCGTCGACTACGGACGAGGCAACCTCCTGTTCGGCGAAGCCAGTCGACTGGATCCCTCCTGCCCGCCACGAGCGCAACGCGTTCACTGTCTCGAGTTGTTCCGTCTCCCAATGCAACGCCCGGCAGCCATCGCACAGGCAGAGTTTCCCGCCGAGAACAGTCACACCACACGCATCAATCGCGTCATCCTCGACGTATCGTTCGAGGCTCCTGTACAGGTCGATTGGACGGCCGTGCGCACCGGGGACTGGTGTCCGGGACCGGACGAACAACTCGACACGGTGGGAGTCCGCCGCGGGGAGTCGCTTCCGGTACTCCTCCCACCAGGGGCTCAAGGCGTTCGCTGACTGATTCTCTGCCATCCACTCTCTGTTGGTGTGACGCGAGTATAACTACCTACTACCGTTTATCGGGTACGACTCTCTTACCGTCGTTTCTCGGTTGTGGCCGGTACGACACCCCGACGAGCGGGGCACTCTGTGGATGGATCTCTCTCACACCGTCGGAACTGCCGTATCCACGTAGTTAGAAAGTACCTACTGGCAGACGGAACGGCGACGGATTTCCCTCCTGGATTTTATTTCACTCGGATTAGATGGAGTAAAATGCGATTAACTATGTCTCCGCACCGGGTTATGACTGGTAGTAACAATGTCACAAACAAGTGATGATTCGGACGAGAGCCTGGGCGACACCGGCCCCGACGACGGGCGGCTACCGAAATCAGTCGTCTTCGAGATTCTCAGTGCTGACCGACGCCAGGAAGTCCTCCGTTATCTCGACGAGTCCGACGGCACGGCACAGCTCGGCGAACTAGCCGAACACATCGCGAGTCTCGAGTGTGAGTGTGATATCGCCCAGCTCTCATCGCAGCAACGCAAGCGCACCTACGTCGGCCTCTACCAGTGCCACCTGCCGAAGATGGCCGATGTGGGCGTCATCGATTACGATTCGGATCGAGGCACTGTCGCACTGAACGAACGGTCAGGGCGTCTCCTGGAGTACCTGTACTTCGAGGAAGAGTCGGAGCCGGACACTTCCAGTGGACTGTTTGGCAGCTTTTTTAGGTAGTCCCTCTCCGGCGCGGGCGGGTCCCCGGACCGTCGAGAGCCGCCGTGTCCCGGTGCTCCGGCGTCGGACTACCGGACAGAGGATAGCTCGACGAACGACCCCTCTTTGGCCGTGATCCAGTTCGACATCTGCTGTAACTCGTCGGCGTGGGGTTCGTATATGGTACACAGATCCGGCTGGCGGTGGCGTGTCTCCACCTGCGCGACCAGCCGGATCCTCTCCTCTCGCGGGTCCACCGATTCTGACATTCCTCTCGGATTCTACTACCCGTGGACCGAACTAAGTTATAAAACAAATAATTCCCGCACCTGACCGGTCCGTACCGCCAGGACGGCTGTCACGCTGTGCCGGGGGAAAGCCACTGATAACAATGTGTGAGCGTGCCTACAGTTACCATGCCGGGTGGCCGTGCCATGGACCGTTCCCGGTCGACCGCCCTGAATATGTCACCCCGAAACCCTTTGGGCGTGCTTCGGGCTGCTGGCTCCCACCAGCGGACATGGCGTTGCCTCCGTGTCATCCTCTCCGCCGAACGCACGCTCTGGCTCGTCGCGGTCGCTGCCATGGGGCTCGACCTCTTCATCACCGCGCAGGCGCTCCAGCTCGGCTTCAGGGAGTTGAATCCTGTCGCCCGGCAGGCCCTCGAAGCGGCCGGCGTGTTCGGCCTCTGTGGCCTGAAAGCCGGCGCCCTTCTCGTTGCGCTCTCGCTGCGCCCGCTCGTTCCGGACCAGTACGGCGGGGTTGTGCCGCTGTCCCTGGGACTCCCGTCGATGTGTGCGGTCAGTATCAACTCCACGTTGCTTCTCTGGGTGCTGCTGTGACCGCCCGGAACCCGGTACCGACTCCTGTCGGCGGTTCCGCCGCGGCCGAGGAATTAGAAACCTCCTAATCTCTGGATAGACAACATATCTCCTTAGTTCAGCGGCAGTGCCGGCGTGAACGATAACAAAAATTAAATATACCTCTATATATCTTCCAGATAGTGCGATGAGTCGTCAGGGTAGATTACGCATGAGTTCAGGCAAGTCAGAGGCCAGCGATGGTGGATGGGTATCGGAAGATCGAATTGAGATCGAGCACTTCGACTGGGCGGACGAGGATGCCGTTACGCTCGCAGTCGTCGAGGCCGTCTCCGCCGTAACCGGACAGGATCCGGTGGCGATGCGGCCACTCGGTGAGGTAATCGACAGCGAGGCGCTCGCGATGCTGTTCGCGTCGACGCCACACAACGACGAGAACTACGCTCAGTTCGAGTACGAGGGCTGTTTCGTCCGGGTCAAAGCCGACGGGACGGTCCGGACCACGCCGGTCGAAAACGAGTAACCTGTATCGGGCCGGGCCGGCGGAACCGAGGGCTGTCTAGTCTCCCGACCGGTGGAACTCCAATGGGACGGACTGTCACCGGTCCCGTTCTTTCCGCTCACCGTCCCCGTCGAGGTACTGCGCTTCCCACTGCCGACGGCTTGCCAGGGCCGAGGCACCCTTCTCCGAGAGACTGTAGGAGTTCGTCCGCCTGTCGATTTCCCCTTTCTCGAGGTAGCCCTCTTCTACCAGCGCGTCGAGGTTCGGGTACAGCCGGCCGTGCGTGATGTCCTCGACCTCCGCTTCGAGTTCCTCCTTTATCTCCTGGCCCGAGGGCTGGTCGAGTCCAGCGGTTACGTACAGAATGTCCCGCTGGAAACTCGTGAGTCCGAACAGTGGAACGACCATCGTCCCCACCGACGGTCCGCGCGGACTTTGTTAAGAGATGCTGAATCGCGCCAGTGCGACAGTTACCACCGGTTCGCACCGAATCCGTCTTCCCGATACGCTCCGGTCGCTCGCAGTCGAGATATATGTTTCCGACAGTTCCCGTTTCGGGGACCGAAACCGACCGCGACCCGCGTGGCGGGACCGCCCGGTATACGGTTTTTACTTATGCCACCCGCGCCGGAATGGTGGCTGCATGTCCAGCAAGACGACCACCGCCGAGCGGCGACCGGTGCCGGTCAGACGGGGCAGCAAGGCGCTGATCACCGCGGGCGACCGGCTCCTCCTCGTCAAGGAGCGACACGCGGATGGCACTTCCTTCTGGACACTCCCCGGCGGCGGGGTCGAACCCGCCGAGTCGATGGAGGCTGCGCTCCGGCGGGAACTGGCCGAGGAACTCCGTTGCCGGGCGACGGTCGAGGAGCAACTGGCGACGTTCTGGTATTCACACACGAGCGTCGACAAACTCTCGTTCTGTACGGTCTTCGAGTGTTCGCTGCTTACCCCCGCGACACCGAACCCCGTGGAGGGGGTCTTCGAACGTCGGTGGCTGCGGCCCGGGGAGCTCCCGCCGTCGACACTGCTGCAGGTCCGCCACCTGGTCGAGGGCTGGAGTGACCGAATGCGGTAGTTTATACCGGCGACAATCCTGACTGTGATGTATGAATCCGGACGAAGTCCGCCAGGACTGGGCCGAACGCTCCGGGCGCTTCTCGCCGACATACTACGCCGAGATCGGATCCAACGAGGTGAGCGAGACGCTCGCCAGCGCGCTCGAACACTATCTCACCGACGACGCCGCGGTGCTCGAAGTGGGCTGTGGCTCCGGTCGCCACCTCGCACAGCTCCGCGAGGTCGGCTTCGAGAACCTCTCCGGGATCGATATCAACGCCGACGCCTTCGACGTGATGGCCGACCACTACCCGACCCTCGCCGAGACGGGCGAGTTCTACACGGGTGCGATCGAGGACGTCGTTCCCGAGTTTACCGACGACGCCTTCGACGCAGTCTACTCGGTCGAGACCCTCCAGCACATCCACCCGGACGACGAGTGGGTGTTCGAGGAACTGGCCCGCGTCACCGACGACCTGCTTCTCACCGCCGAAAACGAGGGGAACAGCCCCGACCGCGAGCACGACGCCGTGAGCTACGTCGACGACGAGTTCCCGCTGTACCACCGCGACTGGAAGGCCGTCTTCACCGGGATCGGGTTCGCACAGCTGCTTTGTGAACCCACTGCACGCGATACGATACGGCTCTTCCGGAGGCTGTGATCAGACGAACGCGACGCCGCTGATCTCGAACTGTGCGCCGCCGGCCTCGCTTTCCCCGACACCGACCTCCCAGTCGTGTGCCTCGAGGATCATCTCGACGATCGCCAGCCTGAGCGTCGCCACGTTCAGCGGGTTTCGGAGGTCGTGGCTGACGACCGACGCGAACCTGTCGAGTCGCGCGTTTTTCCGCTCTAGCTCCCGTTCGCGGCGTTTCCGCTCCGAGATGTCCCGGCTGCTGACGATGTACGAATCGCCGGGGGCTGCGTTCGAGGAGGAGGCGGACTCGCTCCCGGTCTTCCGGATGGAAGTAGTCAGCGACCTGCTCGCCGACCAGTTCGTCCTGGCTGATACTGGTGGCTATAAATTCGTAAAGATATTCGACCCTACGGGGGGTCGAAATTCTTCTGCTTTCTGTAGCCACCAGTATGAACCCGAATACTCGTTCGATCGCTGGGCTCTCGTACTGGATCACACCGTCTCTGTCCAGCACAGTGAGTAGATCCGTCGAATGCAACGGGATCGATTCGAGTGAGAACTCACTGGGGTATCCTGCTGGTTCGTCGTCATCGTGGCTGGCCATATCCGGTACTGACTACTGGTAGTGAGTTCCGCTGGACCACGCATGAGTGTTTCGACGGTGCCAGCCCGCGTCTCTCTCAAGCTGCGGAACTAGTCCCGGTGGTAGGAACTCGGTTCTCCACGGCCTCTCCCCGCAAAACCACGATCAGTCTTCCGGGCTGTGTTCCGCCGGGACGGTTTCGGCCTCGGTTTCCGGCACGCGGAAGCCATTCTCCCCGCTCCGGTCGGAGACGGTCCGCTGTGGGAACGGGATCGAGATGCCCTCCTCCTCGAACCGTTCTTTGACGTTGTGGATCACTGCCCGGGTGGCCCGCCACCGCCGGGGCGGACTCGGCCGGTCGATCCAGAACCGCAGCTCCAGCACTACCGCCGAATCGCCGAACCGCGTCGGGACCACTGCCGGCGGCGGCGACATCGCGACGGAGTCGACTGCCTCGATCGCTTCGAGTGCGACCGTCTCCGCGAACTCCGGATCCGTCTCGTAGTCGACACCCACCTCGACGCGGATGCGGAGGTGGCCCTGTTCGCTCCGGTTCGTCACCGCAGCGTTGCTCACGCGGTCGTTGGGCATCACGATCGTCTCGCCGTCGAAGTTCTGCATCCGCGTGTTCATGATCGTGATGTCGGTCACGATCCCCTCGTCGCCGTCGATCTCGACCCAGTCGCCGATCGTGAACGGCCGGGAGAACATCAACACGAACCCCGCGATCATCGACCCGAGCGTCTGGCGGGCCGCCATCCCGACGACGATCCCGAGAAACCCCGCCCCGACCAGCAGCCCGGAGAGGTCCAGCCCCCACAGCGTGAGGACGGCCGTCGCCGCGAGGGCGAAGACACCGACGTTCCCGACCCGGACGACGATCTCCTGCTGGTGGTCCGTGATCCGGTTCGCGCCGCTGCTGAGCTCCTCGATGCTGTTTTCGAGGAGATCCGCCACGATGTAGGCGAACAGGAAGATCAGCCCCGTGATCCCGACCTGTGTCACGAGCGGGAGCGAGACGCCGACGACATCCAGGACCGATGCGGCGACGTCGACGAGCCCCCAGACGACGAGCAGGGCGAGGACAGCCCCAGCCAGAAAGACGAGCTGGAACAGCCGGAGAAACAGCCCACCGATCGTCGTCGGGACATAGCCGCCCACGGTATCGAGGGCGGTAACGGCTCGTCCCTCCGGGAACCGATCGCGGAACTGCCGCCCGACCCACCTGACCAGGACCGGTGCGATCAGGACTGCAACGAGAAGAGTCGAAAAGAGAACGACGACACTGATAGCCAGCCGTCCTTCTGTCGTCGCAAGCTCTTCGACGGACTCCTGGAACGCGTCGACGGATATCTGTCCGACGAGCGCGTCGTTCATACCCTGTCTCTAGCCGTCGACGGACTTGACCGTTACCAACCAGCGCTCGCGGCGACGAACAGTCGGATTTATACTTCCAAAACTGTGAGTAGGTGTACAATGGACTCAGGAGAGACGTACACGAGGCGCGCACTCCTCAAGACGGGTGCGGGTGTCGGGACGGCGGGCGCAGTTGCGGCCGCGGCGAGTGGCTCCGCCAGCGCACAGGAGTACGGCGGCCACCTCGACGACGTCGACAACTACAACGGCGAAACCGCCGACGCAACGGGCATGGAGGAGGTAACCGTGCTCGTCGGTGCCGGCAACACCGGCCTCCGGTTCGGTCCGGCAGCGGTGCTCGTCGACCCCGGGACGACGATCAACTGGGAGTGGACCGGTGCCGGTGGGGCACACAACGTCCACCACGATGTCGACGAATCCGAGCGGGTGTTCCGTAGCGGCGAGGCGGTAGCTACCGAGGGTGTCGAGTACAGCTTCACCTTCGAGCAAGCCCACACCGGCTCACACCCCTACGTCTGTCAGCCCCACCGCGCCAACGGCATGAAAGGCGTGATCGTCGTCGGCGAGGATAACCTGGAGGGGGACACGTTCCCGTTCGGCGAGACCGGTGGTGGGCTTCGACTCGGCGCGATCTTCGGCGGGTCGGCCGTCTTCGGTGCGGCGGCACTGCTGGGGGTCGCCGCCTACAGGGATCTGTTCGGCGAGGAAGAGTCGGAGTACTAGACGCCGCGGTCCTGCAACTTCTCTTCGTCCGGGAGATCGACGTTCGCGTCGCCTTTCATCGACTTCCCGAGGTTCGAGGCGATCTCGGCGAGGGTCTCCGGATCGTCCCAGTTGTTGACCGCCTCGACGATGGCCCGTCCCATCTCGCGGGGGTTCTCCGCGCCGAAGATTCCCGATCCCACGAAGATGCCGTCACAGCCGTGTTGCATCATCAGCGCCGCGTCGGCGGGCGTCGCGATCCCGCCGGCCGCGAAGTTGACGACCGGCAGGCGGCCCCGCCCTGCGGCGTCGTGGACGAGTTCGGCCGGCGCTTCGTGCTCTCTGGCCCACCGCTCGCGCTCCTGGTGGCTCATCCCTTCGAGTTCCCGGATCGCGCCCTTGATGTTGCGCTGGTGGTGGACCGCCTGGTTCACGTCGCCAGTGCCGGCCTCGCCTTTGGTTCGGATCATCGCCGCTCCCTCGTCGATGCGCCGGAGTGCCTCGCCGAGATTGCGTGCGCCACAGACAAAGGGCGAAGTAAACTCGCGTTTGTCGATGTGGTACCGGTCGTCCGCCGGCGTGAGCACCTCGGACTCGTCGATCATGTCCACCCCGATGGCTTCGAGGATCTGTGCCTCCGCGGTGTGGCCGATCCGTGATTTCCCCATCACCGGGATCGAGGCGGCGTCGATGATACCGGCGATGTCGGCCGGGTCGGCCATCCGTGCGACGCCGCCCCGTTTGCGGATGTCGGCCGGCACGGCCTCGAGTGCCATCACTGCGACGGCGCCCACGTCCTCGGCGATTCGGGCCTGCTCCTCGTTGACGACGTCCATGATGACGCCGCCTTTCTGCATCTTCGCAAAGCCACGCTTGACCAGTTCAGTCCCGCGCTCTAACTCTTCGAGATCGGTCGCCTCACTCATATCCATACCTAGGCGTGGAATTACTTAACGGGCACTATCGAAGCAGTGTCGATCCCGTGCGCTGTCGCCGCCAGCGTCACCCGTCGCCGGCCTCGTCGACGATGACGAGTTCGCCGTCCTCGACGGCGACGTTGACGAGTGTCTTGACCTGGTGGTCGAGCGAGGCGAGCTTGTTCTCGCCGCCGACTTTCTTGATGACGATGACGGTGTCGACGACGTGGGCCCCGATGTCGTCGAGCGCGGTCAACAGCGCGTGGAGTGTCCCGCCGGTCGAGAGCACGTCGTCGAGGACGAGCAGCCGGTCGCCCGCCTGGACGTCGTTGATATACATTTCGGTTTCGGAGTAGCCGGTGACTTTCGAGATCGAAACCTCGCTCTCGAGGCCGTACTCCCGTTTCCGGACGACGACCAGCGGGATGTCGGTCATCAGCGACACGGCCGTCGAGATGTGGATCCCCATGGCCTCCGGCGCGACGATCTTGTCGACGTCTTCGAGGTTCGCCTTCCGGATGATCCGGATGACGATCTCCCGCATCAGCTCGGGACGCAACATCGGGACGCCGTCGCTGATCGGGTGAACGAAGTAGTGGTAGCCGTTTTTCTCGACGATCGGAGCCTCGTGTAGCGACTCCTTCAGTTTCTCCATGTTGTCCCTACCGCCAGGTGTTAGAAAAATTTGCTGTTCCGGTTCGGTCCCGGTCGGACGGGAGCGGTCGCTGGCCGCAGGACGGTACCGCTGTGGAAAAAGGTCGCTCGTCGGACTACGCTTCTGGTGCCTCGTAGTTCCGCAGCGTCGCGGACTCTCCCTCGTTGTCCCAGACCACGCTGACACTGTCGTCGACCGAGATCCAGACGTCGATACTGTCACCCGCGCTCATCGTCGAGGCGTTGAACGGTTCGTTCGAGCTCGACCAGTCGGTGTAGTTACCGCTGCTGTTATCGTAACTGCTCCCGACCAGTCCCAATCTTTCGGTCTCGATCTCGGGGCCGGTGGTGTGCGTGATGCTCAGCAGTCCGTCGGCATTACTGCCACCGTTACCACTCTCGTTGAATCCCCAGGAGTCTTTAGCGTCGACGAGATTGTCACTGTTGTTCTCGTAATCGACCCCGAAGTTCGCGTTCGGCGCTGTCTGACTGACCTGTTCCCCCAGACCGAGTACGAACGTCGCGATGACGGCCGCGAGAATGACCGTGATCGCCACCATCAGGATGACCCCGATGACCGGGCTGACCGCGTCGTCTTCGTTGAGTAACTGTTTCAGTTTCATGATTGCCTCTGACGGCACCCTTCCTGACTGCCCGTCCTAACAGCGCGATGGCGCTGACGGAATCGGGTGCTCGTTACTGGAGTAACGATGTAGCTGTATAAAAAAGCTGCTTTGCGTTTTTTGAATCTGATAATGGTCGTTCGTCCTATATTTCGGCGACCAGACGGTCGGCGACCACGCCACCCAGCGCTCGTTTCGATCCCTCGAAACGCCCTGTCTGCTCGCCATCGACGACGACCGCCCGGGTTTCGGTCTCGCCCATGACGCCCGTCTCGTTCCCGACGACGAAGGCGAGTCCGGCCCGCTCCTGGATCGACCGGGCCTGGGTTACGAGGTCGTCCTCGTCGCCGCTGCTCTCGGCCTTGAAGCCGATGATCGGTAGGTCGGGGTGGGCCTCGCGGACGGTGTCGATCAGTTTCGGCGTCGGCTCCAGTTCGATCGTGAGCCGTTCCTGACCGGACCGGATCTTCTCGGCGGCGGTCTCGACGGTGTAATCCGAGATCGCGGCCGCCGAGATCAGGGCGTCCGCGTCGTCGGCGTGGGCGCGCACCGCCTTGAGCATCTCCTGGCTGCTCTCGACTTGCTCGACGGTCGCCCAGGGGTACGCCGGTCCGTCGTGGACGATCACGACCTCGGCCCCCCGGGCGTAACACGCACGAGCCACCTCGCGCCCGGTTTGGCCGGAGGCACGGTTCGACAGCGTCCGGATCGGGTCGATCGACTCGGTCGTCGCACCGCTCGTGACGATCACCCGCTCGCCGGCGAGTGTCCCCTCGGTCGTCGCACGGGCGAGTTCGGTGACGGTAGTGTCCTCGTCTGCGATTTTTGCCTTCCCCTCCTCGATTCGCGGCTCGGCGAAGCGGACACCCCAGGCGTCGAGCTGGTCGAGTGCGTCGAGGACGCCCGGATGGTCGTACATCGGTTCGTGCATGGCCGGCACGACGACGACCGGCAGGTCGGCACCGAGGGCCGTGGTCGCGGCCGTCGTCACCGGCGTATCGTCGACAGCGGCGGCCACCTTCCCGACGGTGTTCGCCGTCGCCGGCGCGATCAACAGGCAATCCGCCCAGCCGTCCCTGCCACAGAGTTCGACGTGTTCGACCCTGCCGGTAATCTCCGTGACGACGGGGTTGTCCGTCGCGTACTCGAGCGCCCACGGGTGGATGATCCCTTCCGCCGCGGGCGTCGTCACCGCCCGAACCGCCGCGCCCTGCCGGCGGAGTTCGTGTGCCAACTCGACGGTTTTCACCGCCGCGATCGACCCCGTCACACCCAGCGCGACCCTGACACCGGAAAGCATACCCGAACTCCGGGCGCGATCGTATAAAAGCCTCCGCGATCCGGAGCCGAGTGCGTTTCCGTTGTTCGAAGGCAGAAGCGCCAGGGACTCCGACTCCATTGGTTCGCGAGCCCCGCGCCGGCGAGGCCACCGATCACCGTTCGAGAACCGCCGTGTGTCCGCGGGTTTCGACGACTGTCGCGTCGGCACGGTCGGCGAGTTCATCCGCGAGCGCTTCCGTCTCTGTGCCGGCCCGTGCGGCGCGGTGGAACTTGACTTTCACCAGCTCGTTCCCGGAGAGCTGGCCGTCGAGTTCCGCCGTCACCGCGTCGACGCCGCGCTTCCCGACCCACACGGTGACGTCCAGTTCGTGAATCCGCTGTCGACGTGGTTTCTCACTCATGGTCGTACGTATCGGGACTGTCGGATAAAAGCCACCTGCTCCTGGAAACCGTCAGGAGTCGTCGTACGGGTACCGGGCCTGTTCGCCGCAGTCACAGGTGACGACGACGTGCCCGTCCTGCAATCGCACGCGGGCGTTTCTCCCCGGCCGGAGGTACGCGTCGCAGCTGTCACAGGTAAACCGGACGAACCGCCGGGGCAGCCGCAGCCGGTTCCGTTCCGCGATGCGGCGCGCTCGACGGACGTACCGCCGCGCCCGCTCGTGGCGTCCCTCCCCACTCGCCTCGCAGGCGAGGTCGTGGAGCCGGTCGATCCGTTCGGCTGCGATACTCACAGGGCGACAGACGGCCGACAGCTACGAATAGCTTGCTTTTCGTCGCCGCCGAAACCCCCATACGCCAGCGCCTCGAAGCCGGGCCGTGAGCGAACAGTTCCGGACCGTTGACGGCCGCGGCCGCGCGGCTTTCGAGATCAGCGGCTCCGAGTTCATCGGTCACGTCCGGCCCGCGGGAACTGTCGCGGCTGCAGAGGCGTTCGTCGACGAGATCGCCTCCGAGTACGACGATGCCACACACAACGTTCCGGCGTACCGCGTCCGGGCCGACCCGCTCCGCGAGTGGGCGAGCGATGCGGGCGAACCGAGCGGCAGCGCCGGCAAACCCGCACTCAACGTCCTAAAACAGGAGGCGCTGGAGAACGTGGTCGCCGTCGTCACCCGCTACTACGGCGGGACGAACCTCGGCGTCGGCGGTCTCGCCCGCGCGTACGCTCGCGGCGCGAAGGAGGCCGTTACCGACGCCGGGATCGTCGAACGGCGGCCACACGAGCAGTTCACGGTGACCGTCGAGTACGACGACTCGGGGACCGTCCGGGGGATCCTGGAGAGTACAGCCGTCGACTTCGAGGCGAGTTACGAGGCCACCGTCGCGTTCGCGATCCGGGTGCCCGAATCCGACGCCAGCGACCTGCGTGACCGCATCCGGAGCGCGACCAGCGGACGGGCAGTGTTCGATCTCTGAGACGGCCGCTCCCCGTACGACAGTGTTCCGGACCCGCAGCCCACTCAGTTCGTCCCGAACGCCCGGTCGCCAGCGTCGCCCAGTCCCGGCACGATGTAGCCGTCGTCGTCGAGGTGGTCGTCGATACTGACTGTCACGAGCGTCGCTTCGGGGTAGGCGGAGCCGAGCCGTTCCAGCCCCGCGGGTGCGCTCACGGCCGAGAGGACGAGCAGTTGCTCGGGTGCGGCGCTGTCGGCGAGCAGTTCGGCCAGCACCGCCGACAGCGTGCTGCCGGTCGCGAGCATCGGATCCGCCACGATCACGGTATCCTCGGGCCGGATATCCGGGAGTTTGACGTACTCGACGGCGATCGGGAACTGTCCGTCCGCCATCCCGGCCGACTCGTCGCGGCTGGCGGAGATCACCCCCTGCCGCGCCGCGGGAAACGCCTTCAGGAGCCCCTCGACGAACGGCGTCGCCGCCCGGAGGACGTTGACGATGACGACGTCCCCGAGTCCTGTCAGCCGCTCGCCGGTCGTCGTCTCGAGTGGGGTCCGGACGCTTCGCTCTGTCGTCCCGACGTACTCGTCGATCAGTTCGTAGCCACAGAGGCGGCCGAGTTTGACCAGCCCTTTCCGGAACGCGATCTGTTCGGTGTCGACGCTCCGGAGTTCGGTCAGTGTGTGCTGTGCGAGCGAGTGCGTGACGACAGAGGCCTGTTCGCGCTGTTCGATGGACATAGTGGTGTTGCGAGGACATCCTACATTAGTTTCGGGGTTCGGTATCTTTCGGCCCAGTGTGAACGACTCACACCACTCCGAGTCGTCATCGTCTTACTCCTCGCCTGCGTGGCCCTAACTATGCCTGCCGAGTCAAGTTTCGGGAAACAACTCGAATCGAAAACTGACACGTATCTCTCCGGACTCACGGACTGTATCGAACTCCTCCCCGGGATGCTGGAGCAGTACGCTGCCGGCGGTGCGTACGAGGAGACCCTCGACCGTATCCAGAGCTTGGAGAGCGACTGTGACGAACAGAACCGGGCGATAAGCGGTGCGATCACGAACGCCGACGCACAGGATATCGGGTTGCTCAATACGCGGATCCAGTTCAACGCCTCCGCGCTGCTGGAACTGTACAAGACGCTTGATGTCATCGCGAACCACACCGAACGGATCGCCCAGGAGCTGGTGATGATGCAGCCGTCCTCGGAGCCGGACTGCTACGACGGGCTGCAGGAGATGGCGACACACACGGTGACGATGGCCGAAACGCTCGAAGAGGTCGTCAACCGCTTCGTTCACGACCTCTGTTACCCCGACTCGTCGGACACACTCACCGAGGAGATCCAGACTGTCAGAGCACTCGAAAGCGAGTGTGACGAACTCCGCAACGACGTGATCGCGACCGCGTTCAGCGACCCGCAGGTCGACCAGCCGCTCGTCTACCGGGAGTTCGCGATCCTCCTCGACGAACTCGCGAACGAGATGGAGGATCTGACCGACCGGATCGTCATCATCGCGACCGACGAACCGGGCATCACCACCGAACCCGACCCGACAGAGGAGTGAGCGCTCTCCCGGGATTCTTTCTGCTCGACCCGACCAAAGTATAAGCCATTGCTCCCGTTACGCTTTCACGGATGTTCGCTTCCGAGAGCCTCGCCGAGTACTTCGAATCGAATCCTGCCTGTTCCTACCACCGGCACGTCGACGAGATCCCGACCGGGCAGCGGGAAGAAACGATGTCAGACCAGGCCACCGGAATCGAGGTCGACGAGGACGGCTACTGGCAGTGCCCCCATCCCCGGGTCGAGGACCACGACCGCTGTCCCTTCCACACCGACGTCGCTGACAAGCCCCCGGAATCCGACCTCAGTGACAGGATCAGCGCACTCCTGTCGAAACGCCACGAGGATGCCGACCGTTCGGACCGCAAGCGGGCGAAGCAGTTCATGGTCGGTCTCTTCGTCTTCGTCCTGACGCGGCAGGTCCACCGTTGATACCGGTGGCTCCGTTCGCCGGGGGCTGGCTTCCGACAGCCGGTATCAGTGGCTATTTATCCGCCAGGTAGCTTTGTTCCCACAATGTGGATGGAACTGACGGACGTCCGATCGACGGAGTTCAGCGACGAGTTCACGTTCATCTGCGGCGTCGAGCCCGTCGATGACTCGCATCCGTCTCTCGACCGGGGGTTCCCACTCACCGTCCAGTTCCTCGACGCGCAGACGGTTCGGCTCGCCTTCCGGCCGAACCCCGAAGCCGCCCCGGCGACGGACTCCCCGCTCGACCTGCCGTACGAGCGGTACTCCCGGGAGACGGCGGTCGACGTCGATACGGACGGCGGGACAGTTCGGCTCTCCACGGACGCAGTTTCGTTCGAAATCGAGAACGAAACTGCCACGTTCCGTCTCCAGCACGGCGAAAAGACCGTTCTCGACACCGCCGTCGACGTCACGAACAGCAAGGGCGAACTGACCGTGCCGCCGGTCGGGTACGAGGAGGAGGTCGTCGACAACTACCCGCTCGAAGTGACGAAGACAGGGCTCTCGATGCGTTCGGACCCCGAGGAGTCGTTTTTCGGGCTGGGACAGCAGTTCACCGCGTTCGAGAAGAGCGGCCAACGGGTGACGGCGTCGGTGAAACAGGCACACGGGACGAATTCGAGTGAGACGTACGCGCCGGTTCCGTTCTTCGTTTCGGATCGAGGGTACGGGCTCCTGGCCGAGACGACCGCCGACGCGACGTTCGATTTCGGTGCCACGACGCCCGACGTCACGGGCGTCGAAGTCGACTCGCCCGTGCTCTCGACGGTCGTGTTCTGTGGCTCCTCGATCAAGGAAATCCTCTCCTCGTACACCAAGCTGACGGGACGGGCGCCCGAACTCCCCGCGTGGACCTACGGGATCTGGATGTCCCGCAACTCCTACCAGTCACAGGCCGAGGTCATCGATACCGCGACCGAACTCAGGGAGCGGTCGATCCCGTGTGACGTCATCCACATCGACCCCCAGTGGATGGACATGGAGGCTCCGGAGATGGTCTTCGACGCCGAGTCCTTCCCCGATCCGGAGCGGATGCGAACGGAACTCACAGACCGGAACTTCAGGCTCTCGCTGTGGGAGTACCCATACGTCAAGACCGGGACGAACCTGTTCCGGACGGCCCGGGAGAACGGCTACCTGATCCGCGACCACGAGGGTCGGCCGTACATCTTCCGGCGGCCGAGTTATTCGACTGCCCGCGCCGGTATCGTCGACTTCTCGAACCCGGACGCGGTCGACTGGTGGCGACGCATCCACGGGGAGTTGATCGATCTCGGGGCCGACATCTTCAAGACGGATTTCGGCGAGTATCTCCCGGCGAACACGACGACTGCGGACCGACGCACCGGGAAAGGCGCGAAAAACACGTACCCGCTCGAATACCAGCGAGCGGTTGCTGGTGCCTTCACGGAGCGCGAGAAACCGGCCGTCCTCTGGTCCCGATCAGCCTGGGTCGGTGCCCAGCAGTATCCGGTCCACTGGGGTGGCGATACGGCCTCCACCTTCGACGGACTGCGGTCGAGTGTCAGGGGTGGGTTGAGCCTGCTCACGTCCGGGTTCCAGTTCTGGAGCTGTGACATCGGCGGCTACAAGCAGACGCCGTCGGAGACGCTGTACATTCGCTGGGCGCAGTGGGGGCTGCTCGCGCTGTCACATCCGCGGTTCCACGGCAAGTCTCCCCGGGAGCCGTGGGCGTTCGGTGAGACTGCCGAGACTGTCGTCCGCGAGTTCGCACGCCTGCGTTACCGCCTCCTGCCGTTCTACGTCAGTTACGGCTGTGCGGCCGCCGAGACGGGCATTCCGCTGATGCGGCCGCTGTTGCTCGAGTTCGAGGACGACCCCTCGGTCAGGGACCGCTCGACCCAGCACATGGTCGGCGAGGAGTTTCTCATCGCACCGGTGCTCTCGGCGGACGGGAACGTTACCGTCCACCTCCCGTCCGGCGAGTGGGTCGATTACTGGAGCGGGGCGTACCACGAGGGCCCCCAGCAGCGCACGCAGACAGTCGGTATCGACGAGATCCCGCTGTTCGTCCGTGCCGGGAGTGTCGTCCCCGAGCGTCCCTCTCCCCCCGACCACGCTGATGGGGCACCTGCGACGCTCCGGTACCGCGTCTACCCGAACCGGGGGTCACGGACCGACGCACGGTTCACCGTCCGTCATCCCGAACTGGACGGGGACGGTTCTATCGACGTGACAGTCGACAAGGCCCGGGAGTCGATCACCGTCACGACGTCGGGATCGCTGCCTCCCGGAACGGTGGTCCTCGAAGACGCCCGGCCGAACCCGGACACTGTCGAGGTCGACGGTGTGGAGATCGATCCGGAGGAGCTACGGTACGATCCTGCCGACGACCTGCTCTCTATCCCCCTCGATAGCTGATCGGCGAGCCCGCGGTTCCCCCTACTGTCCGTCGAGACGTTCGATCGACTCGATTACGTCGAGATCGGTGATCCCCTCCTCCACGTCGGGCTCGGGTGGTTCTCCCCGCAGGACACACTGTGCGAAGTAGTCGAGTTCCCCAGCGTACTCGTCGTACCCGTCCGGAACGATCGTCTCCGCCGTGCCGTCTGCTACGACCGTGACCTCGGGCTGGGCCGACGGGTGGTACGGTTCGTCGATCACCACCATCCCCTCTGTCCCGGTGATCCGGAGGTGGCTCGTCGGCTCCGACGCGAAACTCGCGTCACACAACCCGACGAACCCGTCGTCCCCTTCGAGTGCAAAGGCCGCGTGTACATCGACGTCCCCGAGCCCGGAGACCGTTCGCAGATCAGCCCAGCTCGCAGACAGCGACTGATCAAGCAGGAATCGGAGGGTGTTGATCGGGTAGATCCCGATGTCTCTCAGCGCCCCGCCGCCGGTCTCGGTGTCGAGACGCCACTTCTTCTCGGTGTCCTGTCGGCCGATCCGGAACGAGACACCGCTGTGGGCGTGCACGGGCGCCCCGACCAACCCGTCCTGCACGGCGTTGCGGACTGCTCTCATGACGGGTTTGAACTGCACACGGTAGCCGACCATCAGCGCCACGTCCGCCGCCGACACCGTCTCGCGGATTCTGCGTGCGCCCGCGGCCGTGGCCGCGAGGGGCTTCTCACAGAGGACCGGCTTCCCCATCGACGCCGCGGATTCCGCGATCGACTCGTGGCGGTGGTTCGGTGTGGCGATGTACACCGCGTCGTAGCCGTCGCTTGCCACACCGTCGTGAAACGCCTCCGGCTGGAGCAGTGTCCGGTCGCTGTCGGCCGGGGTATCCTCTTCGGGTGAGACGAGCACCGGGGCACGGCAGTGGGCTGTCCTTTCGACTGCGGGGAGGATGTAGTTCCGTGCGAACTGGCCGACGCCGACGATCGCGAACCGCAGCGGCCCTCCTTCGACGGCTCTCTCCCAGGGGCGGGGATCGATCGGTTCTTTCATCGTCCACATATTCTCGTGGCCGCGGATATCGCTGGCGCAGTCGTCTGTATCACAGCCGTTTTTGTACTGCAGAGCCTCCCGGTACGTATGTCGGATACCAACGTTTTACTGGTCGTGCTGGACTGCGTTCGCGCCCGCAACACCTCCGTTCACGGCTACCGGCGGCGGACGACACCGGTTCTCGAGGAGTTCGCGGAGACGGCGACGACCTACACACAGGCACGGTCGCCTGCCGGCTGGTCACTCCCCTCGCATGCGAGCCTCCTCACCGGGGTGTCACCGGCGGCCCATCGAATGCAGATCACCGACCGGCTCCGGGAGGGACACACCGTCTTCGAGGATCTCTCTGCGCGTGGATACGATACAGCAGTCTTCTCGGAAAACCCGTATCTGACAGTCCACGCAAGCGATCTCAGGACGGCGTTCGACGAGGTCGTCACCGAACGCGACGACGAGACCCGCGGTATCAGCGAGGACGACCCCGACAGTACTGTCGACGGCTTCTGGTACGCGGATCGGTTCGGCGAGTGGCTCGACGACCAGGACGGGAACTGGGCGGCGTGTATCAACCTCATGGACGCGCACACGCCCTACGAGACTCGGCCCGAGTACGACGACTGGCAGGACAGTTTCGCCGAGGCCATCCACGACCAGCTCCCGTTCAAGTGGCGGTGGGCCGTCTACGGCGACTCGGTCCCCCAGTCGGTCGCGTACCCCCTGCGGGAGCTGTACGACGGGGCGATCAAGCAGGCGGACGCCGCGTTCGGCCGCGTGCTCGAACTGTTGGACTCGGCCGGCGCGGCCGAGGAGACACTCGTCGTCGTCACCGCAGACCACGGGGACGGGTTCGGCGAACTCCCGGCGGCGGCCGGCGATCCGATCCCGCTGATGCACGGGATGGGGACCCACGAAGTCGTCTACCACGTCCCACTCCTGACCAGGGCACCGGGTCAGACGGAGGCACGGACCGTCAGTTCACTCGCCGACCTCTCCCGGTTCCCGGCGGTCGTCGAGACAGCACTCTCCGGCGGCGACACCCCGGACCCGGGGTGGTTCACCGCGGACGACGGCCGCGTGGTCTCCTTCCAGGCGGCGCCGAACGCACAGGAAGCCGAGAAGGCACGCCAGTTCACCGAGAACCCGGAGCGTTTTCTCCAGGAGATGAGTATCGTCTACACGGACGGCCCGGGGGATAGTGTCTACAAACACGCCTCCTGGGGTGGCGAGACGTACGCGGCGAGGATACGCGGGACTGCGACCGACTCTATCCCGCCGGAGACGGACGGGGTGTGTACCGACGATCCGCTGGCGGTCGCCGACGGGATCGCCGCCGGTACCACCGCGCGCATCTCGGAACCGCTCGACGATGGTGAGGACGAACTGGACAAGTACGACAACAACGAGGAGATAGCGAACGTCGACGTCGAACAGCGCCTCGAAGATCTGGGATATCTGTGACCCCGAGTCTCGGAGTCATACTGGTGGCTATAAGAAACTGACAATTTGACCACCTCCGGGGTGGCGGATATTTCCACGAACGTATAGCCACCAGTCTCAGTATCACCCAGACCGTTCCCAGAACTCGATCCGGAACCCGGGGGAGGAGTCGTCAGTTCGGGCCCGTCTCCACTTTTCTCTGTCCCAGGCCGGGAACCGAACGATGCCGTCGGTGTCCTCCGCGACGGTGTGCTCGACGACTGTGATGACCATCCGGTCACACTCCCCGAGAAGCGCAGAGTAAACCTCGCCGCCACCGATTACGTAGGCCGTCTCGGCCCCGGACTCCGCGGCCACAGAGAGTGCCTCGTTCGCTGTCCTGGCGTAGGTTACTGCCGGGGAGTCGCTCGTTCGCCGTCTCCGACTGAGGACGATCTGGTGGCCGCCAGGCGGGTCGGGGAGCATCGACTCGTACGTTATCCGCCCGACAATAACGGGACTGTCACGCACACGTTCTTTGTACTGTCTAACATCCTCGGGGTAGTTCCACGGAACACCATCTTCCGTGCCAACTACCCGCTCGGTAGTCATCGCTGCGACCGCTACAACTTCCATTTCAATCTCGTTCGATATAGAGGCGCCCCAGGAGTATATGGCCTTCGAGACGGTCTCCACGGCTTGCTCGCGTGCTCTGTGCCACTCCGGGCGAAACTCCACGAGTATCGCGGTAAAACCCCGGATACATATAGTTAGCCGAAAAGTATACTCCAGTATGCCAAACTATCCGACCCACGCCCGGTGGGGACAGATCGGTGCCGCTGCGATGGGTGTCGCCGTCTCCGCGGCCGTCTACGGCCTCTTTTTCGCGCCACTCCTCGCTTTCTTCTCGGGGATCGCGGCGGCAGCGACGACGTTCACCGGTGCGATCTACCCCGACATCGATCACCACAACTCCATCCCGCGACGGAAAGCCGTCAGGGCCTTTCGCCTGCTGACGGTGCTCGGCATCGCGTCGCTTGCCGGACTTGGCTGGACAGAACTCGTCGCGGCCGTCGACTCCACGGCTACCGAGTTCGGTGTCGAGTTGCCGGTGCCGCCGGAGGCTGCTGCCGGCGCGCTCGTCGCGGTCCTGACTATCCTCGTCGCCGGTGTGATCGACCCGCTGCTCGATACGGTGACCAACCGGCACCGCGGGTGGACCCACAGTGTCCCGGTCAACGCCGTGTTGATCGCGGCGTTGCTGGCCGGTGTGTGGCTCCTGACGGGCGGACTCGGGCGACCCCGCCAGATCACCGCCATCACCGTCGCCGGCACCTTCTTCGTCGGCACACTCATCCACCTCGGACTGGACGGGGAGATCAGCTAGCCGGCCGATCCGGAATCTCGACGGAAAATAATAATAATAATAATAATTCTGAAGCGTTTGATTATCACATTATTCCTAATACAATATTTTAACGCCGATTACCCAAACAAACTTATCTCTGTCGCCCGATCGTTCCGGTAGTGACGAAAAAATCCGTTCGTTCATCCAGATCTGGTGCGCCACTCGCTGGTGTCGTTGCCGAACGTGATCCACAATGAAAGGACAGTCACCGATAACTCGGGCGAACCTGCTGGCACAGATGGCCTCGAACCGGACTGTGACGACCGACGTGCTCGCGGACGAGGAACGGCAGTTCGCGGAGTCGCGCCTGGTCGGCCCACCGCCGGTCGAGCGCCTCGAAAAGAGCGAGGCACCCGCGTTCGTGTTCACGAACGCGAAACGGGGGATCGGACTCGGGAGCAAGCGCCGGACGACAGCCCCAGACAGCGACCGCGGGACAGTGGCGCTGGTGACCGGTCGGCGGGTCCTCTGTCTGGTCGGGACCGAACCCGAAGACGAACTGATCGAGGTACCGATCGAGTCCATCGCCTCCGCCACCGGACACACCGGGTTGCTCGCGAACCGACTGGAGATCCGCACACCGCGGAAGGCGTACCACATCTGGGCGGACCGGACTACGGACGAGGCGGTCCAGGCGGCAGCCGAGTTCATCGAGGACCGGATGTTCGAGGAGCCCGAACAACTCGAACGGCGGGATGGTGCCAACCGGGTCACGTACCGCGGCCGATCGATCGACGAGACACCCGACACGACGCAGACCGAAAACCCGACGTCAGCCGACGGCGACTAGTCGTCGCGATCCGCAGCCACTATTCCCAGTACTCGGGCTCGTTTCCGTCGCGCCACTTGATCGAACAGCCACGGGAGGGTTTGAACGCCGTCTCGACCGGGCGACCGGCCAGGAGATCCTCGATGTGGCCGTGCATCTCGCGCGTCGACGGCTCGCTGTCGGGGTCGAGCGCGTCATCCAGTCGACCGTGGTAGACGAGCCTGAACGTTCCGGCGTCGTTCTCGAACAGGAACGGATCCGGGGTGCACACTGCACCGTAGGCCGCTGCGGTCTCCTGACTCCCGTCCCGGAGGTACGCGTCCCACTGGATCGTCCCGTCCTCGACGCGTTCGACCATCGTCTCGAAGTCGTCCGCCGGGTACTCCGTCTCGTCGTTCGAGTTGATCCCCACGACGGCGACGTCGTCGAACTCGTCCGCGAGGCGGTTCATCTCCTCGAATTTCGCTTTCGCGTACGGACAGTGGTTACAGGTGAAGACGACGAGCAACCCCTCGTACTCCTCGAAGTCGGCGAGCGCGTGTGTCCCGCTGTCGACGCCGTCGAGTTCGAACGCCGGTGCTTCGTCCCCGCTTTCGAGAACCGATTTCGAGTCGAGTGCGACCATACCTCACCCTTCGCCCGGCAACTCCTTACCCATTCGGGCCTCGGCAACCTCCGTTTAGTATATAATTACGTATATAATAATTAGTTATGTTCTAATATTGTCTTATATCTACTTTTATTGGCAAAAAAAGACAATAATCGGTCTCTCAAACCTGTTTGAAGCTGGACCTCTTCACTAAAATATGCGTACCACATAGTATTAAGTAAATGAGAGTCGAGTGGAGTATCGAGGGGCCCGAAAGTAGGTCCCCCGTCTCTCAACGGAGTTGATTACAGTGACAGACAATACATACGTTGGCGCTATCGATCAAGGTACAACAGGAACGCGTTTCATCGTCTTCGACCACAGTGGGAACGATGTTGCGACTGCCTATAAGAAACACGAGCAGATCTATCCGGAGCCCGGTTGGGTCGAACACGATCCGATGGAGATCTGGGAGAACACGAAACAGGTCGTCACCGAAGCGCTGGACGATGCCGGTATCGACGCCTCGCAACTCGAGGCGCTCGGCATCACGAACCAGCGCGAGACGACGATCGTGTGGGACGCCGAGACGGGCAAGCCTGTCCACAACGCCCTCGTCTGGCAGGACCGGCGAACCACGGACCGCGTCGAGGAGATTCAGGAGGAAGACAAGGTAGAGTGGATCCGTGAGAAGACGGGCCTCGAATGTGACGCCTACTTCTCGGCGACGAAAGCCGAGTGGATCCTCGACAACGCGGATCCGAT
>Ga0207714_1000472_pt1 | contig 27719 bp, 15 predicted proteins | sample PonA232FremontCA_2_FD_187270 | JGI IMG/M metagenome (GOLD analysis project Ga0207714, IMG submission 187270) | Marine sediment microbial community from Fremont, CA, USA - Pond A23 Sediment 2 (SPAdes) | ecosystem: Environmental > Aquatic > Marine > Unclassified | place: USA: Fremont, California...
CATCTACCCAAATAAACAAATCATAAGTACCAGGTATAACATAATCTATATTAAAGTCTGTAGTATATATAGGATATTTCTTATGATAATCAAAGGTAGGTGGGTTGGTACCAGTATAACCTAGTCCTACGTGTATATATCCTATATTATCTACAGCCCAGTTAGCATTAACCATACCGTAACCGTAATACTGGTCGTGTCCACTAGTACCTAAATCAATAGCTGTATCCTGTAATATTTGTTTTACATTATCTTTTGATATACCACTATCTATCATAAGTGCTATTAAACCACTTACTAAAGGAGTAGCCATAGAAGTACCACTCATATATCCATAACTATTATTAGGTAGTGTACTTTTAATAGAACTACCTGGTGCTGTTACATCAAGGTTTTCACCATAGTTAGAATAGCTTGCTCTGTAAGGTGGATTACCTTCGTTTAAAGCACCTACAGCTATAACATCTGTATAGTTAGCAGGATAATTTAAACCACCTGTATAAGTAGAATCATTAGCATCGTTACCAGTTGCAGCAACTAATATACAGCCAGCGTTTTTAGCATTCTGTATAGCATCTTCTAGTGATGTAGTACCACTATCTGCACCTATAGACATACTTATTACATCAGCTGTCCAGTCACTAGGTGAATCCGGATGATAGCCAGAAGCATATTCAATAGCTTCGACTATATCCGATATATAACCTTCACCATCATTATCCAGTGAACGAAGTGATACTAACTCACAATTCCAGTTAGTACCTACAAAACCATTATGATTAGCACCTATGGTGCCTGCCACGTGCGTACCGTGGTCACCATAGTTACTAGATGTCTGTACATCATTAATGAAATCATAACATAAACTTTCATTTACAGCGTGGTCAAGTGCTTCATGATTAGGGTCTATACCATCATCTATTACAGCTACTGATGTATTTAGTGAACCAGTATTGGTATCCCAGGCATACTGGAATCTAGTTTCTTCTAAGTTCCATAAATCACTGTCGAAATTGGTAGGATAATTAGTAAGTAGTTTAGTCTTATGATTATTTTCTATTCTCTCTATATAGTCTAAATCACTCAACTCTTCCTTTATTTCTTCCAGTGGTTTTTCTTTAGGTACTTTGAACCTAATAAGTTTCAATACTCTAGTATCTTTAACATAATCAAATCCTCTATTAACTATAGTATTTATTTTATAAGGTAGATTAATTTTATTTTTAAATTTAATCATTACTTCATCAGTCATATTAATAACCTCTTTTAAGTATTAGTTTTATATATTAGACTACTATCATATAAATCTATATAATTTATAGCTTCTTTTAGAGTTTTAAATCCTTTATAAGCTTTATAATTACATAGTATATATTCATCTTCTTTTTTAATAATTGTTACAAAATGAGCAGATTCAAAACCTTTCCATAAACATACTTCCCAAGTGGGGTAATCATTATACACACCCCACCAATACCACATACGAGAAGTATCATCACAATCTCTAAACCATTTACGTTTATCAATAAAATAGAAATTATATTCTTGTGAAGAAAAGTCTATTATACCATTTTTATAATCCCACAAATATTTCTTATCTATCTCTTTTTCAAAACTATCTATATCTAAATCTTTAATTTTATTCCACTTATTAGGAAGTTCATAATTGTATATAAACTTTCTTACTATCCAGTATAACAGTGGTGATAACCATATTCTTATATATTTAAGATATATTTTTACAATAAAATCAGTCATCTTATCTACTCCTTATTACGATACACTTACATTCTTTATACCAGTATATATATTAGGGTCTATCTCATAACTAAATAAGTTATAAGTTATCTCTGATAGTGTATACATATCACTTAATTCACCACTGCTATCTTCACCACCATATAGGTAGAATGTACCACCAGTATAAACTGTTTTGCTATCTGCTCTAGCTGAAGGTAGACCAGAGAATCCTGTGTCTTCTACAAATTGATTGGTATCTGAATCATATTCATATATATCACTTAAATAATCTGTACCGTTATAACCACCAAAAACACTTAATGTTTTAGTTAGTATAGGATTGGTTCTGTTACTTATTGAAGAATTACTGATTAATTCATTCCAATCACTACCATTAAACATCCAGAAATCATTAAGCAACCCATTACTATTCTCACCACCATAAATATATATATTGCCATCTTCAGCTTCAGTCATAGCAAAGTTAGCTCTTGCTGGTGGAGAGGTAGCTGTGGTTATTTCTGTCCAGTCTTTAGCCTGTTCTTCCCACTGCCAGGTATCGTTGAAGTAATTACCATTACCATCTCTACCACCGAATAATATATTACCTTCAAATTCGTGGTCCAATCTAGCAGGTGGTTGGGTTGATAGTGATAGTTTATTCCAGGCTGGAGTTGAGGGGTCTAATTGCCATGTTTCCTGGACTGGAGTTGTTGTATCATAGGTTCCTAATGAAAGTAAGTTATTATTAAAAGATGATTTTAAAGCATTTGTACCGTTAGTTGGGTAACTAATAGGATTACCACTACCATCTTCTAATCTATTCCAGGTTTCATTATTATAATCATACTCCCAAGTTACATCACCACAGTAAAAATATATCATATCACGTTCTTCATCATAAGATATATCAATAACCCCTTCTGGTATATTGGAGTCGCTTATTTGATTCCATTCGTATTTATTACTATTAGCTTTTGTATCTACAGTTTCTTCATCTGTTTCTATAGGTTGTAATTTTGTTTCTATCATTATTTATCACCCTTATTGTAAAGTCTTTTTATCTTATCCTGTAAGGATAATAATCTTCTTTTTAAAACACTATATTCATCAAGGTTATTATTTATATTTTCTATTAAACTATTTATTGATTCGTAGTAATTTTCTATCTTATCTATATTAAGTTCTGTTTGGTGGTTTTGTTTATTAAACTTATACGATTCCACCATACCTTTATATCTATTGTTTATTAATTCGTAATTAACTGATTTATCAACACCACGTTTAAAGTAAGCTGTAATATGAGTATCTTCTGTTATATTAAAAGATTCATTACTATCCTCTAAATTAAGTTCTGGAGAAGAAGACCAAGTATAAAACATCCAATTATCTTCAGATATAACTTCTAATTCTATCAAATCACCTGCTGAATATACATCTTTTTCAGGTGTGATTTCTACATTACCCTGTCCTACTGTTTCTACAGTAAGTATATATTCATTATCTTCAAAAAGTACTGTAATATTTCTATCTTCATTCATAACTATATTTTGATATCTATCAGTACTTACTATTTCAGGAGTTTTATTTTTATAAGTATATGATACAAAATTACTATCTCCTACACCTTCTGCCTGTAAGGTCACTTCATCACCATAACTATATTCAGTTTTGCTTGGTGTTACATCAACATTACCTGTACCATTTATAGTTAAATCCAGAGTATATTTCTTTTTAGTAAATACAGCAGTAATATTTTTATTCTCGTATATATTTATAGATTCTGGATTAGTAGAAATATTTAAGTCATCTTCCCAATGGTCGAATTTATAACCTTTATCTGGTATAGCTGTAACTTCTACTAAATCACCACATTCATATTTATTATTAGAAGGTGATAATTCTATTCTTCCATTACCTATAATATTTTTATCTATACTATATCTTCTTATATTAAAATCAGCCACTATATGTTTATTACTATCAATAACTACTTCTTCTGTTTTATTAGTACTTTCTATATCCTCTATCCAGCTATCAAAATACCAGCAATCATTATTATCTATATAAGTTAAATTTACTACATCATTTTTACTATAATTTCTATTTATATAATTACTTTGAATATCACCAAGAGGATTATGCACATCTACTTCTTCTAATAATATTTCACCATTACCATAAGTTTCAGCCAATAACTTATATTCATTTGCGACAAAAACTGCTTTTATATTTTTATCTTCTTTTATATTAAAATACTCTATTTGACTTTCGCTTTCTATATCTAGTTCCCAGTGACTAAACTCCCATCCTGTTACTGAATTAATAGCTTCAATAGCTATATTATCATTATAATAATAGTTACCATAATCAGGTTCTGTTAAATCACCAGGATTAGGTGTTACACTTACGTCACCTTCTCCTACAATCTCTATATTAACCTTATATAAGTTAGGGTCAAAATAATAATCTATTACTGTATTTCCTACTATATTAAAATTTATCTGCATACCGTTAGTACTTATATTATTAATAGTACTTGTATCATATTCTAACCTATCGAATACTGCACTTTTATTTTCTATACCACTAACAGTAATATTTTCATCAGTTTCATATATATCTTTTTTAGGTTCTATACTATAAGAACCAAATTTATCTTCAGGTAATATATTAACATCAAGAGTATAACCTAATTTATTAAAATAAGCTTCAAGACTTTTATCCTCATCCATAGTTATTTGTTGTGTAGGTGATGTATCATTTATGTCACGCACCCATTCTCTAAATTCATAGCCAGTATTAGTTACAGCTTCTATATCAATAACTTCTCCTTTATTGAAATAACCATATTTACTATCTGGCAAACTATTAGGGTGTGGATTAGAACTAACATTAATACTACCAGCTTCAGAAGGATTTTTATTGATAGTTAATACATAACCATCATTTTGAAATATTCCTTTAATATAATACTGATTATATGTAATAAGACTTTTAGCTAATATATTATCTATAGTATCATCATAACTTATATTTAAACCTGGTGTTATTTCTAAATCATCTATTGTTCTAGCAGATTCTATATTTTTTATTTCTGTTATTATATTACATGTACTTATATCTAAAGTAGGATACTTACTTTCTAAATAAGCTTGACTTGCAATATTAGCTAAAAGTATATCATTATTACCAGCAGACGTGAATTTAAAGTCATCATTATCATATTCGTTTAAGAATGTTTGATAAATATATATATATTTTACAGTATCATATATTTCAGAATATACATCACCTATATATTGACCACTATCACTTTCATTACTTACTACATTAGTACGATAATAACCTTTATCATATTCGTTAACTAATATCTCACTTTCACTATGTATCATACGTGATATATTTTTCATACCTTCATTACCTACAGATTGATAAATAACAAGAGAATATATATAATTTAAATCATTATCTAAAGCATGTTCTGAATAGCTTTTCTCTACACCATCAATAGTAACTAATGCATTTTGGTCAAAACTAGCATTACCATCAGAAGTATGAACGATAGATTTAGTAGCATTTGATAAATCTATTGATGTAGTTTTATATAATTCTAATGCTTTTTCCATAGCTTTTTCATAGTTAGTACTACTAGTATCTATTGTTGTACTTGAACTTGCTCTCTGACTTGTAGATGTAGCTTCTATAAAATCACTGCCAGTTGAAACATTAGCTTCAGCACCATATTCTACAATAGCATAATATAAAGTTACATCACTATCATTGGCACCTTCATCTATAAAGCTATTTATAGAGTTAGCTGTTTGTGTTAATTCATCATTACTCATACTACCAGATTTATCAAAAGTTAATACTACAGCTATAACTGGATTGTTTTCTTCCCCTTTTATATATGTACGATAATAGAAATTTATATTTTCACTTAATATTTTAGCTGTAGTATCTAGACTAGTTGAATTAAAAACATTTATACTATCTGATGATTGCCATTCTACAAAACTTGAGAAATCTTCTAATTCATTTGCTAATAAATCTAAATTATATCTATCATTATAATTATATAAAACACTTGATTCATTTCTTTCAAGTGTTTTATCTTCTATTGTTATTTCACCTAAACCATCAACACTTATATCTATATCATTAGACATTTTAACACCTCATATCTTAATAAAAGAAATCTATATCTATTGAATTTAGTATAGGTGTTACAAATTTATTATCTGTATTTAATGTAGCACCTAAAGTAAAGTAACTTACTGGTTTTACTTCAGTAAGATATTCTGCATGATAATTAGCCAAAATGGGAGTATTTACTATTAAGTTACCTGCATCTATAGCAAAATAATTATTTTCATTTATAGTTATTTTATTCTGTAAATCATATATACTACTATAATTCATATTTTCTTTTTGTCCTCTATATGAACTACAGGCTATTTTAGATAAATCATTATAATTAGCATTACTATCTATATCTATTAAATCTAGACTTTCCTGTGTATTACCTGTTTTAGTTTCTGTATAAAAATTACTACCTATACTTGTATAAGCAACATACATTATTTTATTCCAGCCTTCATCAAGTTTAATATCATAATAATATGAAGAACTTATATCAACACCATCATAATTTCTTAAATTACTTATACCATCTTTTGATTCTAGTACTCTGTTATTATAAGTATTACCATTATATTTTTTTGCTCTACCGTTATTTACATATAATTGTGTATTATATTCAAATCCATTTCTTACCTGTGGTGGTATATTAAATAAATCACTGACATAGGTTTGTGGTTCTTCAGAATAAATATAAGTATTATATAGATGCCTTACATTAGTGGATAGATATTTTACAAATATAACATCATAACTACTTGGTTCTGTATCTATTTCAACAATAGCATCTTTAAAAACAACATTACTTGTATTATTAATATGGTCACTTGTTATTTCTTTATAAGCATTACTTGCATCATTTACTGTTTCGTCATAATATTTAATAGTATAATTACTTTGTGATAATGTATTTATACTAGAACCATCTTTGTACATAATTTTTATATAGTCTTCTATATCAGAATCAGAACTTACATTATTTTTATCTATATATAAAGTATTTGTTAAAGTTATTCTATTAATATTAAAATATTCTCTTATATACTTACTGAAACTTAAATTATAATCTTTTATAATATTTTTTTCCTCTATAGGTGGGTTATTAAAATCTGATAAACTTATTTCTTCATCTTTTCTAGTATATTTTTCATACTTATTACTATTCCATTGACTTATACCTTTATATAATTTCAATTCTTTATCTATATTATCATCTGGAATATTATTATCCAGAGAATAATACTTTATACCATATGAATTATATTTTGGTAAATGTGATATATCGTCTACTGTATAATTTTTTTCTTTTATTTCAGTAGTGTTTAAAGATAATTCTTCACCAGGGTTTATCTCGTGTTTTTCTAAACCTTTTAATTCTAATAAGTTATAATTACTATCATAAAATTTCATATTATAATTTATATTACCTGAACTTGGTATAATAGAATCAGGTTTTATAGTTATACCATCAAATGTGGAAGATAGCTTATGGTCAATACTATACTTTTCTGTTTCCACATATGATTTATTTTCATAATAAGTATAATACATAGAGATATCATTTATATTAAATATGGAATAATCTTTACTACTTTTAGAATTTATCTTCTCACTTATAGTTATTCTTAAACTATTAGTTTTTATAGGATTAAATGACCATAAATTATAACTACTAAATTCTTCTGGTTGTAAACCACTATCTAATTTATTCCAATTACCTTCTTCAGTTCGATATTGCAAATGCACTTCTTTATTTAAATGGTCTTTAGATGTTATCTCTAATTGTGAAAACAATATTTTTTCATCAAAATCAAGTTGTAGTGTAATAGATACATTTTTAACTATATCTATATTAGTTATATGTAATTTTTCTATCCATGAATCATTAACGAAATCATTTATACAGTTATTTACATTAGTTAGTTTATTTCTTTTTACGTATTCTTTTGGACTTACATCTATTATAGACACTTCTGCATCCATAATAGGTACTTTATCACTACGATTTAATTCTGGACTTAAAGTAACTAAAGAATTATTTAAATCTATTAAAGCATTTGTTTTATTCATATCTATAGTATTAAAATTATTAAAGTTTTCTGTTTTTATATCATAATATTTATTAGAACCTTGAGCCATCTTAATAACATTATTTATATAACTACTATAATCTGTTAATTCATTTAATAATTTAGAACGTTCATTTTCATAATATATAAAATTATCTACTAGTCTTTCATTTTTATTCATAATATCTTCGTAAAGTACTTCAAGGTCTTCATCTATTTCATTTAACATAGTGTTATAATCTTCACTACTTATTTTAGGTTTTTCCCTCATAGCTAAAGGCATTTCTACTTTACGGTATTCCATAGTAGGAGTACCTGGAATATTTTCCTTGAAATACTCGTTTAGAAGGTATGAGATAGTATGTTCTTCAGGTTTAACTCCATTCTCTAACTTATTTTTAGTTATTTTATCTAAAGCTTTATTTATCTGTATATCTCTAATACTCACTATTCTCATCCTCCCTATCATATGGTAGAACAACAAGACTTGAATTTAAACTAACTACTTCAGGTGTATATTTATCAGCTTCATCTATATCATCTGGTCTTGATAGTTCTACTTTGTATTTTATTTGTTTAGGTGGTTTATCAGTTTCTATATATCCGTAATTATCTTTTTTAAGTTCTTCTATTAAATCAGAGTTTAGTATATAAACATCTGGTACATTTTCTAACTTACCAGTAGTATCTATCCTGTGCCAAGTACTACCATCATTTACAGAGAAATAATACTTTATCCACTGGTCTTTGTTTTTATATTTAGTCTGTTCACTTATATTAGAATAAAATATTTCTGGTACTTCTTCTATACTTTCCATTTTAAGCTTTCTTATTTCATTTGGTACTACATAATTTCTAGTAATCATAGTACTTTTTTTAGAATAACTTTCTCTTTCTAAAGATAAATTCTTTAATCCTAAAGCCCATCTCCAACCAGGATAAGCTTCAACACCTGTACGTGTTTCTGAATCAAGAACTTCTACATCTTTATCAACTATACCAGAAGCCATAAAACCACCGATAATAGCACCAGCTATACCACCAAGCACTGAACCAATAGGTCCACCTATTGAACCTATAGTAGCACCGTATTGAGCTCCTATCGCAGCACCTGATGCAGCACCTGCACCTGTAGCTAAAACGTCTAATAAACTAGTTTCTGCTGCTGAATTAAGATTTTCTAAACTTATTTGACCAAACTTAACTCTTTCTACTTTTTCTTCTACTTCAGAACTTTCAAAAGTACCCCATAAATAACTAGTAGTTTTTTCTACTGTTGCTCTATGTTCACAAAACATTATACCTATATGTGTGTCATAAGGGGAATGTTGTTCTAGAGTTAGGTAAATAACCTGTATATTCCTTTCTGGAAAGTTGAAAAGATTACCTTCTCTTCTAGTATTGTGGGTTTGTTTTATACTGGGGTCAGCTTCATTATATATGTATTCTATTTCTGATTCGGCAGTAGATGCTAATCCTAATTGTGTTATCTTTACATCACCAGCATCTTCAGCAGACGGCTGATATGGATTCACATTAAGCTTATTAGTAACTTTAGGTTCTGGAAGTGTTATACGTAAGGTAAGCTTTAAGTATCCATTATCAGGGTCTTTAGCCCACGTCTCACCGTTCTTGAACTGTATCTCAAAGTCTTCTAATTTATCTTTAGAATCATCTGGTATATTGCATAATTCATATTGAAACATACTTTCTGGGTTACCATCTATAGCACTTGCAACAAGTATATAAGTCTTATCTTCATTCATAAACTTTATCTCTCTATCTTTCTTTTCTGATATGTATTCTTTATACTTCTGGTCAAGACTTGGATTTTGTGACTGTATTTCTACCTCTCTTTTATTACCTGGAAAACCATTTGATTCATCTTCTATGCTTATTTCAGTTTCTCTATCTATCATATTTTTATTTTCTTTTATACCTAATGTCATAACACCCTCGGTTGTATCTACATTTGCATTACTATCTTCATCTATTTCGTTAAAGTCATTGAAGTCTTCTCTTATATTTAAGTTTATATTTGAAGGGTCATCTATATACATAGGTATATCATTAGCTTTTGATTCTATTTTATTGGCTATAGGTTTTAAAAAATCCGTATATATTTCACTATGATTATAATTATTTTTAGCAGTATTTTGTATACTATTAAGTTGATTATAACCAGTATTTATATCATTATATATTTCTTTTACATTATCATTATAATCCTGTGAATCTAATATTTTATCAGCCTGTCTATTTTTAAATGAAGGTTTACCCATTTTTAATATAAATTCTTTTATATTAGTAGTTATACTTTTTACAGAATCTTTAAAAGAGTTTAGTCTTGAACGTGCAAAATCTTCATTTATTTCCTCTACTTTATTTTGTAGTTGTAAGTTTATTATATTATCATTATGTTTTATTCTATACTTTTCCATTATCTAAAACCTCCAGGAATGTACTGGAAATCACGTGACTTTAGAAAATAATTTCTTAATACAGGTGTTATATTTTTATTAGTAAAGTTATACATTATTATCTTAACTCTCAAACCTTCTACAAGATAATCGTATTTAACACGTATTTTCCCTTTATTATCCGTACCGTATTTATGAAGTGAATCGTTAAAGAATATATTTACACCATCCTGTATATATTCAAACACTGGATAGTTCTTGGCATCAAATTCTTTTAATGCTGGATTTTCTCTTTTAACATAATTAGTTCTATTATAAAAGTAAGGTTTATATTCTATCTTATTTTTGTATCTATTAGTACTTACACTTTCATTATTTTTTTCATCATAATAATTACTTTTAAAGTTAAGTCCTAATGTGTCATTTTCAACTAACCCTTCTTTTGTTTCTGTTATATTATTTTCACTGTGATGTAATAGATAACTACCTTCCATAGTAACATTTATAGGTCTATAACCACGAACAAAATTAGGATTATATTTATTTATATATTCATTATTTATTACATAATTTTCTGGAATATCTTCGTCTTCATTATTAATAATTATATCGGGTTTGACAATAGAATTTAAATTATTAACCTTATCATAGTCTATATAAGGAAAATTACTTAACTGGATATGACCATCTTTGTCAGTACCGTTTTCAAAAATTTCTCCTTCTTTACCATCTATACCTATATATGGTGATGGTGATGATACTGAATTAAAATCAACTATATAAGGATTATAATCATCGTCTATATAATAATCAGCATAAAGATATTTAACAAAATCAACATCTTCTGTATTCGGTATATTAAAACCTGTAACCATATTGGTACCGTTTATATTTTCTTCTATAGTATTTATATTTATACTATTTTCCTTTTTATAATCTGAATACACATTAAGACTACCTATTTCAGCAGGAAATTTTATACTTGATTCACGTTCTTCATCAATAACTATAGGTTCATTCCTTATATTCCTATCTCTATTTTCTGGTAGTATTTCATACCATTCATCCTGTGCTGGATTTATACTATTAGTTACATAGTAGTTTATATACCCTACTTTATTATCATCTAAATCTTTTGGTATGTATTCATCTACATCTATACCTACTTCTTTAACATTAGTATCCAAATCATAAGGTTTAGATACATAAATACTTTCATTAGCTATATCCTGATAACCTATATCTACTTCTTTTAAACCGTATTCATAAAGAAACTTTTGTGTAGATATTTTATTTATATTCATACTAGTATCTTCAGTTTTCTTATTAAGTAACTTATTGAGTTGATATTTAGATATACCAGGTAATAAATAACTTATTGCATTAACTAAAGTATCTGTTAAATTACTGGTATTAGTATTTTTTATCTTACTAAATAATGTCTTAAATATGGAATCATATCTTTTCCAAGTTTTGTTTCTATTACTATAATCTAGTTCTGTTACATTATTGTAATCTGTTGTTCTTATATCTAAATCTATTTCATTATCTTTAAATAAATCATTCATCATATCTATTTTTTGTCTTTCTTCTAAAAGATTAGTGTAGCTAATATACTTATAATTTTGTTGTCTTATAGCTATTTCTATAGCTTTACAGTCTTTTATTTCTTCAAATGTTAATTTTTTAGATTTATCTAAAATAAAATTATCTAAACTACTATTATCATCAGGAGATAATATTATATTTACATCATCATTATTTTTTATATCTTCTATAGCTTTATAATTATTATTTACAGAATACATAGTACCTATACTTGTATATGAATATATGGAAAGTATTTCAAAAGGAAGGTCTGAATAAGGTTTAAGACTTATATAATTTATATTTTCTGTAGTAGGTATAAGTATCCTTAATTTAGCAAAAGCACCTTTAGTTTTCCCATAGTACATAACATCATCTATTGGTACATTAAAAGGTTCATCAGCTAATATAGTTTCTTTCCAGTTATAATCTTTTCTTGTATCAAATATATTATCTAATGTATTCTTTTCTGGGTGTGGCTTAAGGTTACTACCTGTTTGTTTTACTATACTTGGATACATAGTATTTGGAGTAGCAACTCCACTTCTTGCAGCTATAAGTCCTATTCCAGTATCTACTGTAGCAAGTTGTTCTTTATTAAACAGCCTATCCTTACTAGGATTATGAAATAGAGTTCTGTCATATTCATATGCTTCAAATTTATCTCTATCATCAAAATAATCATAGTATGCCCTAGTAAAGCCTTTATTATTATGTAATAATGTTCTATATTTATCCACTTTTTCTTTTATATTCTCTAACTTTTGGGTTATTATATTAATAGTCTCTTTATTTAATTCATTATTTTTATCTAATGAAGCTTTTATTTTTCTTGATTTTTGATATAAAGAATACAAATCTAAAAATACATCACGGAAGAATTGATTATAATCATCTGAATCAAGTTGTCCAGACTGATATAATTTCTCCACCATAGGTGAAGCTTTTTCACTGGTAGTATTCTCTAAAACCCTATCAATCAATTCATCACTATCAGGTATATGTTCCATTATTTCCTGTTGTTCAAAAGATGTTAAATTTAAATCTAACTTATCTCGTATTCTATCCATTTTATCACCTACTTATAAATTATTACTGGTAAATTACCTAAAGCAATATATTTATTTACTTTTTCTTCTACTTCTTTTTCAGTTAAATATCCACCATTTTCTTCTAATATTTCTTTAGGCATTTCTATAACAACTGTATTATTTTTAGGGAATGGAGTTCCTTCTATATTATCGTAATCATATAATGCTGGTTGTATATCCTGTGATTTAATTATCTCTTTAATTTTATCTTCCTTGATACCACCACCACGTTTACGTATATCTTTAGTTTCTACTTCTTCTATATTAGTAAGTGGTGTTACATTTACTTTACCTATATATAGTATATCTTCAAAGTCGTAAAATCCTTTTTCTAAATCTTCTTTTATAAAAGGGTGATTAGCTTTTAGTTCTTCATCTATAGTATGGAAAACTGTACTTCTATTTTCTTTATATATAAATTCTGTATTTTCATAATTATCATTTTTAGGATTATATAATTGTATTATTAATTTATCGTTTAGAGATATATTAGTATTATAATCATATACATTACTTACACCATAAGTATCATTACTTATATCCCATTCAACTGTAGGGGTCGGTACATCTGTACCCTGTGTAGGTATACTAAAATCATCTATTTCAAAAGCTATTTCATATTCATTATCTTTATTTGTATCATATGTTAATTCTTCGTCAAGTAAATCAAATTCACTAAATGATGGTAAATTTTCAGTACGTATAGGTTGCTGTGGTTTAATTTCTATTTTTTTAGCTACACCATAATAATTAGATTCCAATAACAACCTCCAGTTATCATCATCAACTTCTATTTCTTTTTTATTATTGTTAAATATCAAACGTATATCATTATTACCATTTTGAGTTCTTGGAGAAAGGTCTTTTACTACAAGTCTATAATTACCACTTGGAGTAGTTATATCATTACCATTTATTAATGTTACTTCATTATCAAGATTGGATATGCTAGTAGTATTTCTTATAGTATTTATAACACTACCATTATTTATAATATCCAATTCATATTCTACCTCAAATCTAGGATGTAATAAAATATCTACATTATATTCTTTTGATAGTGAATACATTTCATCTTCTATCCTATAAGGTTTCATATAAAAATATATCGACTTATTATTTAAACCATCATCATCTTTTACACTTGGTCTTATTTCAGGGTCGTTATCATCATAAGGGTGTATATCGAGATAAGTATTACCAGAGTTAGTATTTAAATTAAGGGTAACAAACTGGTTTTCTCTTAACCAATATCCTCTATAATCAAAATGTTTTGCTTCATATATATAATCAATATAAATATTTTTGTTAGATATTTTTTCATATGTATTTATTCTACCTGTTTTATTATGCCAATTAATAGGTGTTATAGAATTATTATCATCATCATAAATATTTATAGTGTCTGGTGTTTTAAATATATTATTATCTTTTTCTACATTATTGTAATTGTCTGTTATGTGTATATTATTCCTTTTTACGTTTAAAGAATGTTTATCAACAATTTCTGGACTTTCTTCTTCTATCTTTTTTAAAGGAGGATTATCATTATAAAATTCTTGTTGATAAAAAGAAGGCATAGAATAATATATTTTTCTTTTAGTACCATCCACCTCTTTTTCCTTATAATAACTAAAGTTTCTTATGTAAGGATACCACGGTTCGTCTATACCCATATCTCTTATTTCTATAATTTTATAATCGCTTACATTTAATTGTTCGTTTTCTTGTTTAAAATAAAATGTTTTAGTATGATATATTTCAGGACAGGTAGATTTAACTAAACCACGGATAGGTTTCTTTAATTCTATATTATATTTAGTAGCCATCTATTACACCTCCTCGTATTCTATATATTCATCTGTTAAGTCTAATTCTTCTGGTATATCTTCATAACCAAAATAGTAATCTTTATTTAAACAGGCTGGTCCTGTAATATTATTTATAAGTGTTAGATTTTTAGGATGAAAAGAACTACCAGGTAATATTTTACTTGTCTCTAAAAATTGTTCCCATTCACTATTACAAAAAGCACCACCAACAGTTTTAGTACCTTCTTCAAATACTTGTGTATATATCTGTGGTAAGGTAGGAGCTGCATTTATGAAATCATCTGCTGCTTCACTTTCTGATATAGCTGCACTGTCATCACGGTCAACTACTCTTACACTTGCATTATTTATAGAAGCGAAAGCTTCCATACGATCTATATCTTCGTTATCATAACCATATAATGTATTCCAGTCTCCTTCAGGTCCAATAGCAAAAGACCATATATAATCTACCCCAGACTCTAATAGTTTTTCTGCAAATTTACGCAATCTAGAATTACTAGTTTTTTCAGCACGACCATCACTCATAAAAACAAATATAGTCTTGTGACCTTTTCTTTCCTGTTTAGTATTTATTAATTCTTCTACAGCACGACCTAGAAATTTTTTATAATCTGGGTCATTACCTTTTAAATTATCTGTATTATAACCCAAGTCATATAAATTATTTACAGTTCCTCTAGAATACCAGTTGTTTTTAGAAGGTTCATAAAAAGAACCATCAGAATGATTGTTCCAGCTTGATGTATTAAAATATTGCAGATGTGTTTTTATATTCCAGTATGAGGGTGTATTATTATAAATATTACTTAATATATTAGAAGTTAGTCTGTTGGCAACATCATATCCTCTATAATCACTGACAAGACCATTTGATGCCTTCATACTATGTGAACCATCTACAAGAAAATAGATGTATATACCTTTTCCTTCACTTGCTTTATAACCCTTTATTATATTTTGATAATCAAACGTTGTATCAGCATAACCTGCTTTAGTACTATCATGATAACTTTTTTCTGTAGTACTTGCTGGATAGTCTGTAATTATATAATTAGTACCTTCATTTTCTGTTAAATAATATTCTTTATCTGAAGGATTATTATTATAAACACGTTTATATATAGGTTCGAAATTTATTATCTCTTTATAATTATCTATATTTATACTATCTGGGTGATATTCTATAGAGTACATATCAAATTCATTGTCTCTATAATCAGTATAAATATTTACTTGATAAAGATTATCTTCTATTTCACTATATTCTATATAATAATCATTTTTTTCATATTTATTATCGTTTAGATATATAGTTATATCATTTATAGGATTACTCTTTTCACTTCTATGAAGATATCTTAGTTGATAATTATAATATACTGGTTCATCATCATTACCTTTAGTTACATCTGTTATAGTAAAGTCTTTACTGTTGACTATATAAGGACTACAAGTATCATCATATAGTATACCTTCTGTATTCGTATATAATGATTTAGTAAACCCCAAACTGTTTTCTTCTAAATCAGGTAATAAATTTATATTATATAAAGCATTTAAACTTTTTTCAGGGGTAAGTTGAGGTACCTCATGATACATTAACCCAACATCATTATTAGGTACCTCATTACCTATCATAAATCTTGCATCTTCGTGATTTTTAAATGACTTACTCATATTATATCCCCCTATTAGACCATTTTATCTCTCTACTTTCTGTTATATTGTCAACTGTTATATCTAAATCTATATTGTGTAAACCAGTAGGTTTAAGTAATACATAAAGATTACCATATACATCAGTTTCGTTATTTCTCTCTACAACCTGTGCATTAGTAGCGTTTATATTATAGTTACCTTTATATGGATAAACTGGATTACCGTAATTATCCATAACTTTTATTTTAACATCCACATATTCACCACGTGTATCTTCTTGATAAGTTATATCTAATTGTGATACATCATTATTTTTATCTGATATATAAATATATCCAGTTAATATATCATTTCTAAAAGGGTTAAAACTTATATCTTCAAGTAAATAAAATGGTGAATAATCAGAACCTTCATAGTTAACATTTACTTTATCATAATTATTTGCAAACTTTACATTTAAAACACCGTCTACTTTATTATTATCAGAATCATTTTCTTCTTTCCAGGCTATAAATGTATCATTAACTTTATATTCTACATATCCTTCTATATTATCTTCGTCAAATTCTAATCTACTTTCTGATTTGTTATATGAATATTCAGCAGGTTCAATATCTGATATTACTATATCATCATATTCTAAATGATGTATACCATTTTCAGTATCGATTTTTTCTGTATTATATAATGTTAAGAAACTATCTTTATTAAAGAATACTCTATCTAATTCTTTACCATCACCTGTAGCTAATATAGGTGTATGTTGTTCTGGATTATCGTTTATAGTGTAAGTTATTTCAGAGTTTATATTATTAAATATTTTTTCTTTTTCTTTATTATAGAGATAATATTCTCTATCATTTTCTGGATAGTTTATTACATTATTGTTATTCTTATAAGAATAATAATAGCCACTGTGTATATTACTAAACCAATCTATATCTTCATTGTGATATACTGTTAATTGATACATATTTCCTTTTATATCTTTTTCTATACTTAACTTATAATTATCTGTTCTAAAAGTCATATCAGTCATTTCTAAAAAACCACTGGGTTTGGTGAATATATTTATTAAATCTTCTATATTAACTTCAGTAGAGTATACTTCTCCAGGCTCTAATACTATATTTCTATCTACCATATTTTCAGGTAATTTTTTATACTTACTAGACCAATCGACTACAGCTATAGTTTTTCTTGTATAATTAGAAACTAATCTTAATAATGCTGTACTATCTAATACATAAGATTCTGATTCAGCTATAATAACATTACTATTATTTATAGTATCATTTTCATTATTTCTTACATATACATTTTCTACTTCAAAGTGATAACCTATAGAATCTCTATCTAATATTATCATAGGATTATTTTCGCCAGGGAATCTATAGTTATAATTTGTTGTATTACCAAGTTTATTGTCATTTACTTTAACTGTATTTACATATTCATTATTAGCTAAGTCATTAACTGTTACATCTAATGTTGTATCATCTTTTCTGGCAGGATAAGGTGGAACTATTTTACCATTTAATTCTGTTTCTATTATCCTAGATTCAGTTGTTCTTGTTTTTCTTTCATACCCAGGATTATCTACTTCAACTGTAAAAGTATCTGTTAAAGGTGTATATAAAGTACTATCACCATAATTTCTTACATCATTATAACCGTTTATAAAATGGTATTTAGTATTTTTATTGCCACTCTTATCAAAACTCACTGCTAATTTATTTTCTGGGTCATTTAAAGAAACATTAAACATTATATTATATAAAGGATTATCTATATCATCATTCTGTGGTGTAATATCATAGTAATTATCCCATATAAATTCAGCAGAATCATAGTTATTATCAACATCATTTTCATAATTACTGTTTACTGTAGAGGGTGGAGTCATAGCTGGTAAAGTATAACTTTTCATATTTGGATAAGTTATACTCTCACTACTATGCGTTTTACTATATGTTAAATCGTTTCTTCCATATAATGTATCTGGTTTAGTATTAGTTACTTGACCAGTAGAGTTATCCCAGTATATTTCTAAATCACCGTCAAATTCAGAATGATTATTATAATTAGATACATCATAAAATTTATAATCAGTTTCTATTAAATAATCATCATAATTTATATTAGAGTTAGTACCTGAAATAGTTAAATAATCATGTTCCATATAATCACCTAAATAAGTTTCATTTTCTTTTCTATAATAAGTACTATCAGTAGTAGAGAATTCCCATTCTGTATCTGTAACACTACTATTATTATTTGTATACTCTGTTACAGTATATTTAGGTGTTCTTGAATTATCTACTGTTGTATGTTCCTTAGCAACTTTATAGTTTTCGAAATCACTTAAATAGGTAGCTTTTATTTCATAATTATTTTTATTAGGGTCAGAGTGTGTACCTATATAGTTTTTACTCTCTTTTATTTCAGTTTGTACATAAATATCTGAGTGTGATAATGTAGTATTAGAACTAGTATCACCAGAATTAAAGTATAAATATATTCCGTCTCTATAACTAATACCATCACTACTTTCTATCAAAGAATAGTCAGAAAAGTCGTGTATTTTGTAATAATTTATACTTGCACTATTGGTTATACCATATTTTTTTAAAATATGATATCCACCAAAGTCTATATTATCTAAATGCATATATAAATAATTATTATCTGAATATAAAGAATCTTTTCCTCTATACATTAAATTAATAATAAATGGATCATTTTGATAAATAGAATTTTTTTCACTAAAATTATTTATATGTTCATATGTATTGCTTGAATTTATTATATTATTTTTATTATATATATGTGTTATAGTATAATTATCTATTCTTTCAGCTATATATATATGATTTTCATCTACTTCATAATTATATATATTATAATCTTTATCAAACCGTATTCTTTTTATTAAATTATATTCATAGTTTGTATCATCTCTATTATATATAAATAAAAAAGAATAATAATTAGTATTACCTTTATATACCATTATATATAAATAGTTATTATCATATAATAACCTATTTAAGTTATAATATTTTTCATCACTTGAATAATCAAGATCAGTAAATGAAGTTTTATAATTAATATTAATAGTATTTTCGCCAATAGTTATATCATTTTTATTATAAACATGTACTTTACTAATATCTTCATATGTTTCTTCATTTTGACCACTATTATTTATTACATATATAGTATTATTATCAACCTCAATATCTTTTACAGGTTGATTCATATCATCTAATTTTGCAACAATATTATCATTTGGATACCTATCAAACTCATCATTTTTATAAACTTCTATATGTCCATCAAGTCTTTCATAAATACTATCATCTTTATAACTTTTTCCTACATATAAAAAATTATTATCAGCTCTAATAACAGATACATCATTAATAATATAATCTTCTTCATAAAAATCTCTACGTTGAGCATACTCAGAATTAAATCCTTCATATGGAAAATCTGTAAATTTAGTTTTATCATATCTAAAAACTTCTCCTAAATATTCTAGATAAAAGTAATTATCATTACTAGCTAAATTAACTATAATATAGTTATCTTCTTGTTTAGGTCCTACTATATTCGATATTTTATTTCCATTACTTTTGTCATATATTTGTATTCTATTATTTTTATCTGACATATATATGTAGTTATCATCTATTAATTTTCCATGTATATATTTTTCATCACTTTGTGATACTATTATTTCTTCATTACTTGTATCAACTGATGATTCACCACTTTTTAATTCTGAACTTGTTGCTGTAGGTAGTTCTTCTTCACTATCTGGTACATAAAATGTTTTATCACTAGTATTATCTATGTTTAATTCTCCGTCTTTATTAGATATATTATTTTGAAGTTCATTAGTTACTCCTATAAGATTGTCATTACTATCATATGCACCTATTTTATATTTAACTTTTAATCTAGGATAAGTAGTCATAGTAATATTATAATCAAATTCATTAGTAGTTTCACCTAACATAGCTTTAGGGTATTCTGTATTGTTAGTTGTTTTTATAGGTTGTAAAAAACTATAACTAGTACTTCCATTTACACTTGTAAAATCAGTAGGATAATATTCAATTTTTTCTACATCACTGGAAGTAAATCCAGAATTGTTTAAGTAATTATCTACTTCATCTTGTACTAAATCTTTATGGGTTTTACTATCTATAGTATGTTGTCCATTTTCACCCTGTATAGAAGACTCTCTCCTATCAGATAATACTACTGTATCACCCACTACTTCTCTTGTTATCTCTTCAAATATATTTTCTATTTCAGAAGCATTATTAGCATATCTTGCTTTATTAGTATCAGCAAAAGCTTCTATCATATCTAAATCAACACCAGCACTTACACCTATAGCCCAAACCTCATCTATATTATAATTATCATGAAATTCAGAATTTGCATTACTATACCAACTACTTGATTCAATACCACTATCTCCATCTGCTAACATTATAACTACTCTTTTATAATCAGTATATCGTTCACCATAAATATCTAACTTACTTTGTGCTAGATTTACACCTTTCCAAGGTTCAGTACCACCACTTGGAAATGCATTACATTTAGCATCATATTCATTAACATAAAAACCATTAGGGTCAGAACTTGCATTACTTTCAAAATAAATAAAATTATGTACAAAATTATTACCTTTATCACCTATATCTCTTTTAGCATCTGCAATCATTCTATTTATTCCATCTTCTGCAGCTTCGTCTTTAGAATTTGTATTCATACTAGCAGAAATATCTACAATATAGGAAACTAGTAAATTTTCTTTTTTTGCTTCTTCTTTTATTTCTATCTTTGCTGCAGGACTGTATTCAAAAAGTAACATTTTACCTTCATCACTGATATCATATAAAGGTTTAGGTGAATTATTAGACCATACATTATCTGTCATATATCCTGTTTCAGGTATGCGACCTACTACTTTACTATTATCATTAGTATCTACCAATTCTAAATAATATTTATATAAAACATTAGTATTGGCATTTAAAGTCAAATCATAATTAACAGTTTCCTGCTTTAATTCTTTTACATCATATTTAGCATACATACCTAAATCAATATTAAGTAAAGGATATTCATCAGTTTCTTTTTCCACCTTACCGTGTAAAGCTGATTCTATATTAAATATTTGTGGTTGCTTATTATCTATAAGTAATGGTTTTAAATCTTCATTATCACCTATACCTGATTGTAAGTTTTTCTCTTTTATATCCATAAATTAATTCACCTTCTTACATAATAAAGTTATAAGATTTATCGTTATTTACATTAGCTATTTCATAATTTTTTGTAGTAAAAGTGTTTGTGTTCCCTGATGATGAATATAACTTACTAATAAATGTTTTTACATTACCTTTATCTATATATTTATTAGTAATAAAATTATTTACACCACCGACTGATATGTATATATTTGTTATAAAACTATCTATACTACCCTGTGATTTATATAATTCAGTAGTAAAATTATTAGCCAAACCTTTATCGTTATATAATTCTACTGTAGCATTTACTAAATTACCTTCATCTTCTTCAGAACTATAAAACGTATTTACACTTCCATTTATCATAATTACACCTACTCGTAAAATACTATTTCAAAGTTACCAGAAACACTGCTTGTTTTATTTTTTATCATAGTTTTAGCTAGCTCTAAATCAGTACTGCTTTGAAGACCAGCACACATAGCTTTATAATAAACTTCATCACTATTTTTTAATTCTACCGTATAACTAAATTCTGTTAATTGGGTAGTGTGGTCTATATCAGTATATTTCGGATTAGACATATCACTATTAAAATCATATATGAAATATAATAAAGCATAGTCATATTTATTACTGTCAAAAGTAGTTAATTCACCATTCATTGTTATAAAATTACTTTGTTTATTTTCCTGTAATGTTTTTACCTCTATTCCTAAAGACATTTTATCCCCTCTTTATGGTCATTAAGGCAGAGGTTACCCCCTGCCTTTTAATTTAATATTATGCACCTTCAGCTTTTATTCTAAAGTAATATTCTGTATCAGCGTCTAAACTATCTATAGTATGTTTAATATTTACTGGTACACTTTCTTCATTTACAACTAATGTTTCTTTTGTTGTAGATACACCATCTGTAATTTCATCATTAGTATTATCATAATTAGTACCATAAACAAACCAAACATCAAGTTCACTTGTAACATTACCGAAATCATCTATTGTACCATTTAAATCGGCTGATGTAGGTGTTAAATTATCTGCATTGCCTGTTGTTACTGTTAATGCCATATAAAACCAAACTCCTTTCGCTTACATTATAAAGCTATAACCTTTATTTTTGCCAGTCTTAATTCTTATAATAGACTTCATTGCTGTTCCATCATGTTGCATAACTTCTATATCAGCGTTTATATTAGATTCATTTATATTTTTTTCTAATTTAATAGTACTATTTAGTTTAGAAGTTTTTATATGATGTACTGTAGTTTTAGATAAAAACTCTGCACTACCTTCAAATTTAGGTACTTCTATTTCATTATTAAATATAGCTTTATTAAGTTCCAGTATGAAACTTTTTGCACCAAATGTTTTAGAACTTTCATATTTATCTATATTAATAATACTATTCATATTAGAATCTTTTCTTTTATATATATTTATATCTGAATTAAAAATAACTTCTTTATCATTAATAGGTATATTCATTATACTATTAAATTCTTTTTCTTTTCTTTTATATACACTTATATTAGAATTAAGAATTTCTTCTATTGCTATATCGTCTATTTTTATAATTGAATTTATACTATCTTCATCATCATAATATATTGTAGTGTTAGCATTTATAGTTTCTTGTCTATCAAAATTAGGTATATCTATGATAGAATTTATATTATTATTATTATTATAGTATACCTTTAATTTACCTTCTATAGTTTTACTTCTATCAAAATCAGGTATATCTATTTTAGAATCAAACAAATCTTCATTATCTTTACCTACAAAAGTTATTATAGTAGCTTCATCAGTATTTTCTATTTTTTCTATATTTACCTGTGATAAAAAGTTAGGTATATCTCTACTCATAGTAGTTAGTTTTGATTTAAAGCTATCTGTATCATTTATTTTATCTATATCAATTATAGCTGATGTTTTTGTTCTATCGTAATTAGAATCAACATTTATTAAAGTATTAAATTTATCGTAATTATCTTCTCTTAAATTTAAAACACTTGGCATTATTCTTATAGCAGAGTTCGGTGGAACAAAATAATATTCATACCATAATTCTGGTACTAAATCATCTTCACCACTTTCCCTACTATAGGTATATGCTGATTCTTCACTATCTATAACTATTGCTAAAGATTCGCTAAATATATTATTTTCTTTTTTATAATCAGCTAAATAATCACCTAAATCTACATTAAACCAACCTGTAGTATTTTTAGGTAACTCAAATTGACCAAGTAATTCAGTTTCAGGTGCTTTATTTTCAGTTATAAGATATTCAGACCATTGTTCATTAACTTTATATATATAGCCAGTTGCACTTTTTCTTAATGCTCTTGTCATATAAAGACTTATACCAGAACGTACTTCATATTCTGATTCAAAATATTCATCATCTACTGAATCAAAGTGCCATTCTAAAAATAAAGTAGTTTTATTATTTAAGCGTTGTTCATCAACACCTAAAAAGTTATCTTCTGGACTTTCTTTACTAGTATAAGTATCCTTAACAAGGTTACCATAGTATTTGCGTCGAGGTGTATTCGACACATCAACTTCACCTTTCATTCTATTACCATAATTAACAAAGACATTACTTGATATTTCATTAGTAATGTAGCTTTCTTCTGTTGTATTTATTTTATCTACCATAAATTATCCTCCTGTTGTATCAGGTTAACTTCTTTCTAAATAATTACCTCTTGCTCTCACTGTAAATTCATAACCTCTTTCACCATTACCTATATCTGTTACTGCACCTACATAAAATTTCTTTTCTTCACCACTTGACATTTTATTAGGTATTTCGAAAATTTCTTTAGGATTAGAAAATTCTCTAGTTTCATCAAACATAATTTTTATATTATCGTGTTTTCTATCATATTTAGCCCATATCTGCATATCTTCTAAATTATAACCAGTATAATTTCTTAAATAAACTTCATGTGGTTTAGGACTTCTACCTGCTGTAATACTATCTAAATCTAATACTTTCTTTATAACACCGTCTGCATCAGAATACTTATTATTATACCTATCAACGAAAAATAAACCACGTTCAAGTATATCTACTGTAAAACTATCACTTACTGTAGCACCAAACTCATCTTCAACATTAATAGTTACATTATTTTCTTTTCCGTATTCTATTACATCACCAGCATCTTCCCATAAATAATTAAATTCTATAGGTGAATTTTTAAAATCACCAAAATCTTTTACTACCTGTCCATTAATTATTATTTGATATCTTACTCTATCTCCATATTCGTCATCTATAGTACCCCAAGTACTAAATTCATTATAACTATACATAAGCATAGGATTTTCATTAAGCATAGTAACTATTGTTTCCCAACTAGTATTAGCACCACGTTGGTCAGTAGCTTCTATTTTAATATTGTTTATTCCAGGTATAAAGGTTTCATTAGTTATAGTTTCATTTATTTCATATCCACTATCTATATTACCAGAAATGTACTCATTAAAAGTACTATCTTCAGGTGTTTTAATAAGAATTTTATAATCTATACTATCACCTTCTAAATCAGTTAAAGTAGCAGTTAATACTGATTCTGTGTAAAAACTTTCAGGTGATAATATTGGGTCTGATATTATAGGTGGTTGATTAGCTTTAAAAGTAGTATCCATCTGACTTATTGTGGGATTACTTCCTACTTCATTAGAATATAATATTATTCTATAATATAAATCTTCTTTGTATGCGTTGTTATCTATTAAATTGTAAAACTCTGTTTCAGTTAAGTTTTGGAATTCAGTTTTACTCATACGATATCCTATCTTCCAAGTACTATCACCACTATCATAACCATACCAAGTACTGTTATCCATAGATACCATATATTCTATTTTAGAAGTTACATTATAATCAAAGTTTATACTTAAACTATCTGCTTCAGTAACAGACAATACTTCAAAAGTACCAGTAAAAAACTCCCATTCTGTTTGAGTTATCTGAGATAAATCTCCTATACCATTATTAACAAAATCAGCATATTCTAATGGTTTAGATAAAGAAGTTTCAACAAAACTAGAACCATCATAAGTATATATATTATTATTATATGATATTAAACTTGTTGCCAAAATTAATCACCTACATTTCTCTTTCGTGTGTCATACTATCACTGAAACTACTTGTTTCTTCTTTCTCTCCACTAGATGTAATAGATACATTTGTTATTTTATATTTACCTTCTGTTGGGATATTTATTATAACTTCACCTTCACCTGTATTATTAGCTAGTGTTATATAGTTATCAGTATCTAATTTTACATCACCTGTGAATTCATATGATTTATCATATTGAAATCTATCTGTAATAGTAAAAGTATCCCTATCTTCTTTAATTAATGTATAAGTAAAAGATTTCTCGTTTTCCGTTCCTTCATCTATATATATATCCAGTGTATTATTTCCAGTACTTAAATCACTACCATTTATTGTAAGACTAACATTTTCGGGTGTTGTAATTTCTCTTTCTTCTGTCAAGTTATCATTAATATATACACAATACGTACTATATACTTCATAACCAGAAGCTTCTATATCAAATACTATATTACAGTTATCGTTATTAAACACTTCACTGGAAGATATATTATCTATATTAAGATTAACTTTAGGTATAAATGTTTTTATATAGGTACTGGTACTATCAGTACTGGATAATTCAGTAGTAAAATATTCTACTTCAAACTGGTCAGCATTATACTGGTCATAGAAATTACCCCAGTCTTCAGCTGATATATTATTTTTTATAGGTTCTAAATCTATACCGTGTTCAACAAATTCTACATCACTGATAGGTTCAGATAATCCAGTATTTATCCATCCATTATCATATGTATAAACTGTATTATCTACTATGAATAAAACTTTATTGGTATGTTGTGATTCTTTAGTAATAGTTTGTGTATTAGAAGTTTCATCTGTTTCACTTTCATTTACAACAACTTTAACTGTATTACTATCCTGTGTAAAATTACTACCATCTATAGTATAGTTTATACTGTGTGGTGTCTCTGTAGTCTCTGATTTTATTAATGTATTATTAACATATATATTATAACTAGCACCTATTTCATAATCAGTATGGTCAGAATTTATATCGAAAGTTAATGTACTATCTTCTATATTACCATCATATACATATTCAGTAACAGTAGTTTTATCTACGCTAAAGTTTTCTATTAAAGGGGATACACTTACTGTTGTTGCATTTAATATAGGTTCATCTGTTGATGTATTATCTTGACTATATAATTCAAACGATATGGTATCTCCCCAAGTACCGTGAAACTGTTTCCAGTCTGTACTTGGTATATTACTAATATCATTAGCATCTATATCTATACCGTTGTTTTGAAAATCAGTTTCTGACAGTGGTGTAGATAAATCTGTATCCTCAAACTGGCTATCGGTAAAATTGTATGTATATATATTGTCTTTATAATCTATTAAAAGATATACCAAACTTAATCACCTACTTTACTATAAATTTTCTATTTTCTCTTTCTACAAAATTAAATCGTTCTTCTAGATATTTATAAAAATTCTCACTACACGCATAATCGGCGTGACCTTTCCAACTATTTAATATTTGTTCTACTTTTTCTATACTTAATTCATTATTTTCCATTAAATCTGGAAACTTTTTTAGTTTTTGTTTTATTCTTTTTTTAGAACCATTTCTTAAAAGCATATGAGTAGAATGTATTTTATATCCAACTATATTAATACCTTGTTCTAATGGGAATACTTTAGATTTATCATTGTTTAATTTTAAGTTTAGTTCAGCATTTACAAAATTAGATATCAACTTTTTTATTTTTTTAGCTATATTTCTATTTTTTAAAACTA
>Ga0207714_1000473_pt1 | contig 27709 bp, 31 predicted proteins | sample PonA232FremontCA_2_FD_187270 | JGI IMG/M metagenome (GOLD analysis project Ga0207714, IMG submission 187270) | Marine sediment microbial community from Fremont, CA, USA - Pond A23 Sediment 2 (SPAdes) | ecosystem: Environmental > Aquatic > Marine > Unclassified | place: USA: Fremont, California...
TGATTTGCGAGACAAACTGAGCTTCCTCAGTATACGCCTAAAGACGGGGGCATTCTGCTGTACTACCTGTAACGTTCTACCTCGACACCCAGCCTTTCGAAGTCGGCTGTGTTTCTCGTTAGAACCGGCTCACCGCGCACCGATGCCGTCGCGCCTATCACGGCGTCGCCCCTGCCTACCGGCTCGCCCTCCCGTTTGAGACCGCCTATCATACGTCCCGCTTCCTTGGCTATCTCATCGTTCATATCCACCGTAGGCTTCGAACCGACCGCGCGGTCTATCTCGTCGGCTTCCTCCCTGACCTCCTCGGAGTATCCCACGCCGACGTAGAGTTCAGCGACGGTCATAGTCGGGACGCGGAGCGTCGTGCCACCCTCTTCAAGTTCGGCGGCTTTCTCGACAGCGCCTTCGTCGTTCTTCATCAGATCTATTACGAACGAAGAGTCGAGTATCATCCGAACTCCTCCACGAGCGCCTCGTCGTCCTCCGCATCGCGTTCGTCGACCTCATCGAGAACCTCCTCCAGCTCCTCCGCCTCTTCGTCGGAAAGTATCCCCGCCAAACCCAGAACCGAACGCCCGCCTATCAGACGTTCGACAGCCTCGGAGTACGTTTCGTTGTCGCGTTTGCGCTCCGTCAGCCCCTCGTAGACATCCTCGTCGAGACGTATCGTCTTCGACATCTGTATACGAACGTATACACCACGCCGGTATATGCGTTTCTGACGAGGCGAAACCGTTAATCCGTTCGCCCCCGACGCTCCTGTATGCGAATCCTCGAACGTACCGCCGTCGTCGAAGACACCGACGACTTCCTCGACGAACTCGACGCCGTACGTGACGACCACGACGTGGTCGCGCAGGCTTTCGACGCGCGTTACATCGTCTCGCGTCTGCATGTTGAGGAGGCGGTCAAGAAGGCGCGACGGTCATTCGACCGCGGCGAGAACGTCGCCGACACACTCTCTATGGAGGTTCTTCTCTACGCCGCAGGGACGCGCCAGATAGACGTCGCGACACGTATGGGTCTGCGCCCCGGAGAGCACGACGCCGTCCTTGTGGTCGACGGTGGTTCCGAGGAAGACGCCGTCGACGACATCCTATCCCTGACGCACGAACCCGAAACCTTCGACTACGGCGACGAAGGGCGTCTGCTCGACTTCTTCGGTCTGACCGACGAGGAGGTTGACGCCGTCGGTAAAGACCGCCTCGAATCCCTCGTACTCGAACGCGTCGCAGTTCTCGACGTTAACAAGTAGGTTTTAGACGGGGCGACGACGACTTCGACGCGGATGTTTACCGTCGCCGAGCTACGGAGCCTCGTCGAGGATCTCGCCCCGCGGTCAGGTACCGTCGAAGTAAAGGCTGACCTACCGGAGCGTCTGGACGTACGCCTCGACGCTGAGGAGACAGCTCTTCCCGCGCCTTTCTTCGAAACCGAGGGGCGTGTACGCGAGACACCGTCGGGTTTCGTCTCCTCCGGCGACGTAACCGTGTACCGAGAACGACCCACCGAACTCCACGAACTCCGTATAGTCGACGACCCTTTCGCCGTCGAGGGTAGCCATGTAGTTCCGGTTAACTCTCCGGTAGCCGGCTTCGTTGGCTCCTCCGAAACGGTGCGTGCGGTCGTCGACTCCTTCCTTACATCGGTCTCCGAGACCGTCGGGTCTGAGGTCTCTGTCTATATCGACGCGCACGCCTCGGAACGTACCCAGCACAGGGGCGTAACAGCCGTCGACGCCGACTATACCGCACGCCTCGACGGTCTGAGGGACGCGGCGGGTATGAGGACACCGACCGTCGATGAGGCGGCTGTCGACCTATCGCGGGGCGATGAGACGGAGGCTAACTGGAGCTTCGATCTCCGGAACCACGGTACACTGTCCGCCGTCTCCCTAAACGACAGAGGCTATGAGGGGGCTGAGAAACTCCGGCGCGCGCGCCAACGTTCGGGCTTTGCACAGGAGGTCAACTGGACGGCGGAGAACAGACGCGGCGCGGTTTCTGCCGAGGTCAGCTACACGTCGGAGAACACGGCGACCTACCTTGAGGAGCTTCGTGATACAGGCGTCCCGACGCCCGCGCGGTCTTCGTTCGACCTCGGATACAACGTCGGAGACGGAAAGACGTCACTCTCCCTCGACTTCGAGACCGACGGTGAACCGACGGCAAGCCTCCGCGACCGTCTCGGTGCTTGGACGGCGTTCGTACCTCTTCCTGTCGCGCCCGTCGTGTACTACATATCCTGAACGGCTTCAAGAGCAACACGTACCTCGCGTTCGACCCCCTGCTTCGCCTCCTCGGACAGTTCGTCGTCCTCCGTCTCCCCCTTCTGTTCGCCCGCGACGAGGTTCCCGTCGACGGCGAGTATACCGCCCGCTTCGAGACCCAGACGCCGCGCGAGCGTGAATATAGCCGCCGCCTCCATCTCGACTGCGAGCATACGTGCCTCCTCCCAGTCGAAGGCTATCTCGTCCTCGGCGTAGAAGGCGTCGTCGGTCACGACAGGTCCGACGTGTACGTCCTGACCCTCGCGTTCGGCTGTGTTTACGAGGCTGTTGACGATACCGAGGGACGCGACGGCGGGGTACTCGACGTTCTCGTACCTCTCTGTCGTTCCGTCGAACTTCGCCGCCGCCGTCGCCACCACGATGTCCCCTGTGTTCATCTCAGACTGTAGACCGCCCGCCGTTCCGACACGTACGAGACGTTCCGCACCGACGTTCGCAAGCTCCTCGACTGCGACAGCGGCGCTCGGACAGCCGACTCCAGTCGAACAGACCGTAAGGGGGCTTCCGTTGTAGCTTCCGTTGACGAGCCTGTACTCACGGTTGTCGGATAGATGCTCCACACCGTCGAGGTACTGGGCTATCCTGTCGACACGTCCGGGGTCGCCGGGTAGAAGTACGGTTCCGTTTACCGCGCCCTCTTCGACGAGTATATGCGGCTGTTTCATACGCCGGCTTCGCGCTCCCCGTGCAAATCACCATCGAAAGGTTCGGGGATGGGGTTGACGACCGTTGGAAAAACACGCGTTTGCGCCTCCGAAGTCTTAAAGTGGTCTACGGTTCACGATCGCTACAAGGAGAAAAATATGCAGACACGTAAGAAACGAACGACGGTTTTCGTGACGTTGGCTGTCGTAGCACTGACAGTCGTCGGTGCTTCGGCGGCGACAGCACAGTTCGAAGGCGGTCAGGAGCCGGGTGCAGGCGTCTCCGACGGAGGGTTCGGGGAGATGGAAGGAACCAACGCCGCGGATGCGGTCTACGTAAGAGAGGACGGTAGCGGCGTACTCGTCTACAACGGTACAGGCGACACGAACGGGTCGGTAACGTTCGGCGCGGATATGTCGACGGGTCTTGTACATCTCCTCGCAAACGGAACGGCTGGCGAGGGCTTCGCGGGCGACTTCTCCTTCGAGGCTGAGCCTACGTCCTGGATGGCGAACGGTAGCTTCGCGGCTGATGATACGGGTATGCTCGAAGAGATGACCCTTGATGTCACGAGCCGGTCGGACTCCACCGACTCGTCGCTCGACGCACAGCTCGACGCGACGGTTTCGTCGGGTCTCGCCGCCCTCGCACCGACGGCGACCACCGAGGGCGAGATAGTCACCGAACCCGACCGGCTTACGTCGTCAGGCTCGGTCAACTACCGGATGAGTCTCGGAGGTTCGTCCGTCCGTGAGGTTAGCAGGTTCGATCTGACCGAGAACAACGGCGGCTACGTCCTCGACGCAAGGGAACGCCGTATCGTACGCGGTGAGCCACAGTTCCCCGACGACCCCGGCACAGGGACGGGGAACGAGCCGAGGGCGATTCAGCCTTCGCGTACCGACCCTGCGGAGGAGTGGGGTACGCGTGAAAGAGCCGAGGATACGTTGAGCGCGCGGTACACCGCGTTCGCAGAGAACGTCAGCGCTACCGCCAACCTGACGCTCGAATCGTACTCGTTCGAGAACGTCACCGTCGAGAGCGGCTTAGGCTCGACCACAAACGAGTCGCTGATAGATGTCGAGTACACCGTTGAGTACACGGGCGTCCAGGAGGGCATCGCAGATGCGCTTGCCGAGGACATGTCGGCTAACGCGTCGCAGGAGACCGTTGACGAGGTTGCTCAAGGGATACGTAACCTCACGGTCAACCGTCTCTCGTTCGCGACCGTTTCGGGCGAAAACGGAACCCAACTCAACTGGTCGGTTGACGTTGAGAACTACAACGACGTGTTCACCTCGTTCATGCGCCTCTCGTCGGAGCTACAGCCGTCCGGAGCCGATCCGGGAGCGGATGCAATGGGCGGAGCTTCCTCGTCACCGTTCCTTTCCGAGGGCTACTTTGACGAGGTAATCAACATGTCCCAGAAACAGATGGAAGCCGCAGAAGCCGCGGGTCTCGTCTCGCGGTGGGAGTGGTCGGGTAGCCTTGAGTCACAGGGCGGCTCCTCGGCTTCGTCGCCCTTCGGCTCAGGCGGCGGTTCGGGCGCTACGGCTACGGTAACCGCCGACATAAGCCATACGACCGAGAACTGGGAGAGCTACGTCACAGAGCTGGAGAACCGCGGCGTTCCCATCGCTAACTCGTCGTTCGAACTTACGGCTTCGACAACGGACGCGGGGATCGAAGGCAGTATGGACTGGGAAACCGAAGGCGAAGCCCTCGCCGAGGGGTATCAGACGACGCTGAAGGCGTACGAAAGCGCGTTACGGGGCTCCGACGAAATAAACGCCTCCGTCATACGTCATATCAACGAGTCGGGTTTCCGTGTCGCAAAGATGGACGCGACCGTCTCCGACGGAAAATGGAGCGTTGAGGGGGGCGCGGCTTTCGAAAACGGAACCGCTCTTAGTTCAGCGATACAGTCCCTAACCGGATACGGTGTTACGGAAACCGTCGGCACGACTCAGAACGGTACGACATCCACCTACGTCAAGTCCGACTCGCTCGTCGACGATCCGTCCGGTGAGTCCGTCCGGTCGCTCGAAGAGGTCAACGACGAGACGGCGGTCAACCTTCCGGGCGACTGGGATCGTGAGTTCCCTGAGATGGACACCTCATCTGCGGCTGAGTACCTCGGTGTCGAAGAGGATGGCACCGGCGACGGTTCGCCGCTACCCGGATTCGGTGCCCTCGTGGCGCTCGTAGCCCTCGCCGTCGTCGCGGTTGGTCTTGGAAGACGCGACTGATGGACGCCGAAACGGACGTAGAACGGTTCGCGTCCCTCATCGACCATACGGTTCTCGGTAAGAGTCATACGGCTGACGATGTAGACCGTGCGATCGATGAGGCGGTGCGTTACGGGACAAACGTCTGCCTGCCTCCGTCGCGTCTTAACCGTGTGCCCGACGTGTTCGAGGGAGAGGTGGTTTCCGTCGTCAGCTTTCCTCACGGAACCACGACGCCGTCGGTAAAGACGTACGAGGCGCGCGAGGCTGTCGACGCGGGCGCAACCGAGATAGACGTCGCATGTAACGTCTCCGCGTTCCTTTCGGGTGACGAAGAAGGCTTCATCAGTGACATACGCGGTGTCGTAGACACAGCGCCGACGACGAAGGCGATAGTCGAGACGGGTCTGTTAAACGACGATGAGAAACGCAGGACAGCGCATCTCTGCGTCGAGGCGGGCGTCGACTACATCAAGACGTGTACGGGGTACGCCCCCGGCGGTGCGACCGTCGAGGATGTCCGTCTCCTGTCCGACGCCGTCGGTGACGACGCACGAATAAAGGCGAGCGGTGGTATACGTGACGCGGAGACCGCACACCGTCTGCTCGAAGCGGGTGCTTCACGTATAGGCGCGAGCGCGGGTGCCGAGATAGTACGCGAAGTACGCCGCGACGCCGGTTTACCACCGAAAGAGTAGTGTCGTCAGTCTTCCAACAGCCTCTATGTTCGGAACAGCCGGTGCGCGTGGAAGCATAGAAGAGGTTTCGCCGTCCCTCGTTCTCCGTCTCGGACACGCAGTAGGAACAGTCGCGGACGCCGTCGTCGTGGGACGCGACGGACGTTACACGGGCGGTTCGCTCGTGTCGGCGTTCGTCGCGGGTGCCGAGGCGGTAGGATGCGACGTTACACGTCTCGGCGAGGTACCCACGCATCTCGTCGCTTGGACGGCGCGCGACCGGGGTGCGCACGGCGTGGCGGTGACGGCGTCCCACAACCCGGCGGAGGACAACGGCGTCAAGCTTTTTAGACCCGACGGCGGCGAGTTCGACGCCGATGACGAGGAACGCGTGGCGGAACTCGCGGATGAAGTAGAGACGCCGCCGTGGGACGGCTGGACGACCGCAGATACCGCACAGACCCGCTCCATCGTATCCGAGTACGTCGAAGACGCGACGGGGTACGTCGACACGACCGCCGACCTACGTGTAGCCGTCGACACCGCCAACGGCGTCGGTGCGCGTACGACGGTACCCGTTCTCGAAGCCATGGGTTGCGACGTCGTCGCTGTTAACGCACAGACCGACCCCTCGTTTCCGGGACGTGGCTCGAAGCCGACCCCCGAATCACTCGACGGCTTCGTGGAGTTTGTAGACCGTCGAGGCTTCGACCTCGGACTCGCGCACGACGGCGATGCTGACAGACTCGTCGTCGTAGACGCCGACGGCGTGGTTTCGGAGGACGCTGTTCTAGCGGTTCTTGCACGTCGACATGTTACCTCTGGGGGTACGGGTACCGTTCTTACGACACCGAACACGTCACCCCGCGTCGACGATACGGTACGCGAAGCCGGGGGTGGGGTAAGACGCGTCGAACTCGGCACCGTCTCGGAGGCTGTTCGGGACAACGACGTCGTCTTCGCCGCTGAGCCTTGGAAACACGTCTTTCCGGGGTTCGGCGGATGGGTCGACGGAACCGTCTCGGCGGCGGAGGTCGTCGCGGCGTACGCCGACGACGCCGACGTGTTCGACGGTCTACGTGACACGGATGTACGTAAGAAGTCGGTTCCGTGCGACGACGGTAAGAAGGAACAGGTGATGGAGGAGGTTGAGAAGACGTTACGCGAACGTTACGACGGGGGCTTCGACACCCCTGACGGTATACGTGTCGATCTCGGCGACGGCGACTGGTTCCTCGTACGCGCGAGCGGTACGGAGGCGTACGTCCGTGTCTACTCCGAGGGCGACGACGACCTCTCTTCGAGCCTTCTCTCGGTCGTCCGCGAGGCTGTCAGACGCGTCTGAAACGCGTTCCGTACTGCACGATGCCTTCGTCGCCTTGGTCGCTTACACGACGGAAACAAGCCTCGACGCTGTCGCCGGGTTCGACGTCGTCCTCGCCGTCGTCTACCACCTGCGTCGTGAGGCGTGCGCCTTCTTCGAGTTCTACGACGGCGACCGTGTACGGCGTCTCCGAGTCGTAGTCGCCGACAGCCTCGTGAACCACCGTCGCAGAGACTACCTCGCCCTCGCCCGAAAACTCCTTCTCGACGACGTCGCCGCCACGTCTACAGTCGGGGCAGAGTTCGCGCGGCGGGAAGTATGCGGTTTCGCACGTTCTGCACTCGGTTCCTACGAGCCTGTACCTCTGCTCTATGTTTCTCCAGAAACGTGGCGCTGTCATACAGAACCTCCGTCGGAGAGAACGTTCACTACCGCTGTACCGCCCGTTCCGCCGACGTTCTGCGTCACGGCTACCGAACCGTCTTCGACCTGCGTCCCCGCGTCACCGCGTAACTGACGCGTCGCGTCGACGACCTGTCTGACACCCGTTGCGCCAAGAGGATGTCCGCAAGCCTTGAGACCGCCCGACGGATTTACGGGCGTCTCTCCGCCGACGGAGGCGCGACCCTCGTCTATGAAACCCCCGCCTTCGCCCTTCTCCGCGAACCCGAGATCCTCGACTGCGAGAACTTCGCCGATAGTGTACGAGTCGTGAACCTCGGCGAAGTCGATGTCACCCGGCGAGAAGTTCGCCTCGGCGTATGCGCGCTCCGCCGCCTCGCTCGTCGCGTCGAGAGCGGTTATGTCACGTCTGTCGTGTACGGTGAGGCTATCGCTCGCCTGTTCGGTTGCCTCTACGTAGACGGGGTCGTCGACGTACGCCGTTGCGTCCTCGGCGGGTACGACGACGACAGCCGCCGCGCCGTCGCTTGCGGGCGAACAGTCGAAGGCGCGTAACGGCTCCGCGACGTAAGGCGTGGACTCGACGACCTCTGCGCTAACCTCGTTCGTGTACTGTGCGTACTCGTTGCCCGACGCATGCCGGTGGTTCTTTACGGCGACCTGTGAAAGCTCGCGCCGCGTCGTCCCGTAACGGTTCATATGGGCGCGCGCCATCAGTGCGTAAAGCGCGGCGACGTTGCCGCCCCCGAACACCTCCCACTCGCGGTCGGCGCTTCCAGCGAGCGCGTCGTTGGTCTCGTCGCTTCCGAGGTCGGTCATCTTCTCAACACCGCTCGCAACGACGACGTCCGAAGCGCCGCTTGCAACGTCGAGAACCGCCTGCCTGAAGGCGAGTCCTCCCGAAGCGTCCGCCGCCTCGACACGCGTTGCGGGCACACCCTCCGTCGCCAGACCCGCGTAGTCGGCGATCAACGCCGCGACATGCTCCTGTCTGATGAACTGTCCCGCGCTCATGTTTCCGCCGTACATCGCGTCTATCTCGTCGCCACCCACGCCTGCGTCTTCGAGAGCGCGCACCCCTGCGGTCACGAAAAGGTCGCGGAATGAGCGTTCCCAGTGCTCTCCGAAGGCGGTCTGTCCAACACCGACGACTGCTACGTTCCTTTGCATTATTCGTCCTTTATCTTACCCTTGTGTTTGGCGTACTGTGCGTAGTCGACGTACTCAACATCCTCCAACGTCTCGCGCAGACCCGTGCGTTTCTCTTCGATCCCGTCGCGGACTGTCAACGAGAAGGCGTCGCTCCCCGCGCCCGAACCGAAAGACACGAAGAAGATACGTTCGCCCGCCTCCGCCTCGTCGAGAACAGCGACGAGACCGAGGAGGGACGCGCCGCTGTACGTGTTACCTATATCGGGCGCGAGAAGACCCGTCGCGTACTGCTCCTCGTCGAAACCCAGCGACTCGGCTACGCGTGCGGGGAACTTGCCGTTTGGCTGGTGGAAGACGGCGTGGTCGTAGTCGTCGGGCGACGCATCCAGCCTGTCGAGAAGCTCGTTGCTCGCGCCCTCGGTATGTTTGAAGTAGGCGGGCTTACCCGTGAAACGTTCGCCGTGCTGTGGATAACGTTCGCCCTCACGTCGCCAGAAGTCAGGTGTGTCGGAGGTGTACGAGACGGTGTCCTCGATCTCAGCTACGACGTTCTGGTCACCGACGACGAAAGCCGCACCGCCCGCGGCGGCGCTGTATTCGAGCGCGTCGCCGGGCGCGCCCTGCGAGACGTCCGCGCCTATCGCCATGCCGTTGTCGATACGCCCCGACTCGACGAGACCGAGTACAGCCTGTATACCCGCCGTTCCCGCCTTACACGCGAACTCCATGTCCGCCGCCGTCATCAGAGGCGTCGCACCTACCGCCGCGCCCACGATCGTCGCAGTCGGCTTGACGGCGTACGGATGCGACTCGCTCCCGACGTATATAGCGCCTATACCGTCTCCGTCGACCGACGTGCGGTCGAGCGCACGCCGCGCCGCCTCGACGCTTATAGTCGCCGTATCCTCGTCCTCGTCGGGGACGCTCTTCGACCCGACACGTAGACCGCCTTCGACGGCGTCGGCGTCGTCACCCCAGACGCGCGCTATCTCCTCCGTCCGTATCCTGTAACGCGGAACGTAGCCGCCGTAGGAGACGATACCTGCGCCCATCCTACACCTCCTCCAAGCTTTCGAGTACCTCGCCGAGTTCGGTCGTCGTGTAGCTCAGGGAGACGCCTTCGAGACGTGCTATCTCCTCCGAAACCTTAGATACCTCGCCGCGGCTGATCCCGTGCAGGACGACAGCCGACGGCTTGAGGTTGGTGACGCGTACAGCCACGAGGGGCGACTCCCCCCGCGTTATGTTGGTGAAGACGAGGGCGCGCTCCGTACTCCATCCGTATAGCTGTGCGAACTCCTCGCCGGAGAACGATCGTATCGCCTCCATCGAGTCGATGACCGTATGACCCTTTATCTCGTTGTGCTCCTCGACTATGCTACGGGCGTCGACCGCCTTGTGGAACCTGTCGAGAGAGACGGGCTTTTCGTAGTCACGCAGATCCTTTACAGCGCCGCCCTCGAACCCCGCGCCGAGTATACGCCGGTACCTCCGTAGGGTTTCGCCGCCGCGGCGTAGGTCTATATCGACGAGACCCTCTACGATACGTCGCACGACACCGATACCGGGCGACGACCGCCTCCCGCTCTCGTAGTCGCTAACGACGCTGTTCGAGACGTCGAGAGCCTCGCTTAGCTCCGACTGCGAGACGTCGAAGTCCTCGCGCCATTTGCGCAGTGTCGCCCCCGCGTCGTCGCTTAGAACCACCTCACCCGCGATACGCCGTGTTAGCTCCTCCGCCGGCTCCTTCGTTACCTGTCTGGGCATACGCTTAGGTCATCTTCACCGCGTAAATGCCTTACGGAGATTGACGAAACCGCGTTCGACGAACGACGAACTAAGCCGAGGGATCGGGTCGCGTCGCCAACGTCACCTGCTCCGTCACGCGTTCGCCGTCACGTAGAACCGTTACGTCGATCGTCTCGTCCGGCTCAGTACGGAGCATCAGGTAACGCGAGAGCTCCTCGTGGGAGTTTATACTAGTACCGTCGACGGAGACTATAACGTCACCTCCGACGTAGACGTTGATCCCGTTGTACTCGCCCTCCTCGCTCTCACGCAGAACACCGTCGGAGGGTCCGCCGTCGGGCGTCTGCGCCACGAGGACACCGCGGGGTTCTCCGAGACCGTTGGCGTTTGCGATCGTGGGTGAGACATCGATGGTCGATACACCCATGTACGGATGCTCCGCGTCGCCGTTCCGTATGAGTTCAGGCAGGACGTCCCTTGCGAGACCCGCAGAGACGGCGAAGCCGATGCTCGCCCCTTGGCGCGCACGGTTGACACCGACAACCTCGCCGTCGAGCGTTACGAGAGGACCGCCGCTGTTACCTCGGTCGATACCCGCGTCCGTCTGCACCGTATCGGGTATGACGAAGTTGTCCTCCGTTCGCATCGATCTGTTGAGACCGCTGACGATCCCGCTCGTTATGGAACCCTCCAGACCGAGCGGGTTACCGAGCGCCGCCACGGGTGTGCCCTGAGAGTACCCCTCCTCGGCAAGCGGGAGAGGCTCCGACCCGTTGGGTACTTCGTCGACCTCTAGGACGGCAAGGTCTGTGTAGATATCCGTCCCGATTACGTCGGCGCGTCTCCAGTCACCGTTGCTGAAACGCACCTCAACCTCGTCCGCGGTTCTCACGACGTGCTGGTTGGTCACTATATGACCGTTGAAGTCGTAGACGAAGCCGGAGCCTTGGGCAGGTCCCGACGCGGCGTTTACACGAACCGAAACGACGGAGCCTATAACCTCGTCGTACAGGTTGGCGTACGCCTGACCGGTGTCGTACTCGACGTTGTCAAGCGGCGCGGCTTGCGGTGTCTCGGTCGCCGGCTGTGACACGACACCCTGAACAACCATCCCCGACAGAACCCCTACGAGAAGAACTACGGCTATACCGAGCGTCTTCTTCGACATTACCAACGTTACGTCCGCGAGGCTAATAAACCTCAGTATCCCGAACCGAACTCGACGAAGTTACGCAGGACACGTAGACCCGCCACGCCGCTTTTCTCCGGATGGAACTGTGTCCCAACCACGTTACCACGTCGGTTCGTGACCACCGACGAGAAACGGACGGTGTCGTCCTCACCGCCGTACCCCGTCTCTGCGACCGTCTCCTCGCCGTCCTCCGTCGTCGCATAGTACGAATGCACGAAGTAGACGTGTTCGCCGTCGACGCCTTCGACAACGGGATGGTCGTTCTCGACATCGACCGTGTTCCATCCCATATGAGGAACCTTGCCGACGCCGTCGGGGAAACGGACGACGCGACCCTCGACGAGACCCAGACCTTCGGCGGCGTCGCCTTCGCCTTCTTCGCTTTCGGTCATAAGCATCTGCATACCTAGACAGACGCCCAGAAGCGGCGTGTCTTCGGCGGCGTCTACGAGTGCGTCGCGTACCTCCGACGCTCCCTCCATACCTTCCTCGAAAGCGCCGACGCCCGGAAGGACGAGCGCCTCCGCGTCGTCTATCTCAGCGGGTTCGTCGGTAACCTCGACGGAGGCACCCGCGCGTTCGAGACCGCGTGTGACGCTCCGGAGGTTTCCGAGACCGTAGTCGACGATACGTACTTCCACGCCGGATACGCGGTGCGTGCGAGCAAAAGGGTTACGCTGTCAGGGTGCGACGGTGTAGCACGATGGTGGGGTAAGGGGATAGAATATAAACGTGTTGAGCGCGTACTTACGCCTACGAAGGAGCCCTGAACGGATCTTTACCGCTTCACCTCCATGGGCGACGGGCTCCTTCGTACCTTACCCCGCTTCCTTTGAATACTTTTTGGAGACGTATGTCATACGTCGAGCGACTCCGACAGCCTTGACGACGTAACCCCTTCGCCTTTCCGACGGTCGTATACCACCATGACGACGTTTACGGTTGCGAGTCCAGCCATCGCCGCGACGCCTGCCCCTGTCACGAGACGTGAGACGCCACCGACCGCGACCACGGAGACGCTCGCCGTCGCGTTTACCGTACCGTGGAAGATCGACGGCGCTACGATGGTACCCGCCTTGAGACGTACGTAGTTCAACGGCGGCGTTGCGAGGAGCGTGAAAGCGACCATGGCGAAGATACCGACGACGGGTGCCGACGGATAGTTGTAGCCCTGTACGACGAGAGGGATGTGCCAGACTCCCCACGTCAGGCCGATGAGGGCGGAGGCGTGCCAGAAGCTCTCGTCGCTTAGCTCGTACAGCATAAGACCGCGCCAGCCCGCTTCCTCACCGAACGCCGCGACTGCGTTGACCGTTGCGCCCGCGATGAGTCCGGTTACGAGTATAGAGCCGACCACGAAAGAGAGCGGAACGCCTCGTAGTCTACGTGTCATGGAGGCGGCGCGCTCTGCGCTAAACGACGGACCGTACGACTCCACGACCGTAGCGGCGCTCGTCACGAGACCGCCGTCGGGATGTGCGACGGCGAAGACGACGGCGAGTAACGCGACGACCGCGGGCGTTAGCCAAGCCACGACGAGCCAAGGGCTGAGGGATATACGTGCACCGACGGCGGGGGCGACGCGTTCGCCCCTCCGGATCTGGACGACAGAGACGGAGACGAGAGGACCGAACATGTAGACGACCGCGACAGCGACGAACGCCGGGTCGTCTACCCTACCACCGAGGAAACGGTAGACCGCGGCGACCGTCCAGCTGAAAACGAAGGCAAGAACGACGTACTCGGAGAGCTTCTTCATACGACGAGACTCTTGGGGTAGTCGTTCAGGTTCTCGTAGCCGTCCTCGCGCACAACGACAAGATCCTCGACACGCACACCGCCCGTTCCGCGTACGTACAAGCCGGGTTCGACGGAGACGATGTTTCCGGCGCTGAGTTCACCGCCCCCCTCGGAGAGACGCGGACTTTCGTGTATTTCGAGTCCGACACCGTGACCCGTCGAATGTATGAAGCCTTCGGTGGCGTCGTCGCGCGTCGTCGCGTACCCCGCCTCCTCGAAGACATCGCAGACGGCACCGTGTACCTCCTCGCCCGTCACGCCAGCGCCCTCGGTGAGCGCGTCGAAAGCCGCCTCCTGCGCCTCAACGGTCGTTTCGTACATCGTGCGTACCTCCTCAGAGGGTTCGCCGACGACGAAGGTGCGTGTCATGTCGCCGAAGTAGCCTTCGTCGCCCTGTGGGAATATGTCGACGACGACGGGTTCTCCGGCGCGTACCGTACCTTCGCCGCGCCAGTGCGGATCCGCGCCGCCCTCACCTGGCGCGACGATGGTGTCGCTGAGCTTACACCGTTGGTGTACGAGCGCCACCTCTATCTCCGTCTTTATCCGATCCGCGGTGAGGGGTTCGCCGTCGTGGTACAGCGCGCCGCCGTCGCGTACCTCCGCCTCTTCGAGAACCGACCGCACCGATCCCATCGCCTCCTCGTTCGCCTCCTGTGTCCTGCGTATCGCGTCTATCTCACCGTCGTCCTTGACCGCACGCGCCTCACCGACGGGGTCGGCGACGGTTTCGACGCCGTAGCCGCGTTCACGTAACGCGTCGGCGGTGAAAAGCGAGAACCCGCGAGGTACCGCGACGTCGTGCGCGTCGTACTCATCGAGGAACTCGGCGAGCGCGTCTGCACGCGCCTCGTCGTCACCCCGTCTGTCGCCGTCGATAAACTCGCCCGTGCGCCGTACCTCGTCGGCGCGTGCCTCGTTCTCGGCGCGTCCGTACTCTAGCGCCGAGACGAGTAGGACGGTGCGTCCGTCGACGCGCAGGAGCGTGAAGTCGTCGGGCGCGTCGAACCCCGAAAGGTAGACGGTATCCTCGTCATCCTCGTTGCCGACGTGGAGGTATCCGTCGTACCCGTCGAGAAGTGCGTCGACACCTTCGTATCTGTCCATGACGGACGTACGTCGAAGCCCCGGATATGCGTTTCCGTCGTCCACCGCCGATAGCCTCTTGTCGCTCCGTGCGCATCTGGGTGTATGTCAGGGTCGGATCTCGGAGACTTCGAGGACGAGGTTAGCGACGTAACCGGAACCGACGGACAGGAAGCCGACGGCTTCGACCGTATGGATACCGACCCGCCGTCACCACAAGGTCTCGGTGTGGTCTGCGCGGGTGACGGTATCGAGGTCGGCGACGACCCCCGCCTCAAGGCGTACGTCACCGTCGGAAACAGGGAAGGTATACGTGTCGGACGTTACCTCGTCGTGACCTACCCCGACGATGAGGTACTTCTGACACGTATCGGGGGTCTACGTTACGCACAGCAGTTCGACACCGACGACGCGAACGAGATACAGGCGCGCCGTGCGATGAAGTCCGACGGCGTCGACGAGGCTGACTACAAGTTTATCGCGTCACTCGAAGCCGTCGCCGTCGTGTCGGGCAACGACCGCAGGATGCCCGACCGCGTGCCTAAGCCCAACGCCAGCGTCGAACGCGCCACGGACAAGGGGGCGATGAAGACGGGTCTCGACATACCGTCGGACGGCGTCTTCGTCGGACATCTCGCCGTCGGCGGAAGGAAGGTACGTACCTCAGCCTCGCCGCCTACGATCGACTACCGTCTACACGACGACTACGGCGACGCAGAGCCACTCGTTTTCAGACATACCCTGATCGCGGGCGGGACGGGAAGCGGAAAGAGCCACAACGCAAAGAACGTCCTGCGCCAGTTCCTCGGTTCGCGTTACCGCGTCGACGGTGCGCGTCGCCGCCCCGCTGTCGTCGTCTTCGATCCTCAGAACGAGTACGCACAGATGCACGACGACCCCGACGTAGACGACGAGACGAAACGGCGCTGGGAAGCGGAGGGCGTCGAGTACGGCGGATACGAAGACACGACGGCATTCGTACCCGATGTAGACGGCTTCGACTACGACGCCAACCACCGCGCACCCCAGATTGAGTTCTCCGTACCTTTCGAGATGGCGGACGAAAACCCGTGGTTGCTCGCGGGCGCGGAGCTAAGCGAGCAACAGACGATGGTTCTAAGAACGCTCCTCACCGACTACTTCCGCGCCGCCGACGAACCGACGTACGAGGACTTCTCGGACTTCGTGATGGATCCCGCGAACGCCGAGGAGTATATCGAAACCGGGAGGGCGCACGAGGCGACGTACAACGCACTCAAACGGAAGGTCGCCGAGAACCCTATCTTCTCACGCGTATTCGATCAGCCCGCGCCCCCGGTCACCGACGACGAGATACTCGACCGTTTCGTACGTCCCGGAGCGCTCAGCGTCGTACCGACGTACCACGTAACCAAGTCGCGCGCCGAGGAGGTCGTCGTACTCGCGCTCGCATCGCTTCTCGTCGACAACAAGCTATCGACGGGCGGGCGCGAAAATATAAAGGAGACACCCCTCGTCCTCGCCCTCGACGAGGCGCATAACTTCCTCGCCGACACGGATACAGCGCAGGGACGCGTTATCAAGGGCAGGTTCGCGGAGGCGGCGAAACAGGGACGTAAGGAGCGCCTCGGTCTGTTCCTCATCACGCAGGATCCCGGCGACATCGCAGACCCCGTCTTCAAACAGGTAAACACGCGTATCGCGCTCAACCTCGGCGACGAGGACGCCATACGCAGTCTCAACATACCGTCCGAACTCGAAGACCGCGTACCGTACATGGGTAAGGGCGAGATGGTCGTCTACTCCCCCGACAACTCCGAACCCGTCGAGGTCGTCGGACTCCCCGACGCCGTGACACGTCACGACTGACGGCACAGACTCGAGACGCCGTCGTCTCTCGGTCTACAAAGCAAGATATAAGCCCCGGTCGGACGTAACACGAACCGCGGGCCCGTAGATCAGGGGTAGATCACCCCCTTGGCATGGGGGAGGCCGCGGGTTCAAATCCCGCCGGGTCCAGAGTGGATTCTTGCCCGTATCCGGTGCCACCAAAACGCCCGATAGCGTAGCCCCGATTCCGCTAAAACTGTTCCTGCCGAAACAGAGTACGTGCCGGACTCTACCGTGGGTTGGTCAAGTTGTCCTTTTGGAGTACGGAGGTGTTCAGATGAGAAGATGTTTTAAGATGAGGGTAATTTTACTGTATAGTCGTTGAGGTATCCAGCCGATTTGAGCTGGTCCATACTCGTCTTTTTACGGAGCGACGTTGGCTGACTTCTCGATCGTCTTAGCTACGCTGTCACAGTCGTACTCTACCATCACCTGCGTCACCAACTCAAACCCCTCATCGTCAATCGTAATAGCACGGAGGTCTTCCGGTGTTAACTTACAGTAAGTTCTTTGCTGTAATATACTTTCGCTTATTTGAACACTGCCGTTATGTATGACGCCGTTAAGATACTCTATCAACAGCAGTACCTCCAAAGGGTGGGGGATTTTTATGCAACAGTTCGTTATAGGTAGTATGCGCGTTTCAACAGGGGTTCCGGGGTTTGACGAGCTTACTAACGGTGGACTGATACAGGACAGGCTCTACATAATAAGCGGCCCCCCTGGAAGCGGAAAGACGACGTTCTGTTCGCACTTCGCTACCCAGGGGGTCGGTCTAGGTGAGAAGACACTGTTTGTCACCCTACATGAGACACAGGAAGAGCTGACCGATGACATGGGTAACTACAGCTTCGGGTTTGAGAGAACCTTAGACTCAAGCAACTTCCGTTTCCTCAACCTACACTCGGAGATAGATGATCAAACGCTTATTGAGTTCGGGAGGGGAGGCGGCGTCACACAGAGACTTACCTCCTTGATAGACTCGAACAACATCGATCGGGTAATAATCGACTCGATGATACTGCTCGATTACTTCTTTAGCGATGCCTCGGAGGAAGTCACCGGATTCCTTACAGAGCTGAAACAGACTGACGCGACGGTACTACTTATATCCGAGATGACGGATCCGAGCTCTTACTCGGACGAGCACTACCTGTCTCACGGGGTTATATTCCTACATAACTTCCTTGAGGGAGGGAAGATGAAAAGAGGGATACAGGTAATAAAGATGAGAGGTACAGACATAGATACTGATATACGCAAGGTATCTTTCTCCGAGGATGGGTTGCAGGTTCATCCGGAACAGAAGGTGGAGTCTTGAGTACCCTGTACGAACGACTGTTCGGACGCGACTGGGACTCTATAACCGCCGACGAGGCTCTAAAGCGGGCTTATGTACTGGGGGTCACATCCTCCACAGGGAAGGACTGTGAAGACGAGCTTGAGAGGTTGCTAACTGAGTTCGAAGGAGGCAGAGACGAGAGCCTAATAGAACTCGCATTTGACGAGGGGGTTCATCATGACTCTGATACCCAACGGAAAGACTCACCGAACGGGTTTGCAGACGAAGGCTGGGTGAAGTCCGTGAGAGATACTATCGAGAATGAAAAGGATATGCGCGCCGATCCTGAGGGCTCCGACGCCCCGGATGCACTGTCAAAAACAGGAGCGCTCGATCGGTACAGCCCCGACAGCACCGATGCGACCAAGTTACCGGATCTTCTACGAAGGAGATAAGAAGCTTCCTCGGTACGCGAACTGTGGTATACTCCCGCTTGTCTGAACACCGGTTGTTCAGCCCCACCGACCCGGTAGCGTGACACGCAGGGGTAGAGCAACTCACCGTCATATAAAGCAGTCGTCCTGCGAGTAGGCTTCGCCCGCCGCCTGTGCGGCTTCGAGGCATCTGTTCTGTACGGCATCGAAGTCGCTCTGGAGACGGCTGACCTGGTTATCGAGCGTATCGACCTCGCTCCGGAGGCTCTGCACGTCGCCCTCCAGACGGTCGCGCTCGTCGCGCAGGTTCTCGACGCCCCTCCGTATCTCCGAAAGCGAGTCTCCGCCGTACCCGATTTCGTTCGCGAGGTTCCGTACGCCGTTTCTCAGATCCTGAAGCTCGCCACGTGTCTCCTGTAGGTCGGAACGCGCCGACTGAAGACGGCTCTCGGTCTGCTGTATCTCGCGCTGGAGCTGTGTGTTACGTTGCTCGACGTCGCGTATCTCCTGTTCGACGCCTGTCAGATCCTCTATGTCGGTACGCGCCTGCTGTAGCTCCTGCTCCGTCGAGTCGAGTTCGCTCCGTGCGTCGCTCAGCTCCGCCTTTAGCTCCTCGACCCTCTCCTGTCGCTGGTCGACGTTCTGATCCATCGATTCGAGTTGCTCCTGATAGTAGACGGTCGCGCCCGCGACGGCGGCGACCGAAACCACGACGACGAGGAGCATAAGCACGTTTATCCTGCTTCCGACGTACGTCATCCATCCGTGCTACGTCCGCGTCCCGAATATGGTTTGCGGAGGAAAGTTAGAGAGACGTACCTCTGAGCTTTTAGGTTTGGGGGTCGTATGTTGAGTGATGGAAACCTCACGCAGGTCACGGGGCGGTATGCGTGCGTAGACGTGACTTCGTCGCGGGCGCGCTCGGTCTTACCGCCCTCGGTGCGGGCGCGGCGTACAGCCGTATGCAGGGTGACGAATCCGTGAAGCCCGTAGAGGTCGAGACGCTCGACGCGCCGGGTAGCGAAGAGGGCGTTGCGCAGGTACCACGACGCGGCGAGGTCACGTTCGTCGAGTTCTTCGCAACATGGTGCACCGTCTGCGAAGGTATGATGGACGAGGTCGCTAAGGCGCACGGTGAGGTCGGCGACGGTGTACAGTTCCTTTCTGTCTCTAACGAACCTGTCGGTCATACGGTCACGCGCGACGAGGTCGCCGACTGGTGGCGCGAAAACGGGGGTTCGTGGACGGTGGGCGTCGACGGCGACCTGCGTCTCACCGAGACGCTCGACGCCGCGGGTGTACCGACGACAGTCGTGGTCGACGCCCGGAACCGTGTCGTCTCGTCCGGGACGGGACGTAAGACGGCGGACGAGATAGTCGGGTCTATCGAGTCGGCTCTATGACGGCTGAGTTCGCCGGAGGTATGAGCGTCGCACTCGGCGCGGGTATACTCACCTTCTTCTCGCCGTGCGCGTACGCACTCCTCCCCGGATACGTCGGCTACTACGCCGCGACTCAGGAGGGTGACGAAACGCCGCTCGGTGGCGCTCTTCTACGTGGTCTCGCCGCGAGCCTCGGTGTTCTCGTCGTCTTCGCCGTCCTCGCTGTCGTCGCAGTCGGTGTAGGGAACGCACTCGAACCCTATCTCGTCTATCTCGAAGCCGGCGTCGGCGTCGTACTCGTCGTCTTCGGCGTTGCCGTCGTCTCAGGGCGCGGATTCGGATGGCATGTCGAACTACCCCGGAGACGTGCGACGGTCGCGGGGTTCGTCGGTTTCGGCGCCCTGTACGCCGTCGCGGCGGCGGGATGTGTCGCGCCCGTCTTTATCTCCGTCGTTCTTCAGTCGGTGACGTACTCACCCGTCGGAACCGTCGCAGTGCTCGGAACGTACGCCGCGAGCTTCGGTGTTCTCATGGTCGGCGTCACGGTGGCGACTGCGGTGGGGCACGGGTTCGGTGTCGAAAAGGTCGGCGGTTACGCCCGAAAGGTGGAGAAGGCGGCGGGTGTCGTCATCGTCGCCGCGGGCGTGCTCCAGATATACCTGTCACTCTGACGGGGTAAGACTGATACACCGCCGGCGTTAACTGTAGGCGATGCGCTCTTCTACAGTACTGTTTGCTTTCGTCACCGTCGCCGTCTTCGCGGTCTTCACGGGCGTCGGTGCCGCACAGGAAGACGTGTACGTACGCGGCTCCGGTTCAGGCGAGGTTGTCGGAAACCCGGATCTGGAGGTTGTCGTGTCCGAGGGCGTGCTCACACCGGGCGAGGAGAACGTCGTCGAGTTTCATATACTCAACGAAGGAAGCATACGCCGGTCGGGTCCGCCCGAGTACGTCGACAGGGTGACGACAGCGCGTGCGACGACGGTTGAGTTCACGAGCCGTAACGACGGTATCGAGGTGGTTACGGCGAAGAAGCCCGTCGGTGACGTTCCGCCGGGCGCGACGGGTCCTTTCGAGGTACGTCTCGACGTTGACGAGGGTATAGACGCGGGTACGTACGGTCTTTCGGCGCGTGTCGAGTACGACTACACGCGGATCGTCGAGTACGGCGACACGAGCAGTATGAGCGATATATGGGAGGACGAGCGCCAGAGGGTGGAGCTACGTGTAAGAAGCGACGCGCGTTTCGACGCCTCGGCGAGAACAAGGACGCGTATAGGCGAATCGGGTGACGTAACAGTGACCTTATACAACACGGGCGAGGGGACGGCACGCGACGCGACTGTGATGGCTACGTCATCGGACGGCTCTATGCGGTTCGACGGCGCGCCGAACGCCTCCGTCGACGCGGGCGACGTGCCACCCGGAGAAGCCGTCGGTACCGAGCTACCCGTGTCTTTCAGCCGTGACACGAACCTCCGTCCGCGCCCCATCGACCTCCGCGTTATGTACGAGGATCGGCGCGGCGTCGACCGTGTCGCGCGGACGACCGCATCCGTATCGCCTGAGCAGGAGCAACGTTTCTCTCTCCGTAACGTCGAAGCGCGTCTGCGCGCAGGTGGCGTTGGACGTGTTTCGGGCGAGGTCGTCAGCCTCGGAGGGGATGTTGAGGACGTCGTCCTGAAAGGCGTCGGTGACAGGTTCGAGATACGTGGCGACGGCGTAGCCCTCGGTGACATGTCGGGGAACGGGACACGCCGGTTCTCGTTCCGCATCTCCTCGCCCGTGGGTGTAGTCTCGGAGGTACCGTTCGTCGTAGAGCCGGCGTACACGCGCGACGGGGACAGGTACGTCGCCGACGAGCTACGTTTCGACGCCAGAGTGGACGAGACGCGCGACGCGTTCGGCGTTACCGCCGTCGAGGGTGAGGCGGTGGTCGGACCCGGAGCCGAGACGGACGTCGTCTTCGAGCTAACCAGCCGTCTCGACGACCCCGTCAGCAACGTGTCGGTCGGTGCTGAGTCGGGCGAACCCGTCGAGATAGAGTACACGGAGGCGTTCGTCGGCGACGTGGCGTCGAACGGTTCGGCTGAGGTCGTCTTCGGCGTCGACGCAGAGAGCGATGCGACGACACGTCCCTACCCGGTTTCGTTCACGGTCAGGTACACCGACTCGACGGGTGAGACGTTGACGACGAACTCGGTGGCGCGTCTCGAAGTAGCTGAAGGCGAGGGTTCGGCTCGTTACGAGAACCTGATACTCCTCGGCGTCGTAGCCGCGCTCCTCATCGGTCTGGGGTGGTGGGTCTACGGCAGGGATATGATAGGTGGGTGAGTATGACGGCGAAAGCGATCCATGTAGACGGTCTGAGCAAGTACTACGGCGATGTTAAGGCGAACGAGGACGTGAGCTTTGAGGTCGAAACGGGCGAGATATTCGGCTTCCTCGGTCCCAACGGTGCGGGAAAGAGTACGACGATACGTCTCCTTCTCGGCTTCCTCAAGCCTGACAAAGGCGACGCGCGTATACTCGGCTACGACGTTACCGACGGCGACGCGCTTGTCGAGGCGAAACGCAAAGTCGGCTACGTGCCGAGCGGTTCGAGCTTCCACGAGAAGATGACGGGCGACGCCATACTCGACTACTTCGAGTCGATGCGGGGCGGCGAGAGACGCGACGAACTCGCCGATACGTTTACGCCGCCTCTCGGACGGAAGGTGGGCGAGTACTCGACGGGTAACAAGCAGAAGCTCGCTCTCGTACAGGCTTTTATGCACGACCCCGACCTCGTCGTAATGGACGAGCCAACGAGCGGTCTCGACCCGTTGGTGCAGAGACGTGTCTACGAATTCCTTCTCGACGAGACCGACGCCGGAACGACCGTCTTCTTCTCATCACATATACTTAGCGAGGTCGAGAAGATAGCCGACCGCGTAGGCGTAATACGTGACGGCGAGATGGTGGGTATCGAGGATATCGACGAGGTGGTCTCGATGAGCGGTAAGGTTCTGGAGATAGAGACCGCGGGACGTGTCGATACCTCGGCGTTCGAGATAGAGGGTGTAGAGAAGGTCGAGTTAGAGGAGCCTACCGAAGGCGGCGAGACGCGTCTAAGCATGGTTGCGACGGGGAACTACGACGCGGTGATGAAACGTATAGCCGAACAGACGGTCGTCGACCTTTCGGTGCGCGAGACGACACTCGAAGACCTGTTTATGCATTACTATGCTTGAGACGGCGCGTTTCGAGGCGCGGAGACACGCACGCCGGGCGATCGCTGTCGGCGTCGCCATGTCAGGCATGGTCGGGTTGGTCGTAGGTATCTTCCCTTCCGTACAGGAGACGGAGGGGTTAGAGAGCTACGTACAGGAGCTACCCGACGCTGTGTCGGCGGCTGTAGGCGGCGACGTCTCCATCGCCACCGTGGAGGGCTTCCTCATCATAGAGGTATACCGTATGACGTGGATGCTTATACTCGGCGCGTACTTCGCGTACTCGTCGGCTTCGCTTATCGCGGGCGAGGTGGAGAACGGGAGTATCGAACTCACGCTGATGAACCCGGTACGGAGAAGACGTATAGTCTTCGAGAAGTTTCTTTCGACCGTCCCCGACGCCGTCGTCGTCTCCCTTCTGACGCTCGTTACAGTCGTCGTCTCCGTCGAAGCCATAGGCGAGTCGGTGGAGCTAACGAACCTCGTTCTTCTCCATTCGGTCGGTGCCGTCTACCTCATGGGATGCGCCTCGTTCGGTGTCCTCGTCTCGTGTGTCGTCGACGGTGAACAGCGCGCACAGGTTCTCGGCTTCGGGGGTATCGCAGGCATGTACATCGTCGAAGCCGTGACACGCGACACCGACAGCGACGCTGTAGGTCTTTTTACTCTCCCGCGGTACTTCGACCCTAACTCGATTCTCATAGAGGGCGAGGTTGACGGGGGCGAAACCGTCGTCCTTGTCGTGGCTACGGTTATCTTCGTCTGGGCGGCGTCGTTGATCTTCGAACGCGTCGACACGGGATGAAGCAACAAACACCGCCTTCGTCAGTTCCTTATACCGACGGCGCTACCTTCGAACATGTACTTCGCGGAGGAGAACGACCGTCTGAAGGAGATAGTACGGCGTATCGCCGAACGTAGCCCCGGCAGTGTAACACCCCGACCCGTCGACGCCCTCGTCTACAGCGTCGTGCGCGCCACATCACCCGACCGTTGTCTCGAAATCGGTGCGTACGAGGGGACAACGTCGCTCTATATAGCGCAGGGTCTCGCCGACGAGGCGAACGGAGAACTCGTCGCCGTAGAGGTCGAAGAGTCGAGCGCACGCGGCGCGCGTAAACACGTCGAGGGGGCGGGCGTCGGTGACCGTGTCGAGGTTGTCACCGACGACTCTCTTGAGTACGTACCGACGCTCGAAGGCGGATTCGACCTTATCTTCGTATCGACACCGACCAAACAGCACGCCGAGGAGTACGAGAACGTCCGTCCGCTTCTCTCCGACGACGCCTACCTCGGTATCGACAACGCCGACGGTTCGCCAGCGGTCGAGAAGGCACGCGACGACGGTATGGACGTTCTAACCTTCGACGACTGGTCTTTCGCCCTCGCGCAGAACTGACGTATGCGCGTGAGCGTCATAGGCGGTTCGACCGTCGACGACGAGACGTACGACGAGGCGCGCGAACTCGGACGCCTCCTCGCCTCGCGCGGACACACGGTCGTCTGCGGCGGATACGGCGGCGTCATGGAGGCGGTATGTCGCGGCGCAAAGGAGGAGAACGGACGTACCGTCGGCGTTCTCTCCGGGGACGACACTGACGAGGCGAACGACTACATCGACGTACCCGTGGCGACCAACATGGGGCACGCGCGTAACGCGCTCGTCGTCCTAAACGGCGAGGCGGTCGTCGCAGTCGACGGAGCGTACGGAACACTTTCGGAGATAGCCCACGCGCTCGTACTCGGAAGGAACGTCGTCGGTCTGTGTACGCACGACGTAGAAGGTGTCGAGGAGGTACGGACACCGCACGAGGCGGTCGAACGCGTCGAGGCTCAGAGCGACTCGTAGTTGTTCTTGTAGACTGCGAGGGTGGCTTTGAAAGCGCCGAGTATCACGGGTCCTATGAAGAGACCGATCACCCCCATGGCGTAGATGCCGCCGAGAACGCCGACAAGGACGACGCCGGGGTTGAGACCCATGTCACGGTCGACGAGGTACGATCGGAGGTAGTTGTCCGAAAGGCTGACGAGAGTGACACCGTAGACGGCGAGCGCCACGCCCGCGCCGACCTCTCCCGTGAGTGCGAGGTAGACGGACGCAGGACCCCAGACGAAGAAGACGCCGACGATAGGTAGTATGGCGAGGAACACCATCATGAACGTCCAGAAGAGGGCGTTGGGGACGCCGACGGCTACGAGACCCACGCCCGTGAGCACCGACTGAACGACGGCGACGAGCAGATGACCGTAGACGACCGCCGCCGTCATCTCGCCGAGACGGTCGTAGAGACGGTCGGCGATTTCGGGCGGTAGGGGGAAGACATCCTTCGACCATACGACGAACTCCTCGCCGTCCTTGAGGACGTAGTAGAGTAGGAAGATGAACAACGTGGTGCCGAGAAGGACGCGTGAGACGAGACCGAAGACCTGTGATAGACTGCCGACGAGTGCACGTCCTATACGTTCCACCGCGGAGCCGAGCGTCTCGGAGATATCGACCCTGTCACCCGTGTACTCGTATACAACGTCTTCGACGGCGGTGACATCGAAGGTGGTCTCGTCGATATTACGCGAAAGCTCCACGGCGTCCTGTACGACCACGACGCTCGCAACCGTCAGAGGTACGACGAGAAGGAAGAGGGCGAGTACGATAGGTAGGAACGACGAGACGCTTTCGCCGAGGTACGGTCTGAGCCTCTCCTTCATCGGGTAGAGCACGTATCCGAGGAGAACGGACGCGATTATGTACTCGACGAACGGTAGGAGTACGAGAAGCGCGAGCAACGACGAAACGGTTATGATGAGGAGCAGGAAACCGCGGCGCTGGTTCATAAGGTTTCGTCGTACGCGTGAGACATAAAGATGGGCGTAAGGATTACTTCGGGTGTCTTACGTTACCCCACAGCGTCGGCGCGTACCTACAACCACTGGCGCACCCTCTCCATGGCATGAGGCGCGAGGAAGACGCCGGCGGTCGCGGTAGCGTACACGCCCGTCTCGGCGAGTGTCGCCGTCCCAGCCGGGAGTACCATACCCAGAGCAACGGCGGGGAGTAGTGCGACGAGGACGGCGTCTCCGTCGGTCAGTAGGTCGGCGAAGTCGTACCTGTCGGCGACGGCGTGGTAGGCGACGTAGCCGCCGAGGGGTATACCGACGGCTTCTGCGAGACGGTATTCGGAGCCGAGTGCGACGCCGATGGTGGCGACAGTAACCGCGGCGGAGAAGGCGATCTCGGCGTCGTAGCCGTCGTAGCTGACGACGGCGAGGTAGACACCCCCGACGGCGACGCCCGCGACGACATCGACGGGGAAATGTACGCCGATAGCGACGCGCGACAGGGCGACAAGACCGACGGTGACCGCCGCGACGGCGTAACGGACGCGACGGCTTGCGACATCGACCGTCTCCGCGAGCGCGAACAGTACGACGGTGGAGCCAAGAGCGTGACCGCTCGGTAACGCGTACCCCGACTCCGCAACGGCGTGTAACCCTGTCGGCGGTCGGGGGCGCGCTATGGCACCCTTGAGTCCCGCGGTGAGACCGACCGCCCCGGTGGCGAGACCGAAGACGAAGCCCCCCGTTTCGTCACGCCGCGTGTAGTAGAAGCCGACGACAAGGAGACCGAGTAAGACGGGGTCTCCGAGATGGGTGACGACAACAAAGACGTCACGCACCGCGGGTGGGAGGATATCCTGAACCGCCCTGACAGCGTCGACCCCTCCGACATCCGTCATGTACCTGACCACCGTCTTGTCGAACGTGAATCTGTCGGTAGTCCAAGACGCCAGATTCTTGTCGAACCACGAGGTACGTAGCCGCATGTCAGAAGGCTTCCCGGAGTACGTCGACGTGGAGTACACCGACGGAGAAGGTGAGTCGCCGAGCGACTACACGACGCTCGACCGTAAGATGCAGAAGGCGATAGAGGTGACGACGAAGGGTCTGGAGGAGTACGACAACCCCGCCGTTATGTGGACGGGGGGAAAGGACTCAACGCTCACACTCTACTTCATAAAGGAGGTCGCCGACGAGTACGGATTCGACACGCCGACGGCGGTCTTTATCGACCATTTCCAGCACTTCGACGACATCATAGGCTTCGTCGAGAAATGGGCGGACGAGTGGGGCATCAACGTCGTCTATGCACGCAACAACAACGTGCGCGAACTCGCCGACGAACCCGGCGACGAGGTACGTGTCGAGGATCTCAACGAACAGAACCAGCACCACGTGCGCGAGATTCTGGAGTACGAGGACGATACGTTCCCGTTCCTCCTCGACACTTACGTCGGCAACCATCTTCTCAAGACCGTGCCGCTCAACAACGCTATCGAAGAGCACGGAATCGACGGCATCATTTCGGGCGTCCGGTGGGACGAACAGGAGGCGCGCGAGGACGAGACCTTCTTTTCGCCGCGCCACGACCCCGACATCTACCCGCCCCACGATCGTATCCACCCGATTCTCCAGTTCGACGAGGAGGCGGTCTGGGACGCGTTCTGGAACTACGTCGTACCCGAGACGGTCGAAGGCTACCCCGACGAGGGCTACGTGCCGCAGGGCTACGACGACCTTCCCGTAGGTATCACGCAGGACGACGTGCCCGTCTCGCCCAAGTACTTCGAGGGGTTCCGTTCGCTGGGTAGCGAGGTTTCGACCGAGAAGAGCGCGCAGGAACCCGCATGGCTACAGGATCTCGAAGGAACGACCGAGCGTGCGGGACGAGCGCAGGACAAGGAGGATCTGATGGAGCGTCTCCGCGATCTCGGGTATATGTGACGACAGCCTTTTGACCGAGGTCTGTGTACCTGTACGTATATGGTCAGTAAGAACATCTCGCTGACCGACGAGGCGTACGAACGTCTGAGGAGCAGGAAGGAAGAGAGCGAGAGCTTCACGGACGTCGTTCTACGTCTCACGTCGGACGACCCCGAGGACTTCTCCGACCTCGCGGGGAAGGGTATCGACACATCGTTCGACGA
>Ga0207714_1000474_pt1 | contig 27653 bp, 27 predicted proteins | sample PonA232FremontCA_2_FD_187270 | JGI IMG/M metagenome (GOLD analysis project Ga0207714, IMG submission 187270) | Marine sediment microbial community from Fremont, CA, USA - Pond A23 Sediment 2 (SPAdes) | ecosystem: Environmental > Aquatic > Marine > Unclassified | place: USA: Fremont, California...
TTGGGCAAGGGTACGAAAAAAAGGGGCTGCATGGTCCATGCAGCCCCTTGAGGTGAAAGCGGGAGTGGGCAATGCAGGATTCGAACCTGCGGCCTCCAGCTCCGGAGGCTGGCGCTCTATCCAACTGAGCTAATTGCCCCTGCGGTGATGGCCGATCGGGAAAGGGCACCCGGAAAACCCGGGCTCGGAAGCGCCTCGTCAAAACCTTGCTCGGCCTGTTCTCAGGAGTAGGCCAATACCTCTCGCTTGTCAAGGTGGGGAGGAAGCGTTACCTTAAGCCATCTATCCGGTGGGATACATCATTACCCTGGAAGATGGAACCTGCCTCGATCAGGCCGGAGACACTGGCCTGTGCTCCAGCACGGAGCTCTTCGGACACCTCTATTCCATCCATGTGTTGGGCGGCAGGAGGGACGACATGGCAAAGGAACGCTTTGAGCTGTTCCGGACCTTCTTCAGGGGCGAGGCCCTGGAGTTTCTGCAGCGGGGCGTGGATATGGCCCTGGAGGAGGACGGCCAGGATCTGACCAGCAACGGAGTCTTTTCCGGGTCGGACTCCCTGAGCGCCCTGCTGGTCGCCAAGGAGCCGACCCTGTTGGCGGGCCTGCCCCTGGTGGAGGTCATCCTGCAGCGTCTGGGCGCCGAGGACAGTGTGCGCGTGCGGCATCTCGTCCCGGAAGGGAGCCGCGTCCGGGACGGGGACGGGGTCTGTCGTCTGGAGGGATCCGCCGCGAGCATTCTCAGGGCGGAACGGGTGATCATCAATTACGTGGCGCACCTCTCCGGCGTCGCCGACCTGACAGCTCGCTTCACGGAGCGCATGCGCGGCTCGGGCACGCGGCTCGTGGATACGCGCAAGACCCTGCCCTGTCTGCGCTACCCGGAGAAATACGCCGTGCGGGTCGGCGGGGGGCACAATCACCGCATGAACCTGGCCCAGATGCTCATGCTCAAGGACAATCACGTGGATCGGGCCGGAGGGATCAGCCGGGCCGTGGCCCGGCTCCGCGAGGCCTACTCCCCCTGTCCGCCCATCGTGGTGGAGTGCCGGACAGAGGAGGAGGTGGACCAGGCGGTTGCCGCGCACGTGGAGCGTATCCTCCTGGACAATATGGGGCCCGAGTCCCTGACCTCGGCTCTGCGGCGGATACCCCGGGGGATCGAGACGGAGATAAGCGGCGGTGTCAGCCTGGAGAGCATCGGAGAGCTGGCCGGCCTGGGGGCGGACTATGTGTCCGTGGGGCGCGTGACCAATGCGGCCCGCTCCAGGGATTTCAGCATGCGCATCGAATCGGGGTGATCCTGTCCAGGATACGTGAAAGGCGATTGCCGCAGCTTCGAGACTCGAAAACGAGAGGAATATGGCCAGCAAAGGGGAAGAGGGAAACGGATCGGCCAGGATTCGCAGCGAGGTCCTGGTCATCGGCTCGGGCATAGGCGGGTGCACAACGGCCCTGCTCCTGGCGGAAAAGGGCTGCAAGGTCACCCTGGTCTGCGCGGGGCAAAACCTGGACGACGGGAACACCGCCCTGGCCCAGGGGGGCATCGTGTATCAGGGCCGGGACGATCAACCGGATCAGCTGCGGAACGACATTCAGGTCGCTGGGCGGAGTCTGAATTATCGCCGCGCTGTGCAGTATTTGAGCAAGCACGGTCCGGAGGCGGTCCGGAACCTTTTGGTGGATCGGCTCAAGGTCCCCTTCGAGAGGGAGGAGGACAACAGCTTCAAGCTGACTCGGGAGGGCGGCCACGGCAGAAACCGGATCCTCTACTGCGCGGACTACACCGGCTGGGCCATCATGGATCGGCTCAAGAGGGCGGTGAAGAACTGCGAAAACATCAATCTCCTGACCCGGCGCACCGCAGTGGATCTTTTGACCACGCACCACCACTCGCAGAGGCTGGAATACAAGTACCAGCTTCTGAATCAGTGCGTCGGGGCCTACCTCTTCAATCAGCACACCGGGCAGGTGGAAATGGCCCTGGCGGACTACACCGTCCTGGCCACAGGCGGTGTGGGGCAGGTCTATCTGCACACCACGAACACTCCGGGCTCTATCGGATCGGGCCTGACCATGGCCCAGCGCAGCGGAGCCAAGGTCCTGAACTGCGAATACGTCCAGTTCCATCCCACGGCCCTGTTCCAGCGCGGCGGGCAGCAGTTCCTGATCACCGAGGCCATTCGGGGGGAAGGGGCCAAATTCATCCGCATGGACGGCAAGCCCTTCATGAAGGAATACGACCCCCGAGGCGACCTGGCGCCCAGGGATGTGGTCACCCGGGCCATCGTGGAGGAGATGCTCAAGACCGGGGACGACTTCGTCTATCTCGATGCGGCGAACTACGTGGAGAACGACCTGCCCAGGCGGTTCCCCACCATTCACCACCGCTGCCTGGAGCTGGGCATCGACATGACCCGCCAGGCCATCCCCGTTGTCCCCGCGGCCCACTTCTTCTGCGGCGGGATCCTCGTGGACCAGCAGGGGCGGAGCACCCTGCACCGGCTCTACGCTGTGGGGGAATGCACCTGTACCGGAGTCCACGGGGCCAATCGCCTGGCCAGCACCTCCCTCCTGGAGGGGCTGCTCTGGGGGCAGAGCGCGGCGGAGTCCATTGGGGCCAAGATGGGCAAGAAGAACAGACTTTCCGGCAAGCTCATCGGAAGCATCCCCCACTGGACCAATCCCGGGACCGAGGACCGGGAGGACCCCGCGCTCATCGCCCAGGATTGGGCCACGATCAAGAACACCATGTGGAACTACGTTGGAATAGTGCGCACTACGTCCCGCTTGAACCGGGCGTACGACGACCTGTACAACCTGAACAAGCGCCTGTACGAGTTCTACCGCCACACCCCGATCAGCCGACCCCTGATCCAGCTCTTCCACGGCTGCCAGACAGCGAACCTGATCACCTTCTTCGCCCTGCGCAACCTGAAAAGCACGGGCTGCCACTATCGGGTGGACAGCTGACCGGTGCGTCGGTGTGTCAGTTAGTCGGTGAGTCGGTGTGTCGGTTGTTCGATAGCCGTCATCTGCTCGACCTTCGATTTCCGATGCCCCCTAAAAAGCTTATCAGCAGGGCGCCCCCAAAATTTCAAGCGACGGCGCGAAAAAAAAGCTCAAGCTCGGAGTGTAGGGAGCCTACTCGAGAGCTTGAGCTTTTTGAAGCAACGCAGCGATTGGAATTTTGTAACGTCCTGCTACGACGGATCGAAGATCCGGGCGGCCTCCTCCTTGAGCTTGTACTTCTGCACCTTGCCGCTGGCGGTCATGTCGAACCCGTCCACGAAGGCGATGTACTTGGGGATCTTGTGGCGGGAGAGCCTGCCCCGGCAGAAGTCCTTCACGTCCTCGGCCTCCAGGCCGTGGCCCTCCTTGGGGATAATGAAGGCGGCCACCTCCTCCCCGTACTTCCGGCTGGGCTTGCCCACAACTTGGACATCGGAGATGCCCTCCATGGAATAGAGGAACTCCTCGATCTCGCGGGGGTAGATGTTCTCCCCGCCGCGGATGATCATGTCCTTGAGCCTTCCGGTAATGGCCAGGTAGCCGTCCTCGTCCATGTTGCCCAGGTCGCCGGTGTGCAGCCATCCGTCCCGGTCGATGGCGTCCCGGGTTGCCTCCTCCATGTTGTAGTAGCCCCGCATGACGTTGTATCCGCGGCAGCAGACCTCTCCGGTCTCCCCGGCGGGCAAAGCCTCGCCTGTCTCCGAGTCCACGATCTTGACCTCCACGTGGGGCAGGGCCCGGCCCACTGTTTCCACGCGCTTCTGGATGGCGTCGTCTGCCCGGGTCTGGGTGATCACAGGGGAGCACTCGGTCAGGCCGTAGCAGATGGTGATCTCGCTTTGATTCATGTCCTGGATGACCTGGCGCATGACCGTGATGGGGCAAGGGGAGCCGGCCATGATCCCGGTGCGCAGGGAGCTGTAGTCGAAGCGGTGGAACATGCTGTGTTCCAGGATGGCGATGAACATGGTGGGAACCCCGTACAGGGCGGTGCACCGTTCCGCATCCACTGCGGTCATGGCCAGCAGGGGATTGAACTCCTCCAGGACCACGAGGGTGCTTCCGTGGGGTACTGCAGCGAGCACTCCCAGCACGCAGCCGAAGCAGTGGAACAGGGGCACCGGGAGGCATATGCGGTCCCGGGGTCCCAGGTGCTGGTTGCGGCCGATGGCGATCCCGTTGTTCAGGATGTTGTAGTGGGTGAGCATGACCCCTTTGGGGAAGCCGGTGGTGCCGGAGGTGTACTGCATGTTCACCACGTCGTGGGGATCCAGGGTGCGCTGCCGCTGTACGTATTCCGCGTCCGAGATGAGCCTGCCCATGGAAATGGTCTCCGGCAGGGAATAGAGGCCGCGGTGCTTTTCCTGCCCCAGAAAGATCACCCGCTTGAGGTGGGGAAAGGATTCGCTGTGCAGATGGCCCCTGGGCTGACTCTTCAGCTCCGGAACGAGCTCGTACATGATCTGGAGGTAATCCGTGTCCCTGAACCCATCGATGAGCACCAGATTCTCCGTCTCCGACTGCCGGAGGAGATAGGCCATCTCGTCCTTCTTGTAGTTGGTGTTCACCGTGAGCAGGACGGCGCCGATCCTGGCGGTGGCGAACTGCAGGGCGATCCAGTGCGGGACGTTTGTGGCCCAGACGGCCACCTTCTCTCCTTTCTCCACACCCAGGGCCATGAGCCCCTTGGCCATTTCGTCCACCAGTTGCCCGAATTCGCGGTAGGTCATGCGGAAGTCGCGGTCCACGTATACCACCGCTTCGTTCTCCGGATATCGCTCGATAGTCTCCTGGAGCATATCCCCCAGTGTTGTCTCACGCAGCTGCTCTTCCATGACGCGTCTCCTGCTGGCGATGTCCGCCGAATGCATTGATTTCCTGGTGTTGTTTCGAGCTGGCGGCTTGGCTTGATCCGGACCGTGCCCGGGGATCATTCCTGGGGAAAATAGAGGACCGCGTAGAGCTCTGCCGCCTCCTCCCCCTTGCAGGTGACAGAGTGGGGCACGGCCGAATTGTAGTAGATGCTGTCCCCGGGGCCGAGCTCGTATTTCTCCTTACCGTAGACGATCTCGATCCGCCCGGAAAGGACAACCAGAAACTCCTCGCCCTCGTGGGAGGAAGGGAGCTCCTTGTGGGCCTCGCCCGGAATCACTCGGATGGAGAAGGGCTCCATGTGCCGGTCGGTCTTGCCGCGGCCCAGGGAGTAGAAGCGAAGGGGCAGGGGGTCGTCCCCGCCACGGAGGGAAGGCATATTTTCCTGTCGTTCCTCGGCCCGGGTAATGAAAGGGTCGCTGCTTGTCTCGTCATCCAGGAAGGTGCCCAGCCGCGTGCCCAGGGCGCGGGAGATCTTGAGCAGGGGACCCAGCGAGGGGTGGATCTCCTCCTCTTCCAGGGAGCGGAGGAATTCCTGCCCGATCCCGGAGAGCTCGGCCAGTCGCTGCCGGGATACGTTGTTCATTTCCCGATACTTCTTGAGCTTTTCTCCCAGGTTGTGCGCGCCCATAGTGCTGTGCTCCGTGGATTGCGGTTGAACGATAAAGAGCCTGCTCGAAAGGAATGGAAATTATCCGCTCTGGAGGGAGAAATCAAGGGGTGATTGGCGGGTGCCCCCCTAGGGCACCCGGAAGAAGGCTTCCTCGAACTCCGGTTTGTCCTTGTACCGCTCCAGGAAAAAGCCGGGCAGCAAGTCCATCTGTTCGAACAGACCGGGATCCGCGTTGATGCCCGCTTCGTGGAGGGCCTTGACCACCTCCTTGGGCTGCGGCGGACATCCCTTGACGCTGATCAGCTTCTGGATGTCCGGGTGATCCTTGTTCTTTTGGTACATGCACTGGCCCAGCAGGATGGTGGCCTTCATTCCGGGAGTGGGCTCCATGGCCTTTCCGGTGAGCACCTCGATGTTATCCCACGGCTCTCCGGTGTAGGCCTGGCGGATGGCGGTGAGGACCAAACCGTTCAATCCGGAGCAATAGGTGCACATGGTCTTGTCGAACTTGCGGTAGTAGAGCCCCTCGATGCCCTGTTTGGCCAGGGGCTTGGGGAGCTCGCGCCTTTCGTCGCTGACGTATTCCACATCCGGAGTGTGGTAAACGGCCATGTCCTGCACGCGTTCGCCGAGACAATCCACGTCGGAAAGGTCGGCTGGTCTGCCGCGGTTTCTCGCGGCATGGGCTATGTGGGGCACGTCTCCGGGATCGTGCCCCAAAAGGCGGGAGCCGACCTTGTCCGCGGAAAGGATGTCCGGGGAAGCCACCAAAAGGTTGCTGCGGTGCATTTTGCCGTCAAATGCGGGCCCGCGCTCCAGGGAATAGATGCCGTCGATAAGGGTCAGGATGGGGGGCAGACCGTCCGCGAGGCGCGCGACATGGAAGTCCAGATCCCTGTCCGGATCGGCATTGTGGCACTTTTTTCGCGATTTGGTGTCGATGACGCCCTTGAGGTTCTTGATGCCCAGGCTCACCGTGGTCTGGTTGTGGGTCTTCAGCGTGGGCAGGTCCACGACGAAGTCGCTGGCCAGGATGTCCTCGTTGAAATTCAGGCTTACCCCCTTGCCCAGATCCACCTCGCGGAAGGGCCGCTCCATCACGTTGATGTACTTGACCCCGTAGCGCTGTCGCAGCGTCTCGTATCCCAGGGTGGTAAAGGCGTGGGCCGGGGTCTCCTTGTCCTTGGCCTCGGTGACGATCCCCTCGCCGATGGTGATGTCCTGGATGCCCTGCTCCTTGAGCAGTTGCACCACGTCCTCCACGATACGGGAGGTGGTGATCACTCCCCACTTGGGGAAGGCCGTGGCCTTGGTCCAGAAGACGATGTTCGGCTTGATGAAGACCTTTGCCCCCTGGGGCAAGTGTTTGAGCCCTCCGCAGCTGGTTACCGCCTGACGGACCGATTCGAAGGGGGCCTGATAGCGGGTGACGGCGACAGGATAACGGCTCATGCTATCCTCCTTGACTTATGGCTTGTATATGAAAATATGTCCAATTCACTGAATTTCAAGGCGAAACTGCCAAGCGAGGCCAAGGCGGGTGGAGCGCTTCGCCGGGCTTCATAATACACCTTGGCCTTGTTCCTGCCGCAATAAGCGACAACATGCTCGAGCCGAGCATCAAACACGATAGCGGCATGCGAGAGGAGACTCAAGTGGTTATGGTGGTGTCCTTGAGGGGCTGCCGGTCCCATCAGCTGAAACCCGGGATGAAGCCCGCGCTCCAGCGTCCACCCGCCTTCGCCTCGCAGTGTCATGCTTGGTTGTGCCCGGTTCCGACCGGGCATGAAGGTTATTGTGGGAAAAGGATAGCCCGTTTCGCCGCCCCCTGGGAAAAGCACGCGGATGCAGCGGGCTTTGAGTTCCGGGGAGTGTCACGATCCGGGCTTGTGGGGTCCCTCCGGGGCCTCGTAGTTGTAGAATCCCCGACCCGACTTCAGGCCGAGGAGTCCCTGGTCCACATAGGTTTTAAGGAAATCGGCGTTTTTGCGCTGCTGGTCGCTTTCCTTTTGGCGGGCCCAGTAGTCGGTGATGCTGTACACCGTGTCCAGCCCGATGCTGTCCATGATGGCGAAGGGCCCGGCATGGGTGTGCATGACTCCGGTCCAGGAACGGTCGATATCCTCGATGTTCGCCACGCCGTTGGCCGCCAGAGTCAGGGCGGAACGGAGGAGCTCCATGAACATGGTGTTGAAGACATATCCGGGATTTTCCTTGTGCAGGACAACGGGAGTCTGGTGGATGCGGCGGGCGAATCCCTCGATCAGGGCCGTTGTTTCCGCGGAGGTTCCCGGGTGGGGCATGACATCCACGATGGAGGTGATCCGCGTGTCGTGGAAGTGGAGCGCGGCGAATCTTTCCGGCCGGCCGGTAAGATGGGCAAACATGGATGGGAGCAGAGAGGAGGTGTTGGTGGTGAATACGGTGTGTTCAGGGCAGATTTCATGGAACCTGCCGAAAAGCTCGCCCTTGAGCCGGGGGTCCTCCGGGACGGATTCACTCACCAGATCCGCATCCGCTCCGGCTCGTTCCGGATCGGGCTCTGCCTCCACGCGGCCCAGGGCATCCCTCGCCTCCTCCTCGCTGAGCCGGGCGTTTTGGATATAGTGCCGGGAAAGCTCCTCCATGCGCTGCTTGGCGCTTTCCAATGCGTCCTTGTCGCTATCGTGGAGAGTGACCCAAAGTCCGCTCGCGGCGCACTGAAAGCCGATCTGACGTCCCATGCTCCCCGCGCCCAGGATCAGGATCCGAGAAATGGCCTTCACTTGCACAAAACAGCTCCTTGGTTGGTTTCAGTCCGCATTCTATAGCAAGACACCGGAGGTGACGCAAACGCGGCGAAAAACGGCCCATGGGCCGGGTTCGGCCCATTCCGCAATGCAAGTTGCCTGATTCAGGCCGGTGTTCCCCTTGCGGGCATTGGAGGCGTACCATACCACCTCATAGGTGCCCGGAGCGGATACGTCCACCTCGAGGGCGTGATGGCCCACGGTCCCGGTATATTCCGCAACAAGCCTCTGCACTAGGTCCCCGTTCCGCCGAACCGGGCCACGGGTCTTCATGCCTCGGAGTCCCGGACGTGGCTCGACGCCACGGGACAGCCTCCCATTACGAGCCCGTTCCGGGCTCGAGGTGAAGTTTCCCTGTCCCAAGCCACATGACGCCCGATAGGACATGTGGTAGAATATCCTGCGAGGATTGGAAGGTACGGGTTGTTCCGGGATTCTTCCAAAGAACAGGGCAGCTCGTCCATCGAGTGTCTGATTCCGGAAACTGCGACACCAAAAGGAGGCGGCATATGCTCAAGGACGGAGACAAGGGAGCCATTCTGCAGCGGGACAAGGAGACCTACGCCGTGGCCCCGCATCTTTCCTGCGGAGTGGCCAAGCCGGAGGATCTTCGCAAGCTGGCGGATGTGGCGGAGAAGTACAACGCCGCGGCCCTCAAGGTGACCAGCGCCGCTCGCATAGCGATCGTGGGCCTCAAGGAGGAGGATGTGGACAAGGTCTGGGAGGAGCTCGGCCTTTCCCCGGGCGCAGCGGTGGGCGTCTGTGTCCGCAGCGTCAAGGCCTGTCCCGGCACCGCGTTCTGCCGCCTGGGGCTCCAGGACAGCCTGGGGGTGGGAATGGAGCTGGACTCCAAGTACCACGGCATGGAGCTGCCCGGAAAGATGAAGATCGGTGTGAGCGGGTGCCACAACGAGTGCGCCGAAACCTGCATCAAGGACATCGCCCTGGTGGGGGCCAAGAAGGGCTGGATCCTCATGGCCGGAGGCTCCGGGGCCAGAAAGCCCAGGCTGGCGGACACCCTGGCCTCCGAGCTGGGCACGGAGGAAGTGAAGGACCTTGTGGATCGGCTGGTGGATTACTATCGGAGCAATGCCCAGAAAAACGAGCGCATGGGGCGCATGATGGATCGCATCGGCGTGGACGAGGTGCGGTCCGCTGTGGTCTCCTGATTTCGCTCCGGCAGGAAAGGGGCGGCAGGAAACTCCCGGCCGCCCCAAAAGCGCCGGCATTCCGGATAAAGGGCCAAGGAGGGGTTATGACCGATTCCACGGAGCAGACAAAACACACCTTTATCTGTTCCAGGGGCACGCTGGACGGGGCCTATCCGTCCCTCATCCTGGGGATCAACTCGCAGCGCCTGGGATACCAGGCCCACGTGTTCTACACCTTCATGGGGATCTATGTGGTCAAGCAGGGCTACCTGGCCAAGCTCAAGTTCCATCCCCAGGGCTTCATGGGGGCCCTTCCCGGCATGTCCAGCCTGGCCACGGGCATGATGAAAAAGCAGATCGAGGAGGCGGGAATGCCGGATATCGAGGAGCTGATGGAAATGGCCTCCCTGGAGGGGGTGCGGCTCGTGGCCTGCAAGATGACTATGGACATGATGAAGATGGGGAGCGAGGATCTGCTTGAGGGCGTGGAGGTCATGAACGCGGAGGAATACCTCAAGCTGGCGGAAACGAGCTCCATCAACATGTTCACCTGATGTCCCGCCACCGGGGCACGATCGAGGACAATCCTCAGCAAGGGGGAACGGCATGAAGGATGTGTGCGATCTTACCTGCGGGAGCTTTACAGGAGTGGATCCTTCCGCCTATAAGGAGCGGGAAGGAATCCTGCGGGAAACATTCCATTTTTTGGATATGGACCCGGACAAGGGAACCCTTTCCGTCTGCGGCGGCAAAAACGTGGCCCACGATCCGGACAGGCTCAAGGGGATCTTCAATCTCCTGGCCTCGGTGCTCGGGGACAGCGGCCGCGGCAGCATTCTGCTCACCTGCGAGCAGACCGAGATCTGCTATTTCCGCAGGAACATGTGGAAGCTGTTGCCGGTCTCCATCCCCGAGGATCCCTTTGAGGCCATTCACTATGTCTAGGTGCTGCCGGATTCCTGTCGCCGGCAGACGCGAGGCGCGTCTGGAAAACGCGGGGCCGGATGGGACTGTCGAGAGCCAGGCTGGCTCCAGCCGGGTCGGCTGAGGATTCAGGCGGCCTTGCCGGAGGACGAGATTCCGCGGAGCGTCGGGAGCTCGATTCGCTGATGGAGGAGGACGTGCCGCTTACGGATCGCTCGCGCCGCATTCGGGAGCGCGCGGACGAGCTCATTCTGGAGCTGAAGCGGGAGCCCTGGCCCGAGCCCGCCCTGGGCTGGAGCTGCTCCTATACGCCGCAGGAGCTTATTCTGGCCGCGGGATTCACCCCGGTGCGGATCCCTACCTCCGGAGCGTCGGCGCAGGAATGGACCCAAGGCTACCTGCCGGCCAATCTCTGCCCCTATGTGCACAGGCTGCTCCAGGCCGGCATGTCCGGAGAGGCCCCGCCTCTTCGGGGAACTGTGTTCGTCGACTCCTGCGATCCCATGCGGAGGCTCGCGGACATATGGAATCTCTACTTCGGACAGGGCTTTTTCCACAGGCTGGATGCGCCCAGGCGCGACGATGCCTCTGCTCGGGAGTTCTTCCTCGGTGTGCTGGAGGATTTTCGCGGGGCGCTCCAGGACCTCGCGGGCGGCAGGATCGGCACACAGAGCCTGAATCGAGCCGTCTCCGTCCTGAATCGGACCAGGCGGATCATGCGCGAGCTGTCCCTGTTGCGGGCCATGCCCAGGCCCGCGATCACCGGGGCCCAGTTCCAGCGCATCGCCCTGTGCGCGGAAAGCATGCATCGACAGCGATTCAATCACATGGCAGCGGATTTCCTGAGCCGGATACGGCGGGATCTCCTGCGGGAACTGCGAGTCCTTCCCGGAACACGCCGACCGCGCCTGCTCCTGGCCGGCTGCATTGCCGAGGACTCCGGCCTGCCCGCCCTGATCGAGGACTCCGGCGCCTGTGTGGCAGCGGACGATCTCTGCAGCGGCATGCGCCATTACCGGGCAGAAGTGGCGCAGAACACGGCAAGGCCCCTGCAGGCCATCGCCGCCAGGTACCTGCGCGAGCTGAAGTGTCCCAGGATGGCGGGGCGCGGGGAGCGGGTCCGGAATCTGGTTTCCCTGGCTGGGGAGTATGGGTGCGACGGAGTGGTCTTCCACACCCTGGCCTTTTGTGATCTGCACCAGATGGATCTCCCCGCCCTGCAGGAGGAGCTGGGCCGGGCGGACATCCCCTGCCTGCCCCTTGAGCGGGAGCATCTGACAGGCGAGGACTCCGGGCAGCTGAAGACCAGGGTGCAGGCCTTCGTGGAGCTGTTGGGGTGACTGTTGCGCAGGAGTCAGCCTTGGGGTGCTGAATAGTTGACTGCACCTTTTGAATACCCCTCATTCCCGGGCACAACGAACTATGAAAATGCGAGGCGAAGGCGGGTGGTCGCTGAAGCCCGGGCTTCATCCCGGGTTTCAGCTGATGGGACCAGCAACCGCTACGGGCAACACCCTAACCACTCCAGTCTCACCTCGCGTGCCTGGAGTTTGTTTGATGCGTGGCTCAAGCGCATTGTCGCTTATTGCGGCAAGAACAAGGCCAAGGTGATTTATGAAGCCCAGCGAAGCGCTCCACCCGCCTTCGCCTCGCTTGGCAGTTTCACCTTGAAATTCAGTGAATTGGACACATGTTCCTCCAAAAAAACGGGAACCTTGAACGCAGAACACAGAACGTGGAACGTCAATACCCATGTCCGGCCATTTCCAACGATTCAGCGCGCGGAGCCTGATCAAGGGCTACCTGCTGCGAAGCCGCATTTTTCGGGACAATTCCCATATCCCGCCTCTGGACCGGATCAAGACCGAAACCCTGCGCATGACGGACGTAAGCTTCCAGCGGGGCAGGCCGGCCGTGCTTTCCGGATTCCTGGCCCCGGCGGAGATCTTCCATGTCTACGGGGCCACGCCCATGTTCACGGAGTTTCTGGCTCCCATGCTTGCGGCCTCGGACCTGGCTCCCCGGGTCCTGCAGACCACCTGCGAGGCAGGCTTCAGCAGGGATACCTGTTCCTTCCACCTTGCCGTGCTCGGGGCCGCGCTGCAGGGATACCTTCCGGACTACTCCCTGTTGGTGGGGACCTCGCATCTGTGCGACGGGCAGAGCAAATCCCTGGAGGAGCTGGCCCGCAAAAGCGGTTCCGAGTACCGCCTTCTGGACGTCCCTCAACATGACGGTCCGGCCGCAAGGAAATATCTGGCGGACCAGCTCCGGGAGCTGGAGGATCGCCTGGCCGAGCTTACCGGATACCGGGCCCGGCGGGAGGACTGGGAGCGCGCTTTCGCCCTGAGCAACGAGACCCGGGAGCTGCTTCTGGAGGTGAATCGCCTCCGCCGCGGGGACGGGTGTCCCCTGTACGGCAAGGAGGCATTCACTTTCGGGGTGCTGTCCCTGATGCTCCTGGGTACCCCGTTTCTGCGGGACCGTTGTCGGGAGATGGTCAAGTATCTCCGGGAGCGCTGCTCCGACTCGGGTGGGGCCGGCCCCTACCGCATCCTCTGGCTCCTGGCCTACCCCTATCACCGAGGGAACCCCATTGCCTGGCTGGAAGAGGAGTGCGGCGTTCGGGCTGTGGCGGACGAGCTGAGCCACGTCTTCTGGGGCCCCCTGGATCCGGCCAGGCCGCACGAGAGCCTGGCGGAGAAGATGCTGGCCAATCCCAATCTGGGGCCTGTGGAGGGGAGGCTGGGCATGGTTCGCGAGCTTGCCAGTCAGGCCCGGGTGGAGGGGGTGGTGCACTACTCCCACAGCGGCTGCCGCCAGGGCAACGGCGGGGTGCGGCCGGTCATGGACACGGTGCGGGAGATGGGGTTGCCCTTTGTGGAGCTGCATGGGGACTGCATCGATCGCACCCAGTTCGGCTGGGGGCAGATGCGCACCAGATTGGAGGGTTTTGTGGAGCTCATGGCCAAGAGGCGGCGTGCGGCGGATACGGCGAATACCGTGAGAAGCTCGGGATACTATCTCGGGGTGGATATCGGCTCCCTGACCGCCAAGGCGGTGGTCGTGGATCAGAACGGCGCGATCAGGGACAAGCGGATATTGTATACCGGTGCGAGCAGCAGGCGGACCATGGCCCGGCTCAGGGAGTGCATCCTGGAGGCCTCGGAGTTCCGGGGACGGATTCGGGCCTGCGTTGCCACGGGGTACGGCAGGTCCGCGGTGGACTTCGCCGACCGGGAGATCACCGAGATCTCCTGCCACGCGCGCGGAATGGCGGAAACCGTGCCCGGGGTGCGAACCATCGTGGATATCGGGGGCCAGGACACCAAGGCGGTCTCTGTGGACGGCAGCGGCGCTGTCCGGGGCTTTGTCATGAACGACAAGTGCGCCGCCGGAACGGGCCGGTTCCTGGAGATGATGGCCCGGACCCTGGAGGTGGACATCGAGGATTTGGGGCCCCTGGCACACAAGGCGCGGAGCCCGGCGAGCATCTCCTCCCTGTGCAGTGTCTTCGCCGAGAGCGAGGTGGTCTCCCTGATCGCGGAGGACACGGCCCCGGAGTGTATCGCCCGGGGCGTGTGCAGGAGCGTGGCCCAGAGGACCAAGACCATGCTGGACCGGGTGGGAATCCGGAGGGAAATCGCCATGAGCGGAGGGGTCTCGCACAATGCGGGCGTCGTTCGTGAGCTGGAGCGGGCGGCTGGAGAGCGGATCTGGATTCCCCGGGAGCCCCAGATCATCGGGGCCTACGGGGCGGCCCTGCTGGCTCTGGAGAGCGGCGGGGGGTGATTCCTGGATACGGGATGAATCAGTCCCGCCACTTGGGCTCGCGCTTTTCCAGGAAGGCGCTCATGCCCTCTTCCGCGTCCCGGCTGGTGCTGTTGAGGCTGATGACCTCGGTGGCGTAGTCCAGGGCCTGGAAGTCCTCCATGTTGATCTGCCTGTAAAAGGCGTTCTTGCCCAGCCCCAGGGTGTGCAGGCTGAATCCGGCGATCTGCTCCGCCAGATCGCGAGCGGCCCGCCCGAGCTCCTCCGCCGGGACAACCCTGTTCACCAGGCCGTGCTGCCGCGCTTCCTCGGCAGAGATGAGCTCTCCGGTGAACAGCATCTCCAGGGCCTTTTTCCGGCCTATGCTGCGGCTGAGGAAAACCGCCGGAGTGGTGCAGAAGAGCCCGATCCTGACTCCGGGGGTCCCGAAGCGCGCGTCCTCGGAGGCGACAACCAGATCGCAGGCCGCGGCGAGCTGGCACCCGGCGGCGGTTGCCACTCCGTGGACCTGGGCCACCACGGGCTGGGGGATTTCCCGGATCGCGCGCATGGTCCGGTAGCAGGCCCGGAACAGGGAGCGCACCTCCTGGGGCTGCCAATTGCGGACCTCCCCCAGGTCGTGCCCGGAGCAGAAGTGCTTCCCCCGGCCCTGGACGATCACCGCCTTGACTGATTTCTCCTCGCCGATTCGCGTGAGGAGCGAGGTGAGCTCCTGAAGCAGCTCCAGGGAAAGCGCGTTGCGCCTTTCCGGCTGATTGAAGCTGATGGTTCCCACTTGCTGCTCTTCGCTGTAGGTCAGGTTCCGGTGCTCCATCTGGCTTTCTCCTCACTCGAGCCCTTGGGTTGGATGGCTTCGGACCGGTCGGATGGCAGTGCGAACAGGCCCTGGCCCGGGTGGATGCCCGTGACTGCGGGAATCAATCTCCTTCGGGAACACGGCAGTTGGGATTCTTCCCCGAGGCGCGGGCTTTGCGGTAGCGCTCGCGAGCGCTGGGGAGGTGCTTCTTGAGGGTGTCGATTCGGGTGCCTTTGGAGGGGTGGGTGGAGAGGAATTCCGGAGGCCCCTTTCCACTGGCCTTTTTCATGTTCCGCCACAGGGTTATGCTGGCTTCGGGATCGAAGCCCGCGTCAGCCATGTACTTCAGCCCCAGCACATCCGCTTCGGTCTCTTGGGAGCGGGTGTAGGGCAGGATGATACCCACCTGGGCTCCCAGGCCCAGCAAGGGGAGGATCTGCTGCCTCCTTTCTCCGGTGCTTGCCAGGACAACGCCCACCAGGCTGATTCCGGTCTGGGTGGCGAAGCTGGTGGACATGCGGGCATTGGCGTGCTCCAGGCGCACGTGGGCGATCTCGTGGCTGACCACTGTTGCGAGTTGGGCCGGGGTCTCCGCCACATCCAGGAGCCCGGTATAGATCCCGATGTTGCCTCCTGGCAGGGCGAAGGCGTTGATCATGTCGTCCTTGCGGAATACGGTGATATCCCAGTTTTCCGTCCCGCTCCCCTCGGGCAGGGCGGAGGTCACCGCCTTGCACACGCACCGCACGTATTCCCGGGTTGCCTCGTCTTTGACTTCCGGGGTCTCCTTCTTCATTTCGGCGTAGGCCTGGTCGCCCATCTGCTGCATCCTTTCCGGGGCGATCAGCTTGAGCTGGCGCCTGCCCGTGGGGGTGGTTGCGCAGCCCCAGGCACAAAGCAGGGCGATGAGGCAGAAGGCCAGGACAACCTGCCGAGCCAGGTGTTTCCCCTTGGGCTGGGGGCCGGGACTGGCTCCTTTTGGAACAGGGAGTACATGTTTGCGGGTCATGTTCTATGTATAGCAAGTGGCGCGTTCCCTGGCAAGCCGTGGGAAAGGGTGCTCTCCGCGTTTTGGGCTTTCCGGGCCGTTTGCCCTCTCCGGACAATCGCCTTTTGCGCCGGATCCCGGGCATAAGTGGCTGTTTGTCAAATCCGGAAAAGAGGGCTAGTCTGGCTCCGGATGGATCCCGGAGAAGCGCACACGGCGGCCTTGGCGTCTTGGCGGTTTAAAAGGGACACAAACACATTTGTTCTGGAAGACCTCTCATTTTTCTGCTTGGTTGTGCCCGGTTCCAACTGGACACGAAAGCCGTTCGGAAACACAGACACCCGGGAAGGAGCAAAATGACGGATCTGTATCTGCAGTGCGCCACGGGTATCAGCGGGGACATGTTCCTCGGGGCCATGGCCGATCTAGGGCTGGATATCGGCGAGCTGGGCGATCTTCTGAGGCGGGCCGGATTGGACGTTGAGCTCTCCGTCCGGAGCGAGGACCGCTTGGGCCTTGCCGGGAGCAAGCTGGAGGTGGCAGACGCGGGAGGGCAGCCCCTGCGGCATCTGCCGGAGATCGAGGAGATCCTGGACCGGCTGGCGGTTTCGGAGACAGCCCGGGAGAGGAGCCGCCGCGCTTTTCGGCGGCTGGCCCGGGTGGAGGCGAGCGTGCACAATACGGACATCGAGCGGGTGCATTTCCACGAGATCGGGGCTATGGACACCCTGGTGGACGTGGTGGGCGCCTTCTGGGCCCTGGAGCGGCTTCAGGCGGGCCGAGTGGTCTGCTCCGAGCTGCCCTGGTTCGAGGGCACCGTGGCCTGCGAGCACGGCAGCCTGCCTCTGCCAGCGCCCGCCACTCTGGAGCTCCTGCGGGGCAAGCCTGTGTATCCCAGCGGCTTTCGGAGCGAGATCATCACCCCTACAGGTGCCTTGATTCTGGATCAGGCGGTGGATGTTTTCCAGGAGGGCTTTTCCGGAGAGCTCCTCGACTCCGGGCTCGGCTGGGGCGACCTGGATCTGGGGGATACGCCCAACGGCCTGCGGGTGTTTCGCTTTCAATCCGCGAACACGGGGCGGGAGCGGATAACGGTGCTGGAGAGCAATTTGGACCACCTTACCGGGGAGGAGATCGGGGCCCTGTTCGAGGACCTCTTCCGGGCCGGCGCCCTGGATGTGATCTATTTTCCGGGGGTGATGAAGAAGAACCGTCCCGGAGGGATGCTGCAGGTCCTGGTCCGCCCGGATCTGGCCCCGGATGTGGAGCGGGAGTTCTTCCGCCAGACCATGACCCTGGGTCTGCGGCGCAGGGAAACGGAGCGCCTGGTCCAGCCCAGACAGGAAAGCCGGATGGAAACACCGTGGGGCCGTGTGCGGGCCAAGGAAATCCCCCGCAGGGACGGCGGAGGCGTCAGGCGCCCGGAATTCGAGGCCCTGCGAAGCTTGGCCCGGAAAACGGGATACGGCCTGGCCGAGCTACGCTACCTCATGCAGGACCAGACGGAAGGCGAGGAGTAGGAGAAGGGAATTCATCCGCTTGCTCCCTGAGCCACTCCGCGCCGGGGGCAGATGTCGGCCAGCTCGCACACGGAGCAGCGCGGCTTGCGGGCCCGGCAGACATCCCGGCCGAACTGGACCAGAAGGTGATTGATGCGCCCCCATTCCGTTCGGGGCAGGATGGCGGTGAGGTCCTGTTCGATGCGTTCCGGATCATCGGATTCGGTGAGCCCCAGCCTGTAGGTGATCCGCTTGACGTGGGTGTCCACGGCGATACCCTCCCGGATGCCGAAGGCCCCGGAAAGGACGATGTTGGCGGTTTTGCGGGCCACGCCCGGAAGCTGGAGCAGCTCGTCCATGCTCGCGGGGACGTGTCCGCCGTGCCGGTCCCGGATGATTCGGGCGCACTGGATCAGGTTCTTTGCCTTGTTCCGGAAGAATCCTGTGGAGCGGATGACCCGTTCCAGCTCCTCCCTCCGGGCCCTGGCCAGGCTCTCCGGGTCGGGCCAGCGCCGGAAGAGCTCCGGGGTGACCGCGTTCACCCGCGCGTCCGTGCACTGGGCCGCCAGAATGGTGGCGACCAGGATCTCCCAGGGGGAGGTCCCCTCCAGGGTGGTCCCCGTGTGCGGATAGCGGTCCAGGAGCCTGTTCAGCACGATTTCGGCGCGTTCCTGCATGCGTTCGACCTGTTGGGCGGATTTGAAATTCACGCAAATGTATTTATAATACCGTTCACTGCAGGGCAAGGTGTCTATCGCGGACACGAGGCGAACAGGGAGACGATCTATGTCTGCAGCCTTGGTCTACATCACCTGTGGGGACAAAGCCGAGGCAGAGCGGGTGGGCCAGGCCCTGGTGGAGACGAGCCTGGCAGCCTGCGTGAATATTGTCGACGGCATGCAGTCCATGTTCTGGTGGCAGGGAAAAGCGGAAACGGATCAGGAGACCGTGCTTCTGGCCAAGACCCGAACGGCTCTTGTGAGCCGGTTGACGGAGAAGGTGCGCTCCGTGCACAGCTACGATTGTCCCTGTGTTGTCGCCCTGCCCATTATCGACGGCGATCCGGAGTTCCTGCGCTGGATCCACGAGCAAACCCGGGATGTTGGTTCCTGAGCCTGCCCGTGCCCAAGGGCCGGATAACACCATCGTGATTTCCCCGCAACTGGAAACCTTTTCGCGGGAAGGCTCCTGTGAACGCGTGCTTTGATCGGCATGAAATACCACATCAAAACCTTCGGCTGCCAGATGAATGTCTGCGACTCGGACTGGCTGGCCCAGGCCCTGGAAAAGAGGGGATGGGAGCCAGCCGCCGAGGAGGATGCGGACGCGATCCTGGTCAATACCTGCAGTGTGCGGGACAAACCGGAACAGAAGGTCTATAGTCAGCTGGGACGGCTGAAGCGGGATAACCCTCGCGCAATTGTGGGCGTGGGGGGCTGCGTGGCCCAGCAGGTGGGTGAGCGCTTCTGGGAACGATTTCCCCAAGTCCGTTTGGTCTTCGGCCCGGACGGGGTGGCCTCGGTCCCGGAGAGCCTGGATCGGCTCGCCTGTGCCCCGAGTCTTCGGATCAGCCACCTGGATCTCTTCGAGCGCTATCCGGAACGGGAGAGGGTCTGGTCCGAGCTCCGGCAACCGGCCCAGCGGTTTGTGACCATCATGCAGGGGTGCGACAATTTCTGCGCCTACTGCATCGTGCCCTACACCCGGGGAAGGCAGAAATCCAGGGACAGCGCCGAGGTGCTGCGCGAGTGCGAGGAGCTGGTTGGCTCGGGCGTGCGGGAGATCACCCTGCTGGGGCAGAACGTGAACAGCTACGGCAGGGACGGAAGCGGCAGCGAGATCGGCTTTGCCGAATTGCTGGAGCGCGTCTGTTCCATTCCCGGCCTTATGCGGGTGCGTTTCACCACGTCCCATCCCAAGGACGTGGCCCCGGATCTGATCCGGGCATTCGGCAGGCTGGACGCCCTGTGCCCCGCTCTGCATCTTCCCCTGCAGGCCGGATCGGACCGGATCCTGCGCCGCATGGGCCGCAAATACACGCAAGGCGACTATATGCGCCTGGTGGAGGCCTTGCGCTCCGCGCGCCCGGACATCGTGCTGAGCACGGACCTGATGGTGGGCTTTCCCTCCGAGACGGAGGAGGATTTCCAGCGGACCCTGGAGGTGATGCAGCGGGTCGGCTTCGACAGCAGCTTTTCCTTCAAGTATTCGGACCGTCCCGGCACGCGGGCCGCGACCATGCCGGAGAAGATCGGGGAGCAGATCAAGGCGGACCGGCTCCGGCGTCTTCAGGCCCTGCAGGAGGAGCTTACCCGACAGTCCCTGCGCGCCCTGCGGGGAAAGACGCTCCAGGTTCTCGTGGAGGGGGCCGGCTCCAGGGACAACGGCGATGTCCGCACCTGGCGTGGCCGGGAGCCTGGAGGCCGCGTAGTGAATTTCGCATTGCCCGACCACCGGGATCTGATCGGCAGCATGGTCTGCGTCCGGGTGGACGAGGTAAAAAAACACTCTGTTTACGGGGAGGTGGTGGACGAACCATGGTAGAAATGAAAATCTTCGGATTGGCTTTGGACGAGCAGTCCCAGGTCCCGCTTCTCATCCTGAAGAACCAGGACGAGACCAAGGTTCTGCCCATTTGGATCGGGGCCATGGAAGCGATGTCCATTTCCGTGAGCCTGAACAAGGTTACGATTTCCAGGCCGCTGACCCACGATCTGATGCTGCAGACCCTGGAAACCCTGGGCGCCAGGATCACCTGCGTGGTCGTGGTCGACCTCCAGGAGGGAACCTACTACGCGGAGCTCCATCTGGAGCACGAGGATCGGACCTATCTCGTGGACAGTCGGCCCTCGGACGCCATCGCCCTGGCGGTGCGCTTGAATGTGCCGGTTTACGCGAACTCGGAGCTTCTGGAGCGCATGGACAAGCAGTTCGAGGAGCAGAGCGAGGCCGTGCTCAAGGACGAGGAGTCCGAGAAGTGGACCGAGATGCTGCAGAACGTGGACGTGGACGACTTCAAGTACAGGATGTAACGGTTCTTCCGGGTTTGTGAGCTCGCAAATGCTCGATCTGCATACGCACTCCGTTTTCAGCGACGGCTCCCTCATTCCCGCCGAATTGGCCATACGGGCCAAGCATGCCGGCTATAGCGGGATCGCGTTGACGGATCACGTGGATTCCTGCAATATTTCCTGGGTCTTGGAGAACCTGTGTCGGGGAATCGGCCAGATGGCCTCGCACCTGGGAATAGACCTCTTTGCCGGGGTGGAGCTGACCCATGTCCCGCCGCCCCTGATCGGCGACCTGGCGGACTGGGCCAGGGAGCACGGCGCCAGTTTGGTGGTGACGCACGGCGAGACCCTGGTGGAGCCCGTCCCGGAGGGGACCAATCTGGCCGCGATCGAGGCGGATGTGGACATCCTGGCCCATCCGGGATTGATTACCCGGGAGGAAGCCGAATTGGCGGCTCGACGCGGGGTGGCTTTGGAGATCTCCACCCGGAAGGGCCATTGCCTGGCCAATGGGCATGTGGCGCATATGGCCAAGGAATGCGGCGCAGCGTTGGTTATCAATAACGACGCCCATGGACCCGCCGACTTCGTGAGCCGCGAGCTGCGCCAGAGAATAGCCCTGGGCGCCGGTCTCTCCTGGGAGGATCTGTACCAGGCGGAGAACTGCTCCAGGCGCATCGCGGACAGGATGCTCCTGTCCCGCTCGCCGGGCTCGATCGGATAGGACGGCTTTCGTGCCTCGCTGTCAGCGCGTTCCCGCTTCGGGGCGGGGACGGGTGCTTCTGTTTCCGGTGGAATGGACAAGGGTCATTGAACATAAGGAAGGAAAATCGCGATGGAGCTTGCAGGAAAAGGCGGGGCTGTGGCCATGTTTCTCGGGGCCACGCCCGTAGTGAAGAGCGTGTTGCTGATTCTGCTGGTCATGTCCGTGGTGAGCTGGGCGATCATCCTGTACAAGATTTTTTTGCTGAACCGGGTCAAGCGGGCCCTGGGACGGGAGATGGAGACCTTCCAGCGGGCCAGGGATCTGGGAACCGGTCTGCGCAAGCTGAAGAACGGCCGCAGGTCCATCCTCTACAGCATTGGGGTGCATGCGGTCACCGAGATCAAGAGCCTGGAGAAGTCCGGTCTCAATCCGGCCAGTCGGGTCAAGATCTCCGCGGATAATGTGCGGCGGGTGCTCAGACAGGCGGTGAGCCAGGAAATGGATTCCCTGGCCTATGCCCTGTCCTTTTTGGCCACCTGCGCCAATTCCGCCCCCTATATCGGGCTCTTCGGCACGGTGTGGGGGATCATGCACGCATTTCAGTCCATCGGCCTCCAGCAGTCCGCGGCATTGGCCGCGGTCGCGCCGGGTATCGCCGAGGCCCTGATAGCCACCGCCCTGGGCCTGGCTGTGGCCATTCCGGCCAGTATCGCGTACAACGCCTTCCTGGGTCAGCTCAACGCCATCGAGAATGAGCTGGTCAATTACGCCGGGGCCTTTTTGAATCGGGCCCAGCGGGAGATTCCCTGGATGAGCGCTTCCAGGGAGTCCCAGCAGACGATCGAGGAATAGGGCCCGAGGGATCCGCATGGAGTTCAATACCCGCAAATCCGGATACAATGCCCAGATCAACGTCGTGCCCTTTGTGGACGTGATGCTGGTGCTGCTGGTCATTTTCATGATCACCGCCCCCTTCATGACCCAGGGAGTGGAGGTGGACCTTCCCAAAACCCAGACCGTTCAGACCCTGCCGGAAAGCACGCAGAAGCTCGTGCTCAATATCGAGGCGGACAAGACGATCTATCTGGACGAATACGAGCTTGAGCTGCAGGATCTGACCGAACACTTGAACAAGGTGATGCAGGATACGGAGCAAATGCTCTATCTCCGGGCGGACGAGCAAGTGCCCTACGGATTCGTGGTCAAGGTGATGAGCCGGATCAAGGATGCGGGAGTGAAATCCCTCGGCGTGGTCGCGGAGCGGGAAGATGAGTGAGGCCTATTTGGTGCGTCCATGCGGGTATTATCCAGCTGTATCCTATCCCTGCTGATTCATGGCCTTGTTTTTGCCCTTGTGCTCCTGGGACCCTTCCAGGGCAGCAAATCCGCTATCGATCTGGACAAGCCGGTGTACGAGGTGGAATTGGTCAGGGCGCCGGCGCCCGAGCCCGAGTCCAAGCCCGAGCAGGAGGTCTCTAAGGGGGAGAAGGCTTCCCAGGAAGAGCCCGGGGAAAGGCCTGAAGCCGCTAAGGCCCGGCAAAGCCCTGCCCGGGATTCGGGGGCGGAAAAGATTCCCCGGAAAAGCAGGGCCCCGGAGCGGGAGCGGAAGAAGGCCGAGAAGAGCGCGGATACCCAAAAACGTCGAACCCGCGAGAAACCCGAGGCCCCTCGCACGCCCACCGGAGACGCGGTCCTGGATAAGGCCCTGCAGGATCTGCAGAAGGACGTTGAGTCCGAGCGGGAACAAGATCGGACTGTGTCCCGAGAGCTGGAGAACCTTCGGGAGCAACGCACCGCTGCGGAAAGGGGAGAAGCCGCATCCGCGCAAAGGGAAAAGCTCTACGCCAGCCTTGTGGAGCGGCGGATCAAGCAGAATTGGCGCTTTCCACCCGTGGGCGGGGACATCGATCTCGTGGCCGTGGTGAGGGTCCGGGTCGAGCCGGACGGTTCAGTCGCGGAGTATACCCTGGTGAGCGGATCCGGGCGAAGCGATTACAACGATTCGGTTCTCCGAGCGATCGAGGAGACCGAAAGACTGCCCGAGCCCCCCCGGGATCTGGATACCATCAGCATTACCTTCAATTTGCGGGAGCTGAGGAGATAAACTGTCCATGCGTTTTCCGTGCTCTTTGATCCTGCATGCGGTCACTTGCTGCGTGGCCCTGATGCTCGTCGTCCCAGGGAAGGCGGCAGCGGAGGAGCTGGAGGTCAGCATCCACGGTCCGGGCCAGCAAAAGGTCAATATGTATCTTGCCCCGGCCTCCTCCCTGTCCGAGGAGAACGCCACCCAAACACCGCCTCTTGCCGCGGAGCTGTATTCCGCGGTGGAAGGGAACCTGGCTTTTCTGCCCTTCGTGAACAGGATTTCCTCCGAGGAGATACTTGGCGGAGCCGAGGTGGGAGGGGTCAAAGCTGGAGACATTGACTTCAAGCGGTTCGCCATGGGCAAGGTGGACTACCTGCTTACCTTCGGCTTCCGCCGGAGGGAGGAGGGGCGCGTCCAGGCCGAGCTCAGGGTCTTTCGGACTCGATCCGCAGAGCTCTTTGTCGGACGGGGGTTCGTGATCAATAGCCCCAAGCAGGGCAGCGTGGCGGCGAATCGATTCAGCGCCGCCTTCATGGAGGGGCTGACCGGTGTGGCCGGCTTTTTCCGCTCCCGTCTCGCCTTTGTCCGAATCCGGGAGGAGACCAGGGAGCTCTGCAGCTCCACGCCGCAGGGCGACTCGCTGAAATCCCATGTCCGGGGGCAGCGGCACATCATGAGCCCAGCCTGGTCCTGGGACGGGCAACGCATCGCCTATGTCCGTCTGGCCGGGGACAGGCACGAGCTCAATGTATGGGACGAGGAGGACGGGGTCAGGCGGATGACCCTGTCCGGGAACACGATCATCAGCCCGGCCTATCACCCTGACGGCCGCCTTGCGGTGAGCGCCGACCCCAGGGGCAATCCGGACATCTACTTTCTGGAGGGGGATAAGCTGGGACGGTCCGTGGTGCAGAACTGGGCCATCGACATCTCCCCAGGCTTCGACAGCTCCGGACGCTGGATGAGCTTTGTCTCCAGCAGGCTGGGCAATCCGCACATTTTCCTCAAGGACCTGGAAAAGAACAGGGTGGAGCGGATTAGCTACGAGGGGGACTACAACACGAGCGCGGCCATTAGCCCGAGCGGGCAGTACATAGCCTATTCCAGGCTTACCGACGAAGGTCACAGGATATTCATTCACGACCGCCTGAAGGACACGACCCGGCAGCTCACCCATGGCCCCGGGGATGACGAGGATCCAACCTGGGGACCGGACGAATACTTCCTTGCCTTCGTCTCCAATCGGAGCGGACGCTATCGGGCCTATATCGGCTCCCGCCATGGGGGCGGGGTCAAGGAGGTGGAAACCGGACCGGGGGCGGTCAAGGGTCCGGACTGGAGCCCGGAGCTTCGTTGATATCAGGCGCATTGCGGACGTATCGCCAGAAACCAGGGACCGAAAAGGAAAGGAGAAAGGTATGAGCAAACGAGCTGGTGTGTGGTCCATTGTCATTTTGGCTGCGGCAATGCTGGTTTTTGCCGGTTGCGCCCAGAAGCGGGGTGCTGAAACGGAATCCGTAAAGACGCAGAAGGATCAGGCCGCCCAGGCTGAGTCCGAGCAGCAGAAGGCCGCTTCAAAGGAGGAGTCCGCTGCGACAGCGGAAGATGAAGCTGAAGAGGAAGAAGTCGAGGAGTACGGTGTCAGCGAGGAAAAGGCAGGGGAAAAGGAAGATAGGGCGACCACTGATGAAGGGCTGCGGGACAAGGCCAAACAGACCCTGAAACAGCGGATTCACTTCGCCTTCGACTCCTCCGAGCTCTCCAAGGAAGCCCAGGAGGCTTTGAAGTCCAAAGCCAAGATCCTGAAGAAGAACTCCGGGATCAAGCTGGTCATAGAGGGCCACTGCGACGAACGCGGCACTGACGAATACAATATGGCTCTGGGTGAGCGAAGGGCCAGAGCCGCTTACGAATATCTGATCCTTCTCGGCGTGGATGCGGATCGGATGAATCTGGTCAGCTACGGCGAGGAGCGCCCCCTGGTCGAGGGAGACAACGAGCAGGCCTGGGCCAAGAACAGGCGGGACGAATTCAAGATCAAGCAGTAGGATCCGTTTTGGGACCCGTCGTGACCCAGGGATCCGTCCGGCCCGGCCTCGAAGCTGAGCAGGGCCGGACGGATTGGATGCCGCGAGGGGCAGGGCGCAGGAAAAGGATTAGTCCTCCTGGATCCTCTCGTGTCTGGACAGGTCGTAGATCCCCTTGACCGGAAAATCCAGCGGGTAATTGGGGATTGTGTCCAGGTCGAGCCGTCCCACTGTTGCCGTTTCCCGAATGCTGGAGAGGGGGGACAGGTCCAGGGGCACGGGGAAGTCCAGGAGCAGGCTCTGGATGGAGTCCAGCCTGTCACCGTAGCGTTCCCGGAGATAGTCGATGAGGCGCTGGCTCTCGTTCGCGGTAAAGGTCTCCAGGATCACGTCTTTGCCGTTTTTCGGATCCTCGGGTCGGTCTTCGGAGACAGCCCCGCCGATGAGCTCCTCCCAAGGATACCTTCCATAATCCTCTTCGTCCCAGGTGGGGCGGAAGAGATGGACCTCCACGTCGGCGTGGCCCTTGAATCTTTTGATAACCATGGAGACGGCGTGGCCGCGGTCTATTGGCGGTGTCCCCGAATTGATGTGTATTTCCGGTTGCATACCCTTTCCTTGCTCGTTATTTTTATGGTTTGCGGAGCGACTCGGTCCGCCGCGAAGGGCTGCCGGCTGGCGCCGTTCAAAGTGGTCAAGCCTCAACGAGATGTGTGTTTCTTTCGAACAAGAAACGTCGGCTCCTTTCCGGTTGGAAAGGAGCACAAAAAGGCTTTCAAAGACGGAGGGAAAAGTCAAGCTGTGGCGCGGCTTATTTCCGGTGCATGCGGCAAACTGGCCAGTCGGGGGCTCGTAGCGTGTCCAGTGTCAATCGTCACTTGAGCTTTTGTGCCCGGACGAGTATTCCCTAGTACCGTCTCGGCGACAATTGGTAACTGTTCATCACCTTGCAAAACCGTGAGCCTACCCGGGGTAGGCTTATCCCGATCAGGGTGTTGGTGAATAGTTACGACAATTGAAGCATGACACAACAGGAGTGATTCCCCGGCTAAGGAGGAAGATATGGCCCCGGCATGGAGCCTGACCCTGGAGGAGGATGACCACGGCGGTCTGCGCATTGTCGCGGAGAAAGGCGAGCAGCGCTGTGCTCTGAGCGGGGTCTGTGGGGATGAGACGGAGCTTGCCGCGGAGATCCGGAGGCTGCAGCAGGAGCTGGATCGTCTTGCCGGGCAGGGCCGGGAGCGTATGGCCCAGTTGCGGGAGGCAGACCAAGCGGCCGATCCCGCTCAGATATGGCAGGAGATGGAGGCCTTGCCAGACGAGGAGGAAATGGTGGCCTATTTCAATGCCCTGTCCAAAACGATCCGCAAACACGTGGCGGAGCATGTCCTGACCCGGGTGAGCGCCTTCAAGGGCATGGCCCCGCGATTCGCCGGCCGCTACAATAGCGACGTCAACCTGCTGGAGTAGTACGTGGCGTTCCCCTCATTGCAAGGTCGCATGAGTTCGGGGTGGTCGAGGGGAGGGATGCGAACGCGGCGCCCTGAGGTGGTAAAGGCGGAAAGGACGTACGAGTGGCGAAAACGACTTGTGAATCGACAAAAAAGGAATCGGGGAGAATATGCACCGCGACAGAGAAGGCAGCAGTGGTCTGGGTTGGGAGGCATCGGAAAACGGAGGCCGGGCCCCAGAAGTCGCTATGGGACCCAATGCCGAGGTCGTGCTCGCCAAGCGCTATCTGAGCAAGAGGGCGGATGGGGAGCCCGCGGAAACCGCAGCGCAGCTCTTCCAGCGAGTGGCCCATACCATCGCCTCGGAGGAGGCCAAATACGCCGACTCTCCCTATACGGTCCCCGAGCTCTCCCGGGCCTTCTTTGATCTCATGGCGGGCATGGATTTTCTGCCCAACTCCCCCACCCTGATGAACGCCGGGACCGATCTGGGCCAGCTGGCCGCCTGTTTTGTCCTGCCGGTGGAGGATTCCATGGACGGGATCTTCGATGCGATCAAGAACGCGGCCCTGATCCACAAGTCGGGAGGAGGGACCGGATTCGCCTTTTCCCGCCTGCGGCCCGTCAGCAGCAGGGTGGGATCCACCGGAGGGGTGGCGTCGGGACCGGTCTCTTTCCTCAAGATCTTCAACACGGCAACGGAGCAGGTCAAGCAGGGGGGCACCCGGCGCGGGGCCAACATGGGCATTCTCCGCGTGGATCATCCGGATATCATGGAGTTCATCAAGGCCAAGGAGCGCCAGGGCCAGCTGAACAACTTCAACCTCTCCGTGGCCCTGACCGAGGAATTCATGCAGGCCGTGGAAAAGGATACGGACTATCCCCTCCTCGCTCCGCACACCGGGGAGGAGCAGGGGCGGCTCCAGGCCGGGGAGGTCCTGTGGCTCCTGGTGCGCAA
>Ga0207714_1000475_pt1 | contig 27638 bp, 22 predicted proteins | sample PonA232FremontCA_2_FD_187270 | JGI IMG/M metagenome (GOLD analysis project Ga0207714, IMG submission 187270) | Marine sediment microbial community from Fremont, CA, USA - Pond A23 Sediment 2 (SPAdes) | ecosystem: Environmental > Aquatic > Marine > Unclassified | place: USA: Fremont, California...
GACGCCGCCCAGCTTGTCCTTCTCAACGATGGCCGTCTCCATGCCGAGCTGGGTGGCCCGGATGGCCGTTTCGTAGCCGCCGGGGCCGCTGCCGACAATCACGCAATCGTAGTCCGTAGCCATAGGGGCGAGAAAAAGTTGGTCGGATGTGTAGGCGAATAAGGTGCTTGGCAAGATACGCCCCGCCCTTCAGCAATCCCAAATGGCCGCTTCCCGTGGGGGAAAAGGTTTTCGTGAATCCGATGGGACGGGCACTCGCGGAATTAACGGACCGAGAGCCATCCGGACGGATCCACAAACTCGCTTGACGATCGGTTTACGAGGCCGAAGAAGAGGCTGGCGCCCCGCGGTTCGCTCTCGGTGCCGGACTGCCCGATGACCTGCCCCGCCTCGATCTGGTTGCCCTCGGCGATCGACAGGGTGGAGAAGTTGCTGTACACCGAGAGGTACTCGCCGTGCTGGATGACGACGTACGTGCCGTACCCGGGCACGAAGTCGATTCCGGTCACCGTGCCGTCGAAGATGGCCCGGACCGGACTGCGGGGAGAGGTCGCGATGAGGATGCCGGGGTGGTACGTGGTCGTTTCGTGGACGGGGTCCACCTGATTGCCAAAGTCGGTCGTGACGGCCCCCTCTACGGGCCAGGGCAGGGCCCCGCGGTTTGCCTGAAACGAGGCGGAGAGGGTGGCGGCAACCTCGGCCTCCATGCCCGAGTCGGCCTGCTCGCGCCTGGCCCGGGCCACGAGCGTCTGGATGCGCTGTTCGAGTTGCTGGGCCTGCCGCTGCTTCTGCTCGATCTGCTGTTCCAGCTCGGAGCGCCGGGCCCGCAGCTCGTCAATGACCTGTCGCCGCTCCCGTTCGAGGGCCCGCAGGTTTGTGCGCTCGGTGCGCGCCTCGGCGAGGAGGTCCCGGGTCTCGGCCCGCTTTGCGGCCAGCTGTTTGCGCGAGGAGCGAACCTCCCCCGCGGCCGTCTGGATGGCACTCCGCTGCCGGCGACGGTCGGTGGCGAACCGCCGCAGGTACCGCGCACGGATGAGCATCTGGTTGATGGACCGGGAGGCGAGCAGCAGGGCCAGGTCGTGCAGGCGCCCGTACTTGTAGGCGTGGACGAGCTGGTCCCGGTAGTCCTTCCGAAGCGTTTCGAGGCGCGTCTGCAGGGTCGACAGCGTGTCGCGGAGGCGCGAGCGCTCCCGGCCCAGCTCGTCGAGACGGGCCTGGTAGGTCGACACCAGCTTTTCGCGGAGGGCAATCTCGCGTTGGAGCGATTCGAGCTGCTCCTGGGTAGACTCCGCCTCCCTTTCTGTTTTCTGGAGGCGCTGCTGCTCCTGCTGGATCTGCTGCTGAAGTTGGTCGAGGCGTTGCTCCGTGGTCTCGCGACGAGACGAGGCGTCCTGTCCGTGCGCGGCCGGAGGCGCGACGGGCCCCGCGAGGGCGAGAAGCACGACGAGGCCGGCCCGCACTGCCCACTGGGCGATTTGTCGTGGCGGCCAGGGAGAACGCATCCGTAGATGGCGATCGGTCGGCGGTTGATGGCGGGAGCGAACCCGGGTCGTTGTCCCGCTACTGAAATCTCCGGCGGGGCACCTGGTCGGGCACGTCGAGGGAGAAGGAAAGCCCTGACGGGTTGAGGGTCATCTCCTCGTAGGTCACCACGGCCCGGAGGTCGTCGGACGGCTGTTGAAAGATCAGGCGGGCGGGCAGCAACACGTCCTCGACCCGTCGGAATTGCGAAAACAGCCGTTTCTGACGGACGGTTCCGGTGGCCGAGCGCTCTTCGTACCGGACGACGCGCCAGTGGGCCGGGTCGACCGTGTAGCGCTCCCGGTCCGTGGCGTCCGACAGGTAGTACAGGGTGCTGTCGGACTGTAGCGACCATGCGGGGCGGGCGGCCGGGGCGAGCACCCCGAGCATGTTGTCGAAGAACTGGTCCGACGACACCGGGGCGGGAAAGAGCTCCTGGACGGCCTCCACCGGCCCCACGCGCAGGACCGTGTTGCGCGTGTCGTAGAAAAACACGCTGTCGGGCGTCAGGAGGAGGCGTCCCCCTTCGATCCCGAACAGGCTGAGGCGCATGAACAGGGAGTCGGCCCGCCGGTGATGAATGACGGCGTTGAACGATTGGGTCTGGTTGGGGGTCTGGACGCGGACCCGCGCTTTCGCGGTGTAGCCCCGAATCGTGTCGGTGCCCCTCGTAATCTGGGTCCGGATCTGATCGACCGAATGGTCGGGAAAGGCGTCGGGGAGGCGCGGGGCGGTGTTCGGCGACGAACTGCCGCAGCCGATGAGAAAAAGAGCACAGGTCAGCGTGAGCAGGAGCGCACGGGAGGCGGAAGGGACCGGGGAGGACGTCAAGATCGAGGGGGAACCTTGAGATCAAGAGACAGCGAGTGCCGCTCAGGAGAGAACAGGAAGACGGCTATGAGTTCGCGGGTGCGGCAAGCTTCTCGCGCAGGGAGGAGCGATCGGGAGTGCGGTCGAGCGCCCGTTGCCAGTACGTTCGGGCCGCCCTGTCGTTGCCCAGCGCCGCCTCCACGTCGCCCAGCCGCTCCAAGAGCGTGGCAGAGGGGCCGCCGGCGTCCAGGGCGATGCGCAGGTGACGCCGCGCGGCCTCCAACTCGTCGCGCCGGAACTGCACCTGTCCCAGCGCGCGGTGGGCCGACGGCGAATCCGGGGCATTCTCCACGGCCCGCTCTGCGAGGTCGAGGGCCTGGTCCAGCCGGTCGTCCTGCCGGGCCAGGCTTCGGGCATACAGGCGAACCACCCGTGGATGCTGGGGGGCGAGGGCGCGAGCGTTCTTCAGGGCGTCGTCGGCCTCCCGGGGCCGCCCGAGCCGGCTCTTGGCGAGCCCGAGGCCGGCGTGCAAGACGGCTTCTGCCGCGGCGCCGGTGGAGTCGCCGAGGAGAGACAGGGCATCCTGGAAGTGGCGTCGGGCCTTGGCGGGGTCGCCTGCGCGAAGTCGTGCGAACGCGGCGGTGCGGGCCAGGGGCATGTGTCCGGGGAAGAGCCGGAATCCTTCTTCGGCCACCTCGGCGGCACGAGCGTACAGGTGCGCCCGCTGGTACGTCTGTGCGGTCCGCACCCATCGGCCTGGGGCCCGGGGGGTAAGATCCAAAAGCCGCTCCATCGCCCGCCCTGCCTCCTCGGGGCGGCCCCATGCCTGGTAGAGCTCGGCCTGGAGGGAGAGGGCCGCTTCAGGGTCGGGGGATTGATGCAAGACATCCCGCAACACCCCCGCCGCGGCGCGCAGCTGTGCGGTGTCGGGCGGGGACGAGGCGGTCGCTGCGTTGTACATTGACCGGGCACGGCGCAGGGGCGCATCCGGGGATGCGCTCTGAGAGCGGGTCGAGTCCGACTGCGCCCGCTGAGTGGGGGAGGCAATTGATTGCCCGGTCTGGCGGGCGAGCCGTCGGACCTGCCGCCGAAGGGCTTCGTCGTTGGGGAACTGCCGCCCCAGCGGAGCCAGTAGGGCGAGCGCCTCTCGGGGCTGCCCCTCGTCTGCGTAGTATTCCCCGAGGCGACGCTGGTACGAACGATCATTGGGCCGCCGGTCTACCAGGGTTCGAAGGGTGGTCTCAACCCCGTCTTTGTCGCCCGTTTTGCGGTAGAGGGAAAGCAGCCGACGATACACGTCGATCGGGGGCGAATCGGTGTGCTGGAGGTACATTTTGTAGGATTGAATTGCGCCCTTCGTCCGCCCCAGGTCCGCCTGAATTGACGCCCGGGCCCGGTGCGCGTCGTTGGCGTGGGGGAAATGGTCGAGAAGCTGCTGGTAGGTGCGGAGGGCTGCGGCCGGGTCCCCAGCAGCCCGCTGCATTTCGGCGAGGCGCCGGTAGGGCGACGGGCGAGGCGATCCTTGCGTCTGGGCCCGCCGCGCATAGAAGAGGGCGGTGGAGAGGGCGCCCTGGGCCTCATGCGCGTCGGCGAGGGCCTGGAGAAGGACCGGGGCTTCTGGCACCTGCTCCAGCGCCGCCTCAAAGTGCGAAATGGCCTCCTCGTAGTCCCCCAACTGCGCCTCGGTGGTGCCCTGAAGGAGCAGCCGGCGAGCCCGGGGGGACGTGGTGTCGGCGGACGGGGGGAGCACAGCCGGAGACGCAACGGTGGGCGGCGGCCCGCCCATCAAGAGTGTACACAGGAGCACTGCGCCCAGGGGCGGGGCCAACCGGGAGGGCAAACGAACGTCCACGCGTGGAGGGAGGGACAATGCGAACGGGATACAGACCTGGGGGCCATGAGACCCTGCATTTCGACGGGCGCGGCACGGACGTGGTTCATTTTGATTTGATAATGACAAGGAACCGTTTCTACCTTGCAGCCAGTGTCCGAACGCCCTGCGCCAAATTTGGGAACTCCTTCCGGCCGACGAGTCCGGTGGGGTGCGTCGTTTTGTAGCCAACAAGACCTCATACTCACTCATGGGTGAACACAACGTACGCCGGGACGCTGAGCCCTCCAAGCTCCGCAAGTTTACAAATCACCTGATGCGGGATGTCCGGGCGCTGGAGCTCATGCTCCACGAGGACATGTTTGAGAGCGGAACGCGCCGCATCGGGGCCGAGCAGGAGCTCTTCATGGTGGACGAGCGGGGCGACCCGGCGCCCGTCATCGAAGAGGTCCTCGAGCGAAACACCGACGAGCGCATCGTCACGGAGCTGACGCGGTACAACGTGGAGTTCAACATGGACCCGCTTCGGTTTGGGGGAGACTGCTTCCAGCAGATGGAGGCGTCGACGTCCGAGCTGGTCGAGACAGTGCGGGGCCTCACGCAACAGGTGGACAGTGAGATTGCCCTCACGGGCATCCTGCCCACGGCCCACCTGTCGGACTTCGCAATGGACTACATGACCCCTCGGCCGCGCTACTACGCCCTTAACGACGCCATCTCCCGGTTGCGGGGTGGGGCGGGGCAGTATCAGATCCGCGGCATCGACGAGCTGTTCGTGAAGCACGACTCCATCATGCTGGAGGGGTGCAACACGAGCTTTCAGACGCACTTCCAGGTGTCGCCGGAGGAGTTTCCGCGCTACTACAACATTGCCCAGGTGGTGGCGGCCCCATGCCTCGCCGCGGCCACCAACTCGCCGCTCCTCTTCGGCAAGCGGCTCTGGCGCGAGACCCGGATTGCCCTCTTCCAGCAGGCCGTCGATACGCGGTCGACCAACCTATACCTGCGAGAGATGAGCCCCCGCGTGCACTTCGGCACGGACTGGGTGGACGAGTCGGTGATGGAAATCTTCAAGCAGGACATCTCCCGCTTCCGGGTGCTCCTGACGACGGAGCTGGGTGAGGACTCGCTGGAGGCGCTGGAGGCAGGGAGGGTGCCCAATCTCAAGGCCCTGCAGCTCCACAACGGCACCGTGTATCGCTGGAACCGCGCCTGCTACGGCATCACCGACGGGAAGCCCCACCTGCGGATCGAGAATCGGGTGTTGCCGTCCGGGCCAACCGTCATCGACGAGATCGCAAACGCGGTCTTCTGGTACGGGCTCGTGGCGGGGCTGGCCCACGAGTACCGCGACGTGTCCGAGCACATCGACTTCTATGAGGCCCGATACAACTTCAACGCGGCCGCCCGGAGCGGCCTGGCCTCCCAGTTTACGTGGCTGGACGGCAGCAACCGCCCGGCCCACGAGCTGATTCTCGACACCCTCATCCCGCTGGCGGAGGAGGGCCTCCGAACCTCCGACATTGCGTCGTCGGACATTGATCGGTACCTCGGGGTCATCCAGAAACGCGTAGAAACCCAGCAGACCGGAGCGCAGTGGCAGCTCGACTCCCTGGCCCGCATGGAGGAGGTCGGGTCGCGGGCCGAGCGCCTCGGGGCGCTCACGCGGGGGATGGTGGAGCGTCAGAAGGAGGGGCACCCGGTCCACGAGTGGTCCCTGGCGACCCTCGAGGAGGGGTACACCCCGACCGGCATGCAGGAAACGAACGTGGAGGCCTACATGACCACGGATCCCTTCACCGTGCACGAGAAGGAATCGATCGAGTTTGTGGCACGGCTGATGGACTGGCAAAAGATCCGCCATGTCCTCGTGGAGGACGAAGAGCACCGGCTCGTGGGACTCGTGAGCCACCGCACCCTTCTCCGCCACATGGCCGAACGGACCGAGCAGCCGGAGGGCGGCGTGCCGGTGGGAGAGATTATGGTCGAGGATCCCATCTCGGTGTCCCCGGACCGCCCGACCCTGGAGGCCGTGGAGCTCATGCGCGAGCACGAAATCGGGGCCCTGCCCGTGGTGCGCGAGAACCGACTGGTCGGCATCATTACCGAGCAGGACTTCATTCAGATTGCGGGCAATATCCTCGACGAGACGCTCGGCCTGGACGGGGACGCAGAGGCCAGCGCCGCCTCGTCGGACTCGGGGGGCGTTGACGCGAGCTCCTAACCCGTGAGGGGCGGACGGATTCCTCCGTAAAGCCCCTCGCTCCTCGTGAGACGCGCGACGAAACGACGCGCGACGAAACGCGGCAAAAGGGGAACGTGCGGGGGCGCCGCCCGTGGCACTGAGACGGGAAATCCACTCTGTTCTAGCATCTTGATACCCACCCTCAGAAGCATGGCTGACACCCGCGAACGAGAAATCAGCGGCCAGACGGTTCGCATCGATCGTACCCTCTGCATTGGATCGGGCAACTGCACGAACATCGCGCCCGAGATTTACGTGATCCGGGAAGACAACATCGTCGACTTTCAGGACGAAACGCCTGACATTGAACAGGGACGCTTGGAGGAAGCAGCGGCCCTGTGTCCGGTGGATGCACTGATCGTGGAGGACGAGGATGGGGAGCGGATCGTCCCCTAGCACGGGGAGGCTAGTTGTTGCGACGGTACCAGGCGATCAGCACCCCGGTGAGAAGCCCGGCGATCAGGGCGAGGAGGATGTAGGTAAACATAAACGGCCGTGGGCTCGGATGGAGAAGGGCGCGGGGGCTACGACGATGCCGGAAGGCGCTGTCTCTCCTCCCAGTTGCGGAACTGATCCAGCTCGTCGCGCACCGTCTCCACGGCCGTCTGGACGACGGCAAGGTCGTCGACGAACCCGAGGGCCCCAAGGGGGTCGGGAATGGCGTCGATTGGGGCGACGAAGTACAGGAGGGCGGCCACCAGAAGCACCAGAGACGTCGTGGAAACCTTTCGGTACGACCGGCGCGTCCAGGCCACCAGAAGGCGGAGGGCCGCCTGCAGATCCGTCCACACGGCCGTGAGGGCGTCGGTGTTGGCCTCTAGGTGGGCATAGGCATCCCGGATGAGCAGCACCACCCGAAACCGGCGCCGCAAAACCCGACGGGCGGCCTCGGTGAGGGTGCTTGTCACCTCCGAACGGCTCGGCGCTGGGCCCAAGGCAAGCTCTGGCGTAGACGTTTGCTCACCACGAGAGGTCGGGTCGGAGGGCATGGGAACGAGGGCCGGGTCGGAAAGACGCGTCTCTTCGATGCTAAGAGAAGATGGGGAGGAAAGTCAACCGCATCGGTAGTGCCCGCCCGGGCAGTCGTCTCGAACTCGCTGTTGGTTTTTCCTGTGGCAACCACACGCACGACTTCTCCCACGGAGGCAGCCGCTCGCCTTCGCCGCGGCGAGCTGGTCGCCTTTCCCACCGAAACGGTCTACGGGCTCGGGGCGGACGCCTTCCAGCCGGACGCCGTGCGGCGCATCTTTGAGGCCAAGGGCCGTCCGGCCGACAATCCGCTGATCGTCCATCTCCGACGCCGGGACCAGATCGGGCAGGTGGCGGCCCGCGTCCCCTCTGTCGCGCAGCACCTCCTGGATGCCTTCGCCCCGGGCCCCCTGACCCTCATTGTGCCCAAGCATGAGGACCTCCCCTCGGTCGTCACGGCGGGGCTCGAGACAGTGGGGGTCCGCATCCCGCGGCTGCCGCTGACGCAGTCTTTTCTGGAGGCGTGCGACACGCCGGTGCCGGCGCCGTCGGCCAACCGGTCGGGCCGGCCGAGCCCGACGAGCTGGGAGGCCGTAGAGCACGACCTGGCGGGGCGCATCGACTGCATCCTGCAGGGCGGGCGCACGGACGCCGGGGTTGAGTCGACGGTCGTGGACTGCACCACGGCCCCCGCCACGGTGCTTCGCCCCGGGGCCGTGACGGTCGAGTCCCTCCGTCGCGCCCTGGGGGCCGTGCAGGTGCCCTCCTCGGACGCGGAGGGAAGCGCGCGGAGCCCGGGCACGCGCCACCGGCACTACGCGCCGTCCGCCCAGGTGCGGCTCGTCGAGGATCCCTCGGAGGCCGTCTCCGGGGAGCGCCACGCGTACGTCGGGCTCGATGGGCCTCCCCATCCGGGCGCCCTCGGGACCGTGTATGTCGAGGAGAGCGTGAGGGCCTACGCCCACGACCTCTTCCATATCTTTCGGACCTGTGACGAGAACGAGGTTGAGGTCATCTACGCCCAGACCGTACCGCCCAGCGGACTGGGGCGGGCGCTCAACGACCGCCTTCGTCGTGCGGCGGCCCGGTAGAACGGTCGGGCCTGTGCGCGACATTCATTTCGCTCGGAGCACCGGGTTCATCACGGCGCCCCCGCACCGGCGAGGGCCCCCTGCCGCCCCCGGGTGCTACGGATGATCCACTGCGCGAGCGGCGGAAGCAGCCGACAGCTCTGGACCAGGGTCCAGGCGGCCCCTGGACGAAACGCCGCCGCGTGGATCCACCGCCCCAACCGCATGCGTTGGCCGAACGTGTCGGTCCAGGCGGTCTCGTAGCTCGACCGGAACGCGCGGGCCGGATGCCGTCCGTTGAGAAAGTCGGATGCCAGCGGACTCACGAGATCCGCGGTCCGGAGCGCCATCGCCATCCCGTCGCCGCAGAGCGGGGCAATCATGCCCGCGGCGTCTCCGATCATGCACACGTCATCTGCGAACCGGGATTTCGGCATGAGGGGGACCTGGCTCACCGCCTCGAAGCGGTCGCTGACACGCGTCAGTCCGCTGAGCCGCTCGTCGAAGGCCGGGTTCTGGCGGAGGGTGGTGTTGAGCATGCCCTCGGGCGATCCGCCGGCGTCCTTGAGGGCGTCGGTGCGCCCGATCCAACAGACGTTGATGCGGTCCCCCTCAACCGGAGACAGTCCGCAGTACGCCCCCGAGGAGCTATGAAGCTCAATCGTGTTCTCCAGGTCCGCCGCGGCGGGGCCGGCGTAGTGGGCCTTGAAGGCCACGTACGGCGTGGTTTCCGACAGAAAGGGCCGTTCCAACGACCGGTCCAGTCGACTCCGGCGGCCGTGCGCCCCCAGCACGAGACGGGCCTCTACAGGGTCTCCACCGACGCTTGCTACGAACCCGTCCCGGAGACTGCCACGGATGTTTGTAACCCGGGTCCCGGGGCGGCCTTCGACCCCCGTCGTGCAGGCCTTTTGGAAGAGCAGTTGATCGAGCCGGTAGCGGCTAAAGCCAAGGGCCGCATTGGGAAGAGAGTGGGACGTTGTGGCGCCGCTGGAGGTGGTCAGGCACGTCCGGCCGATGGGTTCTGCCCCCGCGGCGCGAACGTCGTCGAGCACGCCGAGGCGTCGGAACGAGGACTGCGCTTCCGGCGACAAGAACTCCCCACACAGCTTCTGGCGCGGGTAGGTTGACTGCTCGGCCAGAAGCACGTCGTGGCCCTCGCGGGCCAGTTGGAGTGCGGTGCTGCACCCCGATAGGCCGCCGCCAATTACGAGCGCATCGTAGGGCATGAAAGGACGTTGGTTGCGAATGGCAATGGATTGAAGCAACTGGCAACCGGCCGGTTGGCTCCCGACGGCCGCGGACCCGTCCGTCACAGAATGGAAACGTCTTTCGGCGCGGGGCCGTCATGCGTCGAGGTCGAGCGTCGACAGGGTCCACCGGAAGGCCCAATGCCACCGGACGGTTGGGGCGGGCAGCCGGGCGTCCCGGGCGAGGGTGTGGAGGTCCGCCCGACGAAACCCGCGCCGGACGGACACGGGCCCGTCGTGCTGCACCATCGGGGCGAGCCCGAGGGCGCGGCTGAGACCCCAGATCCCCACATAGGCGAGGAGGTGCCGGTGGAGGTCGTTTACGAGAAGGCCGTGCCGGGCCACCCGCTGCATCTCCGAGAGCACCCGGACCGCCGAGGGGCCGTGAAAGTGATGCAGAAACAGGGCCGCGTGGGCGATGTCGACGGCCCCGGCATCGTGGGAAAGGGCTTGGGCGTCCCCGATCTCGACACGGACCCGGTCCCGAAGACGGGGGGGCAGGTGTTGGTCCAGATGGGCCCGGGCATGGCCCACCGTGACGGGGTTGGCGTCAACGCCGATGAGGTCCAGGGTGCACCCGAAGCGCTCGCCTCGCCGGGCCAGGTGGACCAAGTGGTCTCCGCTCCCGCACCCCACGTCCAGCAGACGGAGGCGTTCGTGGTGCCTGAGCGCTGGGTCGAGGACGTGATCCGTGGCCCGGTACCCTCCGAGCAGCCGGTTGATGCGTCGGAGGTCGCGGAGGGCCCGCGTGAGACGAGCGTCCGCGATCGAAAAATCATCCATCCACTCCTCGGTCTCCAGGCGAGATGAGAGGTCCGGAAGGAGCGGAACGGCCACCGAAAGGGGATCGCCTGGTCTATCGACGGGATTTCGCGGCACAGTTGGGAAGCGGCGGACTATTCTACCTCGACCTCCGCCTCGATGCCCTGGTCGTTGAGGCGATCGCGAACCTCCGGGGCAAGGTTCTGCTCGACGGTGCTCGGGACGAACTTGGCGACCAGCCAGGCAAGGTATCCCTGCTGCCACGCGGCTTCCGTGGCGTCCTCAACGGTGATCTCCAATTTCCGGGCCCCCTTCGTGTCGACGTAGGCCTCGATGCCGCGGCTCTGAAATCCCTCCTCCAGGTGATCGGCCATCTGGTTCCGGACGGCCGATTCGATGTCGACCCCGGCCCCGGAGGCTTGAGCGGCACGGGCCCCCATCTGGCGGCGAGCGAGCTCTTGGGCGTTGAGAATTGTGACTTCAATCATGACGACGGACAGATGGGCGAAAAGAAACCGATCGGGGGGAGACGTCGACCATGGGCGCCGGAGGGCCCAAGCGCGACGACGGGATGCTCTATTGGCGCTCCTGCGCCGGGGTTCCGGACTGTACGGGTTCTTGGCACGCCCCGAGGACGCGGCCCGCGGAACTCGGGTGCAATTGAAACCTGACTGGTCTGCTTGTGGTATAGGGGGGTACCCTATAAAGAAGCGCCTCACACGCTGACAAACGGGCCCCAGTTTAATCCATGAGCCATCCTTCTCCCGAGACCGAGACGTCGCCACCAGACGCTCCCCCCCACGCCCCATCCGCCGAGGGGGACGCCTGTGCGGTCGAGCCGGTCCCTTCCGAACATCGGGAGGGCCATTCCTCCGGGGAGCGAGAAGAGCGCCTGACCCTGCCCATAAAGGGCATGTCGTGCGCCTCCTGCGCGAAGAGCGTGGAGGGGGGACTCGCGGGTGTTGACGGGGTGGCGGAGGCCCGTGTCAACTTTGCCACCGAGCGGGCTCAAGTGGGGCTTCAGAAGGGGCGACGGGTGCCGGTTGAGAACCTAGCGCAGGCCGTCGCCGACAGCGGCTACGAGGTGCGCACCGCCGAAACGGCCCTCACGGTGCAGGGGATGACCTGCGCCTCGTGCGTCTCCCGCGTCGAAGACGCCCTCAACGCGGTGGAGGGGGTGCTGGAGGCGACCGTGAATCTCGCCACCGACCGTGCCACGGTGCGCTACGTGCCGGGGGCAACCGAGCGCACGGACCTCACGCAGGCCATTCGCGACGCCGGCTACGAGGGGGGCGGGACGGAAGACGGGGGCGACCGTGCCGACGTGGAGAACCAGGCCCGAGAAGACGAGCAGCGGTCGATGAGGCAGCGGTTCCTCCGGGCGCTGGCCTTCGCGCTTCCGGTATTCGTGTTGGAGATGGGCTTCATGCACATCCCGACGATGGAGGCCTGGATCACCGATCAGGTGTCCACCCAGACGCTGTACTACGTGCTGTTTGCCCTGACGTCGGTTGTCATGTTCGGGCCGGGCCGATACTTCTACCGGCACGGCTGGCCCGCGCTCAAGAACGGAAGTCCGGACATGAATACGCTCGTCATGATTGGGACCTCGGCGGCGTACGGCTACTCGGTCGTGGCGACGTTTCTGCCGCAGGTGCTTCCCGAGGGAACCGTGCACGTGTACTACGAGGCGGCGGCCGTCATCATCACGCTGATTCTGGCGGGCAACTACATGGAGGCGTTGGCCAAGGGCCGTGCGAGTGACGCGATTCGAGCGCTGCTCGACCTGCAGGCCACCACCGCCCGCGTGGTGCGCGACGGGGGGGAAGAAGAGGTGGACGTGCGCGAGGTGGTGCCGGGCGACGTGATCCGCGTGCGGCCCGGCGCGAAGGTGCCGGTGGACGGCGAGGTGATCGACGGCTCTTCGTACGTCGACGAGTCGATGGTGACCGGGGAGCCCGATCCGGTGAGCAAGGCGGAGGGCGACGAGGTGGTGGGGGGCACGCTCAACAAGACCGGGAGCTTCACCTTCAAGGCGACCCGCGTGGGGGAGGAGACGGTGCTCTCCCAGATCGTGGAGATGGTGGAGCAGGCGCAGGGCTCGGCCCCGCCGATTCAGTCACTTGCCGACCGGGTGGTCCGGGTCTTCGTCCCGTTCGTCCTGGCGACGGCCGCCCTCACCTTTGGCGTCTGGATGGTATGGGGGCCGGACCCGGTGCTCACATACGCCCTGGTGTCCGCCGTATCCGTCCTTATCATTGCGTGTCCCTGCGCGATGGGCATCGCCACGCCGATCTCGGTGATGGTGGGGACGGGGCGGGCCGCCGAGCTGGGTGTCTACGTCCGCGAGGGCGAGGCGCTACAGGCGCTCCACACCGCCGACCTCGTGGCGCTCGACAAGACGGGGACCCTCACGAAGGGAACCCCCGAGGTCACGGATTTCCGGCCGCAAAACGGTTTCGAGGAAGACGACCTGCTCCGCTGGATCGCTGCTGTCGAGTCGCAATCGGAGCACCCGATTGGGGAGGCGCTGGTCACACGGGCGGAGGAGCAGGGGGTCGATTGGCCGGACGCCGCCGACTTCGACGCCATCCCCGGCCACGGCGTGCAGGCGACCGTCGACGGCCGCACCGTCGCCATTGGGGCCGAGCGGCTGATGGACCGACTGGACGTGGCACTCGACGGGCAGCAGGCCACGGCCAACGACCTGGCGGACGCCGCCAAGACGCCCCTCTACGTGGCCGTAGACGGCACGCTGGCGGCGGTCGTCGCGGTGGCCGACCCCATCAAGGACTCCACGCCCGCCGCGCTCGACGCGCTGCACACGCTCGGCATCGAGGTCGCCATGATTACGGGCGACGACGAGCGGACGGCGCAGGCCATCGCCCGCGAGCTCGGCATCGACCGCGTGCAGGCCGAGGTGCTGCCCGACGAGAAGGCCGCGGCCATCACGGCCTTTCAGGAGCAGGGCCAGACGGTCGCGTTTGTGGGCGATGGCATCAACGACGCGCCCGCCCTCGCCCAGGCCGACGTGGGGATCGCCATCGGCACCGGCACCGACGTGGCCATCGAGAGCGGCGACATCGTGCTGATGTCCGGCGACCTGCGCGGCGTGCCGAACGCGGTTCACCTGTCGACGCACACGCTCCGCAACATCAAGCAGAATCTGTTCTGGGCCTTCGCGTACAACGTGCTCCTGATTCCGGTGGCGGCGGGTGTGCTCTACCCGGCATTCGGCCTCCTGCTGTCGCCCGCCCTCGCGGCGCTCGCGATGGTGTTCTCCGACCTCTTTGTGGTGGGCAATGCGCTGCGGCTGCGGCGCCTGGAGGCGGCTGTGGAGGAGGATGCGTCCGCCACGGGGACGACCGTCCCGGCCGCGGCGTAGGTCGATGCGGAAAGGCATCCTGCCGGGTCGTGGGGACGAGCGTCGCGACTTCTAAAAGACTGGTCGAGTCATTCCCGACGGACGCCGCTTTCGGAACCAGATTTTCCCCACCCCAGTGTGTCCCACTGCGCTCACGCAAACGAGAATCAATTCGAACACCCCCCTACGATGACTCGACTTCCCTTCACGCGATTCGTTGGCGCACTCTTGTTGGCGGGAATGACCGCCGTTGGCGTTGGCTGCGGAGGCGGCGACGGGCAATCATCAGATCCCCCGTCACCCAGTGCAACGACGTCGACGCTGACCGACACGATCGAGGTCGCGATGAAAGACTTCGCCTACCAGCCCGATACCCTCACCATCCCGGCTGGCCAGAACGTCACGCTCGCGTTCACCAATACCGGAGCGGTCGAGCACTACTTTGTCGTCGGCGACACGATTGCGAGTGACAACGACAGCTTCGAGCAGAACCTTTTCAGTGGCATCTCGATCGAGAAGAACAAGCAGACCGGGGGGCACGAGGAAAGTGAAGAAGAGCACGAGGAAGAGGAAGGCAGTCACGAGAATGTCTTCGAGTTGCCGCCCGGGGGCAGTGGCACCATGACGTTCACGCTTCCGCCCGAGAAGGCAGGAACGTACACCATCGCCTGCTTTGAGACCACCGGGGAGAAGAAGCACTACGAACTCGGCATGGAAGGCGCCCTCACGGTCACCGCCCCCACCAACTGACGTTTGGCGGCCTTTTTCTGGAGGCCTCTGCCATTGGTGCACGCGGCGGGCCGGCCCTTCACCTGGAACCCCTATCTGCCGGTCGGTTACGGCCCCACGATATGACTCGACACCGCGCCACACATCGCTGGATGGCCGCGCTCCTGAGCGGGGTGCTTCTGCTGGGCGGCGTGCTCCCGGGCCTGCAGGGGCTGTGTGCGGAGATGGCGTCGGCGTCGTCGGAGACCGCGATGCATGCGGACGTGGCGGCCATGCCCCACGACGCCGCCTCGTCCCCCGACTGTGAGGACGACTGTGCCGGGATTGCCTGCTGTGTATCCGTGGCGTCGTTGACCGACGCCCCGGACCTGCGCCTGCCGGATCGCGGCGCGGCCGCCGACCTCACGCGGCTCCGCAGTGAGGAGTCCGTATCGATCCCGGCCCCCGATCGTGACAATTCCGGTTGGGCTCAAGAGTTCGATCCCGACCCTGTATTGCCCGTCCGCCTGCACGTCTGGACGGCCACCTTCTTAAGTTGAGCACGGCATCGGCGTCCTCTGGCGGCTACAACAGCCGTCCGGCGGGGCGCGTCCTCACTGTCCGCGATTCCCAATGCCGTGCTCGATCTATGTCTCGTTGCTCGCTTTGGGCGAGCGCCGTGGGCGCGATGCTGATGCTGGCGGGGCCGTGTGCCGCCGCGCAGCCGCAGCCCGATGCGGTGCGCCCGGCCCTGCTTGATTCGACGTCTGCCGCCCCGTCGGCGGCCCCAACCCTTCGTCTGGATTCGTTGCTCGCCGCCGCGGCCCGCGGCAACCCGTCGCTGCAGGCCGCCCGCCTCAAGGCCGAGGCGCGGGCGCAGCGCGGGGCGCAGGCCGGGGCGCTCCCCGACCCCACCGTGGGGGCCACCGCCTTTCCGGTTCCCCTCGTGACGGCCCGCGGCGAGCAGCGCACGCAGTGGCGCGTGCAGCAGGCGATTCCGTTTCCCGGCAAAAGGACTCTACGCCGCGAAGTGGCCGACCTCGGGGCGGACGTGGCGCGGGCCGACGCCCAGGCCCTCGAACAGACCCTCGCCCTCCGCATCCGCCGGGCCTACTACACCCTCGTGCGCGTGCAGTCCCATGAGCATTCCATCCGCCGTTTCCAGGCGGACCTGGAGCAGTTCGAGCGGGCGGCGATCGCGCAGTACGAGGTCGGGGAGGAGGGGCAGTCGGCCGTTCTGAAGGCGCAGATTGAGCGGCAGCGCCTGCAAACGCGCCTCGAAGGGCTGGCGGCCGAGCGGCAGTCGGCCCTCCAGACGCTGGCGCGCCTCACGGGGCGGGCGGCCCTCGCGGAGCGCGACACGCAGGTGGCGATTCCGTCCCGTCCCGATCTTCCGTCCACCGCCCCCGACGAGGCCCTCGACCGACGGCCGGAGGCCGAGAAGCTCCGCCGCCGCATCCAGCAGTCCGAGCGCGAGGCGGAGCTGGCGAAGACGGAGCAGTGGCCCGACTTCACCGTCGGCGCGCAGTATTTCGACATCGCGGCCAGCGACCTCGGCCCGACCATGACGGGGCGCGACGCGCTGGCGTTGAGCGTGGGCGTAACAGTGCCGCTCTGGCGCGGCAAGCAGGAGGCGAATATTCAGGAGGCCCGGATCGAGCGGCGGCGGGCGGAGACGCAGCTTGAAGGCCTTCGCCTGGAGGTGCGCACCCGGCTGGCCGACCTTCAGCAACAGATCGAGCGGCACCGGCGCCAGCTTACGCTCCTGGACGAGACGCTGCTGCCCAAGGCCGAGACGGCCCTCGAAACGTCGCTCAGCGGGTATCGGACCGGGCAGAACGACTTTTTGGACCTGCTCGACGCGGAGCGGACGCTCTTTCAACTGCGGCTGCAGCGGGCGTCGGTCTTTGCGCGGCTGCTGACCACGCAGGCGGAATGGGAGCGGACGGCGGGGCGGGTGGGATTGGCTGACGGGGGCGAGTAACCCTCAATTGGAGAGAGCAGATTTGCAGATGGGAGATTGGAAGATGGAACGTTGGAAAATTGAAAGTGACAAGGTGAGAAGGTGTGAAGGGGGAAGGTGAGAAAATGGAAGGTCGGAGGTGGGCAGTGATGGGGGGCTTCATTCCAGAATGGGGTTTCGTGTTTTTCCGAATACAGAGAGTCGCTATGTCGAACGTTCGATCTGTGTTCACCAGCAAGGGAGCCATCGCCGTCTACGCCCTTCTTGTGGGGCTTGCGCTCGGGGGCGGGGCCGTGGTGTGGGTCGGCGGGCCATATTTCGTCGGGACGCCGACCCGTCCCTCGTCCCATGCGCAGAGCGCCGGGGCGGGCGAGAGGGACATGGAGAGCGATTCGGCCGCCGGCGTGGACACGCGCAGCGACGGGGGCGGGTTGGCGACCGGGCTGGCGACGTACGACACCGACGGCGACGGCTACGTCTACCAGGGGGGGATGCATCCGGACATCGTGCGCGACGAGCCGGGGCCGTGTCCCATCTGCGGGATGGACCTGACGCGGACGCCGGTGGGCGGGCAGGAGGCGGGGACGGTCGAAATCTCGCCGGTGACGATGCAGAACATCGGCGTGCGGACGGCGACGGTGTCGGTCGAGTCTCTGGAGCGGTCGGTGCGCACGACCGGGCGGTTTCAGGCGAGCGAGCGGCGGATGACGGCGGTGGCGCCGAAGGTGGGCGGCTGGGTGGAGACGCTGCACGTGGGCTACGAGGGCGCCCGGGTGCAGGCGGGCGATCCGCTGTTCGAGCTCTACAGCCCGCAGTTGGTGGCGACGCAGGAGGAGTACCTGGCGGCGCTCCGGACCGCCAACAAGATGGAGGCCGACGAGGGGGCCCAGCGGCTGGTGGACGCGGCCCGGCGGCGCCTCGACTACTGGGACATCGCCGCGGAGCAGATTGAGCGGTTGCGGGAGACGCGCACGCCGATGCGAACGATGACCGTCACCGCCCCCGCGAGCGGGACCGTCACCACGAAGCAGATCACGGAGGGGGAGAAGTTTTCGCCGGGACAGACGCTCCTCCACATCACCGGCCTAAATCCACTCTGGCTCATGGTAGACGTCTACGAGCAGGATCTGTCGTGGGTTGACGTGGGCAGTCGGGCGCAGGTGGAGCTACCGTACGATCCGGGGCGGACGGTGACGGGGCGGGTGGACTACATTTACGACGAGGTGGACGACGACACCCGTACAGTGCGGGCGCGCATTGCGGTGCCGAACCCGGACCGGACGCTGAAGCCGGGCATGTACGCGACGGTTCGGTTAACGGGGGGCACGACGGAGCCGACGCCGCTGGTGCCGGAATCCGCCATCGTGAGCAGTGGGACGCGGGAGATTGTGGTCACGGCGCTCGGGGACGGGCGCTTCCGGCCGGTGCCGGTGCAGACGGGCCTCTCGGCGAACGGGCGGACGCAGGTGCTGCACGGGCTGGAGGGGGCCGAGCGGGTGGTCACGAGCGCGCAGTTCCTGATCGATTCGGAGGCGCGGCTGAGCGGGGCACTGGCGGCGATGGGAGACAGCACAACGTCCAGCGGGGGCGGCGGGCATCAGCACTAAGTGCCGCTTCATTGGTCATTGGCTCATTGATTCAATTGGTCCATCGTTGTGCTGAAATCAATCATTGAGTGGAGTGCCCGGAATCGGCTGCTGGTGGCGTTGATGGCGCTCTTGCTGGCGGCGGCGGGGACGTGGGCAACCATCAACATGCCGGTGGACGCGTTTCCGGACCTCTCGCCGACGCAGGTGATCATCAAGACGGAGTACCCGGGCCAAGGGCCGAAGGTGGTGGAGGAGCAGGTGACGTATCCGCTCACGACGTCCCTCATGTCGGTGCCGTACGCGAAGACCGTGCGCGGCTACTCGATGTTCGGGACCTCGTTCGTGTACGTGATTTTTGAGGACGGGACGGATCTGTACTGGGCGCGGAGCCGGGTGCTGGAGTCTTTGAGCACGGTCGAGGAAGAGCTGCCGGACGCGGCCTCCCCGGCGCTGGGGCCGGACGCAAGCGGGGTGGGCTGGGTCTACCAGTACACCGTGCGCGACACCACCGGGCGGCACGACCTGGCGGAACTGCGGTCGATTCAGGACTTCTTCCTGCGCTACGAGCTGCAGGGCGTGCAGGGGGTGTCCGAGATCGCGTCGGTCGGCGGCTTTCAGAAGCAGTACCAGGTGGTGGTCGATCCGCAGAAGCTGGCGGCCTACGACGTGACGATTAAAGATGTGCGGCGGGCGCTGAAGCGGTCCAATCAGGACGTGGGCGGGCGGATCGTGGAGAGGGGCGAGCGCGAGTTCGTGGTGCGGGGGCAGGGGTACCTAGAGGGCATGGACGACATACGGAGCGTGGGCCTCCGGGCGGATCGGGGGACGCCGCTCACCATCGGCGACGTGGCGCGGGTGCGGACGGGGCCGGAGCTGCGGCGCGGCATTGCCGACGTGAACGGGGAGGGCGAGGTTGTGGGCGGCATCGTGGTGATGCGCTCCGGCGAGAACGCGATGGAGGTGATCGAGCGGGTGGAGGCGCGGATCGCGGAGCTACAGCCGAGTCTGCCGGAGGGCGTTTACATCGAGCCCGAGTACAACCGGCGGCCGCTCATCGAACGGGCCATCAGTACGCTCACGACGCAGCTGGCGGAGGAGATGCTGGTGGTGGCCGTGGTGGTGATGTTGTTTCTGCTGCACGTGCGGAGTGCATTCGTGGCGCTGGTGACGGTGCCGGTGGGCATTGTGGCGTCGCTGCTGGTGATGTATCTGCTCGGGATCAACGCGAACGTGATGAGCCTGGGCGGGATTGCGATCGCGATCGGGGTGATGGTGGACGCGTCGTTGGTGATGGTGGAGAATGCGCACAAACACATCGAGCGGTTGCGTAAAGATGGAGAGGTTGAAAGTGGGCAGATTGAAGGTGGGCGGGCTGACGAGGGCGGTGGGTGGCGGCGTTTTGTGGAGTGGATTCCAGGGATGGGCGGAGGCGCCGAATTCAAAACTCGCAATTCGCAACTTGACAATGCCACGCGGGTGGAGGCGGTGATCCGGGCGGCGAAGGAGGTGGGGCCGAGCCTGTTCTTCTCGCTGTTGATCGTGACGGTGAGTTTCCTGCCGGTCTTTACGCTGCAGCAGGTGGAGGGGCGGCTGTTTCGGCCGCTGGCGTTTACGAAGACGTTTGCCATGGCGGCGGCCGCGCTCCTGGCGGTGACGCTGGTGCCGGCGCTGATGGTGACGTTCGTGAAGGGCCGCATCCGGCGCGAGGACGAGAATCCCATCGCCCGGTTCTTCATTCGCGTCTACCGCCCGGTGATTCGGCGCGTGCTGCGGTGGCCGGGGACGGTGCTGGTGGGGGCCGTGCTCATTCTGGGGATCACGTTCCTGCCCCTGCAGCGCATGACGATTGGCGAGCCGGTGGTGCCGTTTCCGCAGATCGGATCGGAGTTTATGCCGCCGCTGAACGAGGGCGACGTGCTCTACATGCCGACGACGCTTCCGGGCGTGTCGCCGCAGAAGGCGAAGGAGCTGTTGCAGCAGACCGACCGGATTATCGCGGATTTTCCGGAGGTGAAGTCGGTCTTCGGCAAGGCGGGCCGCGCGGAGACGGCCACCGACCCGGCGCCGCTCTCGATGCTGGAGACGACCATCATCCTGGAGCCGAAGCACAAGTGGCGCGAGGGGATGACGAAGGAGAAACTCATCAGCACACTGGACCAGTCGCTGCAGATCCCGGGCCTCACGAACGCGTGGACGCAGCCGATCGAGGCGCGCACCGACATGCTGGCGACGGGCATCAAGACGCCGGTGGGCATCAAGATTGCCGGGGCGGACCTGCGGACGCTGGAGCGGATCGGCGAGCGGGTGGAGGGGGCGCTCTCGCCGCTGGACGGCACGCAATCCGTGTACGCCGAGCGGGTGATGGGGGGCACGTTTCTGGACATCGACGTGGACCGGGCCGCGGCGGCGCGCTATGGGCTCACGACCGGCGACGTGCAGGACATCATCCAGACGGCGGTGGGGGGCATGCCCGTCACGACGACCGTGGAGGGGCTGGAGCGCTACTCGGTGAACGTGCGCTACCCGCGCGGCCTGCGCGACAACCTGCCGGCCCTGCGCGAGGTGCGCGTGCCGCTGCCGACGGGGGCCGAGGTGCCCCTCGGGCAGCTGGCGACGCTGACGCGGGTGGAGGGGCCGCCCATGATCAAGAGCGAGCAGGCGCGGCCCAACGCGTGGGTGTTCGTGGACCTGTCGGAGGGCACCGACATCGGCTCGTTCGTGCAGCGGGCCCGGCAGGTTGTGCGGGAGAACGTGGACCTCCCGGCGGGCTATTCGCTGACGTGGAGCGGGCAGTACCAGTACATGGAACGGGCCAACGAGCGCCTGCAACTGCTGGTGCCGGTGACGCTCGCCATCATTTTCCTGCTGCTCCTGCTGCACTTTCGGAGTGCCACGAAGTCGGCGCTCCTGTTGGGGCTGCTGCCGTTCTGCCTGGTGGGGGCGGCGTGGCTCATGTGGGCGCTGGCGTTCAACATGAGCATCGCCGTGGGGGTGGGCGTGATTGCCGTGGCGGGCCTCGCGGCGGAGACGGGCGTGGTGATGCTCGTCTACCTCGACGAGGCGATTGCGCGGTACCGGGAGGAAGGCCGGCTCACGTCGCGCGATGCCCTGCGGGCGGCGCTGGAGGAGGGGGCCGTCATGCGCGTGCGCCCACTCCTGATGACGGTCTTCACGACGTTCTTCGGCCTCTTGCCGCTCATGTTTTCGACCGGGACGGGGGCGCAGGTGATGCAGCGGTTGGCGACGCCAATGGTGGGGGGGCTCTTCAGTGCCGCGCTCCTCACGCTGGTGGTGCTGCCGGCGGCGTACGTGTTCGTGAACCGGGCATGGTTTGGGAACGGGTGGGCGGAAACGCCCGAGGGGACCGACGAAGCGGCGGACCCTGCCGGGGCCAAAACGACGAGATAGGGCTGCCCCCGAACGCCCCCCGCATGACAACGAGCCTTCGACTCCTTGAACCAATCCCAGTGTTTCAGTGAGCCACAGTCACGACCGCACACCTCGCCAGGACCCGGCCGTGCCCGCGCAGTACGACGCCTGGGCGACGGTCTACGACCTCTTTTGGGCCCGCTACGTGAACAAGACGATCCCCGTGCTGCAGCGGGTGGCGGACGTGACGGCGGGCGAGCGGGGGCTCGACCTGGCCTGCGGCACCGGGCCGTTTGAGTGGCGGGTGCTGGACGAAGAGCCGGACGCGACCCTCGTGGGGGTCGACCTCAGCCCGGCGATGGTGGAGCGGGCCCGGGCCAAGCTCGACGGGCGGCCGGGCGTTCGGTTCGAGCAGGCCGACGTGCACGACCTCCCGTTCGGCGACAACGCCTTCGACGTGGCCGTGTGCGCCAATACGTTTCACTACTTTACGCACCCGGAGCAGGTGCTGACGGAGGCCCGCCGCGTGCTCCGGCCCGGCGGGCGGCTGGTTGTGCTCGACTGGTGCCGCGACGTCTGGACGTGCCGCGTCATGGACGCCGTGCTCCCTCACCTCGACCCGGCCTACCAGTACTGCTACACGCTCGACGAGATGCGGGCCCTGCTCGCCGAGGCCGACTTTTCGACACACCGCCAGTTCCGCTACCGGTTCGACCTCATTTGGGGCATGATGGTCGTGGAGGCGGTCCCGAATCGCTCCTGAGGAGAGCGTCCGTGTTTTGTTGCACACACCTCAGCACGTTCGATGGAGACGCAAAGCAAAGCGGCTACGGACGAGCGGCCACGGCGAAGAGCGTCCGTACGCTGATTACGCCCATTCGGGGTCTGGTCACGGCCATGGTCATGACGGAGAGGGGCATCACGCCCACCACGTCGAAACGGTGCGCACTGGGTGGCGGAGGAGCTGAGCCTGGACACCGTGATTGCGGAGGTACCGCCCGACGAAAAGAGCGCCGTGATCGCGCAGCTGCAGGCGGAAGGCAAGCTCGTGGCCATAATGGGCGGCGGTGTAAACGACGCCCCGGCCGACGTGGCAGTCGAGACCGCCGACATCGTCCTCGTGGAGAACGACCGGCGCGAGGCGGTGGACGTGATCCGGCTCGCGCAGGCCGCCCGCCGCGAGATGATCCAAAACCTGTGGTGGCCACCGGCTATAGCGTCGTCGCCCTCCCGTTGGCCGCGGGGGCTCCACACCGGCCGGGCGTAGATCAGTCGGGCAGGCCCAATCCGTCGATCTCGATGTCCTGAACGGAGCGGGGCTGCCGGGCGACGATGTCGCCGTAGTAGGCCGTGGCGGCCTCGCCGGTGTTGTCGGTGTCGGTCATGATGGCGACGCCGTCGATGGGCGGCGGGGATTCTCCAAACGCCCGGCGGTAGTCCACACGAATGTCCCGCTGCTCCCGAACCCACGTCCCCACCTTCGTCGAGCCGCTCTCGACGGGAATCATCTGCACCCAGTCCGTGAACGCGTTCGGGAGAATGGTGTCCGGGGCGACCCGGCTTGCCCAGACGTAGTTCAGGGCCCGAGTCGGGACCTGGTCGTACCCGAGGGCCTGGAGGGCTTCGTACTTGGCGCGATCGACCAGGCCAAAGTTGCTCGGGTCGTAGTCGAAGGTAACGTAGAGCCGAGCCGGATAGTCGTCCCCGTCTTTGGTTCGGGCGTCGCCCTCGTCGAGCACGTTGGTCACCTTCCACCGCCAGGACAACACCGGGTACCGCTTCGGGTCGAGGGTTAGCGTGCGCCCCAGGCCCGCGGCCCCGCCGTCGCTGACGGCCCGAACGACCGCGGTGGAGTCGCCCCCGACCGGTCGTTCAACAAGCCGGTACCGGGTCTCCGTCTCTACGTCCCCGAAGCGGACAGTCTGCCACCCGGATGGATGCCCGTCGGGGGTGGCCTCGGCAGTCGAAAAGCGCCCGATGTACCGCTGCGGGGGGGCGTGCGTGGCGAAGCCGACCATCAGGCCAATGGCGCAGAGGACGAGCGACCAGCAAGCGGGCGAACGTAGGACTGAGATCATCAACCTCACAGGTGTGGGGGCGAGGTGCGGACGACTGTGGACGATTTGCTTGTGTGGGGACACCCACCACACAATGTTAATCCGACTGGGCGCACGTGCACTTCCCCTGCAAATGGGAAGTGTTGAACAAAGACTACGGCGACGTTGAGTCCCTGTCTCGATGCCCTTGCGCGTGTGAAACCTTAATCTACCAATTCACCTTACTGTCGTGAAGAAAAAGGGCCGAAGCGCGTCTGGCCCCAATCGGTCTTCGTGGTCGAGTAAACTACTTTTCGTGGTGTCTTAATCACGGGTAGGACCCCGTGACTGCAGCGGGCTTTCAAGGCATAGAGACCTGACATCCTTCGGCTAGACCCTAAACTAAGTTTTTGCATCACTATGGCAAATGAACAGGACGTTTCGCGACGTGATTTCTTACAGCGCCTGAGTGTGGTCGGCATTGCGGGCCTCGGCGCCGGATCGCTGGTATCGGCCTGCGGGGGCGGGGGCGGCGAGGAAGGCGGCTCCCCCTCCGGGTCCACGAGCCAGGCGTCCGGGCAGTCGAGCGGGGGCGGCGCCCAGACGGTGACGATCCACCCGCAGGGCAATCAGATGAAGTACAAGGAAACCGAGTTCGAGGTGCCGGCGGACACGGAGATTGAGCTGGTGTTCGAGAACACCGCATCGAGCCCGTCGATGCAGCACAATGTGCTCGTGATGAACAAGCCCCCGGAGCAGGGCACCTTTAAGGAGGTGGGACAGGCCGGCGTGCAGGCGGGCGCATCGAACGAATATGTCCCCGACCACCCCGCGGTATTGGCGGCCACGGACATCTCGAAGCCGGGCGAAACGGTATCGGTGACGTTCACGACGCCGTCGGAGTCGGGCGAGTACGGCTACGTATGCACGTATCCGGGCCACTGGGCGACCATGCAGGGCACAATGATCGTGACCTAAGGCCGGCCCCGCAGGTCCGTGGATGCGGGCCTGCCTCGAAGATTCAACTCTCCCGGGGGGACACACTCCTGCAGTTGTCGACGTCCCCTCTGAGGACGCCGGCACGGGGCGCATCCCCGCGCCCCGTGCCACGGCGCCTCTGGTTCATGCAGTAGGTCCAGCGATTCCCCCTGCATAGGCGGCTGGGCGACAACGCGTTGAGCCCCGCCAGCCATGACTTGACGAGACCCGGTTGTTCCGTCAGTCTCCGTACGGGAGCGCCCGGACGGGCACTCCTGTCATGGTGCCGCAACTTGGACCCCCCACGAGTAAGACTGGGGGTCGATCAAATCCCACTGGGCCCGTCGCACGTTGGGGGCTCGGGAAGGGAACCACGATCTCCCCACTGAATCCAGATTGAACGGTCGCCCCGGGCGGCCCCTTCCCGGATGGCAGCGGGGCATGAATCGGGGTGAGGGGAAATTCATGCGGACGGCGGTGGGGCGGACACCGAGGGCACCCGTCTGGCTGCGGCCCAGAAACGCGACGGCGCAGGCCGTGACGGGCGAACGTTATGCCCCGTGATGCCGATGTGTCTGTGGACCCTGCCCGCCGTCCCCGAACCGACGCCCCCGGCGTCCCATGTTGAGCCAGGTCTGGAGTAGCACGACGCACGGTGTCGAGGCCCTGCCGGTCGAGCTCGAAACGAACGTCGCCTCCGGCATGCGGGGCCTTTCGGTCGTGGGCCTCCCGCGGGCGGCGGTGCGGGAGAGCTTCGACCGGGTGCGCGCCGCCCTCGAGAACAACGACGTCCCCGTAGAGTGGGGACGCATTACCATCAACCTCGCGCCGGCGGACGTGCCGAAGGAAAGCGCGGCGTTCGACCTGCCCATGGCGGTGGGCTGGGTGGCCGCCAGCGGCACCACGGTCACTGCGGACGTGCTGGACCGGTACTGGCTCACGGGCGAGCTGGCCCTGGACGGCACCGTGCGTCCCGTCAACGGCGTGCTGCCGATGGCGATGAAGGCGCGGGAAGAAGGATACGAGGGCGTGCTCGTGCCCGCCGAGAACGCCGCGGAGGCCGCCGTGGTGGACGACCTCAGGGTCTACCCGGTGGAGACGGTCACCGACGCATTTGACATTCTACACGATCCCCACGGCCCGGCGGCGCCGGAGCCCTACACGAACGACCTGGACGCGATCTTCGACCAGGCACGCCAGTACCGACGCGACCTCAGCGACGTGCGGGGCCAGGAAAACGTAAAGCGCGCCCTCGAAGTGGCGGCGGCCGGGGGCCACAACGCCCTCATGGTGGGCCCGCCCGGCTCGGGCAAAACCATGCTCGCCCGCCGCATGCCCACGATCCTGCCGCCGCTCAGCACCGACGAGGCGCTCGAAACGACCAAGATTCACTCCGTCAGCGGCGAACTCGCGTCCGACCACGGGATCCTGGCCACGCGTCCGTTTCGGGCCCCGCACCACACCATTTCCGACGCGGGCCTCTGTGGGGGCGGTGCCCATCCGACCCCCGGCGAAATCTCCCTCGCCCACAACGGCGTCCTGTTCCTCGACGAGCTGCCCGAGTTTCAGCGGCGGGTCCTGGAGGTGCTCCGCCAGCCGATGGAGGAGGGGCGCATCACGATTAGTCGGGCGGAGACGACCGTCACCTACCCGGCCCGTTTCATGCTCATCGCTTCGATGAACCCGTGCCCGTGCGGGCACCTCAACGACCCGAATCAGGAGTGCGTCTGCACGCCCGCCCAGGTGCAACGGTACCTCGGCAAGATAAGCGGGCCCCTCATGGACCGGATCGACCTGCACGTGGAGGTGGCGCCGGTGGACTTCGATGCGATGAGCGCCGAGCGGACCGGTGAGTCGTCCACTGCCGTGCGAAAGCGGGTGGTGCAGGCCCGAGAGCGGCAGTCGGAGCGGTTCGGGGCGGTGGAGGCCCTCTACAACAATGCCCAGATGGATGCCCAGCGGGTGCAGGAGCACTGCTCGCTCAACGATGCGGGGCAGAACCTACTCCGCACGGCGTCCGATCGCCTCGGCCTGAGCGCGCGGGGCTACACGCGCATCCTGAAGGTGGCCCGGACCGTCGCGGACCTGGAGGCGAGTGCGTCCATTCGGCCCGCCCACGTTTCCGAGGCCATTCAGTACCGCTCTCTGGATCGGGAGTGGTGGCACGGATGAGACGCCGAGTGTCCGAAGGGAGCCATCTTCTCGTCGCCAACCGGTGATCAAGTGCCACTTCGGTGTTTGGCACAGACGTGGGCACCAGACCCACACGGCCCCTCGGCTGACGTCCCGAAACCGACCACGACTGCCGTCAGTCCCCTCGACCGCGGCGTGATCACACGTTCGGGGCGTGGATCGGCGAGAGTACGGGTCAAGAACAAGCGCCGCAGCTACCGCGACTGCCCGGCCCGTTCCGTCGCCACGAGTACGCGCATGTTCAGGGCCTGCGCCGCGGACGCAACCGTGGCGAACTGGCCGATGCGGGCCGCCTGGTCGGCCCGCATGATGAGGAACTGCTGGTCGGTCCGGCGGGCGCGCAGCTCGCTCACGAGGCGCCCCTGCGGCACCGGCGAGCCGGCCACGTAGTAGTTGCCGTCCTTCGTGAGGGACACGGTGATCGACTGCTCCGACACGGGCGAGGCGCTGTCGACCTGCGGCAGGTTCACCTGGATGCCCATCTGCGGGATGAAGCTCGAAGTGAGCAGGAAGAAAATCAGGAGCAGCAGGACGACGTCCGTCATGCCCGCGAGGCTGAAGGTTGTCATCGGCTCGCGGGACGGGGAGAAGTCGAGCGGCATGGCGGCGCGGGCGGTTGGTCAACGAGCGGTTGGTCAACGAGAGGGGCGGCGCAGGCGCAGGTTCACGACGGCAGCTCCTCGGACCGCTCCGGCGAGACGGGCTCCTGCAGTAGGTCGATGAAGTCCGTGGCGGAGCGCTCCATGTCGTTCGACAGGCGCCGGATGCGCCCCATGAGGTAGTTGTACGAGAAGAGCGCCAGGATGCCGACCAGCAGGCCCGCCGCGGTCGTGATGAGGGCCTCCCAAATCCCCCCTGCCAGTACGGAGGGGTTCACGTTCCCCTGCAGGTTTTGAATCTGCTGGAACGCCCGGATCATGCCGACCACCGTCCCGAAGAAGCCGAGCATGGGCGCAATGCCGGCGATGCTGGCGAGCAGG
>Ga0207714_1000477_pt1 | contig 27581 bp, 23 predicted proteins | sample PonA232FremontCA_2_FD_187270 | JGI IMG/M metagenome (GOLD analysis project Ga0207714, IMG submission 187270) | Marine sediment microbial community from Fremont, CA, USA - Pond A23 Sediment 2 (SPAdes) | ecosystem: Environmental > Aquatic > Marine > Unclassified | place: USA: Fremont, California...
GTTAAAAAAACACCCCTCTAGGACTTCGGCATGAAGCGGGAATGTCTTTGCATGAAAGCAAGGGCTTTATTCATCTTCTTCTGGCGGACACGACACTAGCGGAGGCTGTGTTCTATCGTCTTGCCCTGCTCAAGCTCATACACCTTGTCCCTGATCTGTACCGAAACCGGCTCGGCACCGCTTCGCAGGGCCTCGATCTGAATCCGGTGCGCATCGAGATCCAGATCTATCCAATGGCCCCGGTAGCGCAAATGAAAGGTCACCCGCCTCAATTCCTCGGGAAAGTACGGATTGAAGCGCAACACATTCCCCCTGGCCTCGAGACCGGTGAAGCACCGCTGCACGATATCCACGCAACCTGCCATCGCTCCCAGGTGAATACCCTCGGCGGTGGTTCCGCCCTGAATGTCCTCCACATCGGTCTTGAGTGCCTCCTCGAAGAGCCTCCAGGCATGGCGTCTGTTCCTACGGGCGGCGACCCAAGTGTGGACCACATAGCTCAGGGAGGAGCCATTGGAGGTCCGCTCAAGGTAGTAGTCGATGTTTTTGGGGATATCCTCTGGATTCAGCTCGTACCCGATCTGACGGAAGAGTCTCTGCAGGTATTCGGCGCTGAAGAGGTAGAAGAGCATGAGCGCATCCGCCTGCTTGGATGCCTTGTACCGATTGCAGGTATCCCCCTCTGCCTCCAGAATCCGATCCAGCCTCTGAATATCGCCGTATTTTTCCTTGTATCCCTGCCAGTCGAATTCAGCCAGCTGCTCGTAGCCCTCGAACTGACTGATGATACCGTCCTCATGGAAAACCACCCGCATCTTCCGGCTGATTGCCCGCCACCGATCGATCTCGGCCTTGCGCACTTCGAGGCGCTCGCAGAGCTGCGTCCACTCCTGTTGGGGAAGGAGGTCCGGCAGCTCCAGGGCCCGGTTCATGACAAACACGACCATGACATTGGTGTACGCGTTGTTGCTCAGCCCAGGGCGGTCCGCGTCCGGGTAGGCGTCGTGGAACTCGTCCGGCCCCATGACCCCATGGATCTCGTACCGGTCCAGATCCTCGTTGTAGGAGGTGATGCTGGACCAGAAGCGGGCGATCTCCAGGATCATCTCCGCGCCGTAGAAGGAGAGGAACTCGAAGTCCCCGCTGATCTGGCAGTACTGCCAGATATTGTACACGATGGCGACGTTGATATGGCGCTGCAGATGCGACTTGTCCGGGATCCAGCGCCCGGAGTTGGGGTTGAGGTGCATGGACTGGGTCTCCTCCCGTCCGTTGCTGCCGCTCTGCCAGGGGAACATCGCCCCCTTGTATCCCAGATCGCGGGCCATCTGCCGGGCCGCGTTCAGCCGGCGATAGCGATACATGATCAGGGTGCGCGTAATCTGGGGAGCCCGAAAGTTGAGGTAGGGGAAAATAATGATCTCGTCCCAGAAGATGTGCCCGCGGTAGGCCTCTCCGTGCCAGCCCCTCGCCGGCATGCCCACGTCGATGTCCAGGGAATGCATGGATGCGCTCTGGACCAGATGGAAGCAATACAGGTGCAGGGTCCGCTGCACATAGTAGTAGTGATCGTATTCCGGGCCTCTCTCCTCCGGTGTCTCGCTCACATTGAGCTCCACCTCCACGGAAAATCTGCGCCACAAATGATTCCAGGCAAGGAGATGGCTCCGTAGGAGAGAAGTGAATCGTCCGGCCCGACACACCGCGTCCGTTGCCTCCAAAAAGGGCTCGGAGATGGCCGCATCCCGGGAGGTATACATGGAAACGATCTTCTCCACGCGCACACCGTGGCCCTCTGCGAGTTGGATCCGAAAATCCTGGCCGATATATCCGGATTCCTGTACGCACTGTCTCGTGACCCGGACCGGCTTCCTCTCCTGGAAAACCTCGGTCCGCGCAGCCTGGGCCACCCCGATGCGCGACTGATTGGTCCGCACCTTCAGACCGATGATCCGATCGTCGATCTCACTGCTGTACACAGGCTCCAGATGCTTGTTGTTCAAGGATTGATAGCGCTTAACCCCGGAATTGACCACCTGGCCGTCCAGAAAGCTCCGTATCTCGATCTCTCCGGACCAGTTGACCGGCACGATCCCCGTTTCCAGCCCGGCCATGTGCATGCTGTGCATGCAGACCATCCTGCGGTGGTAGATCCTGGTCTCCCTTCCTGCTCCGTCACGGACATGGAGGTTGCGAAAGAAGACCCCGTTCTTGAGGTCCACCCCGGCGCGATAGGAGACAAGCTCCATATTGTCCACGTGGAACCAGTCCTCCCCGGGGAAACGAAAGGTGAACCCGAGCCAGTTGGGCATGTTCACCAAGTCCTCGTTCTCGACAATGCGCCCGGCGACCGGTGTTTGGAGACGGTTGTATCCCCCCGCCAGATAGGTTCCCGGATAGTGGATTGCATCCGCGCTCTCTTCCGGGCCCGCTCCCCTGGTGGCGAAATACCCGTTGCCCAGAGTGCACAGGGCCTCCCTGAGGCCCTCCAGCTCCGGCACATAATCCTGGAAGTCCAGGGACCAGGTCCGCCAGTTCCGCAGATAGGCCTGGAGCATGGCCAAAAAGGCGCGCACTTCGCTCACGGATGTCAACTGGTACTTGGCGTGGGTTGGCCGGGACTCATCCCCAACCACCAGTGTGATCCCTTTCCGCAACAAGGCCCTGAAGGCATCCTCGTCCGTCACGTCGTCCCCGATATAGATGGGCACAACCCCGTACTGGTCCAGCTCGAGCTCCCGCAGGAGCCAGCGCACCGCCTCCCCTTTGTCCCACTTGATGTCCGGCCGCAGCTCGAAGACCTTCTTCCCAAGTCCCTTGCGCAAACCGCCCGATCGTTCCAGGGCCCGGTCCACACAAGCCTCCACCTCGGAAACCCATTCCTGGGCCACATTGCGATAATGCACAGCAATGGAAAACTTCTTCCGCTCCACCTGGGATCCCTCGATCTCCCCGAGGTCCCGGCGCAGATCTGACTCGGCCTGATCCAGTGCGGGAAGGCTTTCCCTGGCCTCCTCCACCTCCATGTGGACGCCTCCCGGACCCTCGATCTCGAAGCCGTGGCTGCCGGCGAAATAGAGGTCCTTCACGTCCACGAGCTGCCTGGCGTCGGCCAGGCCGCGGCCACTGATCACGGCCACGGTGCATTTCTCGGTCAGATTGCTCAGGATATTGTACATCTCCGAGGACAGGGTCGCGTCTTCCGGACGGGAGACAATTGGAGTCAGGGTCCCGTCGTAGTCCAGGAAGACAGCGACTCGCTTGTCCGCGAAACGCTGCCTGATCTCCTCGAAAAAGATCAGGCCGTGAGGCAGATGCTGCAGATCGTCCCTGAGATCGATCTCCCCCAGATCCTGGATGACTCGATGGGCGCCAGCCTGCCTGAGCTGTTCCGCAACACCCGTGCGATCCACGCCCACGACGAGCCCGAAGCCACCCTTGGATCCGGCTTGGACTCCGGCTACGGCATCCTCGAACAACACGGTTTTGGAAGGATGCACATCGAGCAGGCGAGCGGCCTCCCAGAAGGCGTCCGGTGCGGGCTTGCCCTTAAGGTCGTTGTGCTCGATGTCGATCCCGTCCACCCGCACATCGAACAGGTGTCCGATGTTGGCGGCATCGAGCACCGTCTGACAATTCTTGCTGGAGGAGACCACTCCTATCCGGAAGCTTCGGCTGCGCAACTGATAAATAAAGTCCACACTCGTCTCATAGACATCCACACCCTTCTCTTGGATGCTCTTGGCAAAGATCTCGTTCTTGCGGTTGCCCAGGCCGCAGATGGTCACCTCGTGCGGCGAATCGTCCACATTGCCCATGGGCAGGGAAATTCCGCGGGAATCGAGGAAGGATTTCACTCCCTGATAGCGAGGAAGGCCGTCCACATAGTCGCGATAATCGGTCTCGATGGAAAAGGGAGTGAAACCGCCGTCGGCGCTTTGCTCCCGCAGGAAGGCGTCAAAAAGCTCCTTCCAGGCCTCGGCGTGGAGTCTGGCGGTCGTGGTCACCACTCCGTCCAGGTCGAAGATGCAGGCCTGATACTCCGATCTGGAAATCCCGAACTGTTCTTGGGCCATTGTCGCGCTCCTTGTCCTGGTCTCTGGCAGAGCCCCTGCCGGAACATTCCCCATGGATGGGGATACAAGAAAGTGGCAGGTCCCCGAGCTCTCGGCTTGAGGTGATCGTCTCCGGAGGGTCGGATCCGGATTCATCCGAAAAGGAATCCCTTCAACACCGGAAACGATTTCGGGTTCATTCTAGCAAAATATTGGTTTTTTAAAACCGGGGGCGAGAAAATTCTTGGTGGCGGAACGCGCCAGCCGGTACACGGCGGTCGGCTCTCAGAGGTCATGGGTCGGAGGACGGTGTTCAGATGTCAATGGACGGATGTCGGGAGAACAGCCATCAACGCATCATTCAAGCTCCTGTCTTCGTCCCTGGAGCCGCAACCGGGACCCCGCACGGAAACCCCGGAACTGGGAACCCAGAACGGGGAACGGGGAACATCAAGCCCTAGCTCGAGGAACAGTCTCCAAAAAGCTCGCCGCGACGACCAGGATGGCGCCGCCCAGCCCCATGAGCCCTCCGAATGGCTCCTGGGCGAAAATGGCCGCGGAAACCGAGCCCACAATCACCTCGCTCATGAGCAGGATACCGATGCGTGGCGGCTCCAGCTTCTGCGCCGCCCACATGAAACCGGTCAGGGAGGCGGCCCACCAGACCCCTCCCAGCAGGAGCATCCAGAAGAGCCCCTCAAACAGGGAATCCGCGCCAGTCCAATGCACTGCCCCCCAATCCAGCACGAGGGCGAGGACCAGAGCGGCTGCCGCGCCCCCGGCGCAAAAGCAGAAATTGCTCTCCGGGGCTCCGCCGTTGCCGTGCTCGTAGATGCCGGTTGAGGCCACGGCCCACAGAATGCCCGAGGCGAGCCCCAGACCGTCCCCGAGTGTACGGGGCAGGGGAATGCTTCCGTGACTGCCGTGCAGGACCAGGGCAATGCCTATCAGACCAAAAACGATTGCCGCGTAGCGCCAGCGGGAGACCGGTCGACGCAGCCAGAAGCGTTGTATCAGGGTGCTCCAGATCGGAGTGAGATAGAACAGGAGGATCACTACCGCCACACGGCCGTAAAGCAGCCCGTCGGAGTACAGGACAAAGGAGGCCCCGCCCAGGGCCAGGCTCAAGATTCCCCGGATCCCGGCCTGCTTGAGCCGATCCCGCCTCCTCCAGCCCCAGGGGAGCAAAAGGAGGGTTGCGATAACTACGGCGACAAAGGTGATCCAGGATCCGGCCTGGACCACGTCTTGAACACGTCGCAACGGGGCCCAGTAGAGTCCCCACATGGCCCCGGCAAGGACGACGAGCGCTCCGGGTCCCGGCGTATTCCGCATAACGCAGGCGCTCCCTCCAGGATCTTCCTCGAGCCGCGAGCTGAATTCCGTTCCCAGGCTTTGGTGACGGCCGGTCGAGTCGGCCCTTTGGCAAGCTGAACAACCAATGCTGCCGCATCAGTCTACCCGGGTTGCCCGATGCTGGCAAATCGGGCTCAACCGGCGCGTGAGCCCAGGCATGCGGGCCTCTTGCCCTCGGGCCGGGCCTTTGCCATACAGGGAAAGGAAAGCGTGTTCACTGCCACGCATCCCCGGCGGGGCTCAAGCCCATCGCCCGATCTCCCGGGGAAAAGGACACGACGGAGCGAACAATCAACGCCATCCTTGGGAGGGAGCTATGCGACGACTCCTGCGCAACACCGCCTTTCGGATCGCGCGCCGCGACCTTTTGCGCTTCATGGAGGACCACCAGGAAGACCTGCTGGCCATCTTCCGGGAGGAAATGCACAAGCTGGACAACCGGGTGGAAGAGGAAAAGGCCTTCGTCGACATCCACATGGTGCCCTTGGGAGAGGAGATCCTGCACGCTGTGCTCAACACCCTGAAGCGTTTCCTGAGGGAATGTTGAACCCGGGGTCGAGCGCCTCCGGATGGGTTGTTCGAGGAGCGGGGCAGCACCCAAGAGAACATTGCGTCCATCACCCCGCCAGGCGCCGGATTGCCCGAGCCGGTGGCCTGCTTGGCCTATCCGCCCAAAATAACCAGGCCGGCAAGGCTCAACAGGCTCAAAAAGCCCACGCTATCCGTTATCGTGGTCAGGAAAATGGTGGAGGCCTGGGCCGGATCGCGGCCCAGCTCATGCAGGACCAGGGGAATGGAGGCCCCGGCGGTGCAGCCCACGAACATGTCGATCCACATGGCCGCTCCCACCACCGCGGACAAAACAGGACTCTGGGTCAGGACCCAGACCACGCAGAAGATGGTGCCTCCGAGCAAGATCCCGTTGGTGAAGCCGATCCGGGCTTCCCGGAGCACGCCCAGCCAGAATTTCTTGCGCTCGAAACGCTCCACAGCCATCTGACGGATCATGACCGCCAGGGCCTGCTGCCCGGAATTGCCCGCCATGTTGGCCACAACCGGCATGAGCACCGCGAGCAGGGTGATCTTGGCGATGTTGTCCTCGAACAAATGCACCACATAGGCGGCCACAGCGGAGTTGACCATGTTGAGCAGGAGCCAGGGGATCCGCTTCTTGACCGAGTAGAGCCAGGCCGACTCCGTGGTCTCGTCCATGCCCGCGCCGACCATGGACTGCATGTCCTCGCTGGCCTCCTCGTGGATGATGTTGATCACGTCGTCCACGGTCACCACGCCCAGGAATTTCCCCTCGTCATCCACAACCGGCAGGGCCAGGAAGTTGTAGTTGGAGATCAGCCTGGCCACTTCCTCCTGGTCCGTCTCGTGGTGGACCGCAATCAGCCTCTGGGACTGGATCAGGTCCTCCAGATGCATGGAGTGGGGCGCGATCATCAGCTCCCGCAGGGAGACGACACCGACAAGCCGATTCTCGTCATCCACCACATAGGCGTAATAGGGGATCTCCTTGTCCTCCACCTGCTCCCGGATCAGGGAGATGGCCTGGTCCGAGTCCAGATCCTGGTGCAGGACCAGGGCGTCGGTGTTCATCACCCCGCCCGCGGTGTCCGGATCGTAGGTCAAAAGCTCCCGCAGCTCGACGCGGTCCCTGGGCGGGATCCTGGCCAGGATGGTCCGGCGCTGCTCCTCCTCCAGGCCGGCCAGGATGTCCGTGGCGTCGTCCGGGGCCATATTGGCAATAACCCGGGAAGCCATGCCCAGGTTCAGGCGATGGAAGAGCGCAATACGCTCGTGATGGCCCATCTCCGCTATGGAGGAGGCCGCGTCCCGGACCGGGAGCCGCTTGATGAACTTGATCTGCTCCTCAAGCTCAAGAGACTCCAAATGATCCGCGGTATCCGCGGGATGAGCAAGCTCCGAGGCGCCTTGTTCCGAAAGCTTCCCCTCGACGCGCTCCTCCCCGGTGGGTTCACCTGTCTCGGGCATCGCCGGATTCCGTGTTTCGTGGTTCAAGCACGATCCGAGCACACGGAAAAGGGGCTCGCCCTTTTCCGAGCTCCTAGATGGGCCTTATCCCAAAAATTGCAGCAAACAAGCCACAAAGTCCCTGGGTGCCTCCGCGGGCAGGGTGTGTCCCGCTCCGGAAAAACATTTCGCCTCGCCCCGGCAGATCCGGGCCAGGTTCACGGCCTGCCCGGAGCCGAGCAAGGGATCGTCCTCGCCGTACAGGACCAGGACCGGGCAGCGAACCGCTTCCGCCTGGGCCCGGGGATCCGGATACCGCAACAGGGCCCGCATGTGACCGAGCAGGGCATCAGGGTCGTTCCTCTGGGCCAGGGATGCTTCAATCTGCTCCAGAAAGCTTTCATGCCCTTTAAGAAAGGGCTCCCCGAAAACAAGAGGCAGGGCTTCGCGCGCCCAGGCGGTCAAGCCACGGTCCTGCAGCGTTTCGATCCAGGAGGAAAGGATCAATCGCACCCTAGGGCCGTATTGGGCTCCCAGGCCGGAAACGGCCACGGAGCGAACCAGATCGGGCCGCTCCGCTGCCAGGGTCAGGGCAACATGCCCCCCGTGACTGACTCCCGCCAGATTCGCTCCGGAGAGGCGCAAATGCTGCAACAGGTCCGCGGCATCCCGGGCATGTCCGGCCAGTGAGGGGGGTTCACGTCCCGTTCCCGTCTGTCCCTGCCCCCTGGCGTCAAAGAGCAGGATCGAGGCATCCCTGGCCATGAGCTTCCGGATGTGCTGCCAATTCGCCGCGCACTGGCCCGTGCCGTTGAAGAACGCCACAACCGGCCGGTCCGGACCGGCCGGATACCACTCGTAGTAAAGACCGGCGCCGTCCCCTGTCCTGTATCCGGGCATGCCTCCTCCCGCACTCTCACACCCTGTCCAGGGCCTTTTGAGCGAGCTCGCGGAAGATCTCGGAAGTGGTGGGATGGGGATGAATGCTTCGACTGATATCCTCGACCGTGCACCCTTGGTTCAGGGCGAGGGTCGCTTCCGCGATCAGCTCCGTGGCGTGGTTGCCAATGAGATGCATCCCCAAAATCCGTCCCCCGTTTTTCTCGGAAATCATTGTGCCCTGCCCGCTGATATCCCCGGATGCGTGGGCCCGGCCCAGACTTCGATACAACGCGGTGTCGGAACGTACATCCCAACCGGCCTCCCTGGCCTGCTCCTCGGTCAATCCCACATCGGCCACCTCCGGTCGGGTGTAGATGGATCCGGGAACCACATCGTAACGCATGCGCCGCCTGGTGCCCAGCACGGCATTCTCCGCGGCGATCTCCGCCTCAGCGGTGGCTGCATGGGCCAACATCACCCTATCCGGACCAAGGATATCACCGATGGCATAGATGTTTTCCGCATCGGTTTGCATGCTCTCATCCGCCCGGATCCATCCCCTTTCATCCGTGGAAATGCCGACATTTTCCAGCCCCAGCCCGGAGGCGTTCGGTTTTCGCCCCACACAAACCACCATGAGCTCGGCCTGAAGTTTTTCCTCGCCTGTCTTGCCCCGCTTGGCCCGGTCCTGGAAAGGAGCGATCCCCACCTCCACACCGTGTTCCGTCTTCGAGCAGTTTTGCACGGCATGTCCCGTTTTGACCGCGACCTTGCGTTTCCTCAGCTCCCGAAGCAGGATCTTGGCGCATTCCCCGTCCACCCCGGGAATGGGCAGGAGGCGATCCATGGCCTCCACGAGCGTCACGCGGGAGCCCAATCCATTGAAGAGGGTGGCGAATTCGCACCCCACCACTCCACCGCCCACGATGATCATGCTTTCCGGGAGCCGGGACAGCTCCAAGGCCTGTGAGCTGGACAGGACATATTTTCCGTCGAATGGAGTGTTTGGGAACTCCGTCGGATGCGTTCCCGGAGCCAGGATCACCCTGTCCGCTTCCAGGGTCCAGATCTCCTGCTCCCCGTCGTCGATCTCCAAAAGGCCAGGTCCGATCAATCTGGCCCTGCCAGTGACGGACTGGACCCCATGCTTGGCCACGAACCTGGACACGCCACTTGCCTGATCCGCAACAACCCGGTCCTTTCTGGAAAGGATCTTTTCCATGTCCACATCGGGCTCGCCCTCGAAATGGACCCCATACGTAGAGCACTCCTTGGCGGCCTGAAGATGCTCCGCGCTTGTCTTCAAAGTCTTGGTGGGGATGCAGCCCCAATTCAAGCACACTCCGCCTATTCGGTCCCGCTCCACCATGGTCACTTCCGCGCCCAGCTGTGCTGCCCGCACTGCTGCACCATATCCACCCGGTCCCGACCCGACAACGGCCACCCTTATCGGCATGGGCCCCTCCTTTTGGCTTGTTCTGAGTCCATAACAAATGCGGCGCGTCACTCCGCAACAACCCTCATGCCTGGGCAAACACAGGCAGAACAGAGCATGAAAATGCTGCGAGGCTCTCCCTTTTAAATCGGCCCTCCGCCAGGGCAGCTATGCTGCATCCAACAGGCCGAGTCAAGGGATGCGCTGACGCACCTGTTTCATCTGGGTTGCATCCGATGAGATGGGCTGATTCCGAGGAGCAGACGCCATAACCACTCGTGTCTCACCTCACATGCCAAAACATTGTTGCATTCTAGACACAAAAAAATTAGACATGTTATGTTAAAAACCTTCTAGCAAAAAACTACACTTTTTATAATACACTAGCCAAGAACCAATTTTTTAACAAAATAATGTTTTCTGAAACCTTTTCAAAATAAAAACTTACTACATAACATAATGTTGACTATCCATAAAAAATGTTGCTATACACTTTGCTAAACAATAGACAACAAATATAGACATTCCTCATTTCTAATTGATAAAAGAATGGCAAAAAACAATACCATCTTTATCAAACGACATCAAAGTAAAAAGCATGACTAAGCAACTATAAATAAGAAGGTTACGCTGATATGTAGAGTGTTTGAACAATAAAAATATATTTTCCAAACGATTAAATAGTTGCTTTCTATGCTATACAAGAATTCTTGTTTCCTTTTGAGCTCGTCCTGATGTCAAAATATTTTCAGGCGACGAGTTGAATATATCTTCTCAATTTTCCTGTTCTGTCCTGGTACCGCTCTCTACAAAGCGGATGGAGCAAGCGGGTTGTACGGCTTCCTTTTGCCCTACGTTTCACGAATCCAGGTTGTAACTTTGGAGAACAGGTTATACAACCCCTCTTTTGTGAAGAAAAAACATAACCTGATTGACAAAAAAGCGTAAAGAATGGAAAATGATATGGCAACAAATTGGTCCTCAATTCACTGATTCCTGGTCTAAAAGCCTAGCCAATCGCCATATTTCCGAACCTGGAACCTAGAGCCCGGAACTCTATCCCCAGAGCCTAGCACTGGGAAGCCATGCTGAACACCCCGCTGAATCGAGCAATTTCCTGCTCTGTTCAGACGGAAAAACCCCACAGGGACTCCTCTTATGGCTGAACACGAGACGAAAGCGACTCCGCTCCACGAATGGCATACCCGACACGCGGCCTCCATGGCCCCTTTCAGCGGATACGACATGCCGCTATGGTATGCTTCCGTCAAGGAAGAACATCTCGCCGTTTTGACCCGAGCCGGTCTTTTTGACACGAGCCATATGGCGATGGTGGAGATCTCAGGCCCCGATGCCAGGCCCCTTCTCCAATTGTGCTTTTCCAGAAATCTGGAAAAATGCCTTCAACACGGACAGACTCCTCTCTTTTCCGGAAGATCGGTCTACGGCGTCTTTCTCGATTCCCGGGGTCATGTCATCGATGATGCCATCATTTCCCAGGCATCCCCCACTCACTATCTTGTCGTGGTCAATGCCGGCATGGGCGCGGAAATCGCAGATCACCTCCGGAGCCACGCCTCGGGTTACGACGCCGATCTCACCGACCTGACCGATAGCTTGGGCAAAATGGATCTTCAGGGTCCCAAGGCGGGCCTGATTCTCCGGCATGTCCTGGAGGATCCGAACAACGTGCTCTCCGATCTGCCCTACTTCTCCTTCAAGGGAAACTTTCCCCTGGAAACCGACCTCTCGTCCAGCATCAGGCTCAGGGACGGAACCCCGCTCTTGCTCTCCAGATCGGGATATACAGGCGAATTCGGCTTCGAGCTCTTTGTTCCACCCCACAGGTTGCAGGCCACCTGGCAGGACATCCTGGAGGCCGGACGGGAATACGGCTTGTCCCCTTGCGGGCTGGCCGCACGCGATTCCCTTCGCACGGGTGCGGTCCTGCCCCTGTCGCACCAGGACATTGGCGACTGGCCCTTCCTCAACACACCCTGGGATTTCGCCCTCCCCTGGTCCGAGACCGACCACGGATTCAGCAAGGCCTTTGTGGGCGGCGAGGCCCTGAGCCGGATGGAGACGGCACCCGTCACGTATCCCTTCGTGGGACTGGACCCCCGCAAAATCCAGATGGACGAGTCCACCAGGGTCTCCGCTGAATCCGGGGAGGAGCTGGGAAGTGTGCTGACCTGCACCACGGACATGGGCATCAGCTGGTACGGGGACAGGATCTTCAGCATAGCCAGCCCGGACAAGCCCGAGGATTTCAAGCCCAAGGGCCTCTGTTGCGGATTCGTCAGGCTCAACAGGGCGCTTGCGGATAACGAGACCCTCCTGCTCAAGGACGCCAGGCGCTCGATCCGGGTATACCCCACGCGCACCATACGACCGGATCGAACGGCAAAAAAGGCCTTGAGCCGGATGCTTCGGGAATAGCGCGGGCGATAGAGAACAACCGGCACGAAACCCCTCGTCAGAGGCCATCCTCAAAGCCAAACCATGAATGGAGGGCCAAGCCATGAAGGAAATTCAGGAGCTCCATCTCCCGGAAGAACTCAAGTACACTCAGGACCACGAATGGGTTCGGGGAACTGAAACGGTGCGTATCGGCATCACCGATTTCGCCCAGGATCAGCTGGGCGACATCGTGTTTGTGGAACTCCCGGAAGAGGGCAGTCAGTTCGAGGCCGGGGAGGTCTTTTCCACGGTGGAGTCGGTGAAAGCGGTCTCCGAGGTCTACTCCCCGGTAAGCGGAGAGGTCGTGGCGGTCAACGAAGCCCTGGAGGAAAAGCCGGAGCTGGTCAACCAAGACCCCTACGGCCAGGGCTGGATCGTGGATATCAAGATCAATGACGCCTCGGAACTCAATACCCTGATGGACTCATCCGCTTACCTGGAAATGCTCAAAGGAGAGGAATAATGCGATATCTGCCCCACACGCAGCAGGATATCCAGAACATGTTGCAGGTGATTGGGGCCAGCAGTCTGGAGGAGCTTTTCGCGACCATTCCGGAAGACTGCCGCAGACAGGGGGATCTCGACCTTCCCGGACCCATGAGCGAATGGGACCTGAGGCGGCACATGACGGAGCTCTCCTCCAGCACGGTCCACTCCGACCAAGCCAAGGTATTTCTGGGAGCTGGCAACTACGAGCACTACATACCCGCCGCGCTTCGCCATCTGGTCAGCCGCTCCGAGTTCTATACCGCCTACACCCCGTATCAGCCGGAAGTGAGCCAGGGGACCTTGCAGGGCATTTTCGAGTACCAAACCCTCATTTCCCGACTCATGGGCATGGAGGTCTCCAACGCCTCGGTCTACGACGGGGCTTCCGCCTTGTCCGAAGCCCTGCTTTTGACCCTTCGGATCAACAAAAAACGCTCCCGCGTGGCTGTTTCCCAGGCCATCCATCCCCATTACCGCAAGGTCCTGGCCACCTACTTCGAGCCCCTGAACATCGAAATCGTGGAGCTGCCCTATACGTCCGAAGGCCTCACAGACACCTCCGGGCTGGACTCCATGGAGGATCTTGCGGCTGTGGCCCTGCAGTCGCCCAACTTCTTCGGCTGTATCGAGCCTATCGGCAGCGTTGCTGGAAAAGCCCATGATCTCGGGGCCCTCATGGTGACCACCTTCAGCGAGCCCCTAGCTTACGGGATCCTGGAGGGACCCGGCAACCATGACGTTGACGTGGCCTGCGGCGAAGGCCAGAGCCTGGGCATCCCCCAGTCCTTCGGAGGGCCTGGGCTGGGCATCTTCTGCACCCGGAAGAAATACGTTCGAAATCTTCCCGGACGCCTCATCGGTCAGACCCACGATCGGGAAGGTCGCCGGGGTTTCGTCATGACCATCGCCACCAGGGAGCAACACATCCGGCGGGAAAAGGCCACTTCGAACATCTGTTCCAACCAGAATCTGTGCGCCATCATGGCCGCCATGTACATGGCCTGCCTCGGTGGCTCGGGCATGCGGGAGCTGGCCCAGCTCAACCTGGACAAGGCAGAGTACCTCAAGCAAGAGCTCAAGGCAGCCGGGGCGAGCTTTCCCTTTTCCGCGCCCACCTTCAACGAATTCGTGGTCCGCTATCCCGGGGACGCCACCTCCCTGACGGATCGGCTGGCGACGAAGGGCATCGTTCCGGGCTTGCCTCTGGATGATTACTACCCTGAGTTGGCCGGCCATCACCTGGTCAGTGTCACGGAAACCAAGAAAAAAGAGGACTTGGATCAGCTGGTCAAGGAGGTGACGGCATGAGTGAATCGATCCTCCCGGGAACATCGGGACTGGTGATGAACGAGCCCCTGCTCTGGGAAAAAGGGGACCAGGGCCGCATCGGCTTCTCCATGCCCGAGCGGGACGTGCCGCGGACCGATCCCCCGCAGGGAGCGAGGGACGAGGCCCCGGACCTGCCCGAGCTTTCCGAAGTGGACGTGGTCAGACACTACACCAGGCTCTCGCAGTGGAACTTCGGCGTGGATTCCGGCACCTATCCCCTGGGCTCCTGCACCATGAAGTACAACCCCAAAATCAACGAGGACATGGCAGCTCTCCCCGGATTCTCCGCCTGCCACCCCATGCTGCCGGGAACCATGAACCAGGGTGCCCTCAAGCTGATGCACCGGATGCAGGAAATGCTCGGGGAAATCACCGGCCTCAGATCGGTCAGCCTGCAGCCCGCTGCCGGAGCTCACGGAGAATACTCCGGTATGCGTATCATCCACGCCTATATCCAAAAACACTCGGGCACCCGGAAAAAGATGCTCATTCCGGACACCGCGCACGGCACGAATCCAGCGAGCGCCGCCATGTGCGGTTATCAGGCCGTTCCGGTCCAATCCAACGAGCAGGGCATCCTGACTGCGGAAAAAGTCCGAGAGCTCATGGATGAGGACACCGCCGGGATCATGGTCACCAATCCCAACACACTGGGACTCTTCGAGGAGAACCTGGGGGATATCGCCGAGATCATCCACGCCAAGGGCGGACTGGTCTACTGCGACGGGGCCAATATGAACGCCCTCATGGGTATCGTGGACTTCGCCAACCTCGGTGTGGATGTGCTCCATCTGAATCTGCACAAGACCTTTTCCGCCCCGCACGGAGGAGGCGGCCCGGGATCGGGGCCGATTTGCGTGCACCCGGATCTGGACCCCTATCTCCCCGTGCCTCGAGTGGAAAAGCACGCCAACGGGTACAGGCTCTCCCAGGACTACCCGGACTCCATTGGCAGGCTCCACAGCTTCTATGGGAACTTCGGGGTCATGGTCAAATCCTATGCCTATATCCTGACTCTGGGGCCCCTGCTGAAACGAGTCAGCCAAATGGCGGTCTTGAACGCAAACTATCTGCGGCAACGGATCAAGGGCGCGATCAACCTCCCCTACGACCGACTCTGCATGCACGAATGCGTGTTCACAGACAGGTACCAGGAACAGTACAAGGTCAACACCGCAAACATCGCCAAACGGCTCCTGGACTACGGCTTCCACCCCCCCACGATCTACTTCCCCCTTGTCGTGAACGGGGCCATGATGCTCGAGCCGACGGAAAACGAGGCGCAACAGGATCTGGACATGCTCGTGGAGGCCTACACCCGCATCGCCCGGGAAGCCGAGGAAGACCCGGACCTCTTGCGCAACGCGCCCCACATCACCAAGGTCACCAAGCTGGACGAGACCGCCGCGGCCAGGAATCTGCAACTGACCGGATGATTCCGCGGAGCGCACAATGGGCGAAGCAGCCGCACCTCGAACGATGGCCAGCTCCGGGATCAGGGGCTGTCGCTTTCTGGAATATTCCAGAATGGACTATGTCCGGGCCAGGGACCTGCAGCTGGAAATACTGCGACGCAAGGCGGCAGGGGAGATCGAGGAGGATGTGCTCATCCTCCTCGAACATCCCCCTGTGTTCACCCTGGGCCGCAGCGGGGAAGCGAATAACCTTCTGCTACCTCGCGAAAAGCTGACCCGGCTCGGCATTTCCCTGCAGAAGATTGAGCGAGGCGGAGACATCACCTATCACGGACCGGGACAGATCGTGGCCTATCCCCTTTTGGACCTCAAAGCAGCCCGCTTGGGGGTCAGGGACTTTGTTCACGGATTGGAGGAGGTCATGATCCGAACCGCGGCGGACTTCGAGGTGGCGGCTTGTCGGCACGGGAAGGAACGCGGGGTGTGGGTGGGCCCCAGGAAGCTGGGCAGCCTGGGCATTGCCGTATCCCGGGGGATCAGCTATCACGGGCTCGCCTTCAACGTGAACGTCTCCCTGGAACCCTTTTCCTGGATCAATCCCTGCGGCATGACCCAGGTGGAAATGACCTCGCTGTGTCGGGAGACAGGGCGCGACCTAAGCATTTCACCAGTGCGGTCCAGAATGAAGGGCCACTTCCGGGAAATTTTCCGGCTGGGGCAGAGGCGGGTTTAGCAGGTCAATCCCCATTATTTTCGGGCCGATCCGGGCACAACCAAGCATACAATGGGGCGAGGCGAAGGCGGGTGGACGCAGAAGCGCAGGCTTCATCCGGGTTTCAGCTGACGGGACCGACACCCCCTTAAGGGCGCCACCATAACCCACTCCGGGCTCATCTCGCATGCCTGTACCGTGCTTGATGCTCGGCTCGAGCATGGTGTCGCTTATTGCGGCAAGAACAAGGCCAAGGTGTATTATGAAGCCCAGCGAAGCGCTCCACCCGCCTTCGCCTCGCTCGGCAGTTTCACCTTGAAATTCAGGGAATTGGACACATTTTCCTACAAAAAGATACATTACGCGAGGTCGCCGTGCGATCCGAAAATGACAAGCCCCGCAGGAAGCCGGAATGGCTCAGACAGCGAATGCCTTCTGGCCCCGGATACGGACGGGTCAACACACTCCTGCGCACACGTCACCTGCACACGGTATGCGAAGAAGCCAACTGCCCCAATCGAGGAGAATGCTTTTCCAACCAAACCGCCACCTTCCTTATCCTGGGTCCGAAATGTACCCGGAATTGTCGCTTCTGTGCCGTGGAAACCGGAACGGATGGCTCCCTGGATCCGGAGGAGCCCGAACGTGTAGCCTTGGCGAGCGAGGAGCTGGGCCTGGACTACGTGGTGATCACCTCTGTCACCAGGGACGATCTCCCCGACGGAGGAGCCGGCCAATTCGCCGCGACAGTGGAGAGCATCCGCAACCGCAGCCCCTCCACGCTTGTGGAAGTCCTCATCCCCGATTTTCTAGGGAGCAGAAGCTCTCTGGAAACGGTTCTCCGGGCGAACCCCAATGTGATCAACCACAACCTGGAAACAGTGGAGCGCCTTTACCCCCTGGCCCGACCCCAGGCAGACTATGCACGATCTCTGGAGCTTTTGCGAAGATGCCGGGAAATCGCTCCTGAGCTGCCAGTCAAGTCCGGGCTCATGCTCGGCCTAGGGGAAAGCGTCCCGGAAATCGAGCAAGCCATTCGCGATCTGGCCGACAGCGGATGCTCCATCCTAACCATGGGCCAGTATCTCCAGCCTTCCAGGCACCATCTGCCCGTACACCGCTATCTCTCCCCCGAGGAATTCGAGTCCTTAAAAGAAACAGGCCACGCAGCCGGCATCGGGCAGGTCGCAAGCGGTCCCTTCGTCCGGAGCTCCTACAGGGCTCGAGATCTCTATTACGGAATCTTGTATTGACCATAAAAATAAATGACTATATGCTGCTTACGTTTTAAGAGAGAGGTGGATCGATCATGAGACAACGCTATATCATGACGGCCTTCGGCCAGGATCGTGTTGGAATCGTTGCTGATCTTACCCAGATCATGTTCGAGTTGGGATGCAATCTGGAAGATTCGAACATGACTCGGCTTTCCGATGAATTCGCCCTTATCTTCCTTTTTACCTTTTCCGGGGAAAGTGCCGAGGAAGAGCTCGCCTCCGCCTGCCAGAGCCTCGAGCGGGAAAAAGGCATATCCGCCTTTTTCCGAAGCATACCCCCGGAAAAAACCTACCAGCGCGAAGCATCACCCACGCACTCCATTCACATGGAAGGCATCGACAAGTGCGGCATAGTCTTCAAAACCAGCTCCTATCTGGCACGAAATCAAATCAACATTATTTCCCTCTCCTCCCAGAAAAGGGTCTCCCCGCAAAGCGGCACAGGGATATACAGCATCGCTCTGGAGGTGGAAGCGCCAGAAAGCATGACCACTCAGAAACTCAGCCATGGCTTGCACAAGGTCGGGGAAGAGCTGCACATGGAAATTCAGCTTGAAGAAAAAGCCTAGGTATCGAAAAAGGGTTTTTCCGTCTTGTCTCACTACCCGGGTAGCAGGTTGCTAGCCGCCCCCGCACCTCAAATCCCCATGCTCCCGTATTCCCTCTCAAGAAGGAAAAGAGTGTCTCGGACCTTTTTCCGGACATCCCGCAGGGCCAACGCTTGCTCCGGCACAAACGCCAAGGAAGCCAGCCCTTGATTCATCCAGCTCGCCACCGTACGTAAACGAAATGGTGTCCCTTTTTTTCCCAAAGGAACACAAACAGGGTGCTCGAATCCCTTGATCTTCCATTCATCATGTCCATACACCCCTCATTTCCGCCCCGGATCCGGGCACAACCAAGCATACAGCCCGGGACTTGCCCTGTTGAAGCCTGTCTCCGGCAGGACAGCTACTCCGCATTCTACAGGGCGAATCTCGCGGTCACTTCCACAATAATTCAAATAGTTAGCCACAGTTTCCTCCAACATGCCGAAAGAGACCACCAATCGCCAAACACCTAGAGATTGCGCCGTCTCTTCACACCTTAACGCAACAGGAGAAGGAACCATGTTGATCGGTTGTCCGACAGAAATCAAGAACAACGAATTCCGTGTGGGTCTCACCCCCTCTGCTGCCAGGGCCTATATCGAAGCCGGCCATCGGGTGCTGGTTCAGGAAGGCGCCGGAGTCGGATCCGGGATTGTGGATCAAGAATACCTTGATGCCGGTGCCGAGATCGTCCAAGGGGCCGAATCCATCTGGAAAGAAGCGGGAATGATCACTAAGGTCAAGGAACCCTTGCCTGAAGAATATCCCTTGATGCAGCCGGGACAAATCGTATACACCTATTTTCATCTGGCTGCCGACGAGGAGCTGACTCGGGCCTGCCTCGACCGTGAGATCGTGGCCATTGCCTACGAAACCGTGCAGGACAAGAGCGGGGCCCTTCCCCTACTCAAGCCCATGAGCGAAATCGCGGGCCGCATGGCGCCTCTGATGGGCGCCTACTTCCTGGGCAAGCCCTTTGGGGGACGCGGACTGCTTCCCACCGGAGTTCCTGGAGTGCTTCCGGCGAACGTGCTCATCATCGGCGGGGGCGTCGTGGGGAGCAACGCGGCCAAGACCGCCTCGGGCTTCGGGTCCAGAGTCACCGTGCTGGACATCAATGTGGACACCCTGGAACATCTGGGTGACATTATGCCAGCAAACGTGTTCACTCAGTTCAGCAACAGCCAGAATCTGGAGGAATCCCTGAAGCAGGCGGACATCGTCGTGGGTGCCGTGCTTGTTCCCGGGGCCAAGGCTCCCAAGCTCATCAGCAGGGATCGATTGCGGATCATGAAACAGGGCGCGGTCCTTGTGGACGTGGCCATCGACCAGGGAGGGTTCGCCGAAACATCCCGGGCCACGACACACAGCGATCCGGTTTATCAAGTAGAGGGGGTGCAGCACTACTGCGTAGCCAACATGCCCGGGGCTTATGCCCGCACCTCCACCTATGCCCTGAACAACGCCACCATAGGCTATGGCCTGGAAATAGCGGCTAAGGGAGCCGAAGAGGCCTGCCGAGAGAACCCCATGCTGTGCCAAGGCTTGAACGCATACAAGGGCACCCTGACCTGTCCCCCTGTGGGAGAGGCATTCCAGCTGCAGAACATATGCAAGCTGCCCGAAGACGTGCTCTAGCTAGTGACCTGTCATGCTCAAGCTTTCGTTACTAATCAGAGCATTCGCGTGTTTGCAGGAAAAAAAACACAAGCGACAATTCACACTGGACAAGTCACGAGCTGCTTTCCGCCTTGAAAAAAGAAGAGGAACCCCAACGGAAAAGCCTGCGAAATACCTATGGACACCAGGAAACAGGAAACCTCGCTCCCTCTCCGTGCGGAAGTGGATCTTGGAGCAATAGCGGAAAATTGTCGCCTGGCCAGGCGAACAGTGCCCGAGAACACGCGGGTCATGGCCGTGGTCAAGGCGGACGGATACGGGCACGGGGCCCCTGAAACGGCCCGAGCCGCCCTGGACAACGGTGCGGACTGCCTGGCAGTGGCCCGACTGGATGAGGCCCTGGCCCTGCGACGGGCCGGGGTGGGGGCCGACATCCTTGTTTTCGGAGCCACCTCGCCGGAACGGGTGGACGAGCTCCTGGAGCACGACCTGATTCAGACGGTGTTCGAGCCTGACACCGCAATCGCCCTCTCGCGGGAAGCGGCTTTACGGGGAGCTCGTCTCCGGGTCCATCTCAAGGTGGACACCGGCATGGGACGGCTGGGCCTGGTGACTGTGAGGGAGGGCTCCAACCGGGCCGAGCCCCGCGACGAGGCCCTGGACCAAGCTGAGGCCATAGCCGTGCTGGCGGGTCTTCGTTTGGAGGGCATTTATACCCACTTCGCGCGGGCGGATGAGCCGGACAGAGAATTCACTCGGCTCCAACTGGATCGTTTCCACCGATTCCTGAACGGTCTGCGTGAACGCGGAATCGAGATCCCCCTCCGCCACGCGGCGAACAGCGCCGCATTGCTAGCCATGCCCGAGACCCACTTGGATCTGGTCCGACCCGGTCTCATGCTCTACGGCCTGACTCCCCTGGCAGACAAAAGTCCCGCCGAGCTGGGGCTTTCCCCCGCCCTGACTCTCAAGACACGCATCGCGCAGGTCAAGCACGTGGGTCCGAACTTCCCCGTAAGCTACGGCTCAAAATACACCACGGACGGGGAAACCTGGGTGGGAACGCTCCCCGTGGGCTACGCCGACGGATACAGGCGATGCTTTTCCCCGGGCGCGGAGGTGCTCTTCCGCGGGCGCAGGGCTCAAGTGGCGGGCCAGGTCTGCATGGATCAGACCGTGGTCGATCTGGGAGACACTGAGGCACCCCAAGCGGGGGAGGAGGTCGTTCTTTTGGGAAAAGAAGGCGGTGAGGAAGTGAGCGCTGAGGAGCTTGCCGGTATATGTCGCACCATCTCCTACGAGATCGTCGCCGCTCTCACTTCCAGGGTCCCACGGGTTTATCGCGCCCAATTCCGTGGACACGACGCGCACTCCTCCAGTCGGGCCATCGGGTAACCAGGGCCCGGTCAGACAGAGGGGAGCTGGACCTCAGCACATCCTTTAGCGGAGAGCCGCCATGCGCATTGCCCTCCTGACCAACGAATTCCCCCCTGAGACTTACGGCGGCGCGGGGGTCCATATCGACTATCTCAGCCGAGAGCTGGCATGCCTGGACAACGGAAGCCACAGTCTCCGCGTGCTCTGCTTCAGCTCCGATCCCCGGCCGCGGGAGGCGAACATCCACCCCCTGGGGCTTCCCTTGAAAAAGGACGCCTTCCCCAATACGGACCCCGTGCGGAACAAAATTCTGGGCATCCTGCAGAACAACCTGGAGCTCGCCGCTGCCATGGAAGCAGCGGATGTGGTGCACTGCCACACCTGGTACACCCATTTCGCAGGCTGCCTTATCCGCGACCTGTTCCAAATTCCCCTTGTCCTCACCACGCACTCCCTGGAGCCCAATCGGCCCTGGAAAAAAGACCAGCTGGGCACCGGATATCAGGTAAGCACTTGGCTGGAACAAAGCGCCTATCACAAGGCGGACGGGATCATCGCCGTCTCCGAGGCCATGAAACACGATGTGCAGCACTGCTACCAGGTTCCGAAGGAGCGCATCAAAATCATCCCCAACGGGATCGATACCAGGGAATACGCTCCCCAACCCGACCCCATTATTCTCCGCTCCCTGGGCATCGACCCGGACAGACCCTATATCCTTTTCGTGGGCCGAATCACCCCGCAGAAAGGAATCTTTCACCTCCTCGCGGCGGCGCCGAAGCTGCGAAAGGAAACGCAGATCGTGCTCTGCGCGGCAAGCGCTGACACACAAGCCATGCGCGAGGAGCTCAAACAGCAGGTGAACGGGATCAACCGGACTACGGATCTTCGGGTTATCTGGATCGAGCGGCATCTGTCCCAGTCGGAGATCATTCCCCTCTATTCCGCGGCTACAGCCTTTGTCTGCCCTTCGGTGTACGAGCCCTTCGGGATCATCAATCTGGAGGCCATGGCCTGCGGCACGCCCGTGGTCGCCTCAGAGGTCGGCGGCATCCCAGACATTGTGCTCCACGGCAAAACAGGCTTTCTCGTGCCCTATACGCCTGTCTCAAAGCAAAACCCGGAACCAAAGGATCCCGGCTCCTTCGCCGAAGATCTCGCCCGAGAGGTAAACACGATCCTGGACCATCCGGATATGGGGAGGGATATGGGCAGGCAGGGCATGCACCGAGCCAGAGAAACGTTTTCCTGGTCCGCGGTCGCGCGCAGGACCCTGGAGTTCTACCAGGGACTTTTTCGAGCCAGGGATCAGTGGGCGGATCACAGATAACAGCAGAGGATCCCAGGATCTCGAAAGCTCGTTTCCGTCCGGAAAGGAAATTTTGGGACGGAAACAACTGAGCTCCACTTCTAGCGAATGCCCCACTCCGCCGAGCGGTTTCGACTTCCCCGCGGAACACGGCTCGCGACACAACCTCTCGGAAAAATCACTCCTCCCCCGGCAGGGTGAACTCCCAGGCGCAATAGTATTCCTCCGGGTGATCATCCGGGGGACAGCAAATGCACCTGGTCTGGATCCTGGGATCCACCGTCCTGGCGAATTCGGAGTATTCCACCTGACCCACCGGCTTGCAGGGGAAATCCGGGAGATTCCTCCGTTTTCGCGCTGCCTGGACGCGACAGTCAACCATCTGAAAAACGGCCCGCCTGTCTGTCACCTCCACACAGCGCTGCTTGTTCAGCCTGGCGTACATGCGGTGCTTGAGGCAGGTCACCAGGGCAGGTATACCGCCTCCCGGCTCCAGGCCCAGTCGTTTCATGATCCGCTTGGCCTCGAGCTGGGTGAAGGTGTACCAAGCCTTGCGATCGGCCTCGATGGCCGCATCCATACCGTGATCCTCCTCGACAGCCTGGAACCATAGCCCGTCATGGGCCAGCCAATTCTTGGCGTCGTCGAGGATGATCCGGATCAACTCCTCACGATCCATTTCATAAAGGAGCCGCACGCCCTCATCCAGTGCTTCGCTCTCCAGATCCTCGCGTTTGTTGGCTGTCTCGTTCATGGCTTGTCTCCTTGCTTCTTTCCGGACAAGAGGCTTGCCCCCGCTTCAAGAAAACCGTATCCGTGTCGCACCAGGGAGGCCATCCCGGAAAGACGGCCATTCGCAACCGCAATCCGGCACCCGTGGCGGATCATGATGTCGCCTTGTCCTCGTCCCCCACGGCCCGAAAGCCCATCATCCTGAGCACCTTCATCATGGGACAGGTCCCGGAAAAGGCGGATTGCAAAAGATTGCCCCCCACAAACAGGGTAAGCAGCAGCCACCACCAGGAGAAGACCACGGCCAGAAGCAGGCTGAGCAGCACCATGCCTCCGGCTATTCCCCGCAGTGCCCTATTCATGTCCATGCCACACCTCCTTGGCTGATATTGCGATTGAACAAGGAAGAAAAGATTCCCGGCGGAAACGCCGCGCAGCAACCGGGAGCATGTGCCTTCACCCCCTTCCCCTCCCGAAGGATCTGGGCCTGGAGAGGCACCCTCAACCCTATTCATGATAACACACTCAGAAAACATCGTATAGCCCAAGGGAGGATATGGGGAAAATGCCCTGGAGCTCCTTTCCATCCGAAAAGGAGCTGTCCTTTCTTTTTCGCGAATCGTCAACGGAACACCCCGAACGCATCGCGGCTGGGGGCAATAGCGCGGCAGCCGTGGGACCTCCTTATTCGTCTATCCACAGGAAACAAGTTGGATCCTGGCCAAGCCCTCCAGCTCCTCAGTAAGATCCAGGGCCCCATTCACGTCCTCTCCCCAGCAGACCAAGCCGTGGCCCTGGATGAACACGGCCTGCCTCTCCTCTGCGGCCCGTCCCACAGCCAGGGCCAGATCCCGAGTCCCGGGCTCCCTGGCAGGAACCACGGCCATTTCCCCGGCCAGGGCTCCCGCCTCGGACAGGGGCAGATGGAGCATTCTCCTCCCGGAGCGGAGCAGGCTCAGGGCAAGCAGGGATGGAGGATGGGTGTGCAGCACCGCCCCGGCTCGGGGTTGTCTGCGATAAATCTCCACGTGCATGAGGCCTTCCGAGGATATATTCCCCTGCCCCGCTCCGGAGGGAGAGCCGATATCCCCGTCCACGAGGTCCCCGGGGACCAGTCGTCCCATGGCGCTGCCATGACGGGTGATCACCATGCGCTCTTCGCCCTGTCTCAGGCTCAGATTGCCGTTTCTTCCGTTCACGAGCCCTTTGTGCCAGGCATCGCGGCCCGCCGAGCGAAGGATTCGGCCCACCTCATCCGGGATGCCCGGCCCCCAGGGCGGATCCTGTTCCTCCGAGGATATAAGGGGCTTGATGTCCAGCACCGGCGTGTCATCCAGGGCCTCCAGCGGATGCACAGTCAGGGTGAGATCCTCGATGGCCAGGATGCGGACAGGGTGCAAACCAATGGGATTGGGCCGGTCCGGAGAGCGGGTTGCGAAAACACCGCGCATGGGGCGCGAAGAATCACCGCGGGGATGACACTGGAGCACGCCCCGATCCGCCTCGTGGAGCCAGGTGAGCACCTGCGCCGCAGCTCCGGGATAGAGCCCGGAAAGGGCATCCCTGTAGGCCGTGTCGATCTCGATCCGGGCCGGGGGAAGATCCGCATCCGCCTGGGGCGGGGTCTTCTGCCTCTCAGTCAGCTGGGAGCGTATCCTGCCCACAATCCGGCACTCCATCGGCGCGGATCCTTGTTCAGCCATGGTCATCCTCCCCGCATATGATCGAATCCCTGAATTTCCGCTGGCTCGCCGTTCAGGCGAACCCCCTCTCCCCGAACAATTTCGCCCACTATACCGGCTTCGGGCACGATATCGCGCAGCTCACCCATGAAGGAGGAATCGACCGCCCCGAGCAGGGCGTATTCCTCTCCGCCGCGGAAGGCGAGCTCCACCGCGGATACTCCCCGTAATTCGGCCCAAGCCGAGACTTCCGAATGAAGATCCTGGCGCCCCAACCAGAGGTTGGCACCTGTTCCCGGAGCCAAAAGTCTGGGCACATCCATGGCCAGCCCGTCCGAGACATCCATGAGGGCCGTAACCCCGGAGCACGAACCCAGCTGGCGCGCCTGTTCGACATGGAGATGGGGCCGTAGATGCGCCTCGACCGCCTCTGGAAAGGACGCCGGATCACCTCCCTGCCCCAGAACCTCCAATCCGGTGGCGGAAAGGCCCGGATCGCCAACAAGAAAAAGCAGATCCCCTGGCCGCCCTCCTCCACGTGGAACCTGCCCGTTTGGGGAGCCCCAGATGGTGATGCCCATGCCCAGCTGATTGGACCGGCTCAGATCGCCGCCAGCCAGGTAGAGGCCGTGTTCCTCCGCCAACTCGGCCAGTCCCCTGAAGTATTCCGGCCAGAACCCCTCCGGGACCTCGGCCGGAAGGAAAAGATTCAGCAAAAAGCCCTTGGGATCGGCGGCCATGGCCGCTATGTCCGATATGTTCACCGCCAGGCTTTTGTATCCCACATCGCGCGGGGCGAAATAGGCCCTGGAGAAATGCACCCCTTCCAGGAAAAGGTCGGAGGAAATGCAAAGCCTTTCCCCGCAGGGAATCACTGCGCAGTCGTCCCCGCGCCCGCCTGGCTCGCCCCGGCGCATACGGGGAAAATAACGGTCCACAAGCTCGAGGAACGCCTCTTCGGAGTCCAGTCTCATGCAGACTCCCTTGGGGGGATGTAGATGTCGTAGCGATATCCACGTCCGGCGATGGAGTGCACCGGTCCGCGTCCATACCCGTCCAGGGCCCGGGCCTTGCGCGGCCTTTTCAGCACCACCCGCATCCGGGCCACCTTGAGGGCCGCCCGCAAGAGATCCGGCGCGTCATCCTCCGCATCGCCAGCCCTCAGGCGCAGGATGCGCATGGGTTTTCTTTCCCTGCCCCTTTTTCCCTTTTGCGCTGGGAATAGGGGATCCAGATAGACCACGTCCGGCCAGGGAGGAACGTCCCCAATTCGGGAGTCCTCTGCGAGCCGACGCAGCATCGTCCCGGAGTCGGCGCGGACGGGCCGGATCCTCGCGGCCGCGAATGGGGCTTCGCGGGCCGCTCTGGACCAGGCATCCAGCAGGCAGTAATAGACCAACGGATCCCGCTCCACAGCCAGGACCCGATGCCCCAACGCGGCCAGGATCCAGGCGTCCTCGCCCCATCCAGTCGTGCCGTCCCAGACCATGAGCCCCTTCCCTCCGCGTCTGCCCTGCACGGCGCGCAAAAGGGGCTGTCTGGAGCGCCTCCCCGCAGGGGACGCGGTATCGATCCGTGTCCAGTCCGGAAAGTGTATCATTCCGGATGCTCCGGCTTCCTGGGATTCCGGGAGCTTCAGCCCCAGACGGCCCTCGGAGACAAGCAGGACACCCTCGCGCTCCGCCTCGGTGCCCTCCCTCCGCAGAGGAAGCCCCAGAACCTCGGCCAACCGAGCGGAACGGGCCAGGTCGTGGTCCCACTCGCCCCGGACCTGCACGCAAGCTGTTTCGCCCTTGTCCGAGGCTCGCCAGTTCATGGCCGCCAAGCGTACACCGAATCCCCCGCGGATTCAACACACCCACGCCCCTTGCGGAATGAATTCGCACCATGCCGGCTCCTTGGCCGTACCCGGGATTGAACGTCTCTTTATGATTTGGTAGATTAATAAAGCAAAACTCGCAAGTTCGCCGAACTCACACCCTTCAACACCATGGACAATCCTATGCCGCTTAAGATCAAGCTCCTTATCTGTCTGAGTTTCCTTGTTGCTTGGATAGCCGCATCACCCTGTGCCGCCCAAGATGTCTACGTCGCGGACCATTTCCGCATCACGCTCAGGGAAAAGCCGGCTGAGAACGCGCGGATCATTGCCATGCTCGAGACAGGAACCAAGCTCGAGGTCCACGAGGAAAGAAAATACTGGTTGCGGGTCACGACAGATCAGAATCAAACGGGTTGGATCCTCAAACGCTTTTCCATGGAACGTCTTCCCCATGAACAGGTTGTGCAGCGCTTGCGCGAGCGGATCGACAGCCTGGAGAACAAAACAAGCCAAGCCAGCCGGACTATCCAAACGCTCAAAAAGACCAAGAGCCGTCTGTCAGCCGATTTGAGGAGCACCAATCAGACGCTGCAGCGGATACGGGAGAAGTACGCCAAGCTGAAGAGCGAAGTACCTGATCTTCCAAAGGTCAAAAACGATTTGCAGACCACGCGCAACGAGCTGCAGGCCAGCCGCGGGCGGATCCAGAAACTCGAACAGGAAAACGAGTCCCTCCGCTCCCGCAGGACTCAACTCTGGTTCCTGGCAGGGGCCGGGACTGTTTTCGCCTCCTGTCTTATCGGCTTCATTCTGGGCCGGCTCAGGCGTAAGAAGCCCCGTTCCGTGTATTTTTAGGCGGATTTTAAGGTGATTTATGAAGCCAAGCGAAGCGCTCCACCCGCCTTCGCCTCGCTTGGCAGTTTCACCTTGAAATTCGGTGAATTGGACACATTTTCATACAACCCTCATTCCCGGGCGGACCCGGGCACAACCAAGCATGAAAATATTCTGAGCGAAGGCAGGCGGGGTGCTTGAGCGCCGGTTTCATCCCGGGCTTCA
>Ga0207714_1000479_pt1 | contig 27558 bp, 26 predicted proteins | sample PonA232FremontCA_2_FD_187270 | JGI IMG/M metagenome (GOLD analysis project Ga0207714, IMG submission 187270) | Marine sediment microbial community from Fremont, CA, USA - Pond A23 Sediment 2 (SPAdes) | ecosystem: Environmental > Aquatic > Marine > Unclassified | place: USA: Fremont, California...
GATGGGGGTTGCCAGCAGCCACTCGACGGCAATCCAGGCGCGCTCGGGCAGCCACTGGGCAAACCATTCCGCGCCGCCGGGGAGATGCCGCCCCATGGCGATGGCCACCAGGGGCACCGCGAACGCCGCGGCGATCAGCACGCGCCGGCGCAACACGGCCTGCTCGCGGGCCGCTCCGTCCTGTCCCGCCGACTCATCGCCGGCGTCGCCACCGCGCCGCTCGGCCCCATAGCCGGTGGCCTCAACGGCGTGGATCAGATCGCGGCTATCAACGCTGCCGGCGATCACCTCCACATCCGCCGTGCCCAATCCCAGATTGACGCTCGCATTGCGCACCCCGGGCAGGGCATTCAGGGCGTTTTCGACCGTGCGCACACAGCCACCGCAGGTCAGCCCACTCAACGTGAGCTGGATGGATTCGTGACGCGTGGGATAGCCGGCCTCATCGAGCTGGCTGTCCACCCGGTTCAGCCCTGCCGCGGTATCGTGGCTTTGATCGAACGTCACATGGGCGCGGGCAGTGGACAGGTTGACACTGGCCGTCTCAACGCCGGCTACGGACTGGATCGCGCGCTCGGCGCGGTTGACGCAGCTGCCGCAGTTCAGGCCGGTCACCTCCAGGTCAAAGGTGTTTGCGCTCATGGCAACCTCGGTCATTACTGGATGATGGCTCAAGGCTATCCCTCCCCCCGGGGGGTCGGTCAAGCGCGACGGCCGCTCCTTCCCGGCACAAAAAAAAGGGGGCCCGAAGGCCCCCTTTGGTTCATCCAGGCAATGACTGCGCTGGATTACATGCTCTCACGCCACTCGGCAACGAGCTCGTCGTAGGGCACGGTCTGGCCCTGCGGCTTTTCGTTGTCCAGCGGAGGCTTCGGCGCGCCGGGCTGGTCGTACCAGTACTCCGCACTCCGCTCCTCGTTCAGACGCGGTCCGCAGACTTCCTGCACACCGGCCCGCTCGAGGCGCTCCATGACGCGATCCTGCTCGGCGGCCAGATTGTCCATGGCAGCCTGCGGGGTCTCTTCACCGGTCACGGCAGCGGCCACGTTGGACCACCACAGCTGGGCCAGGCGCGGATAGTCAGGCACGTTGGTGCCGGTATCCGTCCACAGCTCACGGGCCGGGCTGCGATAGAACTCAACCAGACCACCGAGCTCCGGCGCCCGCTCCGTCATCGACTCGGACATGATGTCCGACTCGCGGATCGGGGTGAGGCCCTCGTTGAGCTTCTTCAGCGACACGACCTTCGAGGTCACGAACTGGGCATACAGCCAGGCGGCCTTGCGGGCGTCCGGATCGGCATGCTTGAAGAACGTCCAGGAACCGATGTCCTGATAGCCGACCTTCATGCCCTCTTCCCAGTACGGGCCGTGGGGCGAGGGGGCCATGCGCCACTTCGGCGTGCCATCCTCGTTGACCACCGGCAGGCCCTCTTCGACCATCGAAGCGGTGAAGGCCGTGTACCAGAAGATCTGCTGCGCGATCTGACCCTGGGCCGGGACCGGGCCCGCCTCCGAGAAGGTCATGCCCGAGGCAGACGGCGGCGCATAGTCACCCAGCCAGTCGATGTACTTGGTCAGTGCATAGACAGCGGCCGGGCCGTTCACGGCACCGCCACGGGTCACATCGGAACCCACCGGATGGCAGTCCTCGACACGGATGCCCCACTCGTCAACGGGCAGACCGTTGGGCAGGCCCTTGTCGCCGGCACCGGCCATCGACAGCCAGGCGTCAGTGAAACGCCAGCCGAGGGACGGGTCCTTCTTGCCGTAGTCCATGTGGCCGTAGACCTCACGACCATCCAGCTGACCCACGTTCTCGGTAAAGAACTCGGCGATGTCCTCGTAGGCGGACCAGTTCACCGGCACACCCAGCTCATAGCCATAGATGTCCTCGAACTGCGCCTGCAGGTCTTCGCGCTGGAACCAGTCATAGCGGAACCAGTAGACGTTGGCGAACTGCTGGTCCGGCAGCTGGTACATGTTGCCGTCCGGCGCCGTCACTGCATCGAGACCGATGAAGTCGTCCAGATCCAGATACGGCGACGTCACGTCGGCGCCTTCGCCTTCCATGTAGTCGGACAGCGAGACCACCTGACCATAACGGTAGTGGGTGCCGATCAGATCGGCGTCGTTGATGTAGCCGTCGTAAATGCTCTCACCGGACTGCATTTCGGTCTGCAGCGCCTCGATCACATCACCCTCACCGATCAGGTTATGGGTAAGGTTGATCCCGGTGATCTCGGAAAAGGCCGGGGCCAATACACTCGACTCGTACTCATGGGTCGCAATGGTCTCGGAGACCACCGAGACGTCCATGCCACGGAACTCTTCCGCCGCATCGATGAACCACTCGAGCTGCTCGAGCTGCTCTTCGCGGGTCAGTGTCGACGGCTGGAACTCGTCGAGATACTGCTCGGCAACAGCCATCTGCTCGTCGGTCGCCGCCTGGGCATTGCCCAGCCCGCCAACACCGAGGGCAGCAGCCACGGCCAGTGCAGTCAAAGGACGCATGGCGTTTTTCTGCTCTGTCATGCTTTTCTCCTCCAGGAAGGGGTCATCACCCCATTACTCAAGGACAGTGGCACTGGCCAATCCAGTGCTTGTCCACTTCTAGCCCCAACGCAGCATCACCGCGGCGTACACCACAGAGATACCCGAGGCAAACAAAAGGCTCGCGTCCGAAAACGCCAGCCAGATGAGATGGATAAAGGCCGCCCCCAGCAGGCTCATGAACAGACGATCCCCGCGGGTCGTCGGCACTGGCAGGAAGCCCCGCCGCTCGTAGGTCGGCATCACAAACTGCAGGACGCCGAAGACCACCAGCATCACGGCGATGGCGATAAAGAAGATCGCCACCGGCTGGGTCCACGCCATCCACGACAGGTTGAAGCTGATTCCTTCGTTCATCGTTCCAAACTCCGATTACACGCGGCCGAGGGCAAAGCCCCGGGCGATGTGCTTGCGCACAAACCAGATCACCAGTGCGCCGGGCACGAGCGTGAGGATGCCGGCCGTGGCGAGCAGGCCCCAGTCAAGCCCCGAGGCACTGACCGTCCGCGTCATGGTGACCGCGATCGGCTTCGCCTCGACGGACGTGAGGGTCCGCGCCAGCAGCAGCTCGACCCACGAGAACATGAAGCAGAAGAACGCCGTCACACCCACGCCGGAACGAATCAGCGGCAGGAAGATCGTGATGAAAAACCGCGGCCAGCTGTAACCATCCAGATAGGCCGTCTCATCGATCTCCTTGGGCACGCCGGACATGAACCCCTCGAGGATCCAGACCGCCAGCGGCACCGTGAACAGCGTATGCGCCAGGGCCACCGCGATGTGCGTGTCATACAGCCCGACGCTCTGGTAGAGCTCGAAGAACGGCAGCAGGAACACCGCCGGCGGCGCCATGATGTTGGTCAGCAGCCAGAAGAACAGATGCTTGTCACCCAGAAAGTTGTAGCGGCTGAACGCATACGCGGCCGGCAGTGCCACGGTCAGCGAGATCACCACGTTCATCGCCACATACAGGGTCGAGTTGATGTACCCCGGGAACCAGGTGGGGTCGGTGAAGATCTTCACGTAGTTGGCCACCGTCAGGTTCTCCGGCCACAGCGTGAAGGTCGACAGGATCTCCTGGTTGGTCTTGAGCGACATCATCAGCAGCCAGTAGATCGGCAGCATCAGGAAGATCAGCCACGCGGCCAGGAAGATATAGCGTCGTTTCGAACCCACGGCCTAGCCCTCCCGGTCCATGTTGAGAATGGTCAGATAGAACACATAGCTGAACAGCAGGATGATCAGGAAGTAGATCAGCGAGAACGCCGCTGCCGGTCCCAGATCAAACTGGCCGACGGCCATGGTGGTCAGGCTCTGACTGAGGAAGGTGGTCGCATTGCCCGGACCGCCGCCGGTCAGCACGAACGGCTCGGCATAGATCCGGAAGCTGAAGATAAAGCGCAGCAACACCGCGATCAGCAGGACGCCCTTCAGTTTGGGCAGCTCAATGAACCGGAACACCGCCCAGCGGGACGCGCCATCAATGCGCGCCGCCTGATAGAACGCATCGGGAATCGCCTGCAGACCGGCGTAGCAAAGCAGGATGACCAGCGATGTCCAGTGCCAGACGTCCATGACCAGAACGGTCAGCCAGGCATCCAGCGAATCACCCGTGTAGTTGTAGTCAAAACCGATGCCGTTGAGGATGACGCCCGCAAAGCCCACGTCCGGGCGGGAGAACACCTGCCAGATCGTGCCCACCACGTTCCACGGCACCAGCAGCGGCAGCGCCAGCAGCACCAGCGACACCGAGACCCACGGGCCCTTCTTGGGCAGGCACAGCGCAAGGCCCACGCCCAGCGGGATCTGGATGAGCAGCACCGCCGCCGAGAACAGCAGCTGCCGGATCAGTGCCCCGTGCAGGGCCGGGTCGCGCAGCACCTCGGTAAACCAGGCGGTGCCGACAAAAAACCGGGAATTGGGCCCGAAGATGTCCTGCAGCGAGTAGTTGACCACGGTCATCAGCGGCATGATGGCGCTGAACGCCACCACCAGCACCACTGGCAGGACCATCAGCCACGCCCATTGGTATTCGCGCTTTTCCACGTTTCCTCCCCTTAACCGACGAGCTTGTCGTCGGCATACAGCAGCGCGTTGTCGACGGGGAACACCACCCGCAGACCGTCGCTGTCGATCTTTTCGGATTCATCCAGCCGGACGTGGACCTCGTGCTCGCCCAGGTGTCCCGTCACCAGCACGTAATCGCCCAGATCCTCGACCTTGTCGACCTTGATCAGGTGCCCGGTCTCGTCGGCCGCGGCCGGACGGATCAGCTCGGGGCGGATACCCAGCTGCAGATCACCCCCGGCCAGACGGGCAGCCTCGGCCATTGCCGGGTCGACGGCGATCCGCTCGTCCCCGACCACGGCCTCATTGCCCTCGACCGAGCAGGCCATGAAGTTCATGCCCGGACTGCCAATGAAGTACCCGACAAAGGTGTGTTCGGGGCGCTCGAAAAGGGCCTGCGGCGTGCCCACCTGCAGGACCTGTCCGGCCAGCATCACCACCACCTTGTCGGCAAAGGTCAGTGCCTCGGTCTGGTCATGGGTGACGTAGACCAGCGTCAGGTTGAGCTGCTCATGCACCTCTCGCAGCTTGCGTCGCAGCTGCCATTTCAGATGCGGGTCGATCACCGTCAGCGGTTCGTCGAACAGTACCGCGGCGACGTCCTCGCGCACCAGCCCGCGTCCCAGCGAGATCTTCTGCTTGGCATCGGCGGTCAGGTTGTTGGCCCGACGCTTCAGGACGTCTTCGAGCCCCAGCATGGTGGCGATATGCGTCACCCGCTGGTTGATGTAGTGCTCGTCCATGGAGCGGTTACGCAGCGGGAAGGCCAGATTGTCGAACACGGTCATCGTGTCGTAGATGACCGGAAACTGGAAAACCTGGCCGATGTTGCGCCGCTCGGGTGACAGATTGGTCACGTCGCGCTCGCCGAACATGACCTTGCCCTCGGACGGCTGCACCAGCCCCGAGATGATGTTGAGCAGCGTGGTCTTGCCGCAGCCGGAAGGCCCCAGCAGCGCATACGCGCCGCCGTCTTCCCAGACGTGCTGCATGGGCTGCAGGGCATAGTCACCGCCCGGTGCGTACTGATGGGCGAGGTTGTTGAGTTCTATTCGTGACATGTATCTACCCGCGTTACTGCTGCGGCGCGGCCACGAGCTGGTCCGCGCTGTCGAATACGTAGGCCCGGTTCAGGTCGGCGTGCACGTCAAAACGCTCACCGGGATGAACCACGTGAACGCCGCGCTCCTCGACCACCCAGTCATGGCCGTTGACCGCGAGATGGACGTAGGTCACCGACCCGGCCACTTCCGCCACTTCGACCTCGCCCTGCATGGTGATGCGGTCGTCGCCGGGCGTGACATAGAGGTGATGCGGACGCACGCCCATGGTGTAGCGCCCCGGCACCAGGTCTTTCATCTGTGCCGGCAGCGGCTGATCGAACAGTCCCTCGACCTTGACCCGACCGTCGTCGACCTGGATGGGCATCAGGTTCATCGGCGGGTCGGCGAACACCTGGGTGACCGTGGTGCTGGCGGGGTGCCGATAGCATTCCGCCGTCACGCCGTGCTGAACCACCCGTCCCTCGTGCAGCACCGTGGTCTTACCCCCCAGGACCAGCGCCTCCTCGGGCTCGGTGGTCGCGTAGACCACCACGGTGTCGCGGTCGGCGAACAGATTGCGCAGTTCCGAGCGCAGCCCCTCGCGCAGCTTGTAGTCGAGGTTGACCAGCGGCTCGTCGAGCAGCACCAGCCTGGCGTCGCGCACCAGTGCCCGCGCCATGGCACAGCGCTGCTGCTGGCCGCCGGACAGCTCCGAGGGCAGGCGATCAATGAGGTGGTCAATGCCGAGGCGCTCGGCTTCGGTGCGCACCCGGCGATCGATCTCCGAGTCGGACAGCCGCGCCAGCTTAAGCGGCGAGGCGATATTGTCGTAGACCGATAGCGATGGATAGTTGATGAACTGCTGATACACCATGCCCACGGAGCGCTTGCGCACCGGGACCTTGGTGACCTCGTTACCATCTTCGAGGACCCGGCCGGTGTTGGGATGATCCAGCCCCGCCATGATCCGCATCATTGTTGTTTTGCCGGCCTCGGTCAGGCCCAGCAGCACATTGAACTCGCCCCGCTGGAAGGTGAGATTCACATCTCTGAGATGCGTCTCACCGCCAACGGTGCGATTGACCCCCTCCAGGACGAGACTCATTACGCAGTTGCCCTCTTTTTCTCATGCCCCGTAAACCAGGCGTTGACCCGCTCGCGCTGATCGGCGTCGAGCATCAGGCCCAGCTTGCTGCGCCGCCAGATTGCGTCCTCGGCGGTCATCGCCCATTCGTGCTCGGCCAGATAGCGTAGCTCGGCCTCGTAGCAGTCGGACCCGAAATGCTCGCCCAGGTCGTCCAACGACCGGGCCTCCCCCAGCATGGTCTCGACCTGGGTGCCGTAGTTGCGCACCAGCCGCCATGCCATCGCCTCGGGCAGCCACGGCCGCTCGCGCCGCAGCCGCTCGAGGTAGCGCTCGAAATCGCCATCCGGAATATCGCCACCGGGCAGGGCCTCGTCGCCGGTCCAGTCCTTGATCGGCGCACCGAGCAGCGGCGCGACCTGATCGACCGCCTGGCGGGCCAGCGTGCGGTAAGTGGTGATCTTGCCGCCGAACACCGACAGCAGCGGCGCGCGCTTGTCGTCCAGATCCAGGCTGTAGTCGCGGCTCACCGCCGAGACGTCTTCCTCGTCCGACTCGTCATACAGCGCCCGCACCCCGGAGTAGGTCCAGACCACGTCCTTCGGTGCGATCTCGTGCTTGAAGTAGCGATTGACCGCGTCGCAGAGGTACTGGATTTCGTCGTCGCTGGCAGTCGCCTCGGCCGGATTGCCCTCGTAGGCGACATCCGTGGTGCCGATCAGCGTGAAGTCCTGCTCGTAGGGGATGGCGAAGATGACGCGGCCATCGGTGTTCTGGAACAGATAGGAGTCGTCATGCTCGAAGATCTTGGGCACGACGACGTGGCTGCCCTTGACCAGATGGACGTCCTTGCCGTCGTTCATGTCCATGGCGTTGCCAAGGAACTTGGCCACCCACGGCCCGGCCGCGTTCACAACCGAACGCGAACGAACATTTCGAACATCACCGCTCACGGTGTCGGTGAGCTGCACGCTCCATTCATCGTCGCCGCGCTCGGCGCCGGTGCAGCGGGTGCGCGGCAGCACGGTTCCACCGCGCTGCTCGACATCCATGCAGTTGAGCACCACCAGGCGCGAATCCTGCACCCAGCAGTCGGAATACATGAAGCCCTTGGTGACGCCATCCTTGAGCGGCTCGCCGGCGTAATGGGTGCGCAGATTGAGCCCCTTCGAGCCGGGCAGCTTCTTGCGGCCGCCGAGATGGTCGTAGAGGAACAGCCCCATGCGGATCATCCACGCCGGGCGCAGCTCCTTGACGTGCGGCATCACAAAGCGCAGCGGCCAGATGATGTGCGGGGCAATGCCCATCAGCACTTCGCGCTCTTTCAGCGCCTTCTGCACCAGCCGGAATTCGTAGTATTCGAGATAGCGAAGGCCGCCGTGCACAAGTTTGGTGCTGGCGGAAGAGGTGTAGTTGGCGAGATCGCCCTGCTCGACAAGCAGTACCCGCAGCCCGCGGCCCGCCGCGTCACGCGCTATGCCTGCCCCGTTGATACCGCCGCCGACGACCACCAGGTCGTAACGGTCGGTCTGCTGACCTTCAGAAGCCACAGGTGCCTCTCCTCCGTTTCCAATGTTGGCGACTATACTGCCGCCTTTTAATGTTCGGTTTCAAACATACCACTGCGCCGGTCGGAGTCAAGCGAACCCGGCGTTCCGCTCGCGGCGTCGGTCACCATCAGGCGGCCACCGTGCTCGTTCATCACCCGGCGCACATACGCCGGCGGCTCGGCATCGGTATGCAGCTCGTCGATCTCACCCAGGCTCGCCACACGCACCATCGCGTTGCGGCCGAACTTGCTGTGATCCGCCCCCAGCAGGGTCGAGCGGGCGTTGCGCATGATCGCCTGGATGACGCGCACCTCGTGGTAGTCAAAATCCAGCAGCGTGCCGTCCGCTTCGATGCCGGAGATGCCCAGCACGGCATAGTCGACCTTGAATTGATTGACAAAATCGATGGTCGCTTCGCCGGTAATGCCGCGATCGCGCTGGCGGACCACACCGCCGGCCACGATCACCTCGCAATCCGGGCTGTCGGCCATCGCGGTGGCCACATTGAGGTTGTTGGTGATGACCCGCAGCCCCTGATGCTGGCGCAGCGCCAGGGCCACTGCCTCGGTGGTGGTGCCGAGGGTGATGAATACCGACGCCTTGTCCGGGATGCGCGCGGCAATGGCGGCACCGATGCGCGCCTTGGCCTCGGGCAGCAGGATGCGGCGCGCCTGATAGTGGACGTTCTCGACGCTCGAGGGCAGTCCGGCCCCGCCGTGGTAGCGGCGCAGCAGCCCGGCCCCGCAGAGGGCGTTGATGTCGCGCCGGATGGTCTGCGCCGTCACCGCAAAATGCTGCGCCAGCGCCTCCACCGAGACGAACCCCTGCTCCTGGACAAGATCGAGCATGGCCTGTTGCCGGCCATTGAGCCCGATGGGTAGATCCTCCGCCGCGATCAACGCGCGCCTCCTCCGTTCGGTTTCGAGCACCAAACTTGACATTTTTCTTCTGCGTTCGATCATACCGCCTAATCAGAACGGCGCAATCATATCGAGGAGAGAGCGACATGGCCGACAATAACGGCATACTGGCCATTGACCAGGGGACAACCAGCTCGCGGGCCATCGTTTTCGATCTTGAAGGCCACATCGTGGCAACCGCTCAGGAAGAATTCTCCCAGCATTACCCGCACAGCGGCTGGGTGGAGCATGAGCCCCAGGACCTGATCGACACGACCCTCGATACCAGTCGCCGGGCCCTCAAGGCAGCCAAGGCCGCCGGCGTCCATGCCTGCAGCATCGGCATCACCAACCAGCGCGAGACCACCATTGTCTGGGACCGGCAGACCGGCGAGCCGGTGCACAACGCCATTGTCTGGCAGGATCGCCGCACCGCCGAGCGCTGTGCCGCGCTCAAGGCCGCCGGCCATGAGTCGATGGTGGCCGAGCGCACCGGGCTGCTGCTCGACCCCTACTTTGCCGCCACCAAGATCGCCTGGATCCTCGATAATGTCCGCGGCGCGCGGGAGCGGGCCCGCAAGGGTGAGCTGGCTTTCGGCACCGTCGACACCTGGCTGCTCTGGCGACTGACCGGCGGCCGCAGCCATGCCACCGACGCCACCAACGCCAGTCGCACACTGCTTTTCAACATCCACCGCCAGGCCTGGGACGACGAGCTGCTCGGCCTGTTCGATATCCCCGCCGCGATCCTCCCCGAAGTACTCGACAGTGCCGATGATTTCGGCACCACCGACCCCGAGCTGCTCGGCAGCGCCCTGCCCATCGAGGGCATCGCCGGTGACCAGCATGCCGCGGTGGTGGGCCAGTGCTGTTTTCGGCCGGGGATGATCAAGAGCACCTACGGCACGGGCTGCTTTGCGCTAATGAACACCGGGGAGACCGCCGTCCCGTCGCAGAACCGCATGCTGACCACCACGGCCTATCGCATCAACGGCAAGCCCACGTTCGCCCTCGAAGGGGCGATCTTTATTGCCGGAGCCGCCATTCAGTGGCTGCGCGACGAGCTGGGCATCATCGCCCACGCCTCGCAGAGCGAGGGTCTGGCCAATGATGCCGAGGCCGAGGGGCTGTACATGGTGCCGGCCTTCACCGGCCTGGGCGCGCCCTGGTGGGACCCCAACGCCCGCGGCGCGATCTTTGGCCTGACCCGCAACACCGGGGTGGCCGAGTTTGTGCACGCGGCACTCGACTCGGTGTGCCTGCAGACCGGCGACCTGCTCGAAGCGATGGCGGACGACTCGCAGACAAAGCAGGCCACCCTGCGCGTCGACGGCGGCATGGTGGCCAACAACTGGCTGCTGCAGCGGCTGGCGGATCTGACCGGGCTGGATGTCGAGCGCCCCAGGGTGATCGAAACCACCGCCCTGGGCGCCGCCTATCTGGCCGGGTTGCAGCACGGCCTGTACCAGTCGCTGGAGAGCCTCGAGTCGCAGTGGTCGCTGGATGAGCGCTTCAAGCCGGCCATCTCCCACTCGTCACGTGAACACATCGTCGAGGGTTGGCACGACGCGGTCCGTCGGACCCTGACGACCGGGCGCTGAAAACGCTATTATTAGAGGACGCACTCGTTCTGTCGGAGGATAGATGCAGTACCTGCACACCATGGTCCGTATCAGCGATATCGATGCCTCGCTGCGCTTTTACTGCGAACTGCTGGGCCTCGAGGAGATCAGCCGTCAGGACAGCGAAAAGGGCCGCTTTACCCTGATCTTTCTGGCCGCGCCGGCGGACCGTGACCGGGCCCGCTCGAGCGACCGCGCGCCGATGCTCGAGCTGACCTACAACTGGGACCCCGAGACCTATGCCGGTGGCCGAAACTTTGGCCATCTGGCCTACCGGGTGGACGATATCTACGCCACCTGCCAGCACCTGATGGACAACGGCGTCACCATCAACCGACCGCCCCGGGATGGCCACATGGCCTTCGTGAAATCCCCCGACGGCATCTCGGTGGAGCTGCTGCAGAGCGGAGAGGCATTGCCCGCGCAGGAGCCCTGGGCCTCCATGGCCAACACGGGGAGCTGGTAGTGCCCACAGCCGGCGCACGGCCCATGGACAATCGGCGCCGCGACCGCTGGGGGCTGGTCGGCTGGACACTGCTGGTGGTGATCACCGCCATGGGCGGCATTCTCAGCCCACCCGGTGACTGGTATGCGGCGCTCGACAAGCCGCCCCTGACGCCCCCGGATCTGCTCTTTCCGATTGCCTGGACGCTGCTCTACGCGCTGATGATCGCGGCGGCCTGGCAGGTCTGGCGACGCATTGGCCTGCTGGCCGGCCTGGCCGTGCTGATCCCGTTTGTCGCCCAACTGGGCGCCAACGGGCTGTGGAGTATTCTGTTCTTTCAGTGGCATCGCCCCGATCTGGCGCTGGTGGATCTGGTGGTGCTCTGGGCGCTGATCGCGCTGACGATGCTGCGCTTTCGCCGAGTGCATCCGCCGGCCGCGTGGCTACTGGCGCCGTATCTGGTCTGGGTGACCTACGCCGGGTATCTGAATATCGGCATCATCCTGCTGAACGGGCCGGCGCCACCGGCCTGATCAGCCGCGCTCGATCCGCTCGCGCCATTCCGCTTCAGTAAACTCGATGCCCTCGCGCTCCCACGGCGGCACCGGCGTGAACACCTCCACCAGAAAGTCGACAAACGCCCGCACCTTGCGTGACAGATGCCGGCGGTGGGGATAGAGCAGAAAATACGCCGAGCGCTCGTGGGGATACTGCGGCAGCACCGGCACCAGATCGCCGCGGCGAATGGCCGGCATCACCAGCCACGTGGAAAGCCGCGCCAGACCAACACCGGCCAGCGCCGCCTCGTACAGGGCGTCGGCGGTATTGGCGCGGAAGTTCCCGCCGACATGCAGGGTGCGATAGCCGTGGCCGGGATCCTCAAAGGCCCAGTCGTTGAACTGCGATACCTCGTAGAGCGTCAGGCAGTTGTGCGAGAGGAGCTCCTCGGGCGTTGCCGGGGCACCGTGCTGCTCGATGTAGTGGGGCGAGGCGCAGATGATGCGGCGATTGACGCACAGCCGCCGGGCGATCAGTGATGGGTCATCCATCTGCTCGCGCCACTGAATGGCGACGTCGATCCCCTCCTCAATCAGATCCACCTGGCGGTCGGTCAGCTCGAACTCGATATTGAGCTCGGGATAGCGCTCGAGAAATTCCTGAATCCGGGGCAGCACCTCAACCCGGCCGAACGCCACGGTGGCCGCCACCCGGAGTGTCCCCCGCGGATTCTCGTTAAGCGCCGTGACCGCCTCTTCGGCCTCCTCGATCTCCTGGATGATCCGCGCACAGCGCTCGTAATAGGCATGCCCCACCTCGGTCAGGCTGACCCGTCGGGTGGTGCGATTGAAAAGCCGCACGCCCAGCCGATCTTCGAGACGCCGGATCTGCTTGCTCACCGCCGACGGCGTGAGGTCGAGATCGCGGGCCGCCGACGAGAAACTGCCCCGGTCCACTGCCCGCACGAACATGTGCATCTCCGCCGCCCGATCCATCGCTTATCGATGCCTCTATATCACTAATTAAGTGCTGAAATGAATGATTACCTCTTATGGGGAACAGCATACAACCCAATACGACGCCACCATAGCCCGGGCGATCGGCCCCGCCGCGATGGACCGGCCCGCGCCCGCTAGGCAGGGAGCAGCGCCCGCAGGCTCCACAGCGCGATCATGCCCAGGATCAATGTCGGCAGGGTGGCCCGGGTTTTCCAGGCCACCAGCCCGGCCACCGCGCCGGCCAGCAGCCGTGGCGCGTCGACACTGCCATCCCCCTGCCACTGCACCAGCCCCGGCAGCACCAGCGCGGCGAACACCGCCGGCGGGACATAGCTGAGCCCGCGGCGGACCAGATCGGGCATCTGCAGCCCGTGGCCGAACACCAGAAACGACCCGCGCCAGAGGAACGTACCCACCCCAATCGCCGCCACCATCCACCACAGCGGATCAACCACGACGCCGTCCCTCGGCCATTACGCCGGCAATGATCCCCGCGAGCGAGGCCAGCGTCAGCCCCAGCCCAGCGGGCAGATCGCGCCCCAGCACCGACAGTGACCCGGCCACCAGCGCGGCAATGACACCCGGGCGGCTGCTGATCGACATCACCAGCAGCGCCAGAAAGATCAGCGGCACGATAAACCCCAGCTCCCAGGCCGGCGGCATCGCCGTACCCGCCCAGTAGCCAAACGCCGTGGCAAGCTGCCAGACCCCCCACAGCGGCAACGCCACGCCAAAATAGAACCAGTGATTGAAGCCATCGCTGCCCCGGGTCATCACCCGGGAAATGGTCAGGGCATAGGCCTGGTCGGTGAGGATATAGGCCATCAAGGATCGACTGCCGGCACCCAGATGCTGGAAATGCGGCGCCAGATGGGCGCTGTACATGAGCATGCGCAGGTTGATGATGAGCGCGGTCAGCACCACCAGCGGCGCGGCGGCACCGGCGTCGATCAGCTGGATGCTTGCCAGCTGCGAGGCACCGGCGAACACGATCAGCGACATCCCCAGGGTCAGCGCCGCACCCAGCCCGGCATCCAGGCCCGCCACCCCCGCGGTCACGCCAAACGGGACGATGGCGGCGACCATGGGGGCAACGGCCCTGAGGCCGTCACTGAATGCCTGACGACGGGGTGCGTGCATACCCGGGGCCGTCAGTGAGCCGGCGGTGCCGTGGCGGCGAACGACGACCGCCCCAGCAGGCGATCCAGCCAGGCCCCGGCCGCCGGCTGCGCGGCGCGCCACGGGATCTCGTCGCCAAAGCGCAGGTCCACCCAGTCGAGGGCCACGGCCGCGGCCAGATCGCCCAGATCGGGATCATCCGCCAAGGCCGGCGCCTTCACCCCGGCCGCCACCGCATTGGCGGCGCGCTGCAGGGCCTCGAAACGGCGCCGGGCCAGGGGCGTATCGGGGTCGCCGTGACGGCGCTCGGTAATCACCCCGGCGCCGTCATCGATACAGCCAAGCGCCTGTCCCAGACGGGCATGCACGCCCTCCACGGCCTCGCGCGGCATCAGGCGCGGCTCGGGATAGCGGCGCTCGAGAAACAGCACGATCACCGCCGCCTCGCACAGCACCTGGCCACTGGGCATGACCAGCGTGGGCACCCGCGAGTTGGTATTGACCTCGAGCAGTTCCGCCGGCGATGCCCAGGGGTCGACAAAACGATAGTCCACGCGATCCTGGAGCTGCTTTTCGAGCAGTGTCACCCGCACCAGGCGCGCGTACGGCGATGTTGGCGATGTAAACAGTTGCATACGGTTCTTCCCCCCGATCAGCCCCGGTGGCCAGCATAACGCGTCAACGCCTGACGCAGGTTATCGCCGAGCATCAGCAGGCACGGCGTGAGTATCAGGGTGAGCACCGTGGCAAATGTGAGGCCGCCGGCAATGGTGGCCGAGAGCTGCGCCCACCACTGGGTGGACGGGGCATTGAACTCGATGCTGCGACCCAGCAGATCCACGTTGAGCTTGAGCACCATGGGCATCAGCGCCAGCACCGTGGTCACCGAGGTGAGCAGCACCGGGCGCAGACGCTGCAGGGCGGTGCGCTGAATGGCCTCGAGGACCGGTCGGCCCTCGGCCCGCAGGCCATTGTAGGTGTCGATGAGCACAATGTTGTTGTTCACGACGATGCCGGCCAGGGCGATCATGCCAACCCCGCCCATGACAATGCCGAAGGGCCGCTGGGTAATCATCAGCCCCAGCAGCACACCGGCACTCGACAGCACGATGGCCGAGAGTACCAGCAGCGTCTGGTAGAGGCTGTTGAACTGGGTGAGCAGGATGACACCCATCAGTGCGATGGCCACCACAAAGGCCGTCGACAGGAATGACTGGGCCTCGCGCTGGTCCTCGTCTTCGCCCTTGAACGCCACGCTGACACCGGCCGGCAGCGGATCGTCGGCAAGCGAGGCGCGCAGCGCCCCGACCCGATCATCGACCAGCCGGCCGGACTGGACATCGGCCTTGATGGTCAGAACGCGCTCGCGATCGATCCGCTCCAGGGTGCCGGTGCGCGGCATGGGTTCAAAGTCAACGAAATGGCTTACCGGAACCTGGCCATAGCGCGTCGGCACCCGCAGCTCGCCCAGACTGCCCAGGCTGCGATCCTCGAGCGGATAGCGCACGCGGATATCCACCTCGTCATCGGCGTCGTCCGGGCGATAGTCCGCGATCAATATCCCGTTGGTCACCAGCTGCACGGCATTGCCCACGCGCTGGACATCGGCGTCGTATCGCGCCGCCCGCTCGCGATCCACCTGCAGGGCCCACTCGATGCCGGGCAGCGGGCGGTTGTCCTCGACATCGGCAAAGCCGCCCAGGCGGCGCATGCGCTCACGCAGCGCCTCGACCCCGGCCGCCAGCTGATCCTTGTCGCCCGAGACCTGCAGCTCCACCGGCTTCGACTGCCCCGGCCCCTGGGTCTGTTCGGCAATCTGGATGCGAATGCCGGGGATATCCCCGAGCGCCGCGCGAATGTCCCCGATGATCGCGGCGGCGGGTCGGCGTTGGGTCCAGTCGACAAACTCCAGCTGCACCACGCCGATGGCATCACGGGCCAGCGACTGCCCGCCGGTGCGGGTGGGATCGGCGAAGGTGCGGGCATAGGCAAAGTCCACCTCGTCGAATCCCGCCAGACGGGCCTCCACCGCCTGCACCAGGGTGTCCTTTTCGTGGATGGACAGATCCCCGCGGGCCTGGATCTGCACCCGGGCATAGTCCGGCTCGGTGGACGGGAAGAACTCCACACCCACACCGAAGCGGCCATAGGCGATCCAGGTCGAGACCACCACCGCCAGGATCACCAGCAGCACCGTGCCCGGCATGCGCAGTGCCCCGCTCAGCAACCGGTGATAGCCGCCGGCCATGCCTCCGAGGGTGGCGAGATCGCCGGTCTCGGCGATTTCAATGCGGCGATGATGCGCGCCCCGGGTGGCCTGACGGCGGCCCAGCCAGCCGCCCAGCACCGGGATGAATACCAGCGCCATCGCCAGCGATGCGGTCAGCGTCACGATCACCGTAATGGGCAGGTACTTCATGAACTGACCGACCAGTCCGCCCCAGAACAGCAACGGCACGAACACCGACAGGGTGGTGGCGGTGGCCGCAATGATCGGCCAGCTCATACGCCAGGCCCCATAGCGGTAGGCCTCGCGGGGCGACGCGCCCTCGGCCAGGCGGCGTTCGGCCAACTCCACCACCACGATCGCCGCGTCCACCAGCATGCCCACCACCAGGATCAGACTGAACAGCACGACGATATTGAGCGTATAGCCCATGGCATTGATGACCAGAATGCCGGCCAGAAACGACCCCGGGATGGCCAGGCCCACCAGCAACGCCGGGCGCCAGCCCATGACCGCCACCACCACGATCATCACCAGCACCACGGCGGTCAGCACGTTGTTCTGCAGGTCGCGCAGCATGGTGCGGATATCCTCGGAGCGATCCTGCAGATAGGTCACCTGCAGGGCGGCCGGCCAGCGGTCGCGCTCGGCCGCAACAATCTCGCGGATCCGGTTGTTGACCTCGATGATGTTGGCGCCGACGCGCTTGGAGACCTCCAGCGTGACCGCCGGCTCGCCATTGACCCGGGCAAACTCGTCGACGTCCTTGAAGGTGCGGCGCACGCTTGCGACATCGCCAAAGGTGACCACCCGATCGTCGCTTACCTTGACTGGCAGGCCGAGGACATCGTCCATGTCCTCGATCACCCCCGGCACCTTCACCGACAGCCGCCCGGCACCGGTGTCCAGCGCGCCGGCGGCGATCAGGCGATTGTTGCGGTCGACCCGCGCAAAAAGATCGGCGTAGGACACGTCATAGGTCTGCATGACCTGATCGTCCACCGACACCTCGAGCAGCTCTTCACGGTTGCCGCCGATATCGGCCTCGAGCACGCCGGGCAGTGATTCGATGCGGTCCTGCAGGCTTTCGGCGGAATCGATCAGCGCCCGCTCGGGGACCGCGCCGGACAGCGCCACCGTGAGCACCGGAAACAGCGCCACGTTGACCTCGTCGACGCGCGGCTCCTCGGCGCCCTGGGGCAACTCGGCCCGGGCGATGTCCACGCCCTCGCGCACGTCATCCAGCGCCCGATCAGCGTCAAAGCCGGCATCAAACTCCAGCAATACCGAGGCAAACCCCTCGGTGGCGGTGCCCTTGATCTGGTCGAGCCCTTCGATGCTCGAGAGCTCGCGCTCCATGGGACGCACCAGCAGGCGCTCGGCGTCTTCGGGCGAGATCCCCTCGTAGGCCATCGACACGTAGACCACGGGGATATTGACGTCGGGCTCGGCCTCCTTGGGGATGGTCTGATAGGCCACCAGCCCCAGGCTGAGGATCAGCAGCAGGACCAGCGTGACCGAGCGGCTGCGGCTTAACGCGGCATCAATCAGCGCACGCATGGGTTCAGCCGCCGTTGGCGGAAGCGTCGGCCGGGACCGGGTTCACCGTATCTCCCGGGCGGACAAAGCCCTGGCCCACGGTGATCAGGCGCACCCGATCCGGCAACCCGGTCACCCAGACGCCATCGCGCTCGGTGCGCACGATGTCGACGGGGGCAAAGGCCACCTGATTGGCGTCATCAACCGTCTTTACGCCCACCTCGCCCGACGCCGCCAGCGCCAGCCAGGCCGGGCTCAGGAAGTGCGCGCGCACCGAGTCCAGCGGGATACGCAGCGTGGCACTGACGCCCGCCGGCAGGCCCTCGGGGTTGGCGGCCTCGACCTCGACCCGAAAGGTGCGCGACCCCGCCTCGGCGGCTTTGCCGATGCGCCGCACCGTGCCGGTCAGGGTGTCACCGGTGGCCAGTTCGATGCGCACCTCGCGACCGGTTTCGACCTGGCGGATGGACTGCTGGGCGACATGGCCGATGGCGACCAGCGGGTCGATGTCAATGATCCGCACGACCTGCTCGCCCGCGGCCAGATAGTCACCGGTATCCACGTGGCGCGATTCCACGTCACCGGCGATGGGGGCCGTAATGCGGGTGTTGGCGATCTCCTCTTCAATAGCTGCACGCCGGGCCCGGGCCGATTCCAGGGCCGCGCGCGCCTCAGTGACGGCGATCTGCGACTGAAAGCCATCGCCCGAGAGCTGACGGGCGGCCTCGAAATCCGCTTCGGCCTGGGCCACTCCGGCCTCGGCCTCCGCCCGCCGGGCCTCGCGATCGCCCATGGCAAGCCGCACGATGGGATCGCCCGCGGCGACGGTATCGCCGGCTTCGACCTGTACCGCCGCCACCTGGCCGCCGGTTTCAGCGCGCAGCTGGACATCGCGGTCGGCCACGGTGTCACCCTGGCTTTCAAGAAAGCGCTCGACGCGTTCGGCGTGCCGCTCAGTGACTTCCACATCCATGACCGGCGTTGCCGATGCGGTGGTCTGATCAGCGGACGGAGGAGCCGCCTCGCGCCCGCCGAGCCCGCCACTCAACAGCCAGGTGCCAACGACCAGCGCGGCGGCCAGGGCGATCAGGTACGACTTGAGGTTCATGGCTCGAAGTGATGGCCAAACTTGGCCGCCTTGGTCTCGAGATAGGCATGATTGTGCGGGTTGCGCCCGGCGAGCAGCGGCAGCCGCTCGATCACCTGCACCCCGGCCGCGGCCAGCCCCTCGACCTTGGCCGGGTTATTGGTCATCAGCCGCACGCGTGTCACGCCCAGCGCCCCGAGCATGGACGCCGCCACGCCGTAATCGCGGGCATCGGCGGCAAAGCCCAGCACCTCGTTGGCCTCGACGGTATCCGCGCCGGCCTCGTCCTGAACGCCATAGGCGCGGATCTTGTTGAGCAGACCAATGCCCCGGCCTTCCTGGCGCAGATACACCAGCACCCCCTCACCCGCCTCGCCAATGCGCTGCATGGCCGCCTCAAGCTGGGGGCCGCAGTCGCAACGCTGACTGAACAGGGCATCACCGGTCAGGCACTCCGAGTGGACTCGCACCAGCGGGGCCTCGGCCGCGGCCGGATCCCCCATCACCAGGGCCACATGCTCGCCGCCGTTGTCGGCCTCAAAGCCATGGATGCAAAACGTCCCCCAGCGCGTCGGCAGACGCGCCTGGCCGGTTTCGTGGGCGGTGGATTCAGCGGCCATGCGGCGCATTCAGATCGATGACCGGGCCGGCCGGGATGACGCCGGTGGGATTGATCATCGGGTGGCTGGTGTAATAGTGCCGCTTGATGTGATCAATGCTCACCGTCTCGGCAATCCCCGGCTGCTGATAGAGATCGCGCAGATAGCCGCTCAGGTGCGGATAATCGTCGATGCGCCGCAGATTGCACTTAAAGTGCCCCACGTACACCGGGTCAAAGCGCACCAGCGTGGTAAACAGCCGCCAGTCCGCCTCGGTGATCGCCTCGCCGGCCAGATAGCGCTGATCACCCAGCCGCGCCTCGAGCTCGTCCAGCGCCGCAAAAAGCTCGCCCACGGCCTGCTCATAGGCGGTCTGGGCGGTGGCAAAGCCGGCCTTGTACACGCCATTGTTGACGGCGTGGTAGACCCGCTCGTTGAGGGCGTCGATGGTCTCGGCCCGGTCGGCGGGATACAGATCCAGGTCGCGGGCCACCCCGGGCAGATCGTTGAAGGCGCGGTTGAAAATGCGCACCAGGTCCGCCGACTCGTTATTGACCAGCGTGTCGCGCTGGCGGTCCCACAGCGCCGGCACCGTGACCCGGCCGGTGTAGTGCGGATCAGCCTTCTGGTAGAGCTGATGCAGATAGTCCAGGCCGAACAGCGCATCGGCGGTGGCGCCGGGGTAGCTGTCATCAAAATGCCAGCCCCCGCTGCCCATGTAGGGGTGAACCACCGAGACCCCGATATGCGGTTCGAGGCCTTTCAGCCGCCGCACGATCAGTGCCCGATGGGCCCACGGGCAGGCCAGGGACACGTACAGGTGATAGCGGCCCGAGGCCGGCGGGTGATCGCCCTGCGGGTCGATCGGGTTGCGGAACACCGTCTCGGGCCGCTCGAAGCGCCCGCCGGTGGATTCGGTGTCGTACCACTGGTCGTGCCAGACACCGTCAACGAGCAATCCCATCGCATTGGCTCCTAGGTTGCGAGGCGCGCGGCGATCTCCGCCACATGGCGCCCCTGAAAGCGGGCAATCTCGAGTTCGTTGTCGCTGGGCTGGCGACTGCCATCGCCGTCGGACAGAGTCGTCGCACCGTAGGGCGTGCCGCCGGTGATCTCGTCCATCGTGGTCAGCGCCTGGCAGGAATAGGGCACGCCCACCACGACCATGCCCTGGTGGAACAGCGTCGTGTGGAACGAGGTGAGCGTGGTCTCCTGGCCGCCATGCTGGCTGCCGGTGCTGGCAAACACGCTGCCCACCTTGCCGATCAGCTTGCCGCCGGCCCACAGGGCGCCGGTCTGATCGAGAAAGTTACGCATCTGCGCGGCCATGTTGCCAAACCGCGTGGGGGTCCCGAATAGAATGGCATCATAGTCGGCCAGTTCATCCGGGCTCGCCACCGGCGCGGCCTGATCCAGCTTGGCGCCGGCGGCCCGGGCGACATCCTCGGGCATGAGCTCGGGCACGCGCTTGACGACCACCTCGGCACCGTCCACCGATCGTGCGCCCTCGGCAATGGCACCCGCCATGGTCTCGACGTGCCCCCAGGTGCTGTAATAAACCACCAGAATACGGCTCATACCCTTGATCCTCTTGTTATCTCAAAAAAGCGCGTCGGGGTCGTCATCCGTCCCCAACGCTTTGCCGGCGGCCCGCGCCATACCGCGAATCACGGTCCATTCCGCGTGCACACGGCGCAGACTCCGCTGCCAGGCCGCGCGGGCCTCGTCACGACCCGCCACAGGCCGGTCTGACCGCTCGGCCCGGCAGCCCTCGTAGAGCGCCAGCGCCCGGTCCACACAGCTGGACAACGAATACGCGTTCGCCGTTTCCGCCAGTGCCTGGCGCATTCGTGCCCGAGCCGATCCGCTCAGTGCCAGCATGCCCCGCAGCGCCTCGGCAAACGCGGCCGGCGACGCATCGCTATCCAGCAATCGTCCATTATCCCCCTTCACCACCTCGCGTGCACCCGATGCATCGAGGGCGACCACCGGGACGCCGGCGGTCATGGCCTCGGCCAGCACCAGCCCCTGGGTTTCGGTCAACGAGGCAAAGCCGAACACATCCATCGCCGCGTAGGCGTCGGCCAGTGCCGGCAGGGCCAGGGCCCCGGGGCGCACCAGTCGATCGGCCAGGCCGGCGGCGGCAAAGCGGGCATCGATGTCGGCGCCGGCCGGTCCGTCACCGACCACCAGACAGGTCACGGCGGGATCCTGCCGGGCCGCCTCGATCAGCGCCCGGGCCAGATAATCCAGATTCTTCTCCTCGGCCAGCCGACCGACATGGCCGATCACCCGCGCCTGCGGATCAATGCCCAGCTGCTGGCGGCCGGCGCGGGCGTCACCGCCACCGAATGCCGCCCGATCAATGCCGGTGGGCACCACCGCCAGCGGTGATTTCACCCCCCGCTCACGCAGCAGATCGGCCACGCTCTCACTGGGCGCGAACACCTGATCGGCACTGTTGGCGTAGCTGGTGGACAGCTCCACCACAAACCGCTTGAGCGCGGTGGAATCGCCGGGGACGTAGTGGGTATAGGCCTCGTAGAGGGTGTGATGGGTGAACACCAGCGGGCAGGCCCGGCGTGCCGCCACGCGCAGGGCCGTGGAGCCAATCAGAAACGGATGATGGGCGTGGATGATGTCGGGCTCGAAGGCATCAAGCGCCTCGTCGAGCTTGCCCGGCACCGGCAGCACCACCGAAAAGTCACTGCCGTTGAAGTTCTGGATCGCCGGGATGCGCACCACATCGGGCTCATCCGTCGGGGTATCGGGGAACACCGGCGCCACCACCAGCACCCGATGCCCGCGGTCGCGACAGCCTTCGGTAAGGGCCGACACGGCCCGCGCCACGCCGCCGACATGGGGCGTGTAGGTGTTGGTCATCATGACGATGTTCACGCCCGCGCCTCCGCAATCCTTGCCGACCGGCAGTCGCCGGCGCAGTCGATCGGCGCGTACCCCGGCACCGCCAGCCGTATCCAGGCCGGCCCGGCGCCGTCGATCTGCCAGTCCACGCGATGACCATCAGTGGTCGGTTCAAAACGCAGGCTGAGCGTGCCGAAGGCCGTGGGCGTGGGGCCAAAGCCAAAACCGCTCCCCGCCGCCAGCCAGCGGGGCTGGATGCCGGCGCCAAGCACCAGGCCGTCGCCCTCCTCGCGGGCAAACGCATTGCGCATCATCGACACCCATTCGGCCGCCGCCCAGACATGCTGGCCATCGCCCATGCAGCCGCCACCGGTGCGCGGATGGATGGCCTCGGGCCATTGCCCGGTGGGGCTCGCCAGTCGGGCCACCGCGTCCATCAGTGTCAGGCCATCGGCGTCGCCGGCGCGCAGCAGCACCTGGGCGAGGTGCAGGGTCAGATAGGCATTCACGCCCGAGTGGATCATTTCCTGGAAAAACCCGCCGTTGACGCGATGCGCATCGAGCAGATGGCGGACCGTGCCCAGCAACCGCTCATCGTCGCCGGCCAGGGTCTGCAGCGGAAAGCCCGCGGCAATCGAGCCGATGGCCCCGGCATCCATGCGCCGCCGCGGCGAGGCGGGCATCACCGGCCGGCCCAGACGCTCGCCATCGGCGGCGTAGGCCCGCTCGAGGCTGGCCGCCAGATCCTCGGCCTCGTCATCAATCCAGCCGGCCAGTTCCGGCTCGGCGTCGGCGCGCAGGCGTTCGGCCACCGCCCGCAAACCGCCATAGGCCCACTGATCGTCCCAGTAGTAATAGTCGTTGGGGCCCAGATGCTCGGCGCTGAAGCCCGCCGGCAGCAGCCCGGCCTCGGGCCGGTCGCTGTCGCTGGGCAGTCGCTTGCGCGCCACCCACTGAACGCCGCGGCGTATGACCCGCAGCCACTCGTCGCGATCCGCGCCCGGGGGCCATTCACCGGTCAGGGCATGGTGGCGGGCGATGATCCACAGGGCCTGGCCGTTGGAATCCCACTCGCCCTCCTGGCTGTGGAAATAGCCGGTGGCGCGGGTCTGGCGCGCCGGAAACCGGGCCAGCGCCCGACGTCCACGCTCGAGCAGCCCCGCGTTGAACAGCCCGTGAATAATGAATGCCGCATCCCGAAACCAGAACCGCTTGTAGGTGTAGGGCCCCGGGTAGATATCCTCGACGGAATGCATCAGCAGGGTGCGCAGCGCCGTGTCGTAGAGCGCCTGATAGTCGGCATCGGGGACATCCAGCTGCGCCGCCGGGGCCAGTGCCTCGGCCCATGACGCCGGGGCCACTGGATCGGCGGGTGCCGGCAGGGGCACCGACAGCGTCACGCTGCGCGACTCCCCCGGCGCCAGATCGAACTGCGCCGCTGCAGTGATCAGCCCGGTGTCGCAATCGAGACGCCCGGGAGCGGCCGGGGCATCAGGGCGGTCGGCGGCATCGCCGGCGAGGCGCTGGGCGACATCCCCGGACTCGTAATCCGACACGTCGATCCGCTCGGGGCGGGTATCAAAATCGACCGGCGCGGGCTGCACCACATGCTGTTCGTCATACACCCGCCACTGCCAGGCGGTGCCCGGCGACTCGCCCGGCGCCTGATCAAGCCGCTGGATAAAACTGATGCCCTCGGGATTGTAGGGGCGCAGCGCCAGCGCCAGGCGCCCACCCGCCGGCGCGGTGGCGGTATAGCGGCACTCCAGGCGATGGCCATCGCCGGCCGCCACCACCCGGGCGCGACTGACCAACTGTAATCCGCCGGTTCCGGCCGCCGTGGTCACGCTCAGGTCATCGTCATCGCGATCAAGCCGCTGGTCGACGGCGGGCAGACGCGAGGGCACCAGCCACTGGCCGTCCGCGCCCAGCACCCAGGCATCCACCGACCCACCATCGGTCAGCGGCGTGACCAGCCCACGAGGGTCAACGATGGGCAGGGCGGCGCAGTCCGGCCGACCCACCGCGGTCCAGTTGCGGTGGGTCAGGTTGACATGGGTAATGCTGAACGCCCGGGGCAGAAAGGCCGGGCTGTGCGGATCAAACTGCTGCTCGATCCAGTACGGCCAGATCCAGTCCAGGTTGTGCTGGATGACCCGGGTGTTGATCAGCCCCCGGGCGTGAAAGATCATGCCGGCGCGCAGCAGCTCGATGGGCTCGGCCACCTCCGAGGGCTGACCAAAGCGACGCAGCCGCGCCATCACCGCCAGGGGGTCCATGAACCCCTGCGACCGGGCCGCCCGGCGCACCACCCAGCGCCACGGCAGCCACCTCATTAACGCCATCAATCGCATCTATCGGTGCCCTATCGGTCGAATTTCTGAAACAACTGTGTAAAAGTTCTGTCCGACTCGCCGAATAATCCCCAAGACTTTCATTCGAACGGAGATCGTTGATGAATCCGGATCTGGACCATCACTTCGAGCAGATCATCACGGGCCTGGGTGAAGACCCGAGCCGTGGCGGCCTGGAAAAAACGCCCTATCGCGCGGCCCGGGCCATGGAATACCTCACCCAGGGCTATCATCAATCGCTCGACGAACTGGTCAACGATGCGATGTTCGAATCCGACAATGACGAAATGGTCATTGTTCGTGACATCGAATTCTACTCGCTCTGCGAGCATCACGTCCTGCCCTTCTTTGGCCATGCCCAGGTGGGCTACATCCCCGACGGCCGGGTGATCGGGCTGTCCAAGATCGCCCGCATCGTCGACATGTATGCCCGCCGCCTGCAGATCCAGGAAAACCTCGCCCGCGAAGTGGCCGAGGCCATCCAGCAGGTCACCCAGGCCCAGGGCGTCGCCGTCCAGATGGATGCCCAGCACATGTGCATGATGATGCGCGGCGTGAGCAAGCAGAACGCCGAGATGAGCTCGTCGGTCATGCTCGGGACGTTCCGCGAGTCGGTCTCCGCGCGCAATGAATTCCTTCAGCTGATCCGTCGCCGGCCGGCATGAGTGGCGATATTCAGCGGCCCCTGTCGTGCATCCGGGTCAAGGACCTGCGTCTGCGCACATTCGTTGGCTTTAACGACGAGGAGCAGCGCAAACGCCAGGATGTGGTGGTGAACCTGCGCATCGATTATGACGCCCTCGCCGCCGCCCGCGGCGACGTGGTGGATGAGGCGCTCGACTACAAGACCATCACCAAGCAGATCATTGCCCATATCGAGGACAACCGGTTTCTGCTGCTCGAAAAGCTGGTCAATGACCTGGTGGAGCTGATCATGGCCCATGGGGCCGTGCAGTACGCCGAGGTCGAGGTCGACAAGCCTCACGCCCTGCGCTTTGCCGATTCAGTCTCGCTGACCATGACCGCCCGGCGGGACTGACTCCGCCGGCGGCCTGCCATGACCGTCAGCGCCTGGCTGTCACTGCTGGCCATCTGCGTGCTCGGGGCCATGTCCCCGGGCCCCAGTCTGGCGCTGGTGGTGCGCAACACGGTCAACCGGGGACGCGGTGCCGGGCTGATCACCGCGCTCAGCCATGGCCTGGGCGTGGGGGTGTATGCGGCGGCGACGGCACTGGGTCTGGCAGCGGTGATCGCCACCCATCCGACCTTACACAATGCTGTCACTTTGGCGGGAGCGGGTTATCTGCTGTGGCTGGGCGCCAGCGCCATGCGCGCGGGCCATCCCGCCACCCGGCCCGACGCCGACCCGACCCCGCCCGATCCAGTACCCGGCGATCGATCCGCGGCCGCCCGCGACGGCCTGGCCATGGCGCTGCTCAACCCCAAGATCGCGGTGTTCTTTCTGGCCCTGTTCAGTCAGTTCGTCACACCCGGCGCCGGGGCCGCGACCGTCGTTCTGCTGGCTGGCACTGCCACCGTGGTGGATGCCGGCTGGTATGCGCTGGTGGCCACCGGGCTGTCGGCCAGCGGGGGTGCCGCGTGGCTGCGGCGTCGGCAGGTCTGGATCGAGCGGCTGACCGGGGCGGTGCTGGTGTTTCTGGCGCTCAGCACCGCCGCCACCGTGCTCGGCTGACCGGTCAGTGCGAGAGCAGCACCGGCAGGGTCATTTCGCCCAGAATCCGGCGGGTCGTGCCGCCCATGACCATTTCCCGAAACCGCGAACGCCCGTAGGCCCCCATCACCAGCAGATCGGCATCGGCGTCGGCGGCCGCTGACAGCAGCGCATCGGCCACCGGGATGTCGACACTGCCCTGATGGGTCGCGGTGACCCGCACACCATGGCGGGCCAGATAGGCAGCGACATCGGCACCGGGCAGATCCCCGCCCGGCCCGCGCAGGCCCGCCGCGTCGGTACCAATCACCGCCACCTGCACCTCGTCGGCGCGACACAGCAGAGGCAGGGCGTCACTGACCGCCCGGGCCGATTCGCGGCCACCATCCCAGCCGATGATCACCCGGCGCCCCACCGGGCGCCGCTGCCAGGCATAGGGCAGCGCCAGCACCGGACGGCCGGCCATCACCGCGGCCTGACCGGGCAGATCGGACGGCACCAGGTCGGCGGGCCGGTCGGGGTCGACCTGGCCGAGCACCAGCAGATCGGCATAGCGCGCCTGCTGGGCGACGACGTCCACGGTGCTGCGATCGACGCGCAGATCCTCCACCGAGCGCCATTCGGTGTCCACCGCATGGTGCGTCACCTCGGATTCAAAAATCGCCGCCAATCCCGCGTTGCGCGTCTGCCAGGCCTCGCGGTAGCGATCGAGGGCCTCGGGGGGCAGGTATTCGGCGTGGGCGGCCAGCGGTTCGGCCACCGCCAGCCCGATCAGATGGGCCTCATGGGCGCTCGCGAGCTCCGCGGCGGCGGCGACGTGGTCGGCCTCGTGACCATCCTTGTGCAGATAAAGCAGGACGGAGCGAATCATAACCCCCTCTCCCTTGTCGTTTTGTTGTCACGGACAGGCTAAGTCGGCGGGCACGCCTGATACAATCACAACTTTTACGCCAAGCAACTGTCGGTCAGTCATGAAAGTTTTTATCCGTCTGCTTATTGCCCTGCTGCTGCTGGGTGGGATCTTCGGTGGCATCTTTGGCTACAAATACTTCGTGCAGATGCAGGCCGGCGGCCCAGGCGGCCCGCGCCCGGCCAACATCACGGCCACCACCGTCGCCACCGAGCAGTGGCAGGGCGAGCGCAGCAGCGTCGGCAGCCTGACCGCGGTGGATCGGGTCGCAGTGAGTACCGAGGTGGCGGGCACCATCGAGTCGCTCAACTTCGAGTCGGGCGAGCGCGTCGACACCGACGATGTACTGGTTGCCCTGGACACCGATGTCGACGAGGCCGAGCTGCAGGGCCTTCGGGCCGAGGCGGAACTGGCGCGCATTGAGTTTA